>Ga0164243_10009392_pt1 | contig 14240 bp, 13 predicted proteins | sample OricompcompostOP_FD_108781 | JGI IMG/M metagenome (GOLD analysis project Ga0164243, IMG submission 108781) | Organic Plus compost microbial communities from Emeryville, California, USA - Original compost - Organic plus compost (OP) | ecosystem: Engineered > Solid waste > Mixed feedstock >... | reverse complement strand
TGTTAACATGGCTCGTCCTGTAGCCGTAGCCGCTTAATTGCCGCGCTTCTTTAGTATTACAAAAAAAAATAGGACAAAATGGTTGTGTTCTTGATTCATGCCATTTAAAATAATTTGAATTGACCACTTTGCTTGTTTGATGGAAAAATTAAACAAGATATTTTTAAAGTAAGAATAACTTTAAGAAACTTGTGATTCGTTAGTTCGTTGGTGATTGTAAGACGCGGGTTCGAATCCCGCCTACTCCACAAAACATTTTAAAACAAACTAAACTTATTAAAACAATGGAAACAACTAAACTTAATCCTCTCTCTAAAGAAGAAAAAGAAATCTTATTTTCTTTTATTGGTAAAGCTGTATGGGAAAATGTATCATTTCCTTCTAATTCTGCTGGTTTTCAAAATGTAACAGTACAAGATATTGTTAACAAAAATGAACAGCAACTTACTTCATATGGTAAATTCATTGAGAAATCATTTACTTCTACTGGAAGTCAATTTGATGATGATGATTCAAAAGATCAAAAGAAATGGGGTAGCATTACGGCAAGTGAATTTGTTGCATTTCTTGTTCTCGTAAAGAAAAACAAGAAATATGAAGCAGAAGAAAGAAAGCGTACTGCTAAAATTAAAGCAATCAAGGAACAACTTGAAAGCCTTAAAACTCCTGATGAACTTAAAAAAGAATTGCAAGAACAGCTTGTATCTCTTAATACATTTGCTTAACAAAGATTTTGAAACACTTATAATACATAACTAATATTGGTTATTGCAGGTTCGAATCCTGTCACAAGCACCATTTTCGCTTATGATTTAATTTAGTGTTTCTAAATTTTAGAATTAATAATTAGTGTTAATAGTACGATAAATTAAATTAGCACAGCCTCCGGTAGTTAATCTATAACGATACATTAATAGAGTATCAAGGGGCGGTATTGGTGGAGAATCGGGAATCCAATATTATTAATTCTTTATAAAAATATTCAAAGCACTTATAATAACTTAATTTCAAATTCCATTAGGAGGACGTGGCGGTGGTTCGATTCCATCCTCCCCAACAAAAATCAATTAATATCGTGGAGCCTGATCACTCACAGCGGTAACCTAGCTTGGCTATAGTAAATATAGAGGATAACATATTTACAAGGAGTGTTTAATTAATTGATGTTTTTATTTTAATTTGGGGAGTAGCTTAGTGGTAGAGCGCGTAAACGAATTAGTGCTTTTCAAAATTATTATTAATTGTTAGAACACTTATAATACCTTAAATTTTAATTTTTCTTTGGTCGAAAAAGGTGTGGGTTCGAATCCCATCGGGTGCAAGCCTGTAGTTTAATGGTAGAATGTATAAAAATTAGTGTTCTTTTTTTTAAAATATTTTAATCACTTATAATAACTACTTAGTTAATATTTTGGATTTAAACATTTAGTGATTATCAAACTTCACGTCACTTATAATAACTTAATAAAAACAACAAACTCCTAATTTGTACTCGTTTATTAACTTAGTGACGTTTTTTTAACTTTTTTAAACTTAGACGAAATGAAACTTTTAGATGCAAAATCAAGATTGAAAGAAAACCAATTTTACGGTTCAGATTCTTTATTAGAAATGTTCCAGCAACTTCCTAAAGTTGGTTCAGAACCTAATAAATCTGTAGTTGATAGGTATTTGACAAATGCCTATAAAGAGTGTGATACATATGAAAAGAAACAACTTTTCTATTCTATTGTATTCATGCTTGGTGATATTTCAAATCGTGAGCATAATTTATTTGGTCGTAAGGGTTTAAAGAAAGTTGAAAATGGTGGCTCATCATTACGAAAAGCATTTTTATATTCTCTTGAATGGATGTTAAAGTATAATTCTGAAACTGAAAAACAGTTTTATGAATTTATGCCTATTATTGGTGAATACACTAATAATAAAAATTTATTTTTCTATGAAATTAGAACTGATCGCAAGAAAGGTACTGTTTTAGAAGAAATTAAATTACCTATCAATATTGATAAAGTAACTGATTATATTTCTAGTGTTTTAAAAGATGCTAGAACAAATGATGCTACTCGTACTCTTTGGGCTAAATTTTTGCCACGGCCTTCTTTTGGTAAGAGGAAAAGATTTAATACTGTATTAGAAGGTCGTGAAAAATCAGTTTCTAAGAAATTAGGATATGATGTAAAGGCTGGTGATACATTTGTTAAACGTTCTAATAGACAAGAAAAAACTTTAGCAAAAGAATCTTTTGAATTTGATTTTATTCTTGCTCTATCTGCAAAGATGGATTGGGAAGTAATCAGATACCCTAAAAATACTAAGTTTAAAGGATTTGAAGAATTTAAAAAACAGTATTTGGCTAATACCGAATCGGTTTTATTCTCTAATAAGCAAATTCTTTCTTTGGCTAAAGATGATTTTATTGATTGGTTAGATAAACTTCCTTCCAGCGCACGTTATCGTGTTCAAAGAAGATTATTCAATGTGGTTAATGGTTCACCTGTATCAACAAAAAAATGGATTAATTCTGTAGGTCAAGACTTAGCTGAATTATTTTCAATTTGGGAAGCAGGAAAAGTAACTGCTCAAAAAGCATTGCTTTCTTTATCTGAAGAAGATAAAAAATTAATGTCTAAAACAGAATTGAAAAAAATGGAAAAAGCCGCTAAGGTTAATACTGGTGCTGAAACACTTGCTACAGTATTGGCTAAAGTTAAGGCTGGTAATGTTACTGGTGATGCTGCTAAAATCATTTCACAAAATGTTTTAGAAAAAATCATCTGTATGGTTCCTGTATTCATTTGGACGGATATTTCTGGTTCAATGATGTGGGATGATCATAAAGTAAATATCGAAGGTGTTGATTTTTATCCTTTGGAATTGGCTATACTTGCTACAACAGCATTCTTAACTAAAAATCCAAATCAAGAATTAAGTTCAATCTTTGGTATGTTTACAAGTGAAACTACTATTGTTGCTGATAATTCATTTTATAGGTCTAGCAATAAGCCTAATAAATGGTTACAAAGTGATAGTAATTTGATTAAAAATCAAACTATTATTGATAGAACAAAAAGTTTCATTGAAAACTATAACAATATTAAAAACATTATAAAAAGCTATTCAATGGGTAGCACTAATGTTGATAGTATTGCTAGTGCTTTGAAAAGATGGGTTGATTCTGACCCTGATGTAAGAACACAAAGGATTGAGATTATTCAAAATTATCCTGTATTCTTGCTTATTTCAGATGGTGATTTTAATCGTATGTATAGTCCTTCAGCGTCTCTTTTAAAGTTCAGACAAGATATGAAGCAATGGTTTGGTTGGGATGGTCTAACTGTAATTTGGGATGTTAAGCCTTATGGTGATGATGGAAATAAGTTCCGTGGTATTCCTAATACTATGTATTTTGGTAGTACTAATCCGGGTACTTTAACTCAAATTTTCCAAAATATGCACGATCTGGATATTGTTGATGATTTTGCACCTTTATTAGCTTTAAGTAGAACAGTAAGATATGCTCCTGTAAGGGAACTGGTTATTGAATCTAAGAAGGTAAAAAAAGCTGCTGAACACAGTAACGCTATCTGATGAATACAAGTTTCTAACATCTTGTCAAAATGTTAGTGGTGGAGAAAAACCGTTAAAACCGGCAAGTCCTTAAAGGATTAGGGTAGTTAGAACCCTAATCCTTTTTTTTGCTTATGTATATAATATTTAAAAATAAACAATAACATAAAAAAAATGTCTTTTACACCAACAAGTTTTATAAGAAGTTATATTTCTACTGCTAAAGTTTTGGAAATTCAAAATAGTGCAGGTGGAAAGGTATTTACTTTAAGTGTTTGTAATTATCAAAAGTCATTTGTAGATAATAATAAATTAATTATTATTCAGCAAGATAATAATAAAGATAAGTCATATACTTTAGATTTTGCTGATAATTCACAAGCAACAGCGGCTTTAATAAGATTTAAAGATACAATTAATACACTTAAAATTAATTGTCAACAATTACCCTTATCTCCACCGTCTCCTAGTCAAACTCCTATTCCTATTACTTATTTACAATATAAGGCTAGACAACAAGCAGGTACTTTATTTGTTGCTCAATGGTATGATGTTTCTGATACTACTAACTTATTAAATTTGGGAGGTGCTACTATTAGATTATTAGCAAAAGCAGTTGATGATTATGAGCCATCTGGTATAGTATTAGGTACTAAAGTTTTGGTTACAGTAACTACATTAGATGATACTATTCAAAGATTTGAAGAAGGCTCCCAAAAAATTCTTGCTTTAAACAATAGTAAAATAACTTATGATACTGCTTCATTAAGATTAACGGCAACAACAGGTTCAATTTTAACCGCAGTTTCTTCATCTAATATTGAAATAAATAATAGAAGTACAGCAACGTTAAATAATTGTACTTATGTTACTATTCAAAATAATGCAAATGTTATTTTAAGTAATGCTAGTCAAGTAACAATTAGTGGCATTCAACAAGATTTAAGTACAATTGGTTTTAATCTCCAAAATGTAAAAATAGATTTAAGTGATAGTATTGGCAAAATAGGAAAAGAAGTTAAAAATAATCCTTCAACAATTACATTAATATCTTATAAAGATGCTACTGATCAAGAATTAAGATTTACAACATCTAATAATACTATTGATATTGTTCTTGATAATAAAATATTAACTGCTAATGGTGAATTTAGATTATTTTATTCTGGTGCTGGTGTGAATAATATTATAAATGTAAAAAATACAGCCGGAACAATTTTATATCAATTAAATGATACATTAAAAGATGCATGGGGAATTTTTAGATTTAATAAAACTACTGGATTATTTGAATTTGTAAATTTAGATTTTACTAAGAATGCAAATCATACAGTTCATGTAGTTAATGTATCTAGTGCTGGACAAATTAATTTTACTTTACCAGTACCAGCAACAGACCCAACAAAATTACAAATGATAATTAACGGTCAAGATCAATTATTTGGCCCTGATTTTACCTATAGTAGTCCGGGGAATGTAATATATCAAAATAGAAGTTTTTCTTTAAACATTGGTGATGAAATAAAGTTTATCATTTATTAATTATTTAAAAATATAAATAAGAATTATTTTTTTATTAATGGAACTTAAAGAAGAAAAAAAAATAAAAATTATGACTGATTTGCTAGAAAAATATTCTGGCAAAAAAGTTTCATTAGTTGAAAACACTAAACTAGAAGAAGTGAAAAGAACTAAAATGACACAGCCCTTTCAAGTAAAATCGTATGTTGAAGAACTTTTAAGAAAGTACAAAATACGTAAAAATGCAAGAATTGTTATGAAAGGTAATTATATTTTAGTAGAAGATAATACACCTGATGCAGATTTATTCAATTATAGAAATGTTGCATTTGAATTAATTGAAAATGGATTTGTTCAAGATAAAAATAAAAACTTAAATGGTAAAACTTATTCTCAATTGATTGATAAAACAACTAGAATAATAGTTTTATTACCTAATTTTTCATAAATAAAAAAAATAATTAAATAAAATAAATGTCACAATTAGCATCAAAACAGGTAAAACGAATATTAGCCGCTAGTATTAAAGTTGTTGGTGTTGCAGTTACAGCAAGTAGTTCTTCTGTAAATGTTACTTCTCCTTTAACTAGTGCTTTGGCTATTGCTGGTGATGGTGGTACTGCAATTCCATTAGTAGTTAGTAGTGGTTATAATGTTGCTGGTATTATTGTTAATGCGCCATTAAATAGATGTGAAGTATATGATAGTACAAGTAAAAAGAAATTTCCTGTATTACCTTCAAATAATGAAATTTATGCTCGTTTAACACAAGCAAGTAACGTTTATACTTTATCATTTTTTGCATTAGATAATACAGGTACAGAAGTTCCTTACTTCTTTACTGCCAATACTACAATTGATTTTGATTTCAATTATAGATATGAATTACATCAATTGCCATCCGATGCATTAATTACTCAAATCGCTAGGAATATATATCAAGATGTTTCTGGTGGTGGTGGTAGTGTATTGCAAATTGAGCAATTAACAGTATTCAGTTTAAATACACTTTCTCCTTTAAGTGCAACCCCTTCAGACCCCAATAAGGTTGAATTAGTTGTTAATGGTCAAGTAATGGATGCATTAGGTGGAACATCTGCTGCATTTAAAATTACTGGCGGTGTAAACGTAACATGGACTTCAGCGAATGCAGGATATAGTTTAGAGCCTACTGATAGGGTAATAGCTAGATACTTCATTTAATTGTTTAACCTTTTTATTCAAGATATGGGATGCCTTTAATTAAAGCAAAGCAAATAGATTTATTGACAGTAGCCAGTGGGTTAACTAGTACTTTTAATGATACAGCAAATGTAACATTAAGGAATAACTTTGTTAATTCAATTAAAGCAGCACCGGGTTTTGATGAAAAAGTTAGAGCGGATGCTTCTGATGATTCACCAGCAAATTATTTATCTCAAAAATTAATTGGTAGCACTGTTAATGGTGTAACGATTGACGTAGATTATGACAGTGCAGCAAAAAAAGTAAAAATTACTGGTGAAATAGATACTGATGAAATTGCAAATGAAGTTGCTAGTAAATTTACAACTATATTCTTTGAAGCAACAGAAGAAATTAATTCATATACTGATATTGGTTTAACAAACAAAACAGTACTATATGTTATCCGTGAACATAGCTTTTTATATCCCGGTCTAAATGGTGATGATTACCAATACGATGCTAGTACAGGTACAATTACATTCAATTCAACGGTATTTCCGGGGGAACGTATAAGTCTTTTGATAATATAAAATCATTTAATAGTCAATTTAAAAGGGTAGATTTAAAAATTTCTACCCTTTTTTCTTTTTCAAAAAAAAATTCATTATTTTTAAAAATAAAAGAATGATAAAAGTATTACTAATTATTTTGATTTGCATAGTAGCCTTCTTTTTTTTAAAAAAATTGGCTATTAAATTAGGATTTGTATATTCTAAATCAACAGAAAATTTTAAAGAAATAAAATATAAGAGTAAAAAATGATTAAACCTAAATTTAGACAAGGTACATGGGATGCAGATATTTTTAGAGGTATTGTAGAATTAAATGAATATAAAATACCGAATGATTTATCTAATATTAAAGTAATTGATATAGGCGGTCATATTGGTAGTTTTTCTTTTTTGGCAGCTAAAAATAAAGCTAAAGAAATTTTTTATTGTGAAGCATTGCGAGAAAATTTCGATATTGGGATGGAATGGATTAATGAAAGTTTTTATAAACAAAAAGTAAAAAATAGTCCTGTATTTGTCACTTTTAATGTAGCAGTTTGGAAAGAAGATGAAAATGATAAATTAACTTTCATTAAATCAAGTAATGATATTAATACAGGTGGAGGTTCAGTTATGACTTCTGAAGTAAGAGAAGAAGAATATCAAGTTAATACTTTCCCTTTTGATGAAATGCTAAGAATTAGACTTTATAAAAACAAATCTAAGGAAAAAGTATTATTAAAATTAGATTGTGAAGGTAGTGAATTTCCTATTCTTTTTGCTTCTAAAAGGCTAGATGATATAGATTATATTTGTGGAGAATATCATGAATTATATCAATATATTCCTGATATTGCAAAAGTAGAAGGATATGAAAGTTATGATGTCTATACCCTTCAAAAATTTTTAAAAGAAAATGGATTTACCTATACATACTTTGATAGAAGTGTAGATTCAGAGGGGGGGAAAGTGAATTTAGGCCATTTTTGGGCAAGTAAAACTAAAGATAATTTTTTTGTTGGAATTGATTTGAAAGAAGAATATCAATTAGAAATTTAAAAATGAGCGAAAAAATAAATTTACATTTTGTATCATCAGTAAGTGGTTCAATTTATGAAATCAGTAATGATTTAGTTGAGCCGCTTTCTGGTGCATTTAATTTAACAAGAGATTGGACAGGTGAAATACCAGAAAAAGATAAACGAGATATTCTATTAGTTCACTTTTATGATGAAAAAATAATTGAAAGCGAACATTTTAATTCTTTTAAAAAGAAAGTATTAATACAACCTATTGATGGAACTATATTAAAAAAAGAAGTAGTTGAAGGATTAAATAAATTTGATTTAATTATTTGTCCAGCAGAGGCTTCTAAAAATATAATGACTTATAATGGTGTGTCTGTTCCTATTCAAGTAATACCAAATTATTATAAAAGCAGTATGTTTGAAAAAGAAATATGCACTGATATTAATAAACATATTCCAAAGAATAAAGTAATTTTTTATCACGAATCTACCTTTCATCCACGTAAAGGAATCGAATTATTATATGAAGGGTTTATAAAAGCATTTTCAGACACTCAATTTGCTGATCAAGTTGTTTTAGTAGTTAAAGATCAACCTTATTGTAAACTAACATTCAAAAGAATTGAAGAATTAAAAAGACAAACAATTAAATTACAAAAACAATATGAAAAGCCAGCAAAAATAATTAAGTTTTCTACTTTCTTAAATGAAAATGAATTAAAAGATTTGTGGTCTGCTGCTGATATATATATTAGTCTAGCAAAAATAGAAGGGTTTGGAATACCAATGTTGCGTATGTTTTTAATGGATAAGCCAATCATATGTTTAAGTAATCAGAATAGTGGTTATAATGACTTTTTAAGCGATAATAATTCATATATGATACCAACTATCCAACATGTAGCTAAAGACGAATTTATGCATATATATGACCCAAAAACTAGTTGGGCTATTCCTAATATTAATTCAGTCATTTTAACACTAAGGCAATGTTTATCAGATTATATGGTTGGTAATCATAAATCAATTCGTAAAACAATACATGAAGATGCTTTTTCAATAGGTAAAATTGATGATAGTGAAAAATATTACAAACATTTCTCTTTTGACAATGTTTCTAATTTATACATACATACTTTAAAACAATTACTTTAAAAAATAAATAAAAAATAAATGGCTGTTAAGAAAAAAGAGAAAGATAAAGAAAAGCTAACCTTCATTGATAAATATAAAATTCTTACTGAAGATGGTATTGATTTAGATAGAAGAATTATATATTTATTCGGAGAATTAAATGAAGATTTAGGTACTATTTTACGCACTAAATATGCTGCTTTAAAATTATTTTGGCAAGAAGAATTAGAAGCATCATTTACTGATTTTACAATTGATGTAAATTCTTATGGAGGTTCTATTTATTCAATAAATGCTGCATTAGATTTTTATGATGAAGTATATCGTTTGGATAAAACTTTAGTTAATACAAAAGCATCTGGTGTTTGTATGAGTGCGGCAACTATTATTTTAGCTGGCGGAACGGGAACAAGAACAGCTAGTAAAAGGACACGTTTTATGTTCCATGATATTCAAACTGGTGGAGTTGAAGGAACTGCAACACAAGTCGTTCAATATGCCAAAGATTTAAGTCAAGAACAAAAAGATTTTTTTGGATTTTATGCTCAAATATATTTTAATAAAAATAAAATTGAGTATAATGATGACCTTTATAAAAAAGAAGTAAAAAAATGGCAAAAAAGATTTACAAATAAGGGCGTAGATCATTATTTGCCTGTTACTGAAGTTCTTAAATTAAATTTAATTGATGAAATTATTTAAATGGGAAGAAGAAAAAAAATGGAAAATTTAGAAAATAAAGATACGATTGTAGAAGTAGTAGTTGACACTAATGCTAATAGTGATATAAACATTGAAAAATTTCAAGAACAAGCCACTACAACTACATTATATCCTAAAAAAAATGTACTATATCAAATATTTTTTGGGGATGATGCAGATGAATATTATACATGGGTAACTCCTATATTTGATGCGGAACAAGTACATTTATCTGCTTTAATAAAAAAAAGTGTCATTACTGAAGATTTATATGATAATATTGTTGAAATAAGTTATCGTGAAGATTTAGATGAAGAAAATAGCTTTATTACAAAGGATTTAAAAAATGGTATTGTAATAAAAGTAATAGATCACATTGGACTTGATTGGCTTAATAAAGACTATGTAACTGCTCAAAATGAATTAAAAGAAGAAAGTTTAAATGCTTATCGTAAATTATTACCTCAATTATTTCATAGATTAGAAGCAATGGAGAATAATAGAAGAAATAATAATAGTAATAACGGATTAATTGAATTATAATGGCTTTTGATACAAAATTTCTTGATTTAATTATAACATCATTAGAGATTATTTCTAATTATAAGGTTGTTGGTAATGCTACTATTGTTGGGCCTGAATTTGTAAAAGTACCGTTAGAAAAATTGAAATTGATGAAAAAACAATATGTTCAATTTACTACTCAATATGAAAAGAGCATGGCAGAAATATTAAAAAAATTAAACGAAGATGAAGATAATAAAAAGTGAAGTAACAAAAAGTTTTATTTTAAATTTTTGGGAAAGATCAAATTTAGAACAAGCCAAATCGAAAGATCAAGAAACAATTATATATTCACCATTTCCAGTTGATTTTATTGTTTCTAAAAAACTTTTTTTTATTGATTTTTTATTTCATCCTATTTTAATTAAAAAAAGAAAATATTTTGAAGCCGCTGATATTTTTGATAATGAGCCGGAATTATTAGATAAGATAAATAGAGTTCTTGAATATGAATTAACATATGAGTTAAATGAGGAAACTTCTTATTTAAAAGAAGAAGAACGTGATAAATTAATTAAGTTTCACAAAAAATTACAAAATCGTTTAAATAAAAAACATGAAAATGTCTAATGATTCCAAATATATCAATAGTGAATTTGAAAATTTTAAATTAGACCAAATCACTTCAATTGTAATTCAAACTCAAAAATTTAAAAACAATATTATAACTGAATGGGATAAGGTATTAGATTTTATAATTCATAATCCTGATTTTGTTCACACTGATGAATTTGGGAATGATATTAAAGGAAATTTAAGTAAGGTTACTATAAAAGATGAATATATTATAGATTCTATTGTAAAAATTTATAGACAGATACCTAAAGTACCATTTCATGTTTTAAAAGAAAATCCAGCGGTTAATATTTTATATTACAGTTATGAACCGCATTTAATTAACCGCTGGATAGAAGAAAATGTTTATTTAGGTGAATTTGATTCAGAAGGCATTTTAAACAATGGTTCTGCTGCAATATTAAGAGTTTTTACAATTGATGCTTTATCATTTTTGTATGCTTATTATGGAGCAACTAATTAAATAACACCAAATCCCAAAATCATTGCGCCGTTATTTGTAAAGTAATCTAATGGGTCATCTTTACGAATAACGGTTTTTACATCATTATTAACTAATTCAATTGTTTCTAAACGAGTTAATTTAAATACTGTTTCATCTACACCTTTATTAGCTACAGTATGATATACAATACCTATATGATCCCGCCAAAACACAATATCACCCTTTTTAGGAATATAATAATTAGTGAAAAAATCTTTAAACATACCTTTAGCTTTAAATTGATTTAATAAATTATCATAATCAGATGTTTTAGTAATTGGCATTGTGTCTTTTGTATCAAAAGTAGCCTTAAATACACACCAGCTTATAAAAGCAGCATCATAATTAGTTATCTCACTATTACCACCAATGAAATTTTTGTATTTTGGTAATCTTAATTCTTTCGAAGCTAATCTTTCATTAAGACCATAAACCATAATTTTAACTCCTAAAGCAGCATTTGCATTAACTACAATATCTTGCTTTTCAACTATTGTAGGTTTAATACTTGTATCAATTACAATAGGATTCACTGCACCCGGTATTATTCTATTAGGTAATTGATTATTAGGTGCTGCAAAAGGAACTTTTACTTTTACTGGTTCAGCTGTTTTAATATTAGGATTATTTGCAGCAATTGTTTGATGATTTTTTTGTTCTTGTTGTTTTTTAAATAAATCATTTTGACTTGCTATTCTCATACAATCTACGGTAGAAGTAAATTTATTATCTAATCCTAAATGATGTGTCACTTTAGTTACAATATATTTACCATCAAAAAATCCAGTTCCTTTGATGTAAGCAGGTCTACCTATTTTAAGCCACGGATGTGCTATACAATTTACTGTAGCTTTTAACATCTGATTATAAATAATTGCTAAATTTGCTTTTTTATTAGCTAAAGAAATTTTTCTTTCTTCTCTTGGTACTTGTTTGCCTTTACCTAACATATCATTATTAATTTCATTTGCTATTTGATATTTTGCATTATTGGTTTGCTCTGTTGTTGCTTCTATTTTTTCAATTGCAAGACTTTCAATTAAACTACCTCTAAATCTAAAAGAAAATACATCATCTTGCATTTGTATTCTTTTAGAACCTGAAATAGTTAAATTTTGAAAGTCATCTATACTTTTAGCATTGGCATTTTGAGGTAATTCCTTACTATAGGCTATTGCCATAGCACCAGTTATATTATTTCCTGCAATATCTTGATCGCCTAATGTTAAAATTTTACATCCGTTATCACCATCTTCTAAAACAGCATTTAACCACTCTGTTAATTTTCTTGTTTCATCTTTTGATTTATATGCTCTATTTAATTCACCTATCATGTTTTGAGAAACTTTAATAGGAATACTGCCGGGGTCTACATCAACTTGATTTTTGGCTGTAGAGCCACCAATAACTTGAATCCAATCTCTAGCATTAATAGGGTTAACAATAGCAGCAGTATTTACCTTTTTATTGGTTAATGAATTAACATAGTCTTTATTGTCTTTTAAAAAAGCTGTTACTATATCTAATAAAGTAGTATTGCCAGTTCTTGCATCAGTATTAGCAAATAAATTATACATATTTGACGCACTGTTTAAATCTGTTAAACAGTTTGCAATTGCACTTTGAGTTCTAAAAAACAACGTAGCTTCAATTGAACCATCTTCCGGGTTAACTGAAATTTCTGGATTTATAAGAGTTAAAGGAATATATTTAAAAGGGTCTATTTTTCTATCTAATCTTATTTGAAAAGTTCCAGATTGTTGTTTTAATAAGTAACCGGGAGTTCGGAATGAATCAGGGTCAATACTTTGGGTTAAAGTAATAGTGTTATCTGAAATAGAAGCGGTTTCTAAAATAAACATTTTAGTTTCTTTACCAAATAATTTCCATCCTTCATGATTCCAAAATTTTTCTGCATTTTCTTCATCTTTATTTATAAATTTGTCACTCACGCCAACTGTAGCTTTAGGTACTCTTACTTGCCATCCATATCTAAATAAAAAATCACCACCTTCTTTTGAAGAACCATTTAATAAGAAACTCCACGGAGAATTAATATCTAAAAATTTATTACCTTGAATATCTGTTAATTTAATAGTTATTAAACTCATTTGATTTTGAACTGCACTACCTGATTCAATTTCTAAAGATGTAAATCCAATACCTCCTGCTTTACTCGTAGCCCCTGTTGTTAAAGAAGGATTAAAAGTAATGCTAGAAAATAATTTATATCCATAACCACGTTGATTTATGATAGTTTCGCCCACTTCATTAGGAACATTCAAAAATTGACTAGTTTCTTGAAAAGGGTCTATTGTTAATAAATCAACTGCACCATTTTTTAGCAAATCATTTAACTTATCTGCTGTTTGATTATAACGATCATAATCTAAACCTGTAGATGATTTAAAATAATTATTTTGAACTGCATTAACAGTTTCATTATATGTTCTTTCTGTTTGATCAGGACTAATACCCAAAAATTTATCCATACCAAATAAAAATTGTTTAATTTGTTGTGATTTATTTTTATCCAAAAATGGATTAGAATTTTGTGGGGCATCTAATGAAAAAACAGGTATTAATTCAACAAATGGTATTAAATTTTGGGGATAGTAAGTAGAACATAAATATATTAAAAATTGTTTTAGTCCAATCCAATCACTTTCTTCTAATAAACTATTTCTTGAACCCCAACTTTTATTAACATTATCTAATTCTAAGTTAGATTGATTATTTTCAATTCTTTCAAACACTTCTTCTAAATTTTCATTTTCATTTGCATTTTCCAAAGTATCTGTATCATTTGTTGTTCTAGTACTATTAGTTCCATTACCCATAGCACCAGTTGGAGCATAAATAGGATTGGAATTATCTGGTTCAATGTTACTAAAAAACAAATTAAATTCCTTCATTCTTCTAGGACGCAATTCAGGTGCAGGT
>Ga0164243_10009390_pt1 | contig 14243 bp, 10 predicted proteins | sample OricompcompostOP_FD_108781 | JGI IMG/M metagenome (GOLD analysis project Ga0164243, IMG submission 108781) | Organic Plus compost microbial communities from Emeryville, California, USA - Original compost - Organic plus compost (OP) | ecosystem: Engineered > Solid waste > Mixed feedstock >... | reverse complement strand
CGAGCAGGTCGAGGTGATCGCGGGCGGCTACAACGCGGAGTGGGGTCGCGCGACAGGCGGCATCGTCAACGTGATCACGAAGTCGGGCACGAACGCGCTCCGCGGGTCGGTGTTCGGGACGCTGACGCCGGGGTTCCTGGCGCGCAGCGCGGACGCGACGCCCACCGAGACGTCGTCGATCGACATCGAGAGCCGCCGCGCCTATCAGACCGATTTCGGCGTCGAGCTCGGAGGGCCGCTGATCCGCGACCGGGCGTTCTTCTTCGTCGGCTTCGCGCCTCAGCTCGCGCGCACGGACCACACGCGGATCACGCGACGGCGGACCGACTGCCGCACCTTGCTCGACTCGGGCGAGATGTCGAGCTGTGATCCCCGGTTCCTGGGCCAGGGTGGGTTCGCCGACGGCGTGGCGGACGTCGATCCCGCGACCGGCTTCCACATCACCGACGAGATCGACCGCGAGGTCCGCCGGAGCACGGCCCGGCAGTACACGGTGATCGGCAAGCTGAACCTCGCCGTGACGCCGGCGCACCAGGCGCAGCTCAGCGTGATCGCCGTGCCGACCTCGAGCGAAGCGCCCGGGCTCGAGGGCCTCGCGTCCTCGGGCCAGCGCGCGCGCGGGCTCACCACCGACGCGGCGCTGCGCTGGACCTCGAAGCTCGACGACGGACGGACCGAGCTCGAGGCGCTCGTCGCCTGGCACCGCTCGACGCGGGACACCGGCTCCATCGCTCCGGCGCTCGACGGCGAGCCGTTGCAGCTCCTCCACGGCGGCACGCTCGGGACGCTCGCCGGGCTCGGCGGCGAGACGGCGGCGACGCAGCGCGGCTGCACCGACGGCGGCCCCGACGATCCGTACCCGGGCATCGCGAACTGCCCGATGGATCTCGGCACCTACGCGATCGGCGGCCCCGGTGCGCTCGCGCGCGATCGCGAGGAGCGCCGCATGGGCCGCGTCGGGCTCACGCACCGGATCGGCGGTCACGAGCTCCGCGTCGGCGCGGACGTCGAGCTCAACGCCAAGCAGATCGCGCGCGTGTACTCGGGTGGTGCCTTCCTGCGCAACTACATCGACCAGTCGATCGAGGTCACGCGGTGGGTCGAGGTCGCGCCGCCCGGAGCGGAGGACCCGCGCTTCGATCGCACGTGCGTGGGCGAGGCCGCCGACGCGATGCCGGGCGGCGGGGGCCCGCGCACGTTCGCGTGTGACTACCTCGACGGCACGCCGGGCGCGCCAGGCACGCTCGTCCACGGCAGCACCGTGCACTGGTCGGCCTACCTGCGCGACTCGTGGCGGCTCCGCCCGAACCTCACCCTCAACGCGGGCCTGCGCTACGAGGAGCAGCGCCTGCGTTACGCGTCGAACCTGCGCGGCACGACCGACGTGCTCACGGGCAACCGGCTCGGCACGAACGCGCTCGTGCTCGATGGCAACGTCGCGCCGCGCGTCGGCGTGATCTGGGATCCCACCGAGCGAGGCGCGTCCAAGGTGTTCGCCGCGTGGGGCCGGTTCTTCGAGGCGATCCCGATGAACATCAACGATCGCGCGTTCGGCAACGAGGCGAGCTACGTGCAGACCTACGCCCTCGGTGCGGACCAGCCGTGCGGCCCGCGCGATCCGCGGATCGGCGGCCCCGACGGCCGGGGCTGCCTCGACACGACCGCGCGCCCGACGCAGGAGCAGCTGCTCGGAAGCAGCGGCGTGCTGATCGCGCCGGGCCTGCGCGCGCAGTACATGGACGAGCTGCTCGCGGGCATCGAGTACCAGCTCGCGCGCGACCTCAAGCTCGGCGTCACGTACCAGCACCGACGCCTCGGCCGCGTCATCGAGGACCTCTCGACCGACGGAGCGCAGACCTACATCATCGCGAACCCCGGCGAGTGGTCGGAGGACGCCGAGCGCGAGCTCGAGGAGCGCATCGCCCGCACCGCCGACGACGCGACGCGCGCGCGGCTCGAGCGCGAGCTGCGCATGTATCGCGGGATCCGGTCGTTCGATCGCCCCGAGCGCAGCTACGACGCACTCGAGGTGAGCCTGTCGCGCAGGTTCGCGCGCGGCCTGTTCGTGCAGGCGTCGTACACGTACGCGCGCACCGAGGGGAACTATCCGGGGCTCATCTCGTACGACAACGGGCAGGTCGACCCGAACATCTCCTCGCAGTACGACCTGATCGAGCTGCTCGGCAACCGCCACGGTCGCCTGCCGCAGGATCGCCCGCACTCGGTCAAGATCGACGGACACTACACGTACGCGCTCGGCGCGCGCTCCGGCCTGACGATCGGCGGGCGGTTCCGCGCGTTGTCGGGCGTGCCGCGCAACGCGCTCGGTGCCCACGCCGTCTACGGTGCGGACGAGTCGTTCCTGCTGCCGCGTGGGAGTATGGGCCGCACGCCGTTCGTGCACACGCTCGACCTCCACGTCGCGTACGGCCGGCGACTGTCGAAGACCGTGAGCGCGGAGCTCTACGTGGACGTGTTCAACGTCTACGACCAGCAGACCGCCGCGACCCTCGACGACACGTACGCGCCCACGTTCCGCCAGGGAGGCGGAGAGAACAACGTCAACCCGATCTCGGGAGGCGCGTACGAGGATCTGATCTTCGCCAAGGCGCTCGACGCACGCGGCACCGAGACGCCGCTCCCCACGGCGCGTAATCCGAACTTCGGGAAGCCGCTCGGCCGCTATCCGCCCACGAGCGCACGCGTCGGCTTCCGCGTGACGTTCTGAGCCCTACGTCGAGGCGCGATCACGGGCGCGTCCGCACGCCACGCACAGGCGCTGCGCGCCACCGTCCCGTACGCCCCGCGGCAGCTCCGGGCGAGGTGCGCGGCACGACGATCGGGCTCGTTCCCGGCTACTCCGGTACGCGAATTGCTCCGCCAAACCGCTCATGAGATCGATTCGAAAGATCGTCGTCCTCGGTGCGAACGGGACCATGGGCTCGAGCTCGGGCGCCGTGTTTGCCGCTGCGGGGATCCCCACGACGTTCCTCGCGCGCACGCTCGAGAAGGCGGAGGCAGGTCGGGCGCGCGCCGAGCAGATGACGAAGGGGAAGGCGTCGCCGGAGAAGATCCGCTGCGGCACGTACGAATCGGATCTCGAGGCCGAGCTCGCCGAGGCGGATCTCGTCTTCGAGGCGGTCTCGGAGGACCCCGCATGCAAGCGCGAGATGTTCCAGGCCGTCGACAAGCTGAGGCGCCCCGACGCGATCGTCGCGACCGTGTCGTCGGGCCTGTCGATCACCGGGATGTGCGCCGATCTCAGTGACAGCTTCAAGCAGCACTTCGTCGGCATCCACCTGTTCAACCCGCCGACCTTGATCGTCGGCTGCGAGCTGATCGCGCACGCCAGGACGGATCCCGGCGTCGTCGCGGTCGTGCGCGAGTTCCTGGCACGCGTGCTCGGTCGCGAGGTGGTCGAGTGCTCGGACACCCCGGCGTTCGCCGGCAATCGCCTCGGGTTCAAGGTCCTCAACGAGGTCGCCCAGCTCGCCGAGGAGCACGGCGTCGCGTTCATGGATCAGCTGATCGGCTCGCACACGGGCCGCGCCTTGCCTCCGCTCGCGACGATCGATCTCGTGGGCTGGGACGTCCACAAGGCGATCGTCGACAACCTGTGGGCCAAGACCCACGACACCGCGCACGCGACGTTCCAGCTCCCCGCGTACATGCAGCGCGGGATCGATCGCGGCCACCTCGGCCGCAAGACCCGCGACAAGGGCGGGTTCTTCCGCGTCGAGGGCAAGGGCGCCGAGGCCAAGCACTTCGTCCTCGATCCGAGGAGCGGTGACTACCGCCCGCTCGCCGAGGTCGCGCCACCGGTGCCGCCGTTCGTCGAGCGCATGAAGACCGCGATCCGCAGCGGCAACGGCACGGGGTATCGCGTGGCGATGGAGGTGCTGTGCACGGCCGACGCCCCCGAGGCCGCGCTGCTCCGCAAGGTCCTGCTCGGCTACATCTCCTACGGGCTCGGCCTGGTCGGCGAGGTGGTCGAGCGGCCTCGCGACATCGACCGCATCATGGGCTTCGGCTTCAACTGGGCGCCGCCGAGCGTGCTCGTCGACGCGATCGGCCCGGGGCGCACGATCGTGATGCTCGAGAAGGCCAAGCTTCCGGTGCCGACGCCGATCCTCGAGGCCGCCACGCACCAGCGTCCGATGTTCAACGAGCCCGCGATCGACAGCTCCCGGTTCTTCGTCGTGGCCGCGTGATAGATCAAGGTGTGGGCGACCTCCCAGCCCGACGCTACTTCACCGCGGACTACGTCGAGCACGCGACGCTGCTCGACGGAAGACCGGTCGAGATTCGCCTGCTCGCGCCCACCGACAAGCAGCTGCTCGCGGACGGCTTCCACCGGCTCTCCGAGGAGTCCCGGTATGCGAGGTTCCTCGGGCCGAAGTCCTCGCTCAGCGACGAAGAGCTCCGGTACCTGACCGAGGTCGATCAGGAGAACCACGTCGCGATCGGCGCGGTCGGCCACGACGCCGACGGCAACGAGGTCGGCCTCGGGATCGCGCGCTTCATCCGCCTGCCGGGACCGGGGGCCACCGCGGAGGCGGCCGTCGCGGTCACCGACGAGGTGCACGGTCTCGGCCTCGGGCGGCTGCTGTTCATGCGGCTGTGCGCCGCCGCCGTGGAGCGCGGAGTCCGGCACTTCCGCTGCGAGCTCCTCGCCTCGAACCGCTCGATGCGCGCGCTGATCGAGGCGGTCGCGCCGAGCCGCTCGATCGAGACGACGGGCGGCGTCATGACGATCGACATGCGCGTCCCCGAGATCGCCCCCGATGCGCCGGTCATCGGTCCACCGCCGGAGGGCTCGATGTACCGGCTGTTCCGCGCCGCGGCCGGCAACGCGGTCGAGTGGACCGACGCCGTCCGCCGCCTGTGGCGCCGCGAGTGACGTTGCGCGCGACGTGCTAGATCCGATCGTGGCGACCCCGACGGATCTCGAGAGGTTTCGCGCGAACCGCCAGGACGAGATCGACAGCGCGTGGCAGTACCGGGCGATGGCCGAGGCCGAGCCCGACCCCGCCGTGGCCCGCGTGTATCGCGATCTCGCGGCGGTCGAGGAGAAGCACGCGCGGTTCTGGGAGAGTCAGCTGCGCGCCGCGGGCGTCGAGCCGGGGCCTCCCGGCCCGAGCTGGCGCGCGCGCATCCTCGCGTGGACCGCGCGGCGGTTCGGGGCGCGCGTCGTGTTGCCCACCGTCGCCGAGCACGAGGCGGCTGGCCGCAACGACTACGCCTCGCAGCGCGAGACCGCCGAGACGCGGATGACCGCCGAGGAGCGCAGCCACGCGCGCGTGCTCCAGTCGATGCGCGCCCGCCGCACCGGCGTGGCGGGGAGCGTGCTCGCGCGCGCCGAGGGCCGCCACCGCAACGTCGGCGGCAACGCGCTCCGCGCCGCGGTGCTCGGCGCCAACGACGGCCTGTGCTCGAACCTCGCGCTCGTGATGGGCGTCGCCGGCGCCACCGCGAGCTCGCAGATGATCCTCGTCGGTGGGCTCGCGGGGCTGCTCGCAGGTGCGTTCTCGATGGCGCTCGGCGAGTGGGTCAGCGTGACCAGCTCGCGCGAGCTCGCCCAGCGCGAGCTGCGCGTCGAGCGCGAGGAGCTCGCGGCCGCGCCCGAGGAGGAGCGCGAGGAGCTGGAGCTCATCTACGAGGCGAAGGGCATCCCGTCCGCCGAGGCGCGTCAGCTGTCGAGCCAGCTCGTCCGCGATCCGCGGACCGCGCTCGACGTGCTCGCGCGCGAGGAGCTCGGCCTCGATCCCGACGACCTCGGCGGCTCGCCGTGGGTCGCCGCGGTCACGTCGTTCGCGCTGTTCGCCCTCGGCGCGATCGTGCCGGTGCTGCCGTTCGTGATCGCGACCGGCGCCCCCGCGGTGGTCGCGAGCGTCGTCGCGAGCAGCCTCGCGCTGTTCGCCCTCGGCGCGGCGATCACCATCTTCACCGGACGCTCGGCGTGGCGGTCGGGCGCCCGCCAGCTCGCGCTCGGGCTCGCCGCGGCGGGGATCACGTTCGGCATCGGCCGCCTGCTCGGGGTCGCCCTCGGGTGACATGCGCCACGTCGGCGAGGCGCGCGGGCGGCCCGGGCGCGGCCTCGACGGTGGGACAGCGAGCGACACGACGTCGGGGGTAGACGGCGCGCGCGGATCCGTGCTCGAGTGTCCAGTCCGCGGCGGCTGTTCGCCGCGAGCACAGGAGCTGTACCCCGTGATCCGTTCGCACCGACTGTTCTCTGTTCTCCTCTTCGCGACGGTCGCCGCCTGTGGCGGTGATGATGGCCCGGCGACCCAGCCGGACGCCGGCCCCGGCAACGACGCCTCCCCGGGCGAGGATGCCGGTCCCATCGAGGACGCGGCCCCCGATCCCGACGGACCGGTCCAGCCGGTCGACTGCGACCACACCGAGGCGTCCGACGCGAACAACGACACCTACACGGTCGCGGGAACCCCCGAGGATGCGGGAACGGTGACGACGAGCGTGACGATCTGCGGCCAGGTCGACAGCACGCACTTCGACGAGAAGAACCAGGTCGTCGACGTCGACGCGTTCACCGCCACGGTTCCCGAGGGCCCGGTCTACGCCACTCTGTCGGGTCCCGGGCTCGAGACCATCGAGGAGGTGTTCATCGGCGTGTATGGCGGCCCCAACCTCACGACCTACGTCGGCGACGCCGTCTACGAGGACGGCTACGCGATGTTCTTCCTCCCCTCGCTTCCCGCTGGAACCTACGAGTTCGCGGTGTTCACGGCGAGTGGAGCTGCTCTGACGGCCTCGATCCCGTACAAGATGCGCATCCACCACGATACGCGGTGCCCGAAGATCACCGCGGATGCGGACCACACCGAGGGCGCGGACGACGGCGCGAACGATGTGTTCGTCGTCGACTGGGCAGCGGAACCCTTCAACTCGCCCACGCCAAACGAGGCAGACGCGGCCGAAGCCACCAATCTCACCATCGGGCACGGAGAGGCCAAGCGCATCAGTGGAACGCTCGCTGAGACGCCTGTTGCCGGTGAGTACAAGGACGTGGACACGTTCGCGTTCACGACGGGACCCGATGTAAACGAGCTCCAGATCCGCCTCAACTGGGCCGACATGAACGACCTCGACTGGCTTCTGTTCGATGAGAACGGGGAGTTCGTTTCGTACGGAAGCGCGATCCCACAGGAGGGCGAGGACGAGTACGCCCCGGTGCGCGTGCAGCCGAACACCACCTACTGGGTGTGGGCCGGCCTGTACGATGGCTACACCGGGCCTACCCCGTACGACCTCTCGATCTGCGGCACGCAGTTCGAGCACTGAGCTCGCCTGCTGGGCAGTGCAGCGGGCTCCGTCAGGGGCCCGTTTTCGCTTTCGGCCTCCGGCATGCCGTACTCCCGCGTGAGGTCACCACGAGACCTCGCTTCTCACGCCTCGAGCGCGCGGCGCACGGCGGTATACCCGCCGCCATGCTGAAGAGAACGAGCACGGCAGTGTGGAAGGGATCGGGGCCGCAGGGCACCGGAACGATCACGACGCTCTCGGGGGCCATCAAGGACGCGCCCTACTCGGTCAACGCGCGCTTCGTATCCGAGGACGGCAGGGCGGGAACCAACCCCGAGGAGCTGATCGCTGCCGCGCACGCGAGCTGCTTCACGATGGCGACCGCGTTCCAGCTCACGAACGCGGGCCACGAGGCGAAGCGCCTCGAGACGGTCGCCACGGTCTCGATGGAGAAGCAGGACGCGGGCTGGACGATCGTCGGGATCCACCTCGACCTCAAGGGCGAGGTCCCCGGCATCTCCGCCGAGCAGTTCCAGACGTTCGCGGACAACGCGAAGAAGGGCTGCCCGATCTCTCGCGCGCTCGCGGCCGTGCCGATCACGCTGTCGGCGAAGCTGGGCTAGATCCATGCCGATCGGTCAGGCGCAACCGTTTGAGGTTGCTCCGGAAATCGCACCAGCGTCGTGCGGAGCCCGATGAGCCCGATGAGCCCGATGAGCCCGATGGATCCGGCCGACAACGCCGCTTGATACACGCGGCACCGGAGGCGGGGCCGGACGTCCATGTCGCTGATCCGGCGCAGAGCAGCCTCGCTTCTCAGCGCGTCGCGAGGGTTCCGGTGGTCAATGCGCCGTTCACCTCAACCGAGCTGGCGGACGTGTACGTCCCGTCTTTCGTGTTGATGCGGATGCGACCAAGACCTCCGCCACCACCAGCGCCCCTCCGGATCCCTGATGATCCGATCGCATCCCGTCCAGGCCGCGCCTCCATGCCTGCTCGTGCCCCTTCGCCAGGAATACCGCAGGCCGAGATCATCGGCGCACATCCCGAACCGTCACCTCCCCTCGCCAGCAAGCCTCCGTGGCCCAGAAGGTCGATGCGAGGTGCCTCGAGCAGGAGGCCCCCGCCCCCGCCGCCACCCGAGTGCGCAGCTCCATCGTTCAGCTCGATCAGGACACCATTCATTCCATCGACATCTAGTGCTCCGCTAACGCTGATTGCCTTCCGGCTCACGAGCTGCATCGCGCCTCCGCCTCTCGCGCCATACGCGATCGATACCGGGCTCGAGCTGAAACCTCCAGCCGCACAGCCTCCGCGTAACGGTACGAGGTCGTCCGCACCTTCGGAACGACCTCCTGTTCCTCCGACGATGTCCTGTGTACTGTCGCCCGGCAGCGGTCGTACCGCTCCGCCTGCTGCGCCATCCGTTGCGTGCGCACCACCGCCGCTGCCACTCGCGTGACGATTCCCCCGCTCGGGCGTCACCACGTCCGTACCCTTGGCACCGCTGCAGCCAGACGTCCGCAGATCGCCGCCCGTGACCGTCACGATCCCGTCGACAGAGATCTCGTCGCGCGCGACGATCGCGAGCGCCGGCCCCTCGTACTCGGTGCCGCTCGTCACCGTGACGTCGCCGAGGACCACGCGGTTCGCGACGAACACGCGGATCGGTGCGCCACCCGCCGATGCCGGCACCTCGAAGCTCGGGATGTCGAGCGCGACGTCGCCGCTGGCCGTGACCGTGCCGGCGGTCGTGTCGATCGTGCCCCCGGCGCTCAGGTCGAGATCGGGAGGTGACGGCACCATGTCGAGGTAGACGCCGAGACCGTTGGAGGGATCGACCTCACGACACCGCGGCTCGTCCTCGAAGCACCCGAGCGGGCACGCCTCGGTCTCGACGACCGCACCGCTCGCATCGCACGTCATCAACGTACCGTTGAGGCACGCGGTCTCGTTGGGGAGGCACGCCCGGCAGCCGACACCGTCCTCGCAGCCCCGCTCGCAGCGCGAGAGCTCGTAGTCGTTGCCCGTCGCGTTACAGCGCACCTCCGTGTCACCGCGACACTCGGCGAACGTGCCGGGCTCGCACGCGGGCGCGATGCACTCGTTCGGCAGCCCACCCAGCGTCCCGTTCACGTCACAGAACGGCAGCGCCGGATCACCACACGTCCCGTCCGCACAGGATCGTGGATTCGGCGTCGTACACCCGACAGCGATCAACGAGATCCCGAACCATCTCCATCTCATGGCGCGCATCTTCGCAGCTGGGCCGGGATCGTGTCGAGGTCACGCCCGCCCCCGGCCGCGACACGCGGACGCGTCACGCGCGCGCTCGCGATGTCGTGTGGTCGCGGCCTGCCTGGCGCAAGAGGCGCCATCTCAGGTCCCACCCGGGAGCTCGAACAGCGAGCGGCGGGCGCATCTTCGACGTGCACCGACCGCATCCAGCTGGATCCGCTGGGCCGCGCCCGTGCGCTCGCCGGGACACAACACACCCGCTCGTGCGATGCGAAGCGCTCGTGCACCAGCACGTGGCGCGATGCGTCCGGTGATCCCGACGTGCAGCCCGCGCGGTGAACGTCCTGACTACGCGCGTGCGCGCCGGGCAGACCTCTTCGTCGCCGGCTCCCGAGCGCCCGCCTTGGTCGCCGCCTTGCTCGCCGCCTTCGTTGCCGCCTTCGTCGAACTGCGCTTGTTCGTCGCGGCGGGCTTCTTCGCCGCGCCGTTCGTCGCGCCAGGCTTCTTCGCCGCGGGCTTCGCGGACGTCTTCTTCGCCGCGGCCTTCTTCGCCGTGGCGGCCTTGCGCGCGGCCTGCTTCGCGCCGGTCTTCGTGCCCGCGCGGACCTCCTCGTAGCGCGCGACGAAGCGGTCGACGGTCGTCCGCTCGATGATCTCGCCGATCACGTCGAGCGCGAGCGCGTCGGCCGTCTTGAACCGCACGCAGGACTTGCCCATGTCGAGCTTCTTGCCGGCGGACCGGAAGCCGTCGCGTAGGATCCGCTCGCTCTCGGGATCGCCGTACGCGCACATCAGGTAGAGCGCGTTGTGGTTCTTCTGTGTCGCGAGCCCGGCGATCGTCAGCGGCTGCTTGTTGTAGGTGTCAGGGTACCGAGACAGCGGGAGGTACCAGCTGATCATGCCGTAGACGATGCCTTCCTCCCATCCCTTCGGCAGGTGCGAGCGCACGACGTCGCGCACGCGCGAGAGCTCGGCGCGGCGGTCGGGAGGAAGCGAGGCGAGATAGCTCTCGACGGTGGTGGCAGCGGGCATGGGCCGCGACTGTAACGCACGCCCGCGCGGTCCCGGCGCCGCGGCGTCAGGTCCGCGTGGTCTCGAGCGGCCGGCCCTTGCTCGGCGGCTGCGTCCGCTGCCGGAACCAGTCGAAGAACCAGTCGAAGCCCGGGAACGGGTCGTCGAAGAACGGGCCCTCGAAAATGCGGCGCTCGAACCCGCTCGTCGAGCCGACCGCCGAGGCGTCGTCGGTCATCGTCGCGGTGAGCGAGAGAGGCTTGCCGTCGCGGATCACGCGCAGCGCGACACGGTCGCCCTTGTTCGCGCCGTCGAGGGCGTGCATCACGTCGGTCGCGCCATCGACGGGCGTGCCCCTCACCTCGACGAGCACGTCGCCGACGGCGACGCCGGCCTGCGCCGCCGCGGAGCCGGGCTCGACGCGGGCGACGAGGACGCCGCGATCCTGGTCCGCGCCGAAGTGCGAGCGCAGCTCCGGCGTGAGGCTCATCACCATCACACCGAGCCGGCCCTTCGACGAGAACATCGACCACTCGAAGCGCTGGACGTTCGGCCCGTGGCCCTTGCCGGCCTGGGCCTTGGAGTCAGGGGGGGAATTCGAGGGACCGGCGACCGCGCTCGTGGGCGCCGCCGCCAGCCCTGCCGCGAGGAGCAAGGCATGGAGTCGTCGCATGGGAGGTCCTCCTGGATCTCTGTTTCCGACCGTTTCTCATGGCTCCGGACACTCGCGCGCGCAAGTCCTCTCGTCCTCGGGAGAACCCGGTGCAACCGCGATGCGGGAGCGCGGTGGCACGCGGGATGCTCCTCGGTGAGGTGGAGGACAGCATGCGTGGACTGAGGCTTCCCACGATCCTGGCGGCCGCGGCGCTCGCGGTGGGCTGCGCCGGCGGTGGCTACTACGACTACGGGTACGGCTACGGCGCGTACACGCCGGAGCTGGCGTACGTGGCGCCGGGCGTCAGCGTCGTCGCTGGATATCCCGAACCGATCTTCTACACGGGCGGCGCGTACTGGCGTTACTACAACAACGCCTGGTACCGCTCCCCGTACTGGGACCGTGGCTGGGTGTACGCCCGGCCACCTCGCGTGATCGCGCGCATCGATCAGCCGTACCGGTATCGCAACTACCGGGGGCCGGACCGGTACTACCGCGGCGATCGGTACGATCGGGGTGATCGCTATTACCGCGGCGACCGCTACTACCGGGGCGATCGGTACATCTCGCGCGGCACGCCGTACTATCGCGACGATCGCGTGCGCACGGCCCCGAGGACCTACGACCGCGGCACGGTGTATCGAGGTCAGCGCGGCACCGTCTACCGCGGCGACCGCGGCGACGTGTATCGCGGTCAGCGCGGCACCGTGTATCGCGGCGACCGCGGCAGCGCGTATCGCGGTCAGCGCGGCACCGTGTATCGCGGTGACCGCGGCAGCGCGTATCGCGGTCAGCGCGGCACCGTCACCCGCGACAATCGCGGCGTCGTCGTCCGCGAGCGCCGCTGAGCCCACGCCTCGTGATACAGCGGAGGCCATGCGAGGGGTCTTCGCGACGCTCACCATCCTCGCGACCGCCTGCATGTCGGCGCGGTCGCGTCCTGTCCTCACCACCACCGCCGAGCAGACCGCCTACGCTCGCACCGGGCGCTACGACGAGGCGGTCCGGCTGTGCCGCGACTTCGCGCGCGCGTACGACGACGCGCACTGTGACGAGATCGGCACGACGCTGCAGGGCCGACCGCTCGTCGCGCTCACGGTCCGGCGCCGCGCCGACGTGCCGCTGATCCTCGTGCAGGCCGGGATCCACGCCGGCGAGATCGAGGGCAAGGACGCCGGCTTCGCGTTCCTGCGAGATCTGCTCGACGGCAAGGTCGCGCCGGGCGCCCTCGATCACGTCGGCGTCGTGTTCGTGCCGGTGCTCAACCCCGACGGCCACGAGCGGTTCGCGAAGAACCACCGCCCGAACCAGCGCGGGCCCGAGGAGATGGGCTTCCGCACGAACGCGACCCGGCTCAACCTCAACCGCGACTACGTCAAGATGGACTCGGCGGAGATCGCCGCGCTGCTCGCGCTGATCACGCGCGTCGATCCGGTGATGCTGGTCGATCTGCACGCCACCGACGGTGCGAAGTTCGAGCACGACATCGCGGTGATGACGGCGCCGCTCGCGCCGCGCGAGGACGAGCTCGAGGAGACGGCGAGCGCGCTGTCGGAGGCGGTGGTCGCCCGGCTCACCGCGCTCGGTCACCTGCCGCTCGACTTCTACCCGTCGTTCGTCGACGAGGAGCGGCCGCACTCCGGGTTCCGCCGGGGCGAGCCGCCGCCGCGGTTCTCGTCGAGCTACATCGCGACGCGCAACCGGATCGGCGTGCTCGTCGAGACCCACAGCTGGCGGACGTACGCCGAGCGCGCGCGGAGCACGTACCACACCCTGCAGGCGATCCTCGAGGAGGCGACGCGCAGCGCGACGCGGTGGGCGGAGCTCACGCGCACGGCGGATCGCGCGGCGGCCGGGCTCGCGGGCCGCGAGGTGACGCTCGCGTGGGACGTCGGGACCGAGAGCCGCGAGCTCGCGTTCCGCGGCTACGCCTACGAGCGCCGGCTCTCGGAGCTCACCGGCGGCACCTGGCTCGTCTACGACGAGACGCGGCCGGAGATCTGGACCGTGCCGCTGTACGATCAGCTCGTGCCCGGCGCGACGATCACCGCGCCGAGCGGCGGCTACGTCGTCGACGGCGGCTACGCCCACCTCGTGCGCGACCTGCTCGATCGCCACGGCATCCGGTACACGCCCGCGGGCGAGCACGAGGTCGACGTCGAGGTCTTCCGCGCGACGAAGCGCGAGTTCCTGCCGCCGTTCGAGGGCCGGACCCGCGTCGAGCTCGAGGGCGCGTGGGCGCCCGAGCGGCGCCGGCTCGACGTGGGCGCGATCTTCGTGCCGATCAAGCAGCCGAACGCGCGGCTCGTGATGCACCTGTTCGAGCCGTCGCTGCCGGACGCGCTCGTGCGCTGGGGCGTGTTCAACCCGGTGTTCGAGCGCAAGGAGTACATCGAGCCGTACGTGCTCGAGCAGGCCGCGCGCGAGATGCTCGAGGATCCCGCCGTACGCGCGGAGTACGAGGCCGCGCTCGCGGATGATCCCGCGCTCGCAGAGAGCACGGAGCGCAAGCTCGACTGGTTCTACCGTCGCCATCCCGCGTGGGACGAGCGACTCGATCTCGTGCCCGTGTATCGCGTCGCGCGGGAGCTCCGGTAGGGCGAGCGCCGAGCGCGCGATGGCAACACGCGGCAGGTGCGTATCGCGCATGGACATCGCGCGCCGGCCACGTAAAGTGGAACGTCGATGCGTCGGGGGCTCCTGCTGGCTGCTGGGATGGTCGCGACGTCCGTCGCCTCGGCCGAGGAGCTACGGACGACGGCCCCGCAGGCGACGGCCGAGCCCGCGCCACGCGAGCACCTGGTGTACGTGGAGGCGTTCGGCAAGAGCGGGCTGTACGGGCTCGGCTACGAGCGCACGCTGACGCCGCGGCTCGCCCTCGGTGCGGCGGGCTCGTTCGCGGTGGTCCGCGATCAGCAGCTGCTGACGCTCTCACCCTACGTCCACGCCAAGCTCGTCCGCGGCCGCCGCCACGCGCTGTTCACGGATCTCGGCCTCACGTTCGTGCACAGCCGCATCCCGTCGCCCGTCAGCGACTGGGACGGCATGAGCGACAGCGGCGCCGGCGGGTTCG
>Ga0164243_10009389_pt1 | contig 14245 bp, 8 predicted proteins | sample OricompcompostOP_FD_108781 | JGI IMG/M metagenome (GOLD analysis project Ga0164243, IMG submission 108781) | Organic Plus compost microbial communities from Emeryville, California, USA - Original compost - Organic plus compost (OP) | ecosystem: Engineered > Solid waste > Mixed feedstock >... | reverse complement strand
GGCCATCCGAACATCGAGCTCGTTCGATCCCAGGGAGATGTAAATGTTTGTTAATGCGACCGCGCTTTGAAGGGTATCTGATTCCCTCCCCCATCCGGCTTCGATACTAGCTAGAAATCTAGTGAGCCCTTCGACCCGCCGGACGCCTGTAGCCGCTAACACGGAGGGCGCCGGCCTGTGGTGTCGTGAGCGCAAGAGGGTGTCACCAACCGGTTTGGGAACAGATGACGCCCCCCGTCTCGCCAGAATTTTCCGATCGATTGGACGCGCCATATGAGCTGGCAAAGGCGCGGGTCGCCATCGTCGAGGACAACGAGATCCAGGCGGCGCAGGTTGACGAGATAGTGCGTGAGGGCGGATATCTCGCTTCGGTTTTCGATACGGCGACGGCTTTTAAACGAAGCCTGCGCCGCGAAACCTATGATTTCCTCCTCACCGATTGGTTCTTGCCGGACCAGTCCGGTATCGAACTGGTCCGGTGGATGCGCGACACGCGCGGGGACACGATCCCCATCATCATGATCACAGTGAGAACGGAACCCGCCGATGTAGTGGAAGCCTTGCGCGCCGGTGCGGACGACTATGTCTCCAAGCCGGTGAACGGGCAGATCCTCCTCGCGCGCATGGATGCGATCAGGAGGCGGATATATCGTCATGAAGCGCTCAAGCGTCATTGGGTGGTGGGCAGCTATACATTCGACAACATACTCGAAGTGGTTACCTATCAAGGCAATCCTATCGAGCTCACGCCAAAGGAATTCCAGCTTGCCGCGCTCCTGTTCGAAAATGTCGAGCGGCCGCTTTCGCGTTCATTCTTGCTTGATATCGTCTGGGGACATGGTTCGCATTTGCTGACGCGGACCTTGGACGTTCATATTTCCAGAATCCGCTCGAAGCTGCATCTGGCACCGGGTCAGGAATTCAGCCTCATCCCCGTCCATAATTACGGATATCGCCTCGTCCGGGAGAAGGAGCCCGAGAGCGGCTGACGTGGATCGGCGCTGCTCATGGCATCGCGCACAGCTGAACCGCCCTGCATCTCAAACGGTAATCTCTATCGAAATTTGGCTCCCCGTTCCCCTCATCTCGAGTGAGCAAGCAGGTTCGCATGCCAAGCTCGAGGGTGAAAAATCGTAATAATCGGCGGTTCTCCGGGCTATTTGACCCAATGTGTCTCATTCTGGGAAATTGGGGGGCAGTCGTTCGGTTCGTTTACAAAGCTTAACATGACGCCGGATTTCCCGGTGACTAGGGGCCAGCCCACTTAATTTCCGGGGTGGGAAAATTCATGAACTTCACAGCTTCGCGGGCCGCGTGGTCCGCGGCGGGCGGGTCGCTTGCGCTTTGCGCGCTGGCTGCGGGCGCGCCAGCGCGGGCCCAGCACGTCCAGGCCGGCACCGAGATCGTAAACAAGGCAACCGCCAGCTACAATACCGGCACGGCGACCAAGACCATCGAATCCAACGAAATCCGCGTGAAGGTGGACGAGTTGCTCGATGTCGCAGTCGCGACACTCAGCAGCGGCGCGCAATCGGCGAGCTCGTCCGCCGCGACTCTGGCCTTCTCGGTCACCAATACGGGCAATGGCGACGAGGCTTTCAAGCTCACGGCCAATCCGACGGTCAGCGGTAACCAGTTCGACGGCACGATCCAGACGGTCGCCGTCGATGTGAACGGCAATGGCGTCTATGATCCGAACGTCGACACGGTCGTAGCAAACGGCACCGCGGGGCCGGTGATCCCGGCGGAGGGATCGATCAAGGTGGTCGTGGTCGTGGCGCTTCCGGCGGGGGCGACGGATGCGCAGACCAGCCAGGTGCGACTGACGGCGGAGGCCGTCACCGGTACGGGCGCGCCGGGCAAGGTCTTCGCGGGCCAGGGTACCGGGGGCGTCGATGCGGTGGTCGGCGCCTCGGGCGCCGACGACGACAAGCTCGGCGCGCTCATTGCCAGTCTGGCGACGGTGACCCTGACAAAGACCCAGGCGATCACCGATCCTTTCGGCGGTACCCAGCCAGTGCCCGGAGCGACGGTCACCTATACCATCGCTGCCAAGGTCGACGGCACCGGCAAAGCCGAGAATCTGCACGTCGCCGATCTCATTCCGGCCGGAACGACCTATCAGGCGGGGACGCTCAAGCTCGACAGCACGGCGCTCAGCGATGCGGCCGACAGCGACGCGGGCAGCGCGTCCCAGTCGGCCGGAATCGACGTCGCGCTCGGCACAGTCGCCGGCGGCGCGAGCCATTCGGTCACTTTCCAGGTCAAGATCAATTGAGGTCCCCGCCCATGAACAAGATGCTCCCTTTTGCCGCCGCGCTGGCCCTGGCGCTGATTCCCCCCTCTGCGTTCGCGCAAGCGGCCCAGGTCGATCTCCAGGGCGAGGTGAAGCTCGAGAAGACGGTCGTCGAGAACGGTCAGAGCCGCCTCGCGCTGCTCGATCCCAAGGTCGTGGTGCCGGGCGACCGGCTGGTCTTTTCGACGCGCTATCAGAACAAAGGCGCGACGAGCGTCCAGAATTTCGTGGTCACCAATCCGGTACCCGCGGCCGTTACCCTGGCGCCGGACACCGCCGCCGACCTCGACGTGTCGGCGGACGGCGGCAAAAGCTGGGGCAGGCTCGCCGCGCTGACCGTTGCGGACGGCAAGGGCGGACGCCGTCCGGCCCGGTTCGAGGACGTAACCCATATCCGCTGGACCATTCCGGCGATTGCTGCCGGCGGTATCGGCAAGGTGGAGTACCACGCCATCGTGCGTTGACGATAAGAACGCCCGTCTCGCTGGGGTAGCGTTTAGTCGGCGGCGGCCAAACCACAAAGGAAAAGCAAATGAACCACACCAGCAAGCTGCTGGGCGTGGCGAGCATCTTTGCGCTCGCCGCGTTCGGCACCAATTCGGCCAATGCCCAGAGCAACCTGACTCCTCCGAACGGCCACTCGATGACGGCGGCAGGTTCGACGATTACCAACAAGGTGACGGTCAACTATCAGGTCAACGGCGTCGATCAGACCGCGAAGTCGGATTCGAACAGCATCATCGTCGATCGCAAGGTCAGCCTGCTCGTGTCCGAAGTGGGCGCGGAGACGACCACGGTTACGCCGGGGCAGAAGGAAGCGGTCACGACGTTCAAGCTCACCAACAATTCGAACGCGACGCTCGATTTCGACCTGACCGCTGCCCAGCTTTCGGGCGGAACCGCCGCCCATGGCGGGACGGACAGCTTCAATGTCACCAACCTCAAGATCTATGTCGACAATGGCGACGGCAGCTATGGCGCGGGCGATACGCTGCTCACGACGCCCTATATCGACGAGCTTGCGGGCGACGGCGCCAGCAGGACGATCTTCGTGGTCGCCAATGTCCCGGTGGAGATGACCAACGGCCAGATCGCCGGCGTGACGCTGACGGCTACCGCGCGCGAGGGCGGCCAGGCGGGCAGCGAAGGCGCAGTGCTGACCGAGACGCAGGGCGCGAACACCGAACAGATGGATACGGTATTCGCCGATGACCATGGCCCAGTGCCCGGGGACAGCGATCGCGACGGCAAATCCTCGGACGACGACGATTACACCGTCAAGGCCGCCATGCTGGCGGTCGCGAAGACCAGCTTGATCATCTGGGACCCGATCAACCAGGCGACCAATCCCAAGGCGATCCCGGGAGCCAGGATTCAATATTGCATCCGGGTGAGCAACGAAGCGGGCGGCGCCGATGCGGAGAATGTCGCAATCGCCGACGATCTCCCGAGCGAGATCACGTTCGAAACCGGCACGATCAAGCTGATGGGCACCGTCGCTTCCGAGAAATGCCAGCTCGACGGGCAAGCGGGCGATGGAAGCTATGACGGCTCCAAGGTGACGGGCACCTTGCCCCGGGTGGCGGCGGGCGAAAGCCGCACGCTGCTGTTCACTGCCCTCATCAAGTGAGGAGAACCGGGGCCGGCTTTCCATGAGCCGGCCCCGGCTTGTGGTGCGTGAAAATTCCTAGGCAATGGACGCCGGCAATAGCGAAAGTGCTCCTCTGGGCGCTGGCGATGGTCTGCGCCTGCGCGGTGCAGGCCCAGACGATCACCGCCCAGACGATCACCAATGTCGCCTCCGCCCGCTGGACGGAGGGCGGCTACAATGCCTCGATCAGCTCGAACAGCGTGGCGCTGACGGTCAGCGCCTCCTCCGTCACGCTCGAGACTTTCCAGCCTGCCAGCACCGGCGGCGCGCCGACCCGCTTCGCCCCGTCACTTTGCGGAGGGCTGCCACTGCCGATCGATGGAGCGGGCAGCGGCGCGGTGCTGAACGTGTCGCTCACGCCCTCGAACACCGTATTGCCCGGCTCGCCGCTCTATTTCGCCTTCACTGCTCTGGCGGCGAATCTCCACCCGGATGCGATCGATACGGTCACCGCGAAAGTGCGGGCCGATGGCGGCGATGTGGAGACGCTGACGATCCATGAGACTGCGAACAATAGCGGGATCTTCATGGGGGCGTTGCCGACGCGCGGCTATCCGCCCAGCGCGGTTGCCGGCGATTGCCGTCTGACGGTGGGAGAGAGGCAGCGGATCACGGTCGAGATATTGGGCGCGAATGCTGCGGTGCTGGCGTCGGCCCCGGTCGATGTGCTGACCGATCCCTATGGCCTGGTCTTCGATAGCGAAGACGGCTCCCCGGTCAACGGCGCGCGCATCACGTTCGTCGATGCCGCTACCGGTGCGCCTGCCCGGGTATTCGCCGACGACGGCGTCACATCCTGGCCGTCCAGCGTCGTTTCCGGTCAGCCGGTCACGGACGGCGCGGGCAATGTCCATTCGACGCCGGAGGGGGGCTATCGCTTCCCGCTCGCGCCCTTCGGCAGTTATCGCATCCGGGTCGAGCCGCCGGCGCCCTATGCCGCTCCTTCGAAATCGACTCCCGCGCAGCTGACCGGGCTCACGCATGCGGATGGCTCGCCGCTGCATCTGTCGGACGCGTCCTATGGAGGCGTGCTGGCGCTGAGCTCGTCGGCGCCGGTGCGCGTCGACATCCCCGTCGATCGGCCGCCGGTGACGGTGACGCTGGTCAAGACCGTCTCGCGCCCGAGCGCCTCGCCCGGCGATGCGGTGTTCTACACCATCACCGCGCACAACCCCGATACGCGCGCGAAGCGGCAGGTGACGCTGACCGATACGCCTTCGCCCTGGCTGACCCTGCGCAAGGACACGATCCGAGTGGATCGCCAGCCTGATCCGGCCGCAGTGCAGCTCGCGCCGGACGGCCGTTCGTTGACCGTGGCGCTGGGCGATCTGGCGCCGGGCGCCACGCGCATCATCACCTATGCGATGGGCGTGCGCATCGATGCGCCGACCGGCCAGGCGCTCAATCGGGCCGAGGCGGTGGACGCGCGCGGCAATCGCACCGTCACCAGTGTCGTGCTCAAGATCGATCGTGACGTGATCACCAGCCGCATGACGCTCATTGGGCGAGTCATCGATGGCGGCTGCCGCCCGAACGCGGTGCCCCGCGGTCTGGCAGGCGTGCGCATCGTGCTCGAGGACGGGAGCTTCGCCGTCACCGACGCGGACGGCCGCTATCACTTCGAAGGCCTGGTGCCGGGCACGCATGTGGTCGAGGCAATCGAGCAGACGCTTCCCGCCGGCGGCCGCTTCGTCGATTGCAGCCGGTCGACGCGCAGCGCCGGCAGCGCCAGTTCGCGTTTCCTGATGGGGCAGGGCGGAAGCCTGCTCGTCGCTGATTTCTCGGCGGAGCTGCCCGAAGCGGCGGGCCCCGCAACCAAACCGGAGCAGGCGAGCGACCGTCAGGCCGCCGGCGGTGAGACCGACTGGCTGGCGCTCGGCGACGGACCCGATGGCTTCCTGTTCCCCATGCCCGACCACAACCCGCGCGCGCCCGCCGTTCGCGTGGTGATCCGCCACCGCAAGGGACAGACCGTGGAGCTGACCGTCGACGGCAAGCCGGTGGACAAGGTGGCGTTCGACGGCGCACGCGACGGGCCGGGCTATTCGGTCAGCATCTGGCGCGGCATTCCGCTGAGCGGGGACGTGACGCGCCTGGCCGCGACGGTGCGCAACCGCGACGGCTCGGTCGCGGGCGCCTATACGCGCGACGTCCATTTCTCCGGCACGCCGGCGCGGGTCGAGTTGATGCCCGGCCAGTCGCATCTGATAGCCGATGGCGCGACGCGGCCCACGATTGCGATCCGGGTACTGGATCGGTTCGGTCGCCCGGTGCACGCGGGCATCACCGGGCAGTTCGCCGTGAACGCGCCGTATGAAAGCGCCGCCGCGCTCGATGCGATGCAGGCGCGCGCGCTTTCCGGTCTCGATCGCGTTCAGCCCAGCTGGACGGTGGAGGGCGACGACGGCATCGCGCGGGTCGAGCTTGCGCCGACGATGGTGAGCGGTCCGCTCCACCTCGATTTCAGCTTCACCGATCGGGACGTGAGCCGCAAGCAGACGCTCGACGCATGGATCGTCCCGGGCGAGCAGCAATGGACGCTGGTGGGCCTGGCCGAAGGATCGGTCGGTGCCCGCAGCGTCGCCGACAACATGGAGCGCGCCGGCGCGTTCGACAGCGACCTGGGCGACCATGCCCGGGTCGCGCTCTATGCCAAGGGGCGCGTGCTCGGCCGCTATCTGCTGACGCTCGCCTATGACAGCGCCAAGCAGAAGGACGATCAGCGCCTGCTCGGCACGATCGATCCCAATGCCTATTACACCGTTTTCGCCGACGGATCGGATCGCCGCTTCGACGCGGCCAGCCGCGAGAAGCTTTATGTGCGCGTCGAGGCGCGGACTTTCTATGCGCTCTACGGCGATTTCGTCACGGGCTTCGACCAGACCGTGCTTGCCCGATATGAGCGGACCACCACGGGCGTGGAGGCGCAGGCGAATTGGGGCGGGCTGCATGTACAGGGCTTCGCGGCGCGCACCGCCCAAGCGCATCGGCATGACGAGATCCAGGGCGGCGGCATCAGCGGGCCCTATCGGCTGTCGGGCCGCGACATCATTCCCAACAGCGAGACGGTCGCGATCGAGGTTCGCGACCGCTTCCGCTCCGAGCTGGTCGTCGATCGGCGCACGCTCACACGCTTCGTCGATTATGACGTCGATTGGCTGGCGGGCACGATCCAATTCAAGGAACCGGTCCTGAGCCGCGATTCCACGCTGAATCCGCAGTTCATCATCGTCGATTATGAAGTCGATCAGCTGCGTGGCGGCGATCTCAACGCGGGGCTGCGCGCGGACTGGACCAGTGCGGGCGGCGGGCTCAGGGTCGGTGCCACCGCGATAAGCGACACGGGCGCGCTCGCCGGCGAGCGCACCAATCTGGGCGCTGTCGACCTGAAGGCACGGATCGGCGCCGGCACGGAAGTCCGTGCCGAAGCAGCGGTCAGCCGTGCTGCCGGCCAGACCAGCAATGCCTGGCTCGTCGAGGTCGAGCACCACGACGGGCGGCTCGATCTGCTTGCCTATACTCGATCCGTCGACCGCGACTTCGGCGTCGGTCAGTTGAGCGGGGCGGAAAGCGGCCGCCGCAAGATCGGTGTCGATGCGCGCTATGCGATGACCGAGCGCTGGGCCGGGATCGTCAGCGCCTGGCATGACGACAGTCTGGTCGACACCACTCGCCGCGACGCAATCGAAGTCGCCACCACCTATCGCACGCAGGACGTGGAGGGGCGCATCGGCGTCACGGCCTTCCGGGATGTGCTGGCCGACGGCACGACCGCGAATTCCACGGTGCTGGAGGGAAGCGCCACCAAGCGGCTGCTCGACAATCGTCTGGAAATCTCCGCTGCTGGCAGCGTCGCGTTGGGCGATGCGGAATCGGCCGATCTGCCCGCCCGACAGCGCCTGGACCTGCGCTATGCGCTGATGCGCGACGTGAAGCTCGTCGGTACCTATGAGATCGCCAACGGCGCGATCGATGCCCGCACCGCGCAGGTCGGTTTCGAGGTCGCTCCCTGGTCGGGCGGGCGCGTCCTGACGAGCATGGGACAGCAGGACATCACCGAATATGGCAAGCGCAGCTTCGCCGCCTTCGGTCTCGCCCAGTCGCTGCCCATCGGAAAGCATCTGACGATCGATGCGACGCTGGATTCCTCGCGGACGATCGGCGGCTTTGATCCCGGCCGGCTCGTCAACGCTGCCCAGCCGGCGGCAAGCGGTGGGCTGATCGGCGACAATGGTACCGTGGCCGAGGATTTCACTGCCGTCACGCTCGGCGGCACCTGGCGCGCCGGCCGCTGGAGCGCCACCGCGCGCGGCGAGCTGCGCAACGGGCAATATGCCGATCGCAAGGGGATCACCTTCGGCGCGATCCGCCAGCTCGGCGAAGGCAGCATGGTGGGCGCCAGCTTCACCTGGACCCAGGCCGAGGACCAGACCGGCCAGACCAGCGAAGTGATGGACGGCGCGATCTCGGCCGCGCATCGGCCGGCGGATTCGGACCTGGCGTTCCTCGCCAAGCTCGAGTTCCGCAGCGACCAGGTGACGGGCGCCGTGGCCGGAGAAGCCGGCGCGGCGGGGCGCACGGCCCTGACCGTGGACGGCGACGCCACGTCACGGCGGCTGCTTGCGAGCTTCTCTGCCAACTGGTCGCCGCTGGGCGCGGATGGTCGGAGCTTCCTGCAGCGCACCGAGCTGGGACTGTTCCTCGGCGCCCGGCACAGCTTCGACATATATGACGGCGTGGCGCTCGACGGCACCATGGTGATGGGCGGGCTGGACGTACGGATCGGCATCGGCGAGCGTTTCGAGGTGGGCGGGACCTTCAGCGCGCGCCATAGCCTGGCCGATGGAACCACCAGCTTCGCGATGGGACCGCAGATCGGTTTCACACCGGTCGAGAACGTCCTGTTCTCGCTCGGCTATAATCTCTCCGGCTTCCGTGACCGTGACTTTTCGGCCGCCCGCGACACGGATTCGGGTTTCTTCGCCTCGCTGCGCATGAAGTTCGATGCCGGCAGCTTGGCCGCTTTGGGAATTCGTCGATGACGTCGCCGCTACGCGGAATGTCGCAGCGCCTTTGGGCGATGATGCTGGCGTCCGCGCTGGCCTTGGCGGGGACGCTGCTGTCCCTTTCCCTCCCGGCGCGGCCGCCGCATGCGGCGGCCCGACCGCAGGGGACGGAGGTCATCCTCCTGGATCGCTCGCTGGCGGAGCTGGCGCCCCGGCTGCGCGCGACGGGCAAGCAGGTCCTGCTCTTTGGCGGACCCGATCCGATGCACGAGATCGCGCGGCTGTTGAAGGACAGCCATGGGCTGACGGCCATTCACCTGTTCAGCCATGGCGACACCGGGCGCCTCATCCTGGACGGCGTTGTCTATTCGACCTCGCATCTGCCGGAGGATGACCTGCGCGCGCTGGGCCGCAGCCTGGCTCCCGGCGGAGACCTGCTGTTGTACGGGTGTGATCTGGCGGCCAGCGGGGAGGGACGGGCGCTGCTTGCGCGTATCGCCAGGCTCACCGGGGCGGACGTCGCAGCGTCGGAAAATGAAACCGGCGAAGGTGGCGACTGGCGTCTCGAAGCGATCGTGGGCCGGGTTGCGGCCCGGATCGTTGCCCTGCCCGAGTGGCAGGGAACGCTGTGGACCGACGAGCGGCTGGAGGGCGCCTGGTATGGCGACACCGGCTATCCCGCCGGGTCCCGGGGACCGCATCCCAAGGCATCGCGATCGGGGTCGGGACGGCTCCAGACCATGGGGGACAGCACAGGCGGGCGCGGCGTCACGTTCAGCGTCGTCGGCCTGTCCTGCTGCACGGCGCAACGCATGGAGGTGAGGCGAAGCTCGAGCAGCTATGCCGCGGCCGTCAGCAATGACCATTATTTCTACAGCAACATTGTCGTCGGCGGGACGAACGGCGCCACGCTCTCCAAGCTCGCCTATAATCAGGTCGCGAACAATTCGAGCAGCGCCCGGTTCGAGCTTGCCCTGTATGACACCGTCACCCGCACGCTGACGCCGATCAGTCCAGCGCTCGCGGTTGCGGGAAGCCGAACCCAGATCGAAGTAGCGCTGACGCCGGTGCCGATGGTTGCCGGGCGCACCTATCAGCTGCGCTTCTACGGGTTCGACTGCGGCAACAGCAACACTTGCTATTTCGATAATCCAATAATCTGGACGAAGGAAAACGAAGCGCCAAGCGCCCGTAACGACAGCTATACGGCCGAGTCCGACACCAATGTATCCGGCAATATCGTCAGCAACGACAGGGACCCGGAAGAGCAGATGCTGACGGTCACGCAGGTCAACGGCGCATCCTATTCGCCCAATACGGATATCGTGCTGGCGCATGGTCAGCTGCGGATGAACGCCAACGGCAGCTTCACCTTCAGGCCGGCGAACGGCTTTGCCGGCACGCAGACGTTCACCTATACGATCAGCGACGGCTTCGGGCGCACGGACACCGCCACGGTGACGATCACTGCCCCGAGTGCCGACCTCTCGCTCAGCAAGACCGTGAGCGACCCGGCACCCGCGCCGGGCGCGACGGTCAGCTACACCCTGACTGTGCGAAGCGCTGCGACCTCGGACGTCACCGCAACCGGTGTCCGCGTTCAGGACAGCTTGCCGGCGGGCTTCAGCTTCCTCCGCGCGACCGGCGCCGGCACCTATTCGATCACGACGGGCGTATGGAGCGTGGGTTCGCTGGCGGCGGGTGCCAGCGCGTCGCTGACGATCACCGGCACGGCGACCGGCGCGCCCGGTACCACCGTCATCAACCGCGCGGAAATCAGCGCGAGCTCGGCGTCCGATCCGGATTCGACACCTAACAACGGCGAAGTATCGGAAGACGATTTCGCCACGGCCAGCTTCACCATCCTCGATTCCCGGCTCGAAGTCACCAAGATCAGCTGGATTGTCGCCGACGGCGTCAACACCTCGGACTTCAAGGCCATTCCGGGCGCGACTGTGCGCTACTGCATTCTGGTGACCAACCGCGGCAGCACCGCCGTCGGCAATGTGAGCGTGGTGGACAGCTTGCCCGCGACGCTTGCCTATGTGACCGGCTCGATGCGGTCGGGCACGAGCTGCGCGTCGGCGACCACGCGCGAGGACGAAGACGCCGCGGGCACGGATGAAGCGAATCCGGTCGGCATGTCGATCGACGGAGCGACAATCATGGGCACCGCCCCGTCGCTCGCTGCGGGCGACGCCTTCGCGATGCTGCTGGACGCCCGGATTCAATAGATTCGCCGCATTGCTCAAGCGAGCCGGAGGGGGGGACGGCGCGCGGTTCCGCCGGCTGCTGAACGCAAACAAAGCATTGGCCGAGTAGAAATCCGTAAGATTGCTGGGCGCGAGCGCTGCTCCTCCATGGTATTCATCCCCGGATTATCCAGTTCCAAGGGAGGGGGGCGCCAGCGAGGAGACTGAGGCAGTGACGAACCAGAAGCGCCTCGCGCTTGCACTTGTTGCTCTTCCGCTTCTGCTCACCATCGTCTGGGCCTTCGGGCTCCAGGCCAATCCGTTCGCCGGCGGCTTCTGGGCCGTCCGCAACGCCGCGTTGTATTACACCGGCATCCTGGCGATTGGCTTTCTTTCCGGCGCAATGATCCTAGCCGCGCGGCCAGTACAATTCGAGGGGCTGCTCGGCGGGCTCGACAAATTCTATCGGCTGCACAAATGGTTCGGGATCGCCGGCACGAGCCTCGGTATCGTTCATTGGCTGATCGAGATCCTTCCGCGCAGCTTCGTCCGCTGGGGCTGGGTGGCCGCGCCGGTGCGCCGTCCCCGGCTGCCGATCGAGGCGGCGGCCGGATTCGATCCGTTTCGCGATCTCCACGGTCCAGCCGCCGCCGTCGGCGAATGGACGCTCTACCTGATGGTGGCGTTGGTGATCGTCGCGCTCTGGCAGCGGTTTCCGTACCGCTATTTCTTCAAGACGCATCGCGTGCTGGCGGTCCTGTACCCGATACTCGTGTTCCACGCGGCGATCCTGATGGGGCCGGCCTATTGGAGCGTGCCGGTGGGGCCGCTGCTCGGGGTTCTGATGCTGGCAGCTTCGCTCGCCGCGCTGGCGTCGCTGTTCCGCAGGATCGGAAAGGCTCGGCGCGCGACGGGAACGATCGAGGAAGTCGAGCACCATCAGGACAGCGCCGTCATCGAAGTGACGGTGCGGCTCGCGACTGCCTGGCCGGGACATCGCGCCGGCCAGTTCGCGTTCGTCGATTTCGGCGACCACGAGGCGCCCCATCCATTCACCATCTCCTCCGCCTGGCGTCGCGACGGACGGCTTCGCTTCAGCATCAAGGGGCTCGGCGACTATACGCGCGTCCTCCCTGAGCGGCTGTTTCCCGGCCAGGCCGTGACGATCGAAGGCCCGTATGGCCGGTTCGACTTCAGAAGTAGCAGCGGGCGTCAGCTATGGATCGCCGGCGGCATCGGCATCACTCCCTTCCTGGCCGGGCTGGAAACGCTCCATGGCGAAGGCGAACGGGCGGACGTCGACCTGATCTACGCGACCCGCGTACGCAACGAGGTGCTGGTGCAGCGCCTGAAGGCGCTGGCGAATCGTATCGGCGCACGCCTGCATTTGCTGGTGACGCCGCCGGACGAGCCACTGACGATCGAGCGGCTGGAAGCGATCGTGCCGGACTGGCGAAGCGCCGAGGTGTGGTTCTGCGGGCCGGCGGGGTTCGGCAATGCCATGCGTGACGCGATGCTGGAGAACGGATTGCCGGCCGGATGCTTCCACCAGGAGCTGTTCGCGATGCGTTAGCCGAGCGAAGCGCCGACCAGCGTGCCCGCGCCATAGGTCACGGCCGCTGCCGCCAGGCCGATCAGGAGCTGGCGCAGCGCCGAGACGATCGCTCCGCGCCCGGTGAACAAGCTCGTCCCAGCGCCGATCGCCGCCAGTGCCATCCCACTGGCCGCCACGCTCGCGACAAAGGCTGTCTGCCCGGACAGCAGCAGGAACGGCGCGACGGGCACGATCGCGCCGGCCGAGAAGAGGATGAACGACCAGGCGGCGGCCGCCCAGGCCGATCCGCCCAGATCCTTTGGGTCGATGCCGAGCTCCTCGCGCGCCAGCGTGTCGAGCGCGCTGCCTTCCTGGCTCAGCAGTCGTTCGGCGAGCGCGCGCGCCTGGGGCTCGGCGATGCCCTTGGCTTGGTAGATGAGGACCAGCTCTTCCTTCTCCTCCTCCGGCACCTCGCGCAATTCCTCGGCCTCGGTAGCGATCTGGCTCTGGTAGAGCTCGCGCGAGCTAGTGACCGACAGCCATTCGCCCATCGCCATCGAGCAGGCTCCGGCGACGAGTCCGGCAAGCCCCGTGAGCAGCAGTGCGCGCTGGTCGGTGGCTGCCCCCGCGACGCCCATCACCAGGCTCAGGTTCGAGACCAGTCCGTCATTGGCGCCGAGAATGGCAGCGCGCAGCGTGTTTCCGCCGCCCCGATGGCGCCCTTCGAGCAGCGCCAGCGTCGGCCCTGGAAGGCCGCCCCTGCCGGCCGCCGCGCGCATCAGCAGCGCATGCGAGCGTTCGTCTGCCGGCATGCCTGCGGCGCGCGCTTCGGGCTGATCGTCATAGGCGGCGCTGTCGCGCGTCTCGTTCGCCGCCAGCGCGGGAAGGACAAAGGTCGGACCGAAGCGCCGGCCGAGCCCGGCGAGGATACGCGCGCGCAGCGATGGAGCGGGGACATAGGACTTGCCCCGCTCGGCAAGCCGCTGACGCCAGAACTCGCCATGTGCCCGCTCGATCGCTGCGAGCCGTCCGAAGACCTCCGCGAGCTTCGGGTCGGATTCGCTCGCTGCCAGCGCCTCATAGACCGCGGCGCCGTCTACTTCGCCGCGCAGATTGGCGCGATAGCGGGGCACCGGATCGGAAGTTGTCATGGATCGGATCGTCCACTGCCTGGGAACAAAGGTCAATCAGGTCAATCCGGATGGTCGTGCTTCTCCTCGTCGATCCAGAGGACGTGCGAATCGATCTGCAGCTCCAGCAGCGTGCGATCTGCACAGCACCAGCTGCAAGGCTCGTAGCCGCTGGTGAGTTTTGCACGAGGCGTTTTCGGCTGAAATCCAAGGGTTCTGCCGGCGTCGCGGCCCAAGCTGGTGAGTTTTGGGATCGGCGAGGCGCGAAAAGGGGAGAGGCCGCGGCTCTCTCAACCACTTGATCTAATTGGAGATTTTGGCGCACTCGACAGGATTCGAACCTGTGGCCTCTGCCTTCGGAGGGCAGCGCTCTATCCAGCTGAGCTACGAGTGCGTGGAGGCCAGCGCCTAGCAAAGGCGAAGGCCCTGCGCCAGC
>Ga0164243_10009387_pt1 | contig 14249 bp, 15 predicted proteins | sample OricompcompostOP_FD_108781 | JGI IMG/M metagenome (GOLD analysis project Ga0164243, IMG submission 108781) | Organic Plus compost microbial communities from Emeryville, California, USA - Original compost - Organic plus compost (OP) | ecosystem: Engineered > Solid waste > Mixed feedstock >... | reverse complement strand
ATATTCGTCCCTCGCCTATCTGCGGCGCTTTCCGTTCGATAAGCTCAAAATCGACAAAAGCTTCGTCCGCTCGATCGAACGGTCGGCCGATGCGGCTGCCATCGTTCATGCGATTGTCGGCCTTGGGCGCGGCCTCGGCATGAAAGTCACGGCCGAAGGCGTGGAAACCGCCGAGCAACAGCTCTTCCTGCGGGCCGCCGGCGTGCATTCCATGCAGGGCTATCGCTTTGGCCGGCCTGGATCGCCCAATCTCATCTCTGCCCGCCTCGCCATGCCAGGGGCTCACCGCAGCATCGCCAAGGACGCGGCGGCCTTGGCGGGCTAATGGCAGCCGCTACCCGATATGCTCCACGGGCATTGCGGAGCGTTGTCTAATCTTTAGGATGGCCGCCCCAGCTCGGGCGAATAATCAGGATATGGGAGATCGAGAATGGCGGCGAAGGTTGCGCTGGTGACAGGTGCTGGTTCGGGCATCGGACGTGCATCGGCACTGGCGCTGATGAAAGATGGCTTCGACATGGTGCTGGCCGGCCGTCGCAAGGAGCCGCTTGACGAAGTGGCGAAGGAAGGCGCGGCGATGGGGCGCAGGACGCTCGCGGTGCCGACCGATCTATCAGACCCTGCCCAGATCAAGGCATTGTTTGCAAAGGTGGTGGAGGTCTTCGGCCGTCTCGACCTTCTCTTTAACAACGCCGGCATCGGCGCACCCGCCATGCCGCTTGAAGACCTGCCTTTCGACAAGTGGCAGGCGGTCGTCGCAACGAACCTCACCGGGCCATTCCTCTGCACGCAGGAAGCCATCAAGATCATGAAGTCGCAAAATCCGCGCGGCGGCCGCATCATCAACAACGGATCGATCTCGGCGCATACGCCGCGCCCAATGACTGTCGCCTATACCGCGACCAAGCACGCGATCACCGGCCTGACCAAATCGACTGCACTCGACGGACGCGCCTATGACATCGCCTGCGGCCAGATCGACATTGGCAACGCTGTGTCACCGCTGACCGAGCGGATGACGCAAGGCATGCTGCAACCGGACGGCTCGGTGCGGGCCGAAGACCGCATGGCGGTGGAAGATGTCGGCCGCGCCATCAGCTACATGGCCAGCCTGTCGCTCGAATCGAATGTCCTCTTCATGACGGTCAAGGCCACCAAAATGCCGTTCGAAGGGCGCGGCTGAGTCTCTCCTGCCACGGAGCGGCGCCCTCGCCGCTCCGGAGGTATTGACGATTATTTCTGCATTTTTCTCAGCGATTTGCGCCATTTGCGTCCAACTTGCAGCGCCGTCGCCAATCGAGCTATGGATGAAAACTCCGCTCGAACAATGCACAGGAACATTGCGTGACGCTCGACCTGGCCACGCTGTTCATCATCACCGTCTTGATGCTGGGGCTTGGCGGGCTCCTTTTGCTGTTTGCTTGGCTGCAAAGCCGAGACACCTGGTCGCTTGCCTGGTGGAGCTGCGCCTTCCTTTTATTTGCGCCCGCAACAGCTCTATTCAGTCTCCGCGGTCAAATTCCCGATGTCTGGTCCGTCGATATCTGCAATGCGCTGTACGCGGTGGCATATGGCTTTCTGTGGACGGGAGCGAGGGTTTTCGAAGAGCGCAAACCGAAGCTCGTCTACGCCTTTGCCGGAGCAGCAATCTGGCTGCTGGCTTGCCAGTTCGATGCCTTCATGCAGTCGCTGCCGGCCCGCATCCTTCTCGCCTCCACGTTCGTCGTGGTTTACTGCGCGTTGTTTGTTTGGGAACTGTGGCGAAACCGAAGTGACGGGCTGATGTCGCGCTGGCCGGTCATGGCCATCATCGGCCTGCACGGCCTGTTCTTTCTGGTCCGCGTCTCGGCCATCAGTTCGACGCCCTTTCCATTGGGGTCCGGAATAGCCAGATCATGGGCCACGCTGGTCATGTTTTTCGGCCCGCTCTTCTATGCCGTTGCGTTAGCATTTCTGTTGATGGGGCTGACCAAGGAACGGGCCGAACTGAACCAGCGGCGTGCCGCCAGCCTTGATCCATTGACCGGCATTGCCAACCGTCGCGGTTTTACTGAACGCGCGGAGCGTGTGATCAACCGTTCAAAGACAGACAATACGCCGCTGACTTTACTGTTATGCGATCTCGACAATTTCAAAAGTATCAATGACCGCTTCGGTCACCGCGCCGGCGATCGCGTCCTGGTGCTGTTCAGCCGGACGATCCAGCAAACGCTGCGGCCGCTCGACCTCATTGGCCGTATCGGCGGCGAGGAATTCGTCGCCTTGCTGCCCGGCGTCAACTCCGAAACGGTTCTCGATATCGCCGAGCGGATCCGGGATGCTTTCGCCGAAGCGGCACGCGATGTCGACGGTCACCCGATAGGCGGCACCGTCAGCATCGGTACGGCCCATGCGAAGCAGGCCGGCTATGACTTCGATGCGCTCTATACCGTGGCGGATGCGGCGCTCTATCGGGCCAAGCAGAAAGGCCGCAATCGTATCGAACTTGGACGACCGCCGCTCACCGTGCTCCCCACGGCAGCCGAATCATGACTGTGACCATGGCCCCACGGGTTGAACCGCTTCCCGTGTCATGACGCTCGTCTGGAGGCTGCTCTAGCTCGGCTTGCGTCCTTTCTCCGACAACAGAAAAATCGTAAAAGCGATTACAAAAAATGCGACGGCAACAAAACCGATCGCCCGGTAAAAGCCTTGCGCAAAAAGAAAACCGGCGGTTGCCGATCCCAATGCCTGCCCGACATACAGTACAGAGGTATTGAGCGCTACGGTTGCCGTCGCAAGCGTCGGCGCAGCAGCGACCAGCCGCGCCTGCTGCATCGAATTGGCCGATGCAAGCCCAAGGCCGAGCATAGTGACACCGACCCCCATCACGTACAGCATGCCTGCACCAAGGGACCACACGACACCGCCCAACAGCATCACAAGAATGCATGCGCCCAGCATGTGCTGCAGGCCGATACGCGCAACGGCATTGGTCGCGATCACATTGCCGACGAGGCCCGCACCGCCCAGGAGCGAAAAGAATATTCCCGCCGATGCAGGCCCGGCATCGGTCAGCTTCGACAGAACCGGCACCATATAGACCGTGATCGCGAACTGGCCCGACATCTGGAACAGTGAGATCATGAGGATCAACACCAGCACGCGGTTGCGTGCAATCGATACAAAACTTCCAAGCGACAACGCATGTCCTTGCAACCCGCTCGGCAGCGCAATCACGTTGAGCAGCGCACTGACCGCCGCAAACAGTCCGATCGCCGCGTAGGTTTCGCGCCAGCCAAAATGCGCCGCCAGAAACGTGATCAACGGCAATCCCACGGCAACGGCAAACGACCAGCCCAGGAACACAAACGATATTGCGCTGGCCCGCATTTTTTCCGGCACGATGAGTGCGGCTGTGCTGGCGGCTTGCGGTGTATAGATCGCAACGAAAACAAGCATGGCCAGACGAAGCGCAAGAACAGCGCCATAGCTTTCGGCCAGGGCCGAGGCGATATGGCCGGCGGCAATGATCGCAAGCGTGCCGCTCATCAGCATGCGGCGGCCAATACGCGACGTCAGGAAAGACACGATCGGCGAGCCGAGGCAGAGGACCAGCGCGCCATAGGTCACGAGCAGGCCGGCATCGCGGATCGTGACATTCAGGCCCTGCGACAGCTCATTGAGCATACCGGCCGGTCCCAGCACCGAAATGCCGATAACGAAATTTCCGCTCATCAGCGCAATGCGGGAGAACAAATGGCTCATGGGACAGACCGGAGAAGCAAGGCCGCAGCCCTTAACCCAATGCTGCGCCGCTCGCTATGACAACCAGGGCCGGACTGTTATGCAGGACTGCACCTAACTGGTCTGTTTGACTGCGACTACACAACGTCGCAATCAGCGACGCCAACAAAATGTTTCGAGGAAATGCCATGTTGTTTCGGGCCGTTCTGCTCATTCTCGCGTCCGCCTTTGCCGCCCTGCCCGCCCAGGCAGCAAATTTCCCCGATCGTGCCGTCAAGATCATTGTGCCTTTTGCTCCTGCCGGCGGAACGGACGTGCTCGCCCGCGTCATTGCCCAGAAACTGAACGAAAAATGGGGCCAGCCGGTCGTGGTCGAGAACCAGCCGGGTGCCTCGGGCGGCCTTGGCACACGCGCAGTCGTGAATGCGGCACCGGATGGCTACACGCTGTTGATGGCCTCGACCGGCGCCTTGATGGCGGCTGCATCGTCGCTCGGCGGTGATGGCCCCTTTGACGTTACCAAATATCTCGCGCCGATTACCGTTGCCGCTGCCCCGCCCTATTTGCTGGTGGTCGGACCGAACGTTCCTGCGAAATCGTCGGCCGATATCATCCGCCTGAGCAAGGAAAAGCCGGAAAGCCTGACCTATGGGTCGTCGGGCGTGGGTGCGGCATCCCATCTATCCGGCGTGCTGTTCGAAAGCGAAGCCGGCATCAAGATGTTGCACGTCCCCTACAAGGGCACAGGACCTGGCGTCACCGATCTTCTTGGCGGCCGTATCGACATGATGTTCGCGCCGGCCCCCGTTGTGCAGTCCTTTCTGACATCGGGTAAGTTGAAGGCCATCGGCTCGACCGACAGCCGCCGCTCGCAATTTTATCCCGATGTGCCGACCATCTCCGAAAGCGGTCTGCCGGGTTACGAATCCGTCGGGTGGTTCGGCCTGCTGGCGCCGGCGAAGACTCCTCCGGCGATCGTCAAGCAGATCAATGAAGCGGTCGTCGGCATTATGGACACGAAGGAATTTCGTGAGCAGCTCGCCATCATCGGCGCCGAGCCCAAGCCGCAGACGCCGGAAGAATTCGGACGTTACATCAATGCCGACGTCGCCAAATGGACCAAACTGGTCAAGGACAACAATATCCAACTGCCCGGAGCGAAGTGATTCATGCGTCTTGCAACTTTTATCGACCGTTCGCGCAACAACGAGCCTCGTTTCGGCATCGTCCGTGCCGACCGCGTGATCGATGTGCTGGCGGTCGCCGACGTGCTACGCCGGCCCATTCCGGCAACCAGCGTGAAGATGGCGCTGACCACCGGCAAGCAAACGCTGCCGGTCCTGAATGAACTCGCCGATGCGGCCGACGCAAAAGGACTTTATGTGCCTTCGGCGAAGGTCAAGTTCCTGCCTCCAATCTCCGATCCGTCCAAATTGTTCTGCGTCGGCAAGAACACCAAGAGGCATCGCGAGGAATTGCTCGCCAACAAGATGCTGACCGAAATCCCGAATGAGCCGACGGCGTTCATCAAACTGGTCGATACAATGTCGGGCGACGGCGACGAGGTCGTGAAGCCGAACGATATCACGACGCTCGATTACGAACCGGAACTTTGCTACGTGATCGGCAAGCGCGCCCACCGCGTCAAGAAGTCGGAAGCGCTGGACTATGTCTCCGGCTTCACGCTGATGAACGACGTCAGCGCCCGCGAGGTCCAGAAGCGCGAAGTGACATCAGGCAGCCGCTTCTGGACCGCCAAGAACATGCCAGGCTTTGCTCCGATCGGCCCTTACATCCTGACGATGGACGAAGTGCCAGACACCGACGATCTCTGGGTCACCTGCGATGTGAATGGTCAGCGCCGCCTGCGCTCGCATACAAGCGACTATCTCTACAAGATCGGTGACGTGCTCGAGCACTTCTCGCGCTATGTCGTGTTCCAGCCGGGCGATCTGATTGCCATGGGCGCACCGAGCGGCGTTGCTGTCGGCCAGCCCAATGCGGCCGAGCTTTATCTGAAAGCCGGCGACGACATGGTGATTTCGTTCGAAGGCATCATGTCGCTGCGCACGAAGATCGTCGCGGAAAAGTAAATCGCAACACCGGCTATCATTTCTGCGTTGCCGCCTTGCAGCGATGATAGGTGTGCCCCTCAGGGCTGCCGGTGACGACATGAAGCTGGTCCGGCGCCACCAGCTTCAGCGTGAGGGAGTCGCGCGTGCGACCAACCTCGCCTTCTTCGGCACGAAGGCCGGACACGCGCCACGAGCCGTCCGACCGCTGCACCACGTTTTGGACGTCATAACCCGAGGCGTAGAACATTACGCTTTTCGCCTCGATGGTCAGATGACCATCGCTGTCCGCCTTGCCGCAATCCTCCGGCTCATACGCCCATAGTCCGTGTATCGACGCTGGAAGGATATTCGTGGTGCGCTTTTGCGACGGAGCTGCCTCGGCCGCCTGCGGCAGAAGCCACGCTGTGGCCGTCAATGCGACAGCGCAAAGGCGCACGCCGCCTCTCTGCCGAGGCGGCACGGGACGGCCGTTCCTGTCAGCGATCATCCGACCAGGTGATGTAGAGACCTTGGTTGGTGGCCGCGTCATGTGCAATCAGCACCTGCGGCGCGGGAGATGACGGCGCTTTCCCGTCTTCCTCTCGCACGACACCATTTGTCGCGGCAAGAATATCGAGCACGGCCTGAGCCGCCTTCGCGTCCTCGACAAACTGTTTCGCACGATCGGACAGCGTCACAATGGTTGCAGCAGATGAGGCGGCGCTGTCCTCGCTCTCACGCGTGGTCGCAACGTCCGGGTGTCCGGCGCGGCCGCCGGTGTGAATGACTGACTTATGTCCGGCGGGCGCCGTGATGGTGACCATAGCTGTACCTTGCAGATGATGCCCAAGGCACGCTAAATCCGTCCACTGAATCATCCGTGAATTACGGCGCCGCGTATCCGTGCCGACCCGTCGCGGTGCCGGAGCCGGATACTTCAGTGCAGCCGGAACACTCCGTCCACCGCCCTGATCTCCGACGGCTTGATCAACCGCGAGTGCGCCACCGTTACGGTGTGCAGCGCTCCCTCGATCGACGTTTGCCAGAAACGGAGAAACTGGTTCAGCTCCGGAAAGTCGGGGCAGAGATCGTAGTCCTGCCAGACATAGGTTTGCAGAAGCCAGGGATGGTCCGGCCGCCTGTAGAGGATTTCCGCCGTCGTCAGCCCGTAGCCCTTCACCTGCTTCTTGAAGTCGTCTGAGAGCATGTGAGTCCTCAAATGATTCCCAGCCGGATGAGTGTCCGGCCGGGCACCGGGACATGACAAGACTAAAATTTGAATTTTGCTCCTAAAATCAAGTCGTTAGCAGCATTTATGAAAGACTGCTGACAAAGCCATTGGCCGCCGCCGTTAACCCTCTCCGCGGCTGATAGCAGTCTTGCTTGACGAGTGCTAAAAATTTCGGTCAAACCCCTTGCGCACGGATTGGCTGGCCTTAGATCGCAGCCAACCGGGGCACGAACCCGGTCTTCCGTCTCAATTTTGCTCTCGCAAACAGCTATGGAGGATACCCATGAAGTTCCGCCCGCTTCACGACCGCGTTGTCGTCAAGCGCATCGAATCCGATGAAAAGACTGCTGGCGGCATCATTATTCCGGACACCGCCAAGGAAAAGCCGCAGCAGGGCGAAGTCGTCGCCGTCGGCCCCGGCGGCCGTGACGAGACCGGCAAGCTCACACCCCTCGACGTCAAGGCAGGCGACACTGTGCTGTTCGGCAAGTGGTCCGGCACCGAAGTGAAGATCGACGGCGTCGAATACCTGATCATGAAGGAAAGCGACATCATGGGCGTGCTGGAAGGCACGGCCGCGAAGAAGAAAGCCGCCTAATCAGGTCAGCCCAAAGCATTTCAAGGACACACAACAATGGCAGCTAAAGACGTAAAATTCTCCACCGACGCGCGCGACAAGATGCTGCGCGGCGTGGACGTTCTCGCCAACGCCGTGAAGGTCACGCTCGGTCCGAAGGGCCGCAACGTCGTCATCGACAAGTCGTTCGGCGCCCCGCGCATCACCAAGGACGGCGTCACCGTCGCCAAGGAAATCGAACTGGAAGACAAGTTCGAGAATATGGGCGCGCAGATGGTGCGCGAAGTCGCTTCGAAGTCGTCGGACTTCGCCGGTGACGGCACCACCACCGCCACCGTTCTCGCCCAGGCCATCGTGAAGGAAGGCGCCAAGTCGGTTGCCGCCGGCATGAACCCGATGGATCTGAAGCGCGGTATCGACCTCGCCGTCGAAGCCGTCGTCGAGCACCTGAAGTCGAACTCCAAGAAGGTCACCTCGAACGACGAAATCGCCCAGGTTGGCACCATCTCGGCCAATGGCGACAAGGAAATCGGCGACTATCTCGCCAAGGCGATGGCCAAGGTCGGCAACGAAGGCGTCATCACCGTTGAGGAAGCCAAGTCGCTCGAAACCGAACTCGACATCGTCGAGGGCATGCAGTTCGATCGCGGTTACATCTCCCCCTACTTCATCACCAACGCCGACAAGATGCGCACCGAATTCGACGATGCGTATATCCTTGTCTACGAGAAGAAGCTGTCGGGCCTGCAGGAACTCCTGCCGCTGCTCGAGGCAGTCGTCCAGACCTCCAAGCCCCTCGTCATCATCGCTGAAGAAGTCGAAGGCGAAGCGCTCGCGACCCTCGTGGTCAACAAGCTGCGCGGTGGCCTGAAGGTTGCGGCGGTGAAGGCTCCGGGCTTCGGCGATCGCCGCAAGGCGATGCTGCAGGACATCGCGATCCTGACCGGCGGCCAGGCGATCTCGGAAGACCTCGGCATCAAGCTCGAAAACGTCACGCTCAACATGCTCGGCCGCGCCAAGAAGGTGCTGATCGAGAAGGAAAACACCACGATCGTGAACGGCGCCGGCAAGAAGGCCGACATCGACGCGCGCGTGTCGCAGATCAAGGCGCAGATCGAGGAAACCACCTCCGACTACGACCGTGAGAAGCTCCAGGAGCGTCTGGCCAAACTCGCGGGCGGCGTCGCGGTGATCCGCGTCGGCGGCGCGACCGAAGTCGAGGTGAAGGAGCGCAAGGATCGCGTTGACGATGCCATGCACGCCACCCGCGCTGCGGTTGAAGAAGGCATCCTGCCGGGCGGCGGCGTCGCCCTGCTCCGCGCCACCGAGGCCCTGAAGAAGGTCCGCACCCAGAACGACGACCAGAAGACCGGCGTCGAGATCGTGCGCAAGGCCCTGCAGGCTCCGGCCCGTCAGATCGCCAGCAACGCTGGTGAAGACGGTTCGGTCATCGTCGGCAAGGTTCTCGAGAAGGACCAGTACACCTACGGCTTCGACGCCCAGAACGGCGAGTATGTGAACATGCTCTCCAAGGGCATCATCGACCCGACCAAGGTTGTGCGTGCCGCGATCCAGAATGCAGCTTCGGTTGCAGCTCTCCTGATCACGACCGAAGCCATGGTTGCCGAACTGCCGAAGAAGGCTGCGCCGGCGATGCCGGGCGGCGGCGGAATGGGCGGCATGGGCGGTATGGATTTCTAATCCATCTGCAATCGCAGACTGATGGAGGGGCCGCGCAAGCGGCCCCTTTTTCTTTACGCCCGTTGTCGCATTCTGCTGCCTCGCTTTCACCACAGGCCGCCGTCATCGTTGAATGCCGAAACCGGATTCTGTGACAATGATATTCAGATCACTGCTCGCCCTTTCGCTCATCCTGCCGATCACAGCGCACGACGCGCTGGCAGCCAGCAAAAAGAAACCGGCAAAGATCACGGTGCGGAAACAGGCGTGGAAGGGTTATGGCTTCCTGCCCGGCTATCCGCGCACCGAACGCGAGCGACGACGTGACAGGGATATGACGGACAGGCGCTTTATCGGCTGGGACGGACGCATCTATTACGGCTTTGGTCGGCCGGGCTTCTACGGCGGTCAATATAACGGCGGCAGCATCGGCCCGTGCTGGACCTCGACGCCGATCGGCTTCATCTACAATTGTGGCGGCTAGCCTCGTCCTTTTCAGCGCCGATCAAACGGCCCGTTTCAGCCAGCGCTGCGTCGCTGCCTGCTGTTCTTTCGAGACCTCGTGCGCAGCCTCGGCGATCAGCTTGGCGAGTGTGGTCTTGCCGAGCTCGGCGAGAAACACTTTTTCCGCCGCCCACATGGCGCGCGCGATGCCGCATGGCTTGGTGTAGCAACGCTGCGGTTGACCGGTAGGCCCGCGGCGCCGGATCTCCTGACATCTGAAGCACGGCGCCGTTCCTTCGATTGCGACAACAATATCGCGTAGCGTGATGGCATCGGTCGTTCGCGCCAGCCGATAGCCGCCTGAACGTCCGGGCGACGCGCTGAGGATTCCCGCCTTCGACAAAGCCTGCAGATGCTTGGCGAGATAGGCCTTCGGCACCTCGAAAAAAGCGGCCAGATCGCTGGGCCCGAGCACCCTGTCCTCGGGCAATGCCGCGAGCATGGTGCAGCAATGCACAGCCCATTCCACACCTTCGGATAACCGCATCTTGACCGCTCGCTACAATTGCGGATAAAAAATATCCGTATTTCAGTTTGCGGATCTTTGCAACGGAGCCGAATCATGTCGCAGCGTTTCAATCTGAGCAAAGTCTCTCCCGACGGCTACAAGGCATTCGGTCCGCTCTATCAATACATCTCCTCTTCGGGCCTCGATAAAAGGCTGATCGATCTCGTGTTCCTGCGCGTCTCGCAGATTAATGGTTGCGCCTATTGCGTCGATCTGCATTGGCGCGATCTCCTGAAGGAGGGAGAGGATCCACGCAAGGTCAACAGCCTCATTACATGGCATGAAGCGCCCTTCTTCAGCGAGCGTGAACGGGCCGCCCTCGCCTGGACGGAAAGCCTCACGAATGTTTCAACAACGCATGTGCCGGATGCCGATTACGCGGCCGTCAAATCGCAGTTCAGCGAAAAGGAAATTGGAGACTTGACGATCGTTATTTCGCTGATGAACGCGATGAACCGCGTCGGCGTGAGTTCGCGCCTCGCGCCGCCTGCTCATGTCGCGTGAGCCTCAGAGAATTTCCGCTCACTCTCAAACTATGAACCGCCGCCCCGATACTGCGTGGGCGAACAACCAAAGCGGGCGCGGAAGCGGCGGTTGAAATAGGAGACATCACTGAAGCCGCACGTGAAGGCAATATCACTCACCTTCGAGCGATCATTGCGCGGGTCTGCCAGCATTGCGCTCGCTTTCTGCAGTCGCAGTTCCAGAACGCGTTCGGAAAATCCCAGCTCGCTTTCAAACAAGAGCTCATTGATATAACGCCGCGACAAGCCCAGCACTTTTGCAACATCATCGGTGGAGAAAGCAGGGTCGCAAAATCTCGTCTGAATGACCGCGACAATGTCCCGCAAGCGCGCCGCACGAAGTCCACGCGCGGGCGCTCCGTCAGCGTTCCGACCACCACCAAGCACCAGCGCAGCCAGGTCAAGCAAAGATCTGCCGATGATATCGGTCAACTCGGGATTGTTCGGACCGTCCGCGTCCTTCAACAGCATCCCCGCGTAGTTCCGGAGATGGGCCAGCGCCTGCGGATTCGAACTAATCTGGGTTGCGACAAGATCTTCCACGTTCACTACCCGCTGACGCAAACTCTCACGCGGAATGTCGAGTAGTACCCAGTCCGACCCGTCCGGAATAGAAAATGTCGCGGCTTCGGCTTCGTTCGTCAGCAGAACGGCCCCAGGATCATGCTCGGCTTCTCGGCCATGCTGCCGCTGAACAATCCTGCATCGCGGACCGAGCATCGCCAGGCAAAGATAGTCTCGGGGGTGCTTCGCGATATGAGCGCGATTGCGCGTTACCCCGTCGATTGTCGCCGTAAACTGCGCCAATCCCACTGCTCCAAATTGCATGAATTCGAACCGCGCAGAAAATGGCTGGTTCGGAAGACGACTGAAATCGAACGCGGTGTAGGTGGATTGATAGAGATCGCGCCACAATGCGTAACGCTGCCGCTCGTCCAGCTCCGTTGGCAGCAGATCGGAAGAAAAAACAATTTTTGTCACGTGGCGGCCGTCGGACCAAATCCTCACCTGCGCGCTGTATAACATAAGCTACGCGTTCGTACACGCGGCTCCAGCCTGCGCCTAAAAATCCAATTCTGGCGCCTACGAATTCAAGATTTTGGCAGGACGTTGCAATCCCACAACATTCGCTGCAAATCCGCTGTAACTCCCCCGCAGTCAGTCTGTACGCCCGTCAGTCCAAGCGGCCCTTCGGTCTTGCCGCTAAACGTGACTGCAAGTCCGCGCCAGGTCGGACTGATTCACACCAAAAAGGCTTCATTTGATGCATGGATTTAGGGTGGCGGCGATTGCCGGATTCGCGCTCGGCCAAACGGCAAATTTCGACAATTCCTATGACATCTTGCGCGTAGGTCTGAACGTTAGGTTCTGACCAGGCCGAGCGTGCACAACTTTCTGATTGAAAACACTGAGGCTCGAAATGCGCTCCCGCACTTCCATTGCGACTTCGCTCGTGATCGCCGCGTTCGGATTATTCTCAGCACATTCTGCTTGCGCAGCCGACATTGCCGCGCCGATCTACAAGGCTGCACCGGCCGCTGCCACCCACAACTGGACGGGATTCTATTTGGGCGTCAATGCAGGGTGGGCGCGAGCCGACGTGGATGGACGTAATAGTCTGCCCTGTTCCACTGCATGCACCGTCTTCCTGCCTCCTAACGCCGCGAACATCAACGCAACTGGTGGCTACAGCAGCTCAGATGAGGCGTTCATCGGCGGCGGTCAGATCGGCTACAACTGGCAGAACGGAATTTGGGTAGTCGGCATCGAAGGTGATTTCAATGCATTGAAAACGAAGTCGACCCATACTCTCCTGCTTCCCTATATCACCGCACCTTTTAACGGGAACCGTTTCGATAACTCCGTCGAAACAGACTGGCTGGCGACGCTTCGCGGACGTTTGGGCGTGGCGACATTTTCCGGCGGCAAGGCGCTGCTATACGCGACCGGCGGCGTCGCATTCACCCAAGTAAAGGCTTCAAATACTGTGAATTCACTGGTCCCATTTCCGACAGGCATAGACTGTACAATCTTTTACTGCGGCGAATCGTCCATCGATAGCACGCGGGTTGGCTGGACAATTGGCGGCGGCATTGAATGGGCTTTGATCAGTAATTGGTCCGTCAAGGCGGAATACCTGTTCAGCGATTTCGGCACTATTAGTACAACAAGCTTGTACAGCCGCGCCGCAAGTCCGACACAAATCATCAACCATGATGTGGACCTTTCAATGCACATCGTTCGTGCTGGTCTCAATTACAGGTTCTGATCTGCGTTCATGGTCTTGCCGCCCGGATATCTTCCGCACTCGACATCCAACGGGCAGCGGACACCATTTTTCGCCAGAATATTGTTCATCGACCAAAGGCTCGGGACCAAAGTCCGGGCCTTTATTGTTCGCTGCTAGCCCGTGACAGCCACAGCCCAAATTTCGGATATTGCTTCGTCCCGCCGGCTTGACTTCGTCCGGGTCCGGTACAAGCTCTTATTTATGCATGACTATCTGAAGCTTCTGTCTCCGGAACGGATTCCGACCGAGTCCTTCACCGATGCAAAGGCGGCGGTGGCACGTCTGGAAGAGATCTATTCACGCAATACGGAATTTCTCCGCGAGCATTTCGAGTCCTTTGCTGCGGGCCAGCCGCCCGCTTTCCACGTCCGGGCCACCTACCCCTTCGTGCGTATCACGACCGACACCTATGCGCGGGTCGATTCCCGCCTGTCCTACGGTTTCGTCTCGGGCCCAGGGACACACGAGACGACCATCACCCGGCCCGACCTGTTCCGCGATTATTTCATCGAGCAGATCCATCTGCTCTTGAACAATCATCGGGTACCGGTCGAGATCGGCGAATCGAGCGAGCCGATCCCCATCCACTTCGCCTATGCTTCGGCGATTGCGGCGAGCCTTGCGTCCGGTGGCGTCCAGGCTGCAGGAACGCCCCTGCGCGACCGGTTCGATACGCCCGATCTCGCCACCATGGATGACGCGATCGTCGACGGCACACTGCAATTGCCGCCCGGTGCGCCAGCCCCGCTCGCCATGTTCCGGGCCGCACGCGTCGATTATTCGCTGCACCGGCTGTTTCACTACACCGGCACCGACCCCGAACATTTCCAGAATTTCGTGATCTTCACGAACTACCAGTTCTACGTTGATGCCTTCGTGCGCCTGTGCCGCGAACGCATGGCAGCCGGCGATCCCGACTATGATGCCTTCATTGAGCCAGGAAACGTCATCACACCGAGCGCACGGCACGGTGCGGAAGCCGCCATCGACGCGCCAATGCCGCGCATGCCGCAAATGCCGGCCTATCATCTGGTCGCCCCGCGCAGCCGCGGCATCACCATGATCAATATCGGCACCGGTCCCTCAAATGCACGCAACATCACCGATCATGTCGCGGTGCTGCGGCCGCATGCCTGGCTGATGCTTGGCCATTGT
>Ga0164243_10009386_pt1 | contig 14249 bp, 12 predicted proteins | sample OricompcompostOP_FD_108781 | JGI IMG/M metagenome (GOLD analysis project Ga0164243, IMG submission 108781) | Organic Plus compost microbial communities from Emeryville, California, USA - Original compost - Organic plus compost (OP) | ecosystem: Engineered > Solid waste > Mixed feedstock >... | reverse complement strand
GATCGCGCCTACCTCAAGGTGTTCCACGAGGCGCGTACTGCCGCGTTCACGGCGTCCCCGTTGATGAAGGTGCCGTACGCGCTACGCCATGAAGCGGATCTGGGACGCGACCCGGCGCAATAGCGTGGGATCACATTGGGATCGGACGGTCGTAGATCACCATCTACGACCGTAGACAGCCGGACAGACATGAAACGGCCCCTGACAGCGAACGCGCTGCTCAGGGGCTGTTTGTGCCTGTGGTGGCAGGTCCAGGGTTCGAACCTGGGTAGGCTGAGCCGACGGTTTTACAGAAATCAACCTCATGCCGTCTGACCTGCGCAAATTAATCCTAATGATCGCAGCGTCCACCGAGCGTCCACGGGATCTTCACGGCCTTATGACCTGGGCCGACGAGGAAAGCGAAAGTCGGACGGACTACGTGATCAGGTCGGCTCGGCGAAGTTCATCCAGCTCGGCGAGCAGCTGAACTATCGGTCTCGCCAGGCGCTTTGGGCTCGGCCGATGACGACGACTGAGTGTCCTCACAATCGCCTCCGGCAGGCGCCCGTCCTCATTTCCAACGAGCCTGGGCCATGTCATCCACCGATGCGGCGCGACCTACGCGCCGCAACCACGCTCGCCTGATGGAAGGGTGATGGCGGCGAACTGGCGTTCGCCGCCATCACTCACGATATGAAAAATCCACAGGTCACAAGTGACAGACCGCGCAGCCGATTTGGTCGTCATCCTCATCGTGGGCGTCAGCGAGAATCTCCAGGAGTGGGCTATTCGGCTTGCGCCGTTTAGCGGCCCGTTCGAGGGCGGCTTCGTGCTTGGCCTCAATCTCATCTCGCCGGTCGATAAGCTCGTCTAGCGACTCGCCTTGAGACCAGGTGTACTTACGCCCCTTCATGGCTGTCCGCTCGTAACGGATTTTCTCTTCGTATTGCTTGGCTTTTTCAAATAGCTCAGGGTGACGGTCCTTGAGACCGAGCCATTCGTGTTTACGCTGGAAGAAGCAGAAGTAGCAGCCAGAACGAGTACGCCACTCGTAGTAGTCCGGCAGGCCAATTCCTGCCTCATCGAGGATTTTGTCGACACCATCCCGGTCGATGCCGTCTTCGCGGAAGGGAAAGACCGCGGTGATGTTGGGTTTGGTGCTGACGTATCCGAGGCGGTTCTCGTCCGCTCTGATCGCGACATAAGAGACGGCTTCGTCGTCGCCGATCCATGCTTCGAGCGGTTTGATCTTGAGGTTCTTGGTGCACCAGCGCATCTGAGGGCTGGGAAGGGTGCCCTGGTAGACCTCAAGCCAATGGTCGAAGTCGCGCGTGGAGTTGAGCCGGACGATCGGCTTGCCAAGCGCGGCCTCGAGGCGATTGAGGTAGTCGTAGGTCTCAGGCAGCTCTGCGCCTGTGTCGCAGAAGAAGTACTCCATGTCGGGAACGCGGTCGCGCATGTAGATGGCAAGAGCGGAAGAGTCCTTGCCCCCGGAGATCCCGAGGACGTGGCGCGTCTTATCGCTGGAGCTGTTGGCCGTTGTCACAGCGTCTCCTTCGCCTGGGGGTTGTGGTCGGACTCCGTCGTGGCCAGTTGCTCGGCCAGGGCGGCGAGCAGGATGCGTGCACCGTCTGGACCGAGTTCGTCCTCAGCTTGCCTTATGACACTGACAACCAGAGCATCGGCAGCAGCGCGGGACTGCTTTGGCACGTGGATCAATGTGCGCTCTTCTGTCCCTTGAGCGCTGGTCAACGTCAGCAGCCGTGTCTCGAGCTGCGGAGGCTCGGCCTGCTTCACGCCCGCTGAGGCGACATCAGGCTGGGACGTCCCCTGGATCTCGTATAGATGGCTGACGCGATCAAGAGCCCGAGCCATCTGCTTGACCTGCAGAGGGAAGCTTTCGGCGTCACGGTCATTCCAGTCACCGAGCGCCTTGTTCGTCAGGCGGATGATGATCGGGTCAAGCCAGTCCTCGTCCGGCAGGCTGTCGTTCAGAACCCGGGAGACGAATCCCTGCAGGTTGAGCTCGAGGGAGGCGTCAGCGAAGCCGCGCAGTCGTTCTGTCAGGCCGCTACGCAGTTCCGCTAGGTCAGTCGGGAGTCGGAACTCTTGGGCGATCACAGCGGCGACTTCGTGTCGCAAGGCCGCGCCAGCATTGGATATCTCGCCTAGAGCGGCTGCGAGACGGGATACGTACGCTTCTGCTTCTTGCTTGTTTGAGGGGGCGCCCGCCGAAATGGTCTGGAAGCCGAGAGCCTCCGGGAGGGCACTAAAGACCAGCTCGTCTGGGTCCGTTGCGGCGGAGAGGACGTCGCGTACGTTCCGGGCGTCGGAGGTCAGGCGCCGAGTCTGGCGCGCGTACGGCTCCAGTGTCATGACTCGCTCAAGCATGGAGCGCGTCACGGCAAGCAGCTGTGCGTTGCGAGCGGCGCGGGATCGAGGTACGTCCACGTCCAGGGAGGCTGTGAGGCCGGTGACGATCTCGTGGCGCTGGCCTCCCCCTACCGGGACGGCTTTGACGGTGAAACGGTCTGGTCCGGTCTCGGCAAGGATCCGCTCGACGATGTCGGCGGTGAGCCGTGGACAGTAATTCCCTTCTTCGAACAAGGCGACGTCACCGGCACGCAAGATGAGTGCAGGGATCAGCAGGATGGGGATGACGCCTGCCTTGACCCCGTACGGAGGGCCCATGAGCTCCTGATAGATCTCGGCAATCGGCGTGGGACGTGTTGCTTTGCTGAGTGCAGTCTCGAGGGCCTCCCAGGCCGCGGTGACGCTGGGATTTCTTCGTGGGTCGGGCCGGGAGACGCCATGCGTTGCGATGACGCCCTGGGTCGCTTCTCGGGCTTCGCCCACGGACCGGTGCAGGCCGAGGTACTCGACAACGCCATGGTACATCGCACGCTCGGGCGTATACCTCTGATCGTCATAGCCCAGAATCGGCAGGCCGGTGCGCTCGAGTAGAGCGGTTAGCAGCTCACGGCGGGCACGGGCCGCGTTGCTGGTGAGCTCATGCCGTCCGAGCATTTCGTTACGGACATGCGGTGTGTGCGGGTAGACCTCGTCGCATGCTTGGGAGACGAGCCCGGCATAGCTGCGCGCCCCGACCGACGTACGCGGGGCGTCCTGTGTGTCGGTGCCCTTCTCCCAAAGGTGCCACGCAGATTGCGGGCTGCGCGGGCTGAATGCCGCGTCAAGCCGACCACCGATGGTTTGGGAAATGTCGGCGGCTCGTTCCTCGATCTCGCGTCTTGCGACGTGATCCAGAGTTTCGTCCTGGAGGAGCTCTTCAAGTGCCACCAGGGTGATGCCGGCTTCCAGGATTCTCTCGGGATTCTCCGTCGTTCCGATCAGGACCGGAAGCGGGGAGTTGATCAGGGGCCGGGAGTCCAATTCCCCGAGATGGTAAATGATCATACCGTCAGCCGCGTCGTGCACGGTCTTGGGGTAATCGAGCTTCTCCGTCTGGTGGCTGATGGCGGTGCGGAAGTAGCGCAACATGCCGGTGCGCTGGCTGTGCGCTCCGGCGACGACCGCGGCTGGGAGAACCGTTCCTAGGTGCTTGCTGAAGTGATCAACGACATCGCTTGGCGCGATGCGGACGGCGATCTCCTTGACGCGAGCGTCAATGTCGACATCGCTACCCTGCCAAACGCGGTATTCGTCGCTATATTTGCGTTGAACCAGAAACCCGTCGTCGACAAGTCGTTGCAGACGCTGTTCTAGGACAGAGAAGCGCTCCGGGTCGGGGGCATCGACGGGGTCGTTGAGCGCGAGTTGAATCATCGCCGGCGTTGCCCGTAGGACGCCGTCGGCGTCGATCAGGTTCAGGACGCCGATTGCCTTGAGAGTTTCCTGGTCCTCTGCGGCAAGGCCGTGAGCTTCATTGAGACGGTTGTCTACCTCAAGCCAGCGGCTGGCGTTGGTCGAGGCCAAGATGGTGGTGCGGCCGGATGCGAAGAAGTAGTCATACAGCTGCGGCAGGCGGATCGTGGACGCCCGCTCGGGAACGTCGCTCGATGAGATGTCGATGGTGCGCCGGACGGTGCCCGGTTCGTCATTGGCGAGGAACCCGGTGAGGCTGCGGTCGTGCTGGCCGATCTGCGATGCCAGTAGCGGAGCTGCGATCGCAGTGAGGGGGTGCAGCGGGTAGAGGTCGGCGAACATCTCGGCAGAGACGTCAACGACCGCGTTCAATGCATGCTCGGTCCAGGCGCGGGCTGAGGCTTCGGCCTGCTGCTGAACGAGCTGCCGGCCAATCTCGTCGAGGCCGGACTGATCGAGCCGTCTCCGGAGTAGGTGTACAGCGTCGCCGAGGTTCGGGGCGAAGGTTATGTCCTCGAAGCGGCCCTGGACCTTGGCCCATTCCTTGGTCTGAATGGCGCTGGAACGAGCAGCGTAGTCACTGAAGGCCAGGTGCTGCAGCGTGAGAATGTACAGCGGAAGACCGGAGCGACCTGCGCCCTTCTCGGCGAGCATCTGCAACAGGAATACGTCGCTCTCAGCACTTCCGGCGTCGCCGGTAGCGGCAAGGTATTCCAGAGATTTCCCGAACTCATCGATGATGAGCAGCACCGGATGCTGCGTAGCGCACAAGGCGGAGATAACCTCAAGAAGGCTCTCAGCCGTCGGAACCGCCCGCTCGGCGCACACTGCAAGGGCCTGAGCGACTGCCTTGGGGGGCCGGCGCTTCCACTGGCGATCAACAGCGGTCTGCAGTGCTCGATGCACTGTCACCGTGAGTGGTTCACGGCTGGCGGTGGCCACCGCGCCTAGGAAGCCATCAGGGGCCCGGTCCTCGAGTGCCCGAGATAGCCGTGCGGCAAGGCTAGGGCTGGTAGCCTCCACGGCTGCTCGAGCGGCCGCCCTCCGAGGCGCGTCATGTCCCAGGAAAGCGTCCAGCAGGTTAGCCAAGGTGGATTTGCCTGAGCCGTACGGTCCGGTGAAGGACCAGGCGCGGGTGCGCCGCAGATCAGCGACCGCGTTGGTAACACGATCGAGGACATCGAGCGCCCGTGCTCCCACATACGGCGCGTTGAGGTGCACTTCACGGACGTCACGGTCGAGGTTGGTTGAGCGCAGCTCGGAACCGAGCAGGTCGATCCCCGCGGGGAGTTGCATGATTGGTTGGCTCTCGCGGATGGACTGAGTTCCGGTGTTGGCCCTGGTCACGCCTTCTCCTCGATCAGTTCGAGCGCTTCAGGATGGCGTGGCTGTTTCTTGCGCGAACGCCGGTTGCTGTCCTCGCTAAGACCGGGATACCGCTGGTACCACTCTTCCTCCGTCGGGAAACCGGCTTGTTGCCGGACCCGGCCGTAGTGCTCGTCGAGGACGTCCCATGCGAGAGATCGAGGCTGCTCGGTGAATGAGAGGCTCCGCTGGCCGAGCGATTCGGTGATCTGCAGGCTCGGATGGTCGCCGACCACGGACGCGACCGCCTGAGTCAGTTCAGGCTCTCTCATGCGAAAAGCGCGCCCAGGGGCACCGGGCTCGTTCGCCAGGCGCGCCAGCGAGATCGATCCTGAACCCACCGAGAAGTGCGAGGCGTAGTCCAGGCATGCGTAGACCAAGACAGCCGCCGGAAGGTTCGGACGTGAGCCAGAGGTGAAGCGCCAGACCTTTCCCTTACCCTTGACTTGCCCCTCCACAAGGCCGAGTTCCCGGAAGGGACTCATCAGCAGGTCCTCGAAACTGCCTGGCGACAGTGGATTGTACTCCTGGTCGAGGGCGTACATCTTGGTCAGACACTCGACGTCGCGGTTAATCGACTCGGGCGCCGGCACGCTATCCGCGTCGTAGCTCTCGTTCACATGTCGGGTGATAACTGCAGCCATCTCGACGGATGCAACTCTGGAAAAGGGGGCGAGGTGGAACATTACATACCAGCTCGGCACCAGACACTTCATTCCCGGTGCGGTCGAGAGCAACCACCAATGGAGCAACCACAGGCTCCCTGTGTCTTCCAGGTAGGGATCCGCCCCATCCTCGTCGAGCAGCCACCGCGCTCGCCATGTTGGCGAAGCAACGTAGGCGCGGTAAGAGGGATCCTTATGCGGATGTTCTTTTGTCAGCTTAAATGCTTGTGACCAGAACCGGATGGCGTTAACCATGTTCTTACCGACGCCAAGCTGCACCGGAGCGTTCTCTCGGTGGAAGATTTCGCTGTCGTCCTTGACCAGGATGTATGCCTTGTGGAGCCAGCCAAAGCGCGGAGGGAATGTCTCATGGCGCCCAAACCTAGGTTCGGCGGCATCTGCAAGGCGGCTGTCAGACATGCGGGAGGGACCTTCCCAGGTCAGTGTGCTCTCGAACGGCCAAGTAACGGGGTGGTGCTGGTCAGTTTTCGACGGTAGCTTCCATGAGCGATCCGACCTCCTGTACTGCGCGCACGGTGGCGTCCAGGGCACGCTCGATATCGTGTTCGGTAGTGGCGTATCCAAGAGAGAAGCGAATCGTGGCGTCGGCATCCTCCCGACTACGGCCCATCGCCAAGAGGACGTGGCTCGGTGCCGGTGCGCCCGACGCACAAGCGCTACCGTCTGATGCGGCGACGTCCGGCATCGCAGCCAAGACCGCATCCGCCGGCAAGCCGGGAAAAGTAACACTCGTCACCCCCGGCAACCGAGGAACAGCGAATCCGTTAATTCGGCAACCCGGCAGACGAGAAGCCAGACCTGCCTCCAAGGCATCGCGCCGCGCACGTATCCGAGAGCTCTCTTCAAAGAGCCGCAACCGAGCTGCCTCAGCAGCGGCCCCGAGGCCAACGATCCCAGCAACGTTGAGTGTGCCGGCACGCCAGCCACGTTCTTGACCACCGCCCACGAGCAGCGGCCGATGCGGCAGAGACGTACTACGGCGAATGAACAGGGCCCCGACCCCCTGTGGCCCACCGAACTTGTGCGCCGACAGCGACAACAGGTCCACGCCGAGCTCGTCAAGATCGAGAGGCATACGGCCGACGTACTGCGTGGCGTCCGTATGCACGAGCGCCCCGGCATCCCGCGCAAGCTTGACGACGGACGCCAGATCAGTCAGCACGCCCGTCTCATTGTTCGCAAGCATGACCGAAACGACCGCCACCCGCTGAGTCCGACACGCCTCGGCCAACGCCCCTAGGTCGAGGGCCCCGTCGCTGTCGACAGGCAGCACGGTAAGTGCCCCTGACCTGTCCGCCGTGATAGCACGGGCAGTTTCCAACACCGCCGGATGCTCTACCGCGCTAGTAACCAACACGCCATCGTTGGCGCAGGCGGCGCGGAGTGCCAGGTTGTTGGATTCCGTCGCACCAGACGTGAAGATGAGCTCACCAGGCATACAGCCAATCAACTCAGCGAGTCGACGACGAGCTTCATCGATATGGTGAGCCGCAACACGTCCAGCGCCGTGCATACTCGAGGCGTTTCCGACAGCATCGAACGCTGGCAGCATGGCTTCGAGCGCCTCCGGACGCAGGGGCGCCGTTGCGTTGTAGTCGAGGTACACCACGCCAGGATCAGCTTCAAGGGCCATAGTCCGCTCCGTCGTGTCGCAATCCGCCTCCTGGAGGAACCTCGCGGCCGTTGCCCTGAGGTCGCCAGGAGTGCGAGTTGATCCTAACGAATAGCAACGACATACCGCAGCGGACACGACGAAGCGCAGCACCGAGGACCTGTCTTGACGTTCGGCGACTGAGCGCCGCTGCGTTCCCCCGGCGCTCTCTGACCCTTACCTCCCTGGTGGCCGGGTGCTCTCGCCTCCGTGCGGCCGACTCTAGGTTGGCATCGCCCCACCTCTAGTGCCCCACGAGACCCGGCCCCCTAGCGGACGTTCTTCATGAGAGACGAGGAAGTCCGTCTATCGGTAGCTCTGACCGTATTTGGCCAGCTTTAGTGCTGATCGAAGTGCGTTTGTTGATCTACCGTGCCCCTGACCGTTGGAGGAGCGGAAGCATATCTCGGCGACGCATCGCATGCCCAGGTACTGACTGGATGTATGCCGTCTAAATAACAGATTGACATCGCTCCTCCAAGATGGCCAAGAAGTGCCGCACGGCGAGGCCCTCCGTGAGATACTGGCGGTTCGGAAGGATACGGGAGATAGCTTGCAGACCGACCCCTTCGCCCGACACGTGCTCCGGCAACGCGATCAAGACAGCCCCGCGCTCACTGTTGAATGGGGCTTGTTGCGCATGCTGGATCAGCCTGCCTGCACAAACCTTCAGGAAGAGCTGAAGCTGCTAGCGCAGCCCTGGGAAATCCGCAAGGCCACAAAGACACTAGATAAAGATCTACCGGAGACCCCCGGTTTGTACATGTTCGTCTGGAGACCAGTTTTCTCATTCGACGTCGCCGACGAAAGTATCTCCGGATCCCTGTTTCAGGTTCTGTATGTAGGAATGGCCGGAGCGGCGACCAAGAAGAATTCAGGTAAGGGAAATCTCAGGCAACGTTATCGAGATTATAAGAAGTATATCAACGAAGATCTCACGGCTATATGGAAAAATACACCGGCCGGCACGCGCCACGAGCGGATGATGAGATACCTCGCACTACATCCGCTAGAATATTGGTTTACCACAGTTGAAGAAAAAGAAGAAATTCCGCTATTAGAGGACCGCTTGATTAAACTTCTAAATCCTCCACTTAATCTTATCGGCAAACCACGCTTGCGGACTGGCAGCCCAAGACCAGCGTTCTAGTAGGTTCCTCCGGGTCAACGGAATCACAACAAAAAAAGGGGAGCAGCAATGCCATCTAAGACATTCGTTCCGGCACTCAAAGCACACGTGGGGAAATGGGAATATTATCTATGCATCATGAGCTACGCACAGGTCGCTCGCGAGATCAATTTCGCATATGAGCTTGGGGGAAATAAAGATCTCGGGACAATGATACAGCGAGGCGTCGGAAATCGCACCGCCGAAATAACGCAATATCTACTGAATAACCCATACCGATTCCTAGGGAGCCTAGTAGTAGCTGCATGGGGCGGGCACCCTGAATACATCGAGCTAACAATGGATGATTCCGCGGAACAAGGCATTCTAAATGGCGTCGATCGAGAATTCGGGGTTCTTACGTTCGACGGGACTCACCAGTTCTTTGCGCTCGATGGGCAGCATCGATTGCGCGCTATTAAGGACGCTATTAAGAAGCGTCCAGAACTTGGTAGCGAAGATATAGGGGTGGTCGTAGTTCCGCACTTCGACGACGACAAGGGGCGCCAAAGGACTCGTCGACTATTTACTAACATAAATCGCAATGCCGTGTCAACCAACAAGCAAGAGAATATCGCGCTTGATGAAGATGACGGCTTCGCAATCCTTACTCGCAGATTGCTTGATGAGCATCCGTTCCTCTCTGGTGACGGCGTCGTCCAGGTGTTCAGCAAGCAAGGAGTCGATGGTGAGCTTCGACTCGCTACGCGCCAAGTTCCAGTAGGCAGGAATGCTTGGACAACTATTGGGGTTCTATACGATCTCCTGAAGGAAATCGGTTTTGACCTCGACGGAAGTATACATAGGCTCTCGCAGCGGGCCACAGATGAAGTTCTAGACTCTAGTTACGAGACTCTCGCCAAAAGAATCGACGAATTGCTGGACGCATGCGGGAACCTTCGACATCTCTACACCAACTCACCAGAACCAAAGCTGCTTCGCGCGCCGAAAGGTCACGAAAATGATGGCCATCCATTCATGAGACCAATTGTTCAAATCGCCGTCACTAAGGCCATCCATCGACTAGTCGAAGAACGGACTATCACCTGGGATCAAGCGCTGGATCGACTCTCGTCGCTCGAATGGCGAATTGCGTCACCTCCATTCATCGCCGCATGGCAGGAGACCCCAGAGTCGAAAACCAAAGGGAAGATGATGACTGGAAAGGAAATATCTGAGCTCCTACTCGAGCTTCTTATGACTCACCTTGCGCCCACGACAAAGGCGCAGATCGAGCGGGCACTCAGGTCCTTCAAGTCTCTACGCGGTTGGAAGTATCCCGTCAGCGCAAATGCACTGGCCGACGGATTGGTCATCCATAACTCGACGGAAACTTGGGAATCGCTTGCTGAACCCAGCCCGTGACCGGGGTCTGTACGGTTTTCCGATCTGGCTCGTGTCCGGTGCTGACTCAGGGTGGCCGGCCTCGTTGGTCTTGGGTGGATGAGGTCAACCGGCTTGTGTGCGTGGTGTATTCGAGCCGGTGATTCCTGGGCGCCGCCGGGGCGGCTGCGCTCGCGCAGTTCAGCCTGCCCGACCGCGCGGCTGCACGGGATCGGCCCCGTACACGGTCGGAGGCGTTCGGCCCGGTGAAACGGATCAAGGCCGGTGTGCTGAACGTCGGGTACGTCGAGGCCGGGCCCGCGGACAGCCTGCCGGTGATCCTCATGCACGGCTTCCCGTACGACATCCACAGCTACGCCCAGGTCACACCGATACTCGCGGCCGCGGGCCACCGGGTGATCGTGCCGTAACTCCGCGGCTACGGCGCCATCACCTTCCTGTCCTGGCGTGGCCGGACTGAACCGGTACCGGCACGACCTCGGACTGTTCATCTGGAAGTTCAACTCCCGACGTGGGACTTCTCCACCGAGACCTACGACCAAACCGCGGCGGCGTTCGACAACCCCGACTACGTCTCCATCATCATTGGCAGCGACCGGTGGCGGCTGAGCCTCGCGCCGAGCGAACCGGAGTACGCCGGCCTCGAACGCATCCTCAGCGGGCCCCGGCCATCTCCGTGCCCACCGTCACCATCGGCGGGAAGTACGACCCGTTCACCCCCGCCGGGAGCGGGTCGATGTACCGCGCCAAGTTCACCGGACCGTACGACCACCGGGTGCTCGACGTCGGGCACAACGTGCCCCAGGAGGACCCCGCGGCTTCGCCCAGGCCGTCATCGACACCGATCACCTCGCCGGCTGAGCGACGGCCAGGGTCCGCGCCCGTGGGCCCACGGGCGGGGACCGACCACGGGGAGGCCATCGTCGATGCCATCGGCATCCGAAGCGGACCGGGGAGCGGGCATGGACGACTACGACGTCATCGTGATCGGCGACGGCTCACCGGGCGAGCACTGCGTCGGCGAACTGGCCGACGGCCGTCCGCGGGTCGCCGTGGTGGAGCGCGAGCTGGTTGGCGGCGAGTGCTCGCACAGAGCGTGTATCCCATCGAAGACACTGCTGCGCCCCGGCGAGGCCGTCCATCAGGCGCTGGAGGCCCCCGCCAGGGTGGACGTGGCGGCCACGCTGGCCTGGCGCGACTTCATGGTGTCCGACCACACCGACGCCGGTCAGGAGCGCTGGCTCGCGAGCAAGGGCATCGACCTGATCCGCGGGACCGGCCGGCTCGCGGGCCCCAGCACCGTAGAGGTCGAGGGCACCCGGTACACGGCCGCGCACGTGGTCCTGGCGAACGGACCGGACCCGATCATTCCGCCCATCCCCGGACTGAGCGAGCTACCCGGGGTGTGGACCAACCGGTAGGCGACCGCGATGACGGCCGTGCCGCGCCGCCTGCTCGTGCTCGGCGGCGGGCCAGTCGGCGTGGAGCTGGCCCAGGCCGTACGGCGTCTCGGCGGCGAGGCGGCGCTGGTCGACGGCGCCGCGCACGTGTTTCCCCGCGAATCGGCCTCGCTGGGCGAGGCGCTCGGCGAGGTGCTGCGCCGCGACGGGATCGAGCTCTCTCTCGGCACGCACGCGACGGGCGCGCGGCTCGACGGACAGACGTACGTCCTGACCCTGGATGACGGCGGCGAACTGCGCGGCGATCGGCTGCTGGTCGCCACCGGCCGCACACCGCGGACCGCCGGAATCGGCTTGGACACGGTCGGCGTCGTCGCCGGCGACCGCGGCGTCCCGGTGGACGCGTCCCTGCGCGCCGGTGAACGGCTGTGGGCGGTCGGCGACGTCACCGGCGTACGGCTGCGCATCCACGTCGGCAAGTACCAGGCCGAGGTCGCCGCCGCCAACATCCTTGGCGAGCCGCGCGAGGCGGGCTACCGGGCCATCTTCAGCGTGATCTTCACCGATCCGCGGGCAGCGTCGATCCGAGGCCCACCATAACCCAGCGGCACCTACTGTGAGCCGGTCCTCCAGCTCAGAATCCGTAGATGGCTTCCATCACCAACCGGCCGCCGGGAACGCCCCGGTTCATCCGTTCCCATCTGCCTGGCTTCCCGCAGAGGGCTCGAACCTACGGGACGATCTTGGTCGGCGGTGGTGGGCCCCTACCCGGTCCGCGTTGGCTCCTTCATCCACGTCGCCGCTTCCGGAATCGGCGTTGTTGCTGGTCACAAGGTAAGATCGGGATATAGATCGCCTCGTTTGCACGGAGGTGGAGGCGGACATGCGGGGTGACAGGGCGGATTCGTTCGATGTCCGGGTGTTCAGCATCGGCCGGCGGGCTGGGCGGCGGCGGCCGTTTCGGTTGCGTTGTGTCAACGTCGCGCGAATCCTGACCCCTGGTGGACGCGTGAAAGCTGGCCCCCTGGTGTTGTTGGTTGTTACTGGTTGTCGTCGTTGTGGGTGGCCGCGGGGACGCGGCCGAGGTCGCGGTTCTTCAGCCGGTAGCTGTCTCCCTTCAGGCTGACGACTTCGGCGTGGTGGACGAGGCGGTCGATCATGGCGGCGACGACGTCGTCGCCGAAGACCTCGCCCCAGCGGCCGAACGGCTTGTTGCTGGTCACGATCAGCGAGGCGCGTTCGTAGCGGGATGAGACGAGTTGGAAGAACAGGTTCGCGGCCTCGGCCTCGAAGGGGATGTAGCCCACCTCGTCGACGACCAGCACGGGGATGCGGGCGAGCCGGGTGAGCTCGTCCTGAAGCTTCCCGGCGGCGTGCGCGTCGGCGAGACGGGCGACCCACTCGGCGGCGGTCGCGAACGCGACCCGGTGCCCGGCCTGGCAGGCGCGGATGCCCAGGCCGACCGACAGGTGGGTCTTGCCGGTGCCGGGCGGGCCGAGGAACACCACGTTCTCCTTGGCAGCGACGAAGTCGAGGGTGCCCAGGTGGGCGATGGTCTCGCGGCTGGCTGAGCGCTGGTGCTCGAAGTCGAAGTCCTCCAGGGACTTGTGCGCCGAGAACCGGGCGGCGCGGATGCGGGCTTCTCCGCCGTGGGACTCCCGGGCGGCGACCTCGCGTTGCAGGCAGGTGGCCAGGAACTCCTCATGCGTCCAGGACTCCGCCCGGGCCCGTTCACCCAGCCGCTCCACGGCCGCGTGCAGCGACGGTGCCTTCAGCACCCGGGTGAGATAGGCCAGTTCAGCGGCGACGTCACGGGAGACTTTGTGGCCGCTGGAACCAGTTGTGGCCGGGGTGGTGGTCTTGGTGCGGGAGGTCGCCATCAGGCCACCCCTTCGATGGTGTGCTCGATGGTGTCGATGCCGAACAGGGCGTCGTAGTCAGCGAGCCTCCGTTGCTCAACCTCGGTCTCGGTGGGGGTCTGGGCCGCAGCCGACGCGGATTGCAGGCGGGATCCGCGCAACGCTGCGGCCGCCTGGGCGTGGGCGGGATCGGTGATGGTCTGGTGGACCGCCCAGCAGCGCGGGTGCGCCGCGACCTGCTGCCCGCCGCAGGTCACCGTGACCCGTTCCAGGTCGGCGACGACCTCCACCAGCCGGCCGATCGCTTTGGGGGGACCGAGTAGTCGTTGGAGGCGATCCGGACGTAGTGGTCCCGGGCCAGCCGGGTCGACGTCCGCCAGCCCACGACCGGCGCGACCGGTGGCAACGCGACCATCGCCTGCATGTCGACCACGATCCGGTCAGCAGGACGGCAGGCGATCCGCCGGTGATGGCGAACGTTGGCCCGATGCGCCAACCACGCCTCAAGCTAGGAGTGGCCCATGTGACGGGAGCCGACGGTTCCGACGACCGCTCCCGAAACCGTTCGATTTACCGACACTGACGTGCCCGAACGTCCCACGCAACCTGCGCGCGGCCGTCGGCGCGTCCGCCAACCGTCCACAGCGACCGGATCACGGCCCGCCATACGCCCACGCCGAATCCACCGAGTGACCACCTGTAAGCCGCTGAACTGCACCAATTACGGCGGGGCACGGCCCGCCGTACGAACTCAGGCGAGAGGGAGCGGCCTGGAAACCTCTCCCAACTCAGTCGAAAACAAAATGCCCTGACCGGCATACAACCTGGTCAGGGCAATCTTTCGAAGTGGCAGGTCCAGGGTTCGAACCTGGGTAGGCTGAGCCGACGGTTTTACAGACCGCTCCCTTTGGCCACTCGGGCAACCTGCCTGGGGTCGCGTTGTAGCGACTTGTTAGAGGATAGCGGACG
>Ga0164243_10009383_pt1 | contig 14250 bp, 16 predicted proteins | sample OricompcompostOP_FD_108781 | JGI IMG/M metagenome (GOLD analysis project Ga0164243, IMG submission 108781) | Organic Plus compost microbial communities from Emeryville, California, USA - Original compost - Organic plus compost (OP) | ecosystem: Engineered > Solid waste > Mixed feedstock >... | reverse complement strand
TCGATCCCGGAGTCGTTCTCGTTCTACGACCAGGTCCTCGACGCGGCGGTGACGGTGGGGGCGATCCCGGAGCGCTTCGAGGACCTCCGCGGCGCCGACGGCGCGATCGGCCTGCCGGCGTACTTCACGATCGCCCGCGGGGAGGGCGATCGGGCGCCGCTCGAGATGACCAAGTGGTTCGACACGAACTACCACTACCTCGTCCCCGAGATCTCCCCGGCGACGGCGTTCTCGCTCTCCAGCGACCGTCTGGTCCGCGAGACCGCGGAGGCGGTCTCGGCGGGCTACCGCACCCGCCCCGTCCTCGTGGGCCCCGTCACCCTCCTCGCGCTGTCCAAGGCGGCCGACGGGGCGCCGGAGGGCTTCTCGCCGCTGTCAAGGCTGGAGGACCTCCTGCCCGTCTACGCGGAGCTGCTCGGACGGCTCGGGGCCGCCGGCGCGGAGTGGGTGCAGCTGGACGAGCCGGCGCTCGTGAGCGAGTCGCTGCCGACCCCGGTCGCGGATCTCGGCGCGGCCGCGGCACGGGCATACACGGTCCTCGGCGGCATCGCCGACCGTCCCTCGATCTTCGTCGCCACCCCATACGCCTCCCTCGGCGAGAACCTCACGGCTCTCGCCGCCGCGCCGATCGAGGCGATCGGGCTCGACCTCGTGCGCGGCACGGTGCCGGAGGGGCCCGTCCCCGGCCTCGCGGGCAAGACCCTCGTCGGCGGCGTGATCGACGGCCACAACATCTGGCGCGGCGACCTCGCCGCGGCCTTCGACGCGCTCGAGCGGCTGCGCGCCCTGGGCGCTCCGGTCGCGGCGGCGACCTCCACCTCGCTCCTGCACGTGCCGCACGACGTGGAGGACGAGACCAAGCTCGACGCCCGCCTCGTCTCCTGGCTCGCCTTCGCCGACCAGAAGGCGGAGCAGGTCGTCGTCCTCGCCCGGGGACTCCGCGAAGGACGGGCGGCGATCGCATCCGAGCTCGCCGAGGCCTCCGCGGCGCTCGCCGACCGCCTCGGCGCCCCCGGCGTGCGTGACGGGGCGGTCAGAGAGCGCACCGCCGCGCTCGGCGACGGAGACTTCGCCCGCGAGGACTACGCGACCCGTGTCGCCGCCCAGGAGTCGCTGGGCCTGCCGGTGCTCCCACTCACGACGATCGGCTCCTTCCCGCAGACCGGCGACATCCGTCGCGCCCGTGCCCGGTTCACCCGGGGAGAGATCCCCGCCGAGGACTATGAGGGATTCCTGCGCGACGAGATCGCCCGCGTGGTCTCGCTCCAGGAGGACCTCGGGCTCGACGTCCTCGTGCACGGCGAGCCGGAGCGCAACGACATGGTGCAGTACTTCGCGGAGCACCTCGACGGGTTCGACGTGACGGAGAACGGCTGGGTGCAGTCCTACGGCTCCCGAGCGACCCGTCCGTCGATCCTCTGGGGAGACGTGTCGCGTCCGGCGCCCATGACCGTGGAGTGGTCGGCCTACGCCCAGTCCCTCACCACGAAGCCGATGAAGGGCATGCTCACCGGCCCGGTGACGATCCTCGCCTGGTCGTTCGTGCGCGACGACCAGCCGCTGTCCGAGACGGCGAACCAGGTCGCCCTCGCGCTTCGCGACGAGATCGCCGACCTGGAGGCCGCCGGGATCGGCATCGTGCAGGTCGACGAGCCGGCGCTGCGGGAGCTGCTGCCGCTCAAGAAGGCCGATCAGCCGGCCTACCTCCGCTGGTCGGTGGACGCCTTCCGGCTCGCCACCGCCGGGGCGGCGCCGGCGACCCAGGTGCACACGCACCTCTGCTACTCGGAGTTCGGGGTGGTCATCGACGCCATCCGCGCCCTCGACGCCGATGTCACCTCGATCGAGGCCGCGCGGAGCAGGATGGAGGTCGTGGCCGACATCGCGGCCGCGGGCTTCGACCACGGCATCGGCCCCGGCGTCTACGACATCCACTCGCCGCGCGTGCCGAGCGTGCAGGAGGTCGAGTCGCTGCTGCGGCGCGCGGTGGACGAGATTCCCACGCGGCAGCTGTGGGTGAACCCCGACTGCGGCCTCAAGACGCGCGGATACGACGAGACCAACGCCTCGCTGCGCAACATCGTGGAGGCCACTCGCCGCGTGAGGGCGGACGTCGCCGCGGTCGTCTGACCCGACACGCCGTCCCCGAGGAGGAAGGAGGCCTCGCCGGCCTGGTGCCGGTGAGGCCTCCTTCGTCCGTCCGAGCCGTCCGTCCGAGCCGGCGCGCCGAGCGGGCGGCCTCTCGGAGAGGGACGCTCAGACCGCGCGGAGCACGGCGACGACCTTGCCCAGGACGACGGCCTCGTCGCCGAGGATCGGCTCGAACGCCGAGTTGCGGGGGAGCAGCCAGGTGTGGCCGTCCCGACGACGGAAGGTCTTCACGGTCGCCTCACCGTCGAGCATCGCCGCGACGATCTCGCCGTTGTCGGCGGTGTTCTGCGAACGGACGACGACCCAGTCGCCGTCGCAGATCGCCGCGTCGATCATCGACTCGCCCGAGACCTTGAGCATGAAGAGGTCGCCCTTGCCGACGAGCTGGCGGGGGAGCGGGAAGATCTCCTCCACCTGCTGCTCCGCGGTGATCGGGACGCCCGCCGCGATCCGGCCGACCAGCGGCACGAGCGCGGCGTCGCCGACCGACGGCACGAGGTCGGCGGGGTTCTCGCCGGCCGTGCCGGGAAGGTCGATGAGGACCTCCATGGCGCGCGTCTTGCCGGGGTCGCGGCGGAGGTAGCCGCTCAGCTCGAGCTGGCCGAGCTGGTGGGTCACGCTGGAGAGCGACTTGAGCCCGACCGCGTCGCCGATCTCGCGCATGCTCGGCGGGTAGCCGTTGCGGGCGATCGAGGTCTGGATGACCTCGAGGATCGCCATCTGCTTCGGGCTGAGGTTCTTCCGCCGCCGGGTGCGGGGGGCCTCGGGGGCGGGCGTCGCGCCGTCGCTCATGGCTTCTCCTCGGTCTGCTCCGTCGGTGCGGATTCGAATGTCGGTGGCCCGTGGTGGGCTGTGGTTATCGAAACCGTATCCGAGGAACGACCCGAATCGGGAGATCTGTTCGAGCGTGTCCGAGTGTTCGCCAAGGCGTCTCTCGAAGACTTCTTGACAGATGTTCGAATTCGAAGGTATCTTCGGAACGTAGCTTCGCACCGAGCGTTCGTCAGAGATCGCAGAGTCCGAACGCCGCACCACTGTCCGAAGGAGCAGCCATGAGCAGCATCACTCTCGCCCCCACGTTCTCCGCCTCCGCCCCGCGGTCGCGGCCCGGGGCGACGACCGTCGCCGCCGAGAACGCGGTTGTCGTGTCCGCCGCTCCGCGGACGAGGCTCCGGATCACGGCGCGTGGTCGACGGGTGCTCGCCGGACTCGTCGCGCTGCCGGTGGCCGGAGCGATCGCCTTCGCGGTCCTCGGCGGTGGCGCGGCCCTCGCCTCGGGAACGCAGACGACCGGTGCGAGCTTCGAGACGGTCACGGTCATGCCGGGCGACTCGCTGTGGTCCATCGCCTCTGAGATCGCTCCCCACGCCGACCCGCGCGACGTCGTCGACGCGATCGCCCGCCTGAACCTCATCCGGAGCGGAACGCTGGAGATCGGCCAGAAGATCTCGATCCCCGCACAGTACTCCTCGGGCAAGTGAGTCTCTCCGCGACCCGGCAGGCCGCTGTTCCTCGGCGAGTGGTCGCCGCCCCGTCCCTGTGTCGTCGCGACCGCGGAGAGTGGTTTCGCGCCGTAGCATGGCAAGGGTGACTGCCTCTCTCGACGATCTCCCGTTGCGTGACGATCTGCGTGGACTGCGCCCGTATGGTGCTCCGCAGGCGCCGCTCCCGGTCGCGCTGAACGTGAACGAGAACACCCATCCCGTGCCGGAACAGGTCGCCAGCGACATCCTGGACGACATCGCGGTGGCGCTGCATGAGGTCAACCGGTACCCCGACCGGGAGTTCACGACACTGCGAGAAGGCTTCGCGAGCTATCTCGGACACGGCTTGCGGCCGGAGAACATCTGGGCGGGGAACGGCTCGAACGAGGTCCTGCAGCACATCCTCCAGGCGTTCGCCGGGCCGGGACGTACGGTCTTCGGCTTCGCCCCGACGTACTCGATGTACCCGCTTCTGACGCAGGGGACCGGCGCCAGGTGGCAGGCGGGCGCCCGGCAGCCGGACTACTCGCTCACGGCCGCAGACGCCGTCGCGCAGGTCGCCGAGACCGATCCCGACGTGGTGCTGCTCTGCGCCCCCAACAACCCGACCGGCACGCCCCTCGGCCTCGACGTGATCGAGGCCGTGTACGAGATCGCGCGAGGCATCGTCGTCGTCGATGAGGCCTACCAGGAGTTCGCGCCGAAGGAGGCGCCGTCGGCCCTCTCGCTCCTCGAGGGACGACCGCGCCTCGCCGTCTCCCGCACAATGAGCAAGGCGTTCGCCTTCGCCGGAGCGAGGGTCGGCTACCTGGCCGCCGACCCGGCGTTCGTCGATGCGCTCCGGCTGGTCCGCCTGCCGTACCACCTGAGCGCCCTGACGCAGGCGGCGGCCATCGCGGCGCTGCGCAACGCGCCGACCATGCTCGCGATGGTGGACGAGATCGTCGCGCAGCGCGACCGGATCTCCGCCACGCTCGAGGCGATCGGCTACGCCCCTCACGAGTCGTGGACGAACTTCGTGCTCTTCGGCGGCGTCGCCGATCCGGCGGCGACCTGGCGTGCGCTCTACGACCGCGGCGTGCTCATCCGTGACGTCGGGATCCCTGGACATCTGCGTGTCACGGCCGGCACCGAGGCGGAGACCACCGCCTTCCTCGACGCCCTCGCCTCGGTAGGATCGGCCGTATGACCGCCCGTACCGCCACGCGCACCCGCTCGACCTCGGAGTCGACCGTCGAGCTCGAGCTGAACCTCGACGGCACGGGACGCAGCAGCATCGACACCTCGGTGCCTTTCTTCGACCATCTCCTCACCGCGTTCGCGAAGCACTCCCTGACCGATCTCACGGTGCGGGCGTCGGGCGACACCGACATCGACGCCCACCACACGGTCGAGGACGTCTCGATCGTGCTCGGTCAGGCGATCCGCGACGCCCTCGGCGACAAGTCGGGGATCTCGCGTTACGGCGACGCCGTCGTCCCCCTCGACGAGGCGCTCGCGCAGGCGGTCGTCGACATCTCGGGGCGTCCCTATCTCGTGCACGACGGGGAGCCCGAGGGGTTTGCGCTCCACCTCATCGGCGGGCACTTCACCGGCTCGCTCGTCCGGCACGCGTTCGAGGCGATCGCGTTCAACGCGGGCCTGACCGTGCATGTCCGCGTCCTCGGCGGCCGCGATCCGCACCACATCGCAGAGGCAGAGCTCAAGGCGTTCGCGCGTGCGTTCCGGCAGGCCAAGGCCGTCGATCCGCTGATCGAGGGCGTGCCGTCCACCAAGGGCGCGCTGTGACCAGGCCCCGCGTCGCGGTCTTCGACTACGGGTCGGGCAACGTCCACTCCGCGGTCAAGGCGCTCGTCCGCGCCGGGGCGGATGCCGAGCTCACCGCCGACCGGTCCGCCGCGCTCGAGGCCGACGGGCTGGTCGTCCCCGGCGTCGGCGCCTTCGCGGCGGTGCGCGAGGCGCTCCTGGCCCAGCGCGGCGACGAGCTCATCGAACGCCGGCTCGCCGGAGGGCGCCCCGTGCTGGGGATCTGCGTCGGCATGCAGGTGATGTTCTCGCGCGGTGTCGAGCGGGGTGCGGACGTGGCAGGGCTGGGGGAGTGGCCGGGCGTCGTACGCGAGCTCGACGCCCCTGTGCTGCCGCACATGGGCTGGAACACGGTCGAGCCGGACGAGGGGAGCGTTCTCTTCCGCGGTGTCGAGGACGAGCGCTTCTACTTCGTGCACTCCTTCGCGGCGCAGTCCTGGGAGCTGGACGTCATCCCGCCGTTTCCGCGGCCGGCGCTCACCTGGAGCACGTATGGGAGCCGCTTCCTCGCCGCGGTCGAGAACGGGCCGCTCTCGGCCACGCAGTTCCACCCGGAGAAGTCGGGCGATGCCGGCATCCAGCTGTTGCGGAACTGGATCGGATCCCTCTGAGCCGACCCGCGCGGCCGTGGCCGTCCCAGGCCGTCCGCGTCGGTTTGAACGCCCGCACGGGGGCGGCTAGTGTCGGTTCTCGTGCCGCGCAGCACCCTCGGGGCACGACGAACGGTCGGTGACCAAAGGACGACATGAACGACTTCGCACAGGCTCCCTCCCTGACCCTCCTCCCTGCGGTGGATGTGGCAGGGGGGCAGGCCGTCCGTCTCACGCAGGGCGAGGCGGGCTCCGAGACCAGCTACGGCGACCCGATCGACGCCGCGGCGGAGTGGGTCGAGCAGGGCGCGGAGTGGATCCATCTCGTGGACCTCGACGCCGCCTTCGGCCGGGGCAACAACGCCGCGATCCTGCGCAAGGTCATCAAGCGCTTCGCTCACGTGAACGTCGAGCTCTCCGGCGGGATCCGTGACGACGCGACGCTGGAGGCGGCGCTCGAGAGCGGGGCGGCCCGGATCAACCTGGGCACGGCGGCCCTGGAGAACCCGGAGTGGGCGGCGGACGTCATCGCCCGGTTCGGCGAGGCCATCGCGGTGGGCCTGGACGTGCGCGGCACGACGCTCGCCGCCCGCGGCTGGACCAAGGAGGGCGGAGATCTCTGGACGGTCCTGGACCGGCTCGAGGACGCAGGCTGCAGCCGCTACGTCGTCACCGACGTGACGAAGGACGGCACGCTGCGCGGACCGAACCTCGACCTCCTCCGCGAGGTCACCTCCCGCACGCCGAAGCCGGTGGTCGCGTCCGGCGGCATCGCGAACCTCGACGACATCGCCGCGCTCCGCGAGCTCGTCCCCCTGGGGGTCGAAGGCGCGATCGTGGGCAAGGCCCTGTACGCGGGCGCCTTCACCCTCGCCGAGGCGCTGGATGTCGCCGGAGCCTGAGGCCTGCGACCACGGCAACCGCGGCGACTCCGCCGGGGTGCCCTGGGCGGGCAGGAGCTTCGAGCCCAATCGGCATGCGGCCGACGACGGCTCGGCCGACCCTGCGTTGCTCGACGCGCTGCTCCGGTTCCGCACCGGGGAGGGCAGCCAGGCCGAGGTGGTGGACGCCTTTCGCGACGCGCGTGTGCTGATCCCCCTCGTCGCCGAGAAGGGCGAGGAGGGTGTCGCGCCCAGCGGCCTTGCCGTGGACAAGACGCAGGAGCTGTCGATCGTCACGGTCGCCGCCCCCGACGGCAGGCGGGCGCAGCCGGTGTTCTCCGCGGTCGCCACGATGTCGGCCTGGGACCGTACGGCCAGACCGATCCCCGTCGAGGCGGGGCGTGTGGCGCTCGCGGCCTCCGCGGAGGACACCGACCTGATCGTGCTCGACCCGGGGTCGGAGACGGAGTTCGTCATCCGTCGGCCCGCCGTCTGGGCCGTCGCCCAGGGGCAGCCCTGGGAGCCGAGCTTCCTCTCGCCGGAGGTCTACACGGGACTGCAGGAGAGCGTCGCGGCCGAGCTCGCCGTGATCGACGTCTCCGTCGCCCCGGGGGACGCCGAGGCGCGCCTGCGGGGGCCCGAGCTCGTGGTCGTCCTGGAGCTGGTCGACGGTCTCGATCAGGGCCAGCTCGACGCGGTCCTCGCGCGGCTCGCGCAGCGCTGGGCGGCGGACGACCGGATCGCCGTGCTCGTCGACTCCCTCAAGGTCCAGCTCCGCAGGAGCGTCTGAGGCTCCGCGTGATCGGCCCGGCGATCGGCCCACCGGCGGAGCGGGCTCGGCGGCGGAGCGTGCCTGCGGCCGGCCCGACGGGGGAGAGCGCGGTCAGGTGACCGGTCCCGTCCACTTCTCGCCGGGGCCCTGACCGATCGGGTCCTTGATGACCGACGCCTCGCGGAACGCCAGCTGGAGCGAGCGCAGCCCGTCGCGCAGCGACCGGGCGTGCATGTCGCTGATCTCCGGAGCCCCGGCCGTGATGAGTCCGGCGAGCGCGTTGATGAGCTTGCGAGCCTCGTCGAGGTCCAGCTGCGTCTCCGGGTCGTCGGCGAGGCCCACCTTGACCGCCGCCGCGCTCATCAGGTGCACGGCGGTGGTCGTGATCACCTCGACGGCGGGCACGTCGGCGATGTCGCGGGACGCGGCGCTGGCGGCATCCTCCTGTCGCTCCCAATGGTCATGGCGGTCGTCGGCAGGCGTGCCCGGTCCCGGAATCGTCACTTCGTGGTGCTTTCTGGTAGACTTCTGCGGGCTCCGGAGCGTTGTGCTCCGGCACGAAAGAGGATTCGATCCCACCCGCGCTTGCCGCTCCAGGCTACCGGGTTCTGCACTCCGCCGGCCGCGTGCCGGTAGTCAGGGTGCGAGGCCGGCTTCTGCGAACGCCGGCGGGTGGGGAGACTCCGCTTTCGCCCGGGACGTGCCAACGTCCCGGTGGCTGTCACCCACGTCTAAGGAGTTCCGCATCAGCGATCCCCGCACCAATGAGCGCATCCGCGTTCCCGAGGTCCGCCTCGTGGGACCGGCGGGTGAGCAGATCGGCGTCGTCCGCATCGAGGCGGCGCTGCGTCTCGCGCAGGAAGCCGACCTCGATCTCGTCGAGGTGGCCCCGAACTCGAAGCCTCCCGTGGTCAAGATCATGGACTACGGGAAGTTCAAGTACGAGGCCGCCCAGAAGGCGAAGGAAGCTCGTCGCAACCAGGCCAACACGGTCCTGAAGGAGGTGCGCTTCCGGCTGAAGATCGAGGCGCACGACTACACCACCAAACTCAAGCGGGCGGAAGGGTTCCTCAAGGCCGGAGACAAGGTCAAGGCCATGATCCTGTTCCGCGGTCGTGAGCAGTCCCGCCCCGAGCAGGGCGTCCGGCTGCTTCGGAAGTTCGCCGAGGACGTGGCCGAGTTCGGCACGGTCGAGTCCAATCCGACCATCGACGGACGCAACATGGTCATGGTCATCGCCCCGATCAAGAACAAGTCCGAGGCCAAGGCCGAGCAGAACGCTCAGCGCGCGGCCAACAAGCAGGCCGCCCGCGAGGCCAAGGCAGGCGCCTCGGCACCGGCCGAGCCCGCGGAGTGACCCCGGGCTCCGGCCCACGAAGACTCCCGTCCCGAACGGGCAGCCCCCGTCGCCCTCTGGGCGCCACACGAAGGAAGAGAAGATGCCGAAGCAGAAGACCCACTCGGGTGCCAAGAAGCGCTTCAAGATCACCGGCAGCGGCAAGCTGAAGAAGCAGCAGGCGAACATGCGTCACAACCTCGAGCACAAGTCGAGCCGTCGCACTCGTCGCCTCAACCAGGACCAGGTGCTGTCGGCTGCCGACGCCAAGGTCGCCAAGAAGCTCCTCGGCCGCTGACCGCCGATCGCACGAATAGGAACACACGAAAATGGCTAGAGTCAAGCGCGCCGTCAACGCGCAGAAGAAGCGTCGCGTCATCCTCGAGCGGGCCTCGGGCTACCGCGGTCAGCGTTCGCGCCTGTACCGCAAGGCGAAGGAACAGGTCACCCACTCGCTCGTCTACGCGTACCGCGACCGTCGCAAGCGCAAGGGCGACTTCCGTCGTCTCTGGATCCAGCGCATCAACGCGGCGGCCCGTCAGAACGGCATCACCTACAACCGGTTCATCCAGGGCCTCGGCCTCGCCGGCGTGCAGGTCGACCGCCGGATGCTCGCCGAGCTCGCGGTGAACGAGCCGGCGACGTTCGCCTCGCTCGTCGAGACGGCCAAGAAGGCTCTGCCTTCGGACGTCAACGCGCCGAAGTCGGCGGCGTAACCGCCAACGCCACGGGGCGTCCTCCGGCAGGAGGGCGCCCCGTCGTCGTCCCCGCGACATCTGTCGGATTCCCTAAACTGATGTCGTGCTGGAGAATCCCCGATCGCCACGTGTCCGGGCCGTCGCCAAACTGACCAAGCGCAGTGCCAGGACCGAGACCGGGCTCTTCCTCCTCGAAGGGCCGCAGGCGGTGCGCGAGGCCCTGTCCTACCGGCCGGACGCGATCGTGGAGCTCTTCGCCACGCCGACGGGCTGGGACAAGCATCCCGACATCCGCGCGGCCGCGGAGCGCGGGGGCGTGCACGTCGAGTACGTGACCGAGTACGTGCTCAACGCGATGGCCGACACCGTGACGCCGCAGGGACTCGTCGCCGTGGTGCAGCAGACGCCCACCTCCGTCCGCGACATCTTCGCCGCGTCCCCTCGCCTGGTCGCGATCTGCGAGGAGGTGCGGGACCCGGGAAACCTCGGCACGATCATCCGTGCCGCCGACGCCGCGGGCGCCGACGCCGTCGTCCTCACCGGGCGCACGGTCGACCCGTACAACCCCAAGGTCGTCCGCGCCACCACAGGGTCGCTCTTCCATCTCCCGGTGTCTGTCGGAGGCGACCTCGCCGACGTGGTCGAGCGCGCCCATGGAGCGGGGATGAACGTCCTCGCGGCCGACGTCAAGGGCGACGACCTCCTCGTCGCCCGTGCCGACGGTCTTCTCTCCCGTCCCACCGCCTGGCTGTTCGGCAACGAGGCACGTGGTCTGGAGGGCCGCGCCCTCGAGCTGGCCGATCGGTCCCTGAAGCTGCCGATCTTCGGTCGCGCGGAGTCGCTGAACCTGGCCACGGCGGCGAGCGTCTGCCTCTACGAGAGCGCTTTCGCCCAGCGGGCGAGCGCAGAGGGCTGAGGTCCCGCGGGAGCGCTCCTGCGCCGTGCGGACGCTGGATCACATCTCCATAACGGGGCGGGGGAGGGCTCTCATAACCTGCCGGGTCGCTTCTAGGTTGGGAGCATGGCACAGAGCAGTGCACCGCTGGTTGTGGTGGAGAACGTTCAGAAGCACTATGGGGACTTCCAGGCCCTCACCGACATCGATCTGAGCGTCGAGAAGGGGGAAGTGGTTGTCATCATCGGTCCATCGGGGTCGGGCAAGTCCACCCTCTGCCGGACGATCAACCGTCTCGAGACGATCACGAGCGGTTCCATCCGCATCGACGGTGCGGAGCTCCCGGCCGAGGGCAAGGCGCTCGCGCGTCTGCGGGCCGACGTCGGCATGGTCTTCCAGTCCTTCAACCTCTTCGCCCATCTCACGATCCTCGAGAACGTGACCCTCGGCCCGATCAAGGTCCGCGGCCTCAAGAAGGCCGACGCCGAGAAGGAGGCGATGGAGTTGCTCGAGCGCGTGGGCGTGGGCAAGCAGGCCTCGAAGCTCCCGGCGCAGCTGTCGGGCGGGCAGCAGCAGCGCGTCGCGATCGCGCGTGCCCTGGCGATGCACCCGAAGGTGATGCTCTTCGACGAGCCGACCAGCGCCCTCGACCCCGAGATGATCAACGAGGTGCTCGACGTGATGGTCGAGCTCGCCGCCGAGGGGATGACCATGATCGTCGTCACCCATGAGATGGGGTTCGCGCGCAAGGCGGCCAACCGGGTGGTCTTCATGGCAGACGGCCGCATCGTCGAGGAGAACAGCCCCGAGGAGTTCTTCACCAACCCGCAGAGCGACCGGGCCAAGGACTTCCTCTCCAAGCTCCTCACCCACTGAGCCACGACCCGACCCGCCCCCGCGGATCGGGCGCTTCCCCCTCCCTGTCCGAACGAGAGAAGTCCCCCCCCGCACCCGAGATCACCTGCACCACTCACGAAGGAGAAATCACATGCGACGTACACGAGGACTCGCCGCGGTCGGCATCGCCGCAGCGGCGCTGCTCGCCCTGACCGGCTGCAACAGCGGAAGCCCGAGCAATCCCGGTGGCGGCGACGCGACCGGTGGCAGCGACGACAAGCCGCTGTTCGAGGTCGCCAAGGACGTCAAGCTCGAGGGCAGCCCGACCTTCGACCGGATCACCAAGAACGGCAAGGTCACGATCGGCGTGAAGGAGGACCAGCCGAACCTGGGCTTCCTCGACGTCACCACCGGCGAGCGCACGGGCTTCGACGTCGACATCGCACGCTGGATCGCGGCGTCCCTGGGCTACGACGAGAGCAAGATCACGTTCAAGCCGATCGCCTCCGCCAACCGCGAGCAGGCGATCGTGAACGGTGACATCGACTACTACGTCGGCACCTATTCGATCACCGACAAGCGCAAGGAGCAGATCGACTTCGCCGGTCCGTACTTCGTCACCGGCCAGGGCCTGCTCGTGACGAAGGACAGCACGATCAAGAGCGAGAAGGACCTGAACGACAAGACCACGGTCTGCTCGGCCACCGGATCGACCCCGATCCAGAACATCCGCACCAACTTCCCGAACGTGCCGACCAAGGAGTTCGACCTGTACTCGGCCTGCGTCGAAGAGCTGCTGAACGGCGGCGTGCAGGCGGTCACGACCGACCAGGCGATCCTCATCGGCTACGCGGCGAAGGACCCGGACAACCTCAAGGTCGTGGGCGAGCCGTTCACCGCCGAGAAGTACGGCGTCGGACTCGCGAAGAGCGACACCGTCCTGCGCACGCACATCAACGACCTCTTCACCGACGGCGGGACGACCTGGAAGGCGATCTTCGACAAGAACCTCGGATCGTCCGGGATCTCGGTCGAGCAGCCCAAGGTCGACGCGTACTGATCACCTCGTCGGGTGGGGGCGGACCTCGCGCCGCTCCCACCCGCCTTTCAACGGAAGGAGCTCCATGGGCGTCATCGTCGACAACATGGACCTCTGGGGCGTCGCGCTGCGCAACACCCTCATCCTCTTCTTCGCCGGCGGGCTCCTTGCCCTCGTGCTCGGGATCATCGTCGGTGCGATGCGCGTCTCCCCGATCCCGGTCGCTCGTGCGTTCGGGACGGTCTACGTCAACCTGATCCGGAACACGCCGCTGACCCTGGTCTTCTTCATCTTCGTCTTCGGATACCCGCAGCTGGGCCTGCCGAAGCTGGACACGACGGTGCTCGGCATCCTCGCGATCGGCATCTACACGGCCACCTACGTCGCCGAGGTGCTGCGCGCGGGGATCAACACGGTGCCGGTCGGGCAGGCGGAGGCGGCCCGTGCGATCGGGCTGCCGTTCGGTCAGGTGATGACGCTCGTCGTCCTGCCCCAGGCCTTCCGCTCGGTCGTCCCGCCGATGATGAGCGTCTTCATCGCGCTGCTCAAGAACACCACCGTCGCCGCCGGGTTCTCGGTGCTGGAGCTCGGCGCGATCCGCGCCAACCTCAGCGAGCGCGGGGAGAACGCGCTCGCGGTGCTGCTCTGGGTCGCGGCGATCTTCGTCGCCCTCGTCCTGCTGCTGAGCTGGGCGCAGCGCGCTCTCGAGAACAAGTGGAGGATCGCGCGATGACTTCCGTGCTCTACGACGTCCCCGGCCCCAAGGCGATCCTGCGCAACAGGATCCTGGGCGCGGTGACCGTCCTGATCGTCCTCGCGGTCCTCGGGTTCGTGGGCTACCGCTTCTGGGTCACCGGACAGTTCGACCCGTCCCGGTGGTATGTCTTCACGTTCTCGAACGTGTGGATGCAGATCCTCAAGTCGCTGGGGAACACCCTCGGCGCCTTCGCGCTCGCGGCCGTGCTGAGCCTGGCCCTCGGGTTCCTGCTCGCGATCGGCCGGCTCTCCGACCACGCATGGGTGCGGGTTCCCGTGACGGTCGTGACCGAGTTCTTCCGCGCGGTCCCGGTGCTCGTGCTGATGATGCTGCTCTTCTACGGCCTGCCGGTGGTGGGCGTGAAGATGGACCCGTACTGGGCCGTGGTGCTCGCGCTCATGGTCTACAACGGCTCGGTGCTCGCCGAGGCTCTGCGAGCGGGCATCGAGGCCCTCCCGCGAGGCCAGAAGGAGGCCGGCTTCGCGATCGGCCTGCGCAAGAGCGGAGTGATGCGGCTGATCCTGTTGCCGCAGGCCATCCGCGCGATGCTCCCGGTGATCGTGGCCCAGCTCGTCGTGACGATGAAGGACACGGCGCTCGGTTTCATCATCACCTACCCCGAGCTCCTGTACTACGCCAAGCTGCTCAGCTCGCAGCAGGGACGGCCCATCCTGCAATCCGCGTTCGTCATCGGCGGCATCTACATCGTCATGTGCCTGATCCTCTCCGGCGTCGCGAAGTGGCTCGAGGGGCGCACCCGGCGGTCGCCGAAGCTCAAGGGATACACCCCTCCGACCGGAGGGGACCCGCGCATCCACGGGGACTCGACCGTGACCGAGGTGATCGCGCTCCAGCGCGGGGCAGGAAAGTTCGACGGCACGAGCGGCGGCCCTGCGGTCGGCGGCTAGGCCGTGTTGCTAAAGGGTGCTCGTGGGCACGCGGGTGATCCTTGTGTTCGTGGCGCGTGTGGAGATCTCTGATGATGCTTGGGCTGTGATCGGCCC
>Ga0164243_10009379_pt1 | contig 14254 bp, 14 predicted proteins | sample OricompcompostOP_FD_108781 | JGI IMG/M metagenome (GOLD analysis project Ga0164243, IMG submission 108781) | Organic Plus compost microbial communities from Emeryville, California, USA - Original compost - Organic plus compost (OP) | ecosystem: Engineered > Solid waste > Mixed feedstock >... | reverse complement strand
TGCGGGTGGGTTTGCGCTCGGATCAGGCTCGTTCCCCATGTCGCGCGTCGTACTCCGCCTGCGCTTCACGTACTGCCGGCATGTTGTCCTGCACCAGATCGATGAGCCCCTGCAACTGGTTGGCGACCTGCCGGCCGAGCGGGGTGAGGTGGTACTCGACCTTCGGGGGGATCACCTCGTGGACGGTGCGCACGAGCATGCCGTCGCGCTCGAGGTTCTGCAGGGTCTGCGACAGCATGCGCTCACTCACGCCGTCGACGCGGCGTCGCAGCTCGCCGAACCGATAGTTGCTCTCGCCCAACGCGATCAGAATGAGGCTGCCCCACCGGCCGGTGACGTTCTGCAGCGTCGTCCGCGAGGAGCAGTCGCGGGCGAAGACGTCCGCTTCGAGGGACTGGTCACTGCTGTCGGGCATTACTCGAGATTAGCAACCGCGCTAATCGAATGTATTGCACTTACGAAAAGTAAGTGCATACTGGTGGGGAAGTCAGCGTCGACGAGAACGGAGATCTGAAGATGACGATTGCGGTGACTGGTGCGACGGGGCAGCTCGGCGGCCTGGTGATCGGGGAACTGCTCGAACGGGGTGTCGCGCCCGGCGACATCGTGGCGGTGGTGCGCGACGAGGCGAAGGCGGCCGATCTCGCGGCCAAGGGCGTGCAGGTCCGCGTCGCCGCCTACGAGGACCCCACCGCGCTGCGCACCGCATTCGAGGGGGTCGACAAGCTGCTGCTGATCTCCGGGTCGGAGGTCGGACGCCGGGTTCCCCAGCACACCAACGTGATCGAGGCCGCCGAGGCGGACGGCGTGAAGCTCATCGCGTACACGAGCCTCCTGAAGGCGGACACCAGTGGAATCGGCCTCGCGCCCGAGCATCTCGCCACCGAGCAGCGGCTGGCCTCCTCGCCGATCCCGGCGGTGTTCCTGCGCAACGGCTGGTACTGGGAGAACTACGCCCAGGCGATCGGCCAGGCGGCGGCGACGGGCACCCTGATCGGCGCGGCCGGCGACGGCAGGGTCGCCGGTGCGGCGCGCGCCGACTACGCCGCGGCGGCCGCGGCGGTCCTGACCTCGGAGGAGGACCAGGGCGGCAGGGTCTACGAACTCGGCGGCGACGAGCGTCTCACCTACGCCGACCTCGCGCGGATCATCGGCGAGGTCGCCGGCAAGACCGTCGAGTACAAGAACTTGCCCGAGGCCGAGTATGCGAAGGTGCTCGCCGACAACGGGGTGCCCGAACAGTTCGCGGCGGTGCTCGCCGGTTCCGACGCCGGCATCGCGCGCGGAGAGCTCGACACCGAGTCCGGCGACCTGCAGAAGTTGATCGGGCGGTCGTCGACCCCCTTCGCCGACGTCGTGAAGGCTGCGCTGGCCTGATCGGACGCCGCACCGATGAGTTTCGCCGCGGCGTGCGGTCTGTCCTGGTGTAGTGGGTGACAACGAGGACGGAGAGCCATGCCGCAGCTACTCAGGGTGCAGAACTTCGCAGTCTCGCAGGACGGGATCGGTGCCGGTGAGAATCAGACCTTCGAGCGGCCGTTCGGGGATGTGGTCGATCCGTGGGAGCTGATGTCCTGGGCGGGTGCCACCGCCGACTGGCCCAACCGCACCGATCCCGGCGGGACCCGCGGACTCGACAACTACTTCACCCGTGACTTCTCGCACAACATCGGTGCGGAGATCATGGGCCGCAACAAGTTCGGTCACCAGCGGGGCCCGTGGGACGACCACGAATGGAAGGGGTGGTGGGGCGACGAACCGCCCTTCCACACGCCGGTCTTCGTGCTCACGCATCACCTGCGACCGTCGTTCACGCTGGCAGACACCACGTTCCATTTCATCGACGCCACACCGGCGGAGGCCGCGGAGATGGCGAAGGCCGCGGCCGGCGGCAAGGACGTACGCATCGGCGGGGGAGTGAGCACGGTGCGGCAGTTCCTCGACGCCGGCCTCCTCGACACCCTGCACATCGCCGTCGCACCTGTCACCTACGGCACCGGACTGAGGCTGTGGGAGTCGCCCGATGAACTGGACGACCGCTTCGAGCACGAGGTGATCCCGAGTCCCAGCGGGGTCACCCACCATCTCTTCTGGCGGAAGTGATTGCCGCCGGGCCTGTTCGGCCAACTCCCGGAAACCGGCGGTCGGACGGCGTAGTTGTAGGGATATGACCGAACTCGCCGCCAAGGCCGCGACACTGCTCGAACTGCACAGGCCCGGAGATCCGGTGATCTTGCCGACGGTGTGGGACGCGTGGTCGGCGAATCTGGCGGTGTCCGCCGGGTTCCCCGCTCTCACCGTCGGCAGCCACCCGGTGTCGGACTCGATCGGCAAACCCGACAACGAGGGCATCACCTTCGACGAACTGACCGCCCGCGTCGCGCAGATCACCGCGGCGGTCGACGTCCCGGTCTCCGTCGACATCGAATCCGGTTACGGCGAGGATCCGCGACGCCTCATCGAGGGCCTGCTCGACGCCGGTGCCGTCGGCCTGAACATCGAGGACACCGTCCACAGCGAGGGCGGCCGGCTCCGCGAGCCGCAGGAGCACGCCGATCTCGTCGGAGCGCTGCGCGCCGCGTCGGACGCCACCGACGTCCACGTCGTCGTCAACGCGCGCACCGACCTGTTCCTGAAGCAGGTCGGCGACGAGGCCGACCGCGTCGAGCGTGCCATCGCCCGGCTGACCCTGTGCGCCGATGCCGGGGCCGACGTGCTCTACCCGGTGGGGCTCCACGACACCGCGACCCACAGGCGTCTTGCCGACGGCCTGCCGCTGCCGATCAACGCGGTCGCGCATCCGACGCAGCACGACAAGGCCGCGCTCGCCGAATGCGGCGTGGCACGGGTGAGTTTCGGTCCGTTCTGGCAGGCGGTGCTCGCCGAACGCGCCACCGAGGTGCTCGAACCCTGGAAGTAGGAACCGCCGAAGCTCCCCACGCCGTCGGTGCTCGGGCTTACCGTCGGAAGATGGCACTCAGCAAGAGCGAACGAGAAGCGTTTCTGTCCGAACCTCACGTCGCGGCGCTGTCGGTGGAGGCCGAACCCGGCCGCGCGCCGTTGACCGTCCCGATCTGGTACCACTACACGCCCGGCGGGCGGCCCTGGCTGCTCACGGGCACCGAGTCCCGCAAGCTGAATCTGATCCGGGCCGCGGGGCGATTCACCCTCATGGTCGACTCGGTCAGCCCGAAGATCATGTACGTCTCCGTCTCCGGCGACGCCGTGGACATGACGGCCGGTACGCGAGAAGACCTGCGAACCATGGCCTCCCGCTACCTGCCCGCCGAGGCGGTGGAGCCCTACCTCGAGATGGCCGAGCGCGACCACGGGCCCCAGACAAAGGTGTACCTCGAGCCCAGGCAATGGCTGTCACTCGACCTCGGCAGCCTCTGACCGGCGAGCGACCGGGTGCCGCTGCCGTGACGGGGGTCACGGCGCCGTCGGGCGCATCGCTACATTGAACCCATGTCGAAGTCCCGTTCCACCTCTGACGCCTCCGACGCCGACGCGGCGCCGCCCGCCGTCGAGGACGACGTGACCCCGCTCGAGCGGGACGAGTTCCTGCAGGCCAACCGTGCCGCCCGGGAGAAGCTCCGGGCCGAGGCCGAGGCGAAGGCCGCCAAGACCAGGCGGACCGACACCGGTGACGAGCCCCGCGAGACCGCCGCCGGCGACGACCGGACGCCGCGCAAGATCGACCCGGATGACGCCCGGCGCGAGCGCGGCTCCCGGTGGACGGGCTGGGCGACACGGTTGGGCGCGAAGCCCTGGGCGGTCATCGCCCTCGTCGCCGCCGTCGCGCTCCTGGCCGCGTCGACGGCAGTCCTGGCCCTCGCCTACGTCGACGCGGACCGTCGCGCCGACGCCGCGGTCACCTCCGTCGACTCGGAGATCCTCGACACCGCGCGCAAGTACGCCGCCGAACTGTCGACCTACGACTCGGCCGACTACTCCGACCTCGATCGCCGCATCCGGGAGATCTCGACCCCGGAGTTCACCAAGTCCTACGTCGAGGCCTCTCAGGACGCGCGCCGCGGCTCGGCCGAGGCGAAGGCGGTGTCGTCGGCGAAGGCCGAGAACGCGGGGCTGATGTCCGTCGACGGCGACAAGGCCGTCGTCCTGGTGACGCTGGATCAGACCCTGAGGTCCCCGGACACCGCGCAGCAGTTCCCAGAGGGCGTCGGGTACCAGACCCGCGTCAGGGTCACACTCGAAGAGCAGAACGGCCGGTGGCTCCTGAGTGACTTCGAGGTCGTGTGACCTCGGAGGACACGGGATCTCGCACGCCTCGTCCGGTTGGTCTCGCTGCGGCCCGCGGGTCGGTGCGGGTTCAGGAGTTGTCGCCCAGCAGGATTCGCGTCGACAACGCCTCGATGCGCTCCGGTGCCGGTTGCGGTTTCAGCCGCGACAGGTCGGTCACGACGTTCAGCGCGGCGTGGACCAGGAAGCGTGCATGGGTCAGGGGAAGGTCCCGACGTTCCCGGCCGACCCACGTCGCCCACTCCTCGACGGTGATCCGTTGCTGGCCGCGGAGCTCCGCACGCGCCCCGGGCGTCACGTGTCCGATCTCGGTCTCGTAGACGCTGATCAGTTCGGTTGAGCTGCAACTCAACTGCACGTAGCGGTGAACCATGGCCATGATGGCCTCACGCGGGGTCGTCGACGACGCGAGCGCGTCGGAGGTCGCGGTGGTCACCCGGTCGGTGGCACGCCGGAACGCGGCCTCGAGGATCGCGACCTTGCTGGGGAAGTGCCGGTAGACGCCCGACGCCGGGAGATCTGCGGCATGGGCGATGTCCTCGATGGTGACATCCCGAAACCCCCTGTCGGCGAACAGGATCACCGCCTCGGTGAGGATGGCCTCCCGCTTGGCCGACGGCACGAGACCGTGCCCGGCCGGCTCCCTCGGCGCCGCGGGTTCGGGCAGCGCGGCGTCGAGCAGGTCGATCGCGGCGTCGGGGATCAGCGTCGTCACCTCGCGCGCGGGCAGGGAGGCGCGGTGGGTCGTCGGGCTGGCCGCGACACTCGTCATCGCCGCGACGACGAGGTTCGCGTCCACCTCGCCGAGGTCGGGGCGCAGGCGCCGCGCCGCGGCGCGTACCCGGCGGTGCTGATGGACCACCACGTCGAGGACGATCGCCCGGTCCTCCGGCTCGAGGTAGCGGGACTCCCAGCGGTAGAGACCGCCCGTGCGCCGGTTCTCGAACGAGGCGAGGGTCATCGCCTCGAGCAGGGTGCGGAGCTCGCCGTCTCCGCCTTCCGGCACGGCATCGAGCGCAGCGCGCAACGACGCGGCCAGGACGGCGGTCGTCTCGGCGAAGAGCGCGTACTTGTTGGGGAAGTGCCGATACAGCGCGGGGGCGGAGATGCCCACCACGTCGGCGATGTCCTCGAGTCGGACCGCGTGATAGCCGCCGTCGCTGAACGCCTTGGCCGCGGCGTCGACGATGAGGCGCCGACGGTCAGCGGGCCGGCGGCGCCGCGGGGTGGCCGGCGCCGGACCCGGCGCCACCTGGTCAGACGTCCCGGGGCGTGCGGTCATGGCGCCTCAGCCTAGACGGATACGACGTTCACGACGCACTTTTCGCCGACGACGCCGAAAAGCCCAGCACGTCGGGATGTGTGACCGGACTAAGTTAACGAAGATTCTCGTGATCTATATCGCACTGTGGTAGTAGTCTAGGTCTGGCACAGAAATGGCAAGTTGTGTCAATCGGCACGTCTCGAGTGGGGAGAGCAGTGAGCGACGACCAGATCAGCCAGGGCGCAATCCGGACCTCGGTCGACGACCGCGGGGTCGCGCGCCTCACCATCTGCCGCCCCGAGAAGATGAACGCCCTCGACACCGAGGCGAACTACGGCATCAAGGCCGCGATGGAGGAATGGGCGCAGCGCGACGACGTCCGCGTGATCGTCCTCGACGGCGAGGGCGGCAGCTTCAGCGCCGGCGCCGACGTGGTCTCGATCAACCGGCAGTCCACCGCGAACGGCGCATCCGGTCTCGACGCCGGCCAGGCCCGCGGGATCATCTCCGCCGGTTCGGAACTCGCCCGCGCCGTCCGCTCGGCTCCCGTCCCGGTCATCGCCTCGGTCGACGGGCCGGCCGCCGGCATCGGCGCCTCCCTCGCACTCGCCGCCGACCTGATCTATGCCACCGAGCGGTCGTACTTCCTGCTCGCGTTCGTCAACATCGGACTCATGCCCGACGGCGGGGCGTCCATGCTGTTCGCCACGGCGATGGGTCGTGTCCGCGCCAACGAACTGGCCCTGCTCGGCGAGAAGCTGCGGGCGCCGGAGGCGCTCTCGGCCGGACTGATCAACGGCGTCTACGACGATCGCGGCGCCCTCGACGCCGCCGTCGACACGGTCGCGGGCAAGCTGGCCGGGAAGAGCCGCGCGGCGCTGCGGCTGACGAAGTCGGCCCTCGACGCCCACACGATGTCCGGGTTCGAGGCCGCGATCGAACGCGAGCTCGAGGGCCAGACAGAACTGCTGCAGTCGCCCGAGTTCCAGGCGGCCATCGCCGCCTTCGCCGGCGCCAAGAAGTGAGCTCCGCCGGGTGATCCCGGCGCGTCGGCGCACAGCCGAGAAGTGCTTCCCCTCAGAACGTTTCCGTCCCGACCTTCGTCACGACTGACACCAAGGAGCGATCGTATGACTGCGACCGTCGACATCACCAGCGATCTCACCACCGAGCCGCTGCGTTCGCGTCGTAACCACTGGAACAACCAGATCAAGCGCCATGCCTTCATGAACCCGGACGGCCCGGCCCTGAAGTTCATGGGCAAGCTGACCACCTGGAAGGAACTCGACGAGCGCATCCGCGGATTCGCGGCCGCCCTGAGCCGTCGAGGCGTCAAGTTCGGCGACCGGGTCCTGGTCGTCCTGCTCAACCGCAGCGAGTACGTCGAGGCGGTCCTGGGTGCCAACCTGATCGGCGCGATCGCGGTGCCGGTCAACTTCCGCATGAGCCCGGCCGAGGTCGCATTCCTCGTGCAGGACTCCGGCGCCAAAGTCGTCGTCACCGAGACCATGCTCGCCCCGCTCGTGGACGCCGTCGCCGCGCAGACGGGCGCGCTCGAGCACATCATCGTCATCGGCGAGACGCAGAACGAGAATCACCTCGCCTACGAGGACCTGGTCGCCGAGGACTCCTCGGATCTGCCGGAGATCGACGTCCCCGAGGACACCGTCGCGCTGATCATGTACACCTCGGGCACCACCGGAAAGCCCAAGGGCGCCATGCTCACCCACACCAACATGCAGGCGCAGGCGGTCACCTGCTTCTACGTCCTGCAGACCCGGCCCGACGACATCACCTCGTTCGTGGCGCCGCTGTTCCACATCGCCGGTTTCGGCGCGCTGGCGCCGATGTTCTACATGGGGGCGCTGTCGGTGATCCATCCGCTCGGCGCCTTCGATCCCGACGCCCTGCTCGACTCCCTCGAGGAGGAGGGCACCACCTCGATCTTCCTGGTGCCCGCCCAGTGGCAGGCCGTGTGTGCCGCACAGAAGGCGCGCCCGCGTGACCTGAAGCTGCGCGTCATCAGCTGGGGTGCCGCCCCCGCGTCGGACACCGTGCTGAAGGCGATGAACGAGGCCTTCCCGGATGCGCTGAACGTCGCCGTCTTCGGCCAGACCGAGATGTCGCCGATCACCTGCTCCCTCGACGGCAAGGACGCACTGCGCAAGCTGGGCTCCATCGGCAAGGTCGTCCCGGCCGTCACCGCCCGCGTCGTCGACCCCGAGGGCAACGACGTGCAGCCCGGCGAGGTCGGCGAGATCGTCTACCGCGGCCCGACGATGATGAAGGGCTACTGGCAGAACCCCCAGGGCACCGCGGATGCGTTCGCCGGTGGCTGGTTCCACTCCGGCGACCTGGTCCGGCAGGACGAGGAGGGCTTCCTCTACGTCGTCGACCGTGCGAAGGACATGATCATCTCGGGCGGCGAGAACATCTACTGCGCCGAGGTCGAGAATGCGCTGTTCGGCCACGAGAAGATCGCCGAGGCCGCGATCATCGGCCGTGCCGACCCGAAGTGGGGCGAGGTGCCGGTCGCGGTGGTCGTCCTGGCCCCGGGCGTCGAGGACCTCACCCTCGAAGAGCTCGAGCCGTACCTCAACGAGAACCTGGCCCGCTACAAGCACCCCAAGGACCTGGTCATCGTCGACGAGCTGCCGCGCAACGCCGGCGGCAAGGTCGTCAAGCCCAAGCTGCGCGCCCAGTTCGGCAGCAAGGACGCCGGTCTGGCCGACTGATCGCGGGCATCTCACGGGGGCTTCGGCCCGCGTCGACAGGCTCACATGCCCCGGCCTGGTGCGTGTCCGCGCGTGCCCAGGTCGGGGTGTTTTCCGGGGCACGATCACGCCGGGACCACGGACTAGAACACGTTTCAATTTTGTGATTGAGTGACTACAGTCACACGCGACGCGACGTCGCGGCGAAGACTCCCGGGACGAGACGTTCACGGGGCGAACGGAGGAGAGCAGTGAAGACAAAGGGCGCGCTGCTGCGCGAGAACAACACGCCGTGGGTCATCGAGGAGATCGAGATCGGCGACCCGAAGGCGCACGAGGTCAAGATCCGGATGGAAGCCGCCGGCATGTGCCACTCCGATCACCACCTGGTGACCGGCGGCATCCCGATGGCAGGCTTCCCGATCCTCGGCGGGCACGAGGGTGCCGGCGTCATCGAGCAGGTCGGCGAGGGCGTCACCGATTTCGAGGTCGGCGACCACGTCGTCCTGTCGTTCATCCCGTCCTGTGGCAAGTGCCCGTCGTGTAAGTCGGGCCTGGCCAACCTGTGCGACTTCGGTGCCATGCTCCTGCAGGGCGAGGCCGTGTCGGACAACACCTTCCGCATCCACACCGCGGCGGGCGAGAACGTCTACCCGATGACCCTCCTCGGCACCTTCGCCCCGTACATGGTCGTCCACGAGGCGTCGGTGGTGAAGATCGACAAGGACATCCCGTTCGAGGTCGCCGCGCTGTGCGGCTGTGGCGTCCCCACCGGTTACGGGTCGTCGGTGCGCAGCGGCGACGTGCGGCCGGGCGAGGACGTCGCCATCGTCGGCGTCGGTGGTGTGGGCACCGCGGCGCTGCAGGGTGCCGTGATCTCCGGCGCCCGTAACGTCTTCGCCATCGACCCGGTGCCGTGGAAGCGTGAGCAGGCGCTGAAGTTCGGCGCCACCGCGGCCTTCGCCTCGGTGGAGGAGGCGGCGATGAAGATCGCCGAGGTGACCTACGGCCACATGTGCCACAAGGTGATCGTCACCGTCGGCGAGGTGCACGGCAAGGACGTCGACACCTGGATGGGCATCACCGCCAAGGCCGGCACCTGCGTGCTGACCGGCATGGGCAACATGCTCGACAGCGAGGTGACCCTCAACCTGGCGATGCTGACGCTGCTGCAGAAGAACCTGCAGGGCTCCATCTTCGGCGGCGCCAACCCCAAGCTCGACATCCCGCTGCTGCTGTCGATGTACCGGGCCGGCAAGCTGAACATCGAGGACATGATCACCCGCCAGTACCGCCTCGAGCAGATCAACGAGGGCTACCAGGACATGCTCGACGGCCGCAACATCCGCGGCGTGATCCGCTACACCGAAGAAGACTGGTGATCGTCGGCCGCGCATCGGTCGAGAACGTGGCCCCCGGGTAACGTGACCGATGTGTCGGTCCTGGATTCTCTGACGGAATGGCCCGTCGACCACGTGTCGGCGGCGATCATCACCCGCGACGGGGTCGCCGAGGAATTCGGCGACCCCGTTCGCGTCTACGAACTCGCGTCGGTCACCAAACTCCTCGTCGCAGAAGCGGTTCTGGTGGCCGTCGAGGAGGAGGCGATCACCCTCGACGACCCGGCGGGGCCTCCCGGGGCCACCGTCGCACATCTCCTGGCGCACGCCTCGGGCCTCGCCTTCGACAAGCGCGAGGTCGAGGCCGGCGTGGGGGAGAGGCGCATCTACTCCAGCGCGGGTTTCGAGATCATCGCCGAGACCGTCGAAGAGGCGACCGGGATAGCGTTCGCCGATTACCTCGCCGAGGCGGTGTGTGCGCCGCTCGGCATGACGTCGACGGTCCTGTGGGGGCCGGCCGGTCACGGCGCGCGGTCGAGCGTCGCCGACCTCGCACGGTTCGCCTCGGAGCTGTTGGCGCCGCGACTCCTCGCGCCGGAGACGCTGGCGAACGCCACGAGGGTGCAGTTCCCGGGACTCGACGGGTTCGTCCCGGGCTACGGCAAGCACAAGCCCAACGACTGGGGGCTCGGCTTCGAGATCCGGTCGCACAAGGCGCCGCACTGGACCGGCGCATCGAACTCGCCGCGCACGTTCGGGCACTTCGGCCAGGCCGGGACCTTCCTCTGGGTCGATCCCGAACTCGAGGCGTCGTGCGTGGTGCTCACCGACCGGCCTTTCGGCCCGTGGGCCAAGCCCCTGTGGAGCGAGTTCAACGACGTCGTCGTCAGTGAACTCTCGTCACAGAAATGAACCTGTCTCGCAGAAGAAACTAGCGCAACACGTGTCTCATGGGGCACAATAAATCCCACGAGTGTGATATCCGGAGTCGCGAGGTGTGTTGGGGAAGACGTTCCTCGTCGACAACGGAGGTGAAGAGGTGCGCAATCTGAACCAGTTTGCGGACATGACAACGGGAGTGGTGTACATCCACTCGGCGCCGGTGGCGCTGTGCCCGCACGTGGAGTGGGCCCTGTCGTCGACCCTGAATGCGCGCGCGAACCTGAAATGGTCGGCACAGGAAGCCGAGCCGGGTATGCAGCGTGCGACTGTCGACTGGGCAGGACCGGTCGGTACCGCTGCGCGCCTGGTGACCGCTCTGCGCGAGTGGTCGGCACTTCGTTTCGAGGTGACCGAGAACCCGAGCGAGGGAGTCGACGGGGAGCGGTTCAGCTACGTTCCCGGTCTCGGGCTCTGGCGCGGCTCGACCAGCGCCAACGGAGACGTGATCGTCGCCGAGAACCAGCTCCGCGCGATGATCGAGGCGCAGCCCGACAGCGCCGGTCTGGCAAGCGAACTCGAAGCAGCACTGGGCACCGCATGGGACGAGGCGCTCGAGCCCTACCGCATGGGCGGGGCCGGCGCCGAGGTCACCTGGTTGCAACAGCGCGTGGGCTGACCGCCGGAACACAGAAGACGTAGATGGCGACAGGCCGGGGCCGCAGATCCTGCGGACCCGGCCTGATGCCGTTTGGCGTCCGCACTGTTGGGACGGGCCGGTCGGTCTGTGACCACCATCTCAGATTGTCATCGAACACGGCAACTTTGCTATGCTGAATCCACGTTCAATCGGATCGGGGGGGATCAGCAATGAAGAAGCGTGTGATGGCATCGGTGGCTGCAGCAGTTGCCGCGACCGGACTGGTGTTCGCCGGGGCCGCCGATGCCTCGGCAGCCGAGGTCAGAGAGACTTCGACAAGGGTGTTCGTCGGGTTCACGCCGGCCGAGACCAAGCAGATCGCCGCGAGTGGGGTGACCTCCATCCTCGATACGCCCGAGTTGATTCCGTACTACTACGTCAAACCCGACGCCGATTCGCGGTTCGAGAAGTTCTACGTTCCCGGCAAGGGATATGTGGCGCGGTCCATGGCGCAGGGGATGGTCAACGAGGCGGCCGCTCACCCGAACGGCCGGGTGTGGGTGTCGTTCAACAAGACACACAAGCGTCCGCTGACCCTGTGGACGCAGTTCTGACCTGCGGGTCGGGCACCATCTGGTTACGAAGAACGCCACCGGTGTACGCCGGTGGCGTTCTTCGTGAGTCGCGTCAGGAAATCAGAGCGGGATGTTCTTGTGACGGCCGCGTCGCGCGGGTGCGGCGGCAAGCGCCTCGGCGATGATGCTGCGGGTGCGGGCCGGATCGATGACCTCGTCGACGACGCCGATCGACTGGGCGCGGCCGACACCGCCGGCGATGGCCTCGTGCTCGGCGGCGAGACGCTCGTGCAGCGCCTCCCGCTCGTCGTCGGGGGCCGCGGCGAGGGCCTTCTTGTGCAGGATGCCGACTGCCGCCTTGGCGCCCATGACGGCGACCTCGGAGCCGGGCCAGGCGAAGACCGCGGTCGCGCCGAGTGCACGCGAGTTCATCGCGATGTAGGCGCCGCCGTAGATCTTTCGCGTCACCAGTGTGACGCGGGGGACCGAGCACTCGGCGAACGCGTGCAGCAGCTTGGCGCCGCGTCGCACGACGCCATTCCACTCCTGAGCGACGCCGGGCAGGTAGCCGGGGACGTCGGTGATGACGATCAGCGGGATGCCGAACGCGTCGCAGAGACGCACGAATCGGGAGGCCTTCTCGGCGCTCTCGGAGTTGAGGCAGCCGCCCATGCGCAGCGGGTTGTTGGCGATGACGCCGACGCTGCGACCGGACAGGCGGCCGAACCCGATGACGATGTTCGGGGCCCACTTCTTCTGCAGCTCTTCGAAACTCGAGACCTCGGTCTCGCCGTCGGCCGCGAGGGCGGTGTCGAGGAGCCCCTCGACGACGGGGTGCACGTCGTAGGCACGTCGCGGCGACTCGGGGAGCAGCGCCTTGAGGTCGGTGTCACCGGCCGCGGCGAGCTCGTGGTTGAAGTGCCCCTGCTGGGTGAACGTCGACACGAGTCGGCGTGCGCGCCAGTAGGCGTCGGCCTCGGAGTCGGCCACGATGTGGCAGACACCGGACTTCTTGCCGTGGGTGGCGGGTCCGCCGAGCGACTCCATGTCCACGTCCTCGCCGGTCACGCTGCGGACGACGTCCGGTCCGGTGACGAAGACGCGACCCTCCGGCGCCATGATGACGACGTCGGTGAGGGCCGGGCCGTAGGCGGCGCCGCCGGCCGCGAAGCCGACGACCACCGAGATCTGCGGGACGTATCCGGAGGCCCGGACCATCGCCTCGAAGACCAGGCCCACGGCGTGCAACGCCTCGACACCCTCGGCGAGACGGGCGCCGCCCGAATGCCAGATGCCGACCACCGGCGCCTGCTCGGTGATCGCGGTGTCGATGGCGTTGACGATGTGCGCACACCCGACGACACCCATGGCACCGCCCATCACGGTGCCATCGGTGCAGTAGCAGACCGTCCGCACGCCGTTGACCAGGCCGACAGCGGCCTGGACACCGGACTTGTCGCGCGGATGCAGCAACGACATGGTGCCTTCGTCGAAGAAGTTCGTCAGCCGCACCAAGGGGTCGCGGGGATCGACGGCTTCGTCGGTGTCGGCGATGGGGGCCAATGTCGTCATCAGCGGTCTCCTGGGTGTCGGAACGTGTTGCGTCTCGGACGCACTGACGGGAACGGGCGAGCCGTACCCGATCTCAGTAGCGGCCGAAGGCGAGCGCCACGTTGTGCCCACCGAAGCCGAACGAGTTGTTGATCGCGTAGTCGATCTGGCCGAAGCGGGGTTCGCCGTGGACCACATCGATGTCGCACTCCGGATCCTGGTTCTCCAGGTTCAGGGTCGGCGGGATGACGCCTTCCTCGACGCTCTTGACCGTGAGGACCGACTCGAGCGCACCCACCGCACCGATCGAGTGTCCGAGAGCGGACTTCGGCGCGTACACCGCGGCATGCTGACCGATGGCGGCGATGATGCCGGCCGCCTCTGCCGTGTCGCCGATCGGGGTCGACGTCGCATGTGCGTTGATGTGGGTGATGTCGGACTTCTGCAGACCGGCGGTCTGCAGGGCACGGGTCATGGCGCGGGCGTTGCCCTGGCCGCTCGGATCCGGTGCCACCAGGTGGAAGCCGTCCGAGGTGATGCCGGCGCCCAGCAGACGTGCGTGGATGTGCGCACCGCGTGCCCGGGCATGCTCCTCGCGCTCGAGGATCATCATGGCCGAGCCCTCGCCGAAGACGAAGCCGTCGCGGTCCTTGTCGAACGGACGCGAGGCGGCCTTCGGGTCGTCGTTGCGGGTGCTCATCGCGCGCATCATCGAGAACGCGGCGATCGGCACGGCGTCGATGTGGCCCTCGACGCCACCGGTGACGACCATGTCGGCGTCACCCATGACGATGTGGCGCCACGCGTGGGCGATCGCCTCGGCGCCCGACGAGCAGGCCGAGACCGGGGTGATGACGCCGGCGCGTGCACCGACGTTGAGGCCGACGACCGCGGCGGGCCCGTTCGGCATGGCCATCGAGACGGCGAGCGGCGAGACCTTGCGGTAGTTGCCGGTGGTCTCCATGGCCTGGACGGCGTCGACCATCGCGTCGGCGCCACCCTGGCCGGTGCCGATGACCACGGCCAGA
>Ga0164243_10009378_pt1 | contig 14254 bp, 11 predicted proteins | sample OricompcompostOP_FD_108781 | JGI IMG/M metagenome (GOLD analysis project Ga0164243, IMG submission 108781) | Organic Plus compost microbial communities from Emeryville, California, USA - Original compost - Organic plus compost (OP) | ecosystem: Engineered > Solid waste > Mixed feedstock >... | reverse complement strand
CGGGGTCGCCGGCGGCGTCGAGCACCGCGGCCAGCCGCGCCCGGGACCGGGCGGTCTCGAGCTTGTGGCCGTAGGTCGCGAAGTCGTCGACCGCGGTGCGCCAGGCCGCGACCAGCTCGTCGAGGTCGGCGTCGGTGTCGCCGGTGAGCCAGCGCAGCCGCAGCAGCTCGGCCGAGGCCCGGCTGCGCCAGGCGCGCGCCTCGGCCCCGGTGGCGCCCTTGGCCTCGTCGTCCTTCCAGACCAGCTCGTTGCGCGCGGCCAGCTCCTCGCCGCGCTCGCGCAGCCGGCGCCGCTCAGCAGCGCTGACGTCGGGGGCGCGGCGGGAGAGGTAGGAGATCAGCACCGTGTTGAGCCGCAGCTCGGGCTGGACGGTCTGGGTCTGCCACAGGTCGAGCAGGAACTCCACGCACTCGGTGAGCGCGCGGTCGGCCGCGTCGAGGTCGCCGGCGTCGCCGTGCATCTCGACCAGCGCCGTCGTCGCCGCGATCACGATCAGCCCATCGAGCGCCCAGGCCTCGCGCAGCTCCTCGGCCCGCCGGACGTGCTCGTGCTCGCCCCGGGACGCCCGGACCATCAGCTCGACCGCGCGCAGCATCGCGCCGGCCCCGGGCGGGGGCGACTCGCCGGTGGTGTCGGCGTAGCGGAGGGTGGCGTCCCAGTCGCCGTACTCGTACGCCGCGATGCCGGCCATCACCCGGCAGTCGAACCCGTACGGCGCCCAGGCCCGGCCGATCAGGCGGGCCTTCTCCATGCCCGTCTTGTAGACCTCGAGCGCCTCCTTGAGCCGGCCGGCGCGATGGTGGAGCGACCCCAGGTGGTGCATCGCCCGGATCCGGGTGAGCCCCGAGGAGGACTCGGCGATGATCCGCTCCAGGGTCTCCTGGGAGGAGACGACGTCGCCGCTGCGCTCCGAGATCCGGGCCACGAAAGTCTCGACCTCCGCGGTGATCTCGGGCAGGTCGAGCTTCTCGGCGAGCTCGGTGGCCTTGCGGCTGAAGCTGACCGCCTCCTCGTTGCGCAGCCGGTCGGCGAGCGCCTGGGCGTGGGCGGCCAGGACCCGGGCCCGCAGCTTGGTCTCGTCGTCGGGCGGCAGCAGGCCCAGCGCCTCCTCGGTGAGCGCCAGCGCGTCGATGTCGAGCTCGGTGATCCGAGCCGCCTGGGCGAGCTCGGCGAGCAGCTCCGCGCGGAGCAGCGGCGGCAGCCCGCCGCGGTCGAGGCGCTCGCGCAGCAGGGCGACGGCGCGGGTGGGGTGGCCGGCGGCCATCGCCGCGGCGGCGGCCAGCCCGGCGATGGCGGTCGCCTCCTCGGGCTCGGCCGGGCCGAGGCCCAGCGCCCGCTCGTAGTGGCGCAGCGCCTCGTCGGGGCCGCCCATGTTCATCGCGCTGGCCCCGGCCGCCACGCTGGCCCGCAGCGCGAGCTCGCGCTCGCCCGCCTCGGCGGCGTGCCGGGCCAGGTCGGCGGACTTGCCGAGCGAGGGGTCGGCGTCCATCACCCGCGCGTACGTCGCGTGCGCGCGCACCCGCTCGCCCGGCAGCATGTCGTCGTACACGGTCTCGGCCAGCAGCGCGTGGCGGAACGCGTAGCCGGTGTCGGTGGGCACCAGGATGTGCCGCTCCACGGCGTCGCGGAGCGCCAGGTCGAGCGCGGCGGCGTCGATGCCGGCGGCGTCCTCGACCACGCGGGCCAGCAGCTCGTGGGGGACGTGGCGGCCGGCGGCGGAGGCCAGCCGGACCACCGTCTGGGCGGGCGGGTCGAGCTGCTCGAACCGCACGAGGAGGAGCCGGGACAGGTCGGCGCCGACGCCGGCCTGTCCCCACATGCTGGCGGCGGCGATCTCCTCTGCGAAGAACGCGTTGCCCTCAGCACGCTCCACCACCGCCTCGACCTCCCGCTCCGCGAGCGAGCCAGCACCGGGGGTCTCCAGGCCACGGACCAGCTGGCGCATCGCACCGCTGTCGAGCGGGCCGAGGTCGAGGCGGCGGACTTGGGCGAGGCGCGACCAGTTGGCCAGGGTCGCGCGCAACGGGTGCCGGCGATGCAGGTCGTCGCTGCGGAACGAGATCACCAGCGAGACGGGGCCCACGAAGCCCCGGGTCAGCAGCAGGCTGAGCAGCTCGCGCGAGGACTGGTCGGCCCAGTGCACGTCCTCGATCACCACCAGCAGGGGCTGGGTGGCGGCGAGCTGCTCGAGGGCGGCGTGCAGGCTCTCGATGAGGTCGCCGCGGTGGGAGTCGGAGGACTCGCCGTCGCGGCGGCCGGCCTGCAGCAGCGGGCCGAGCGAGGGGTGGGCGGAGAGCAGGGCCTCCCCCACCTCGGGCTCGTCGGCGACGAGCCGGCCGAGCAGCTCGACGAAGGGCAGGTAGGGGAGGGTGCTGCCGGCCTCACCGAGGCAGTGGCCGACGACGACCCGCCAGCCCAGGTCGCCGGCCCGCTCGGCGAGCTCGGCGAGCAGGCGGGTCTTGCCCATCCCGGCGTCCCCCGACAGCACGACCAGGCCCCCGATCGCGCCACCATCGGCAGGCGCGATGCCTGCGGCGGTGATGAGGCGGTCGAGGTCCTGGTCGCGGCCGACGAGGGGCCTGAGGCCGGCCGGATTCAGGGGCACGGCCTCCATTATTGCTGCGGGCGCCGACATGGCGGTCGGCGCTCAGGCGGCGTCGCCGTGGTGGGCGATCACCTCTGAGGCGGGACGGTCCGGGACGCGCCGGCGTACCGACCGGCCCCGGCGCTTGAACCAACCGGCCGGGCGACCGCGCTCCAGGCGGTACTCGGTCTCGGCCCGGACGAACTCGAAGTCTCCGTAGGACGACATGGTGCTGATCTCCTCGGTGTGGGTGGTGCGGGGTGGTGAGGCTCAATCTGCGCCGCTAAGGAGGGCCCGCACATCGGGCAGATGCCGTAACTTCCGGGCGCCGGTGCCTTAGGTGCCTCAGGTCCGGGGCTTAGGCTCCTCGGGTGGATCTGAGGCCCCCCGGCGGCAGCCCCGACGGCGCGCTCGGCGAGGAGCTGCTGCGGCTCGGGTCGGCCGACAACTTCCGGGACCTGACCGGCCCCGGGCTCCGTACGGCGGACGGGCGCCGGCTGCGCCCGGGCCTCGTCTACCGCTCCAACGAGCTCGCGCTCAGCGACGAGGACGTGGCGCAGGTCACGCGACTCGGCGTGACCGCCGTCCTCGACCTGCGGCACGCCGACGAGATCGCCCTCCACCCGGACGTGGCGGTCCCCGGCGCGACCTGGGAGCACCTGGAGGTCCCGGGCATCCCGATGGAGGCGGTCGCGACGCTCGACGACCGGAGCCGCGCCGACGGGCTCATGCACGACGTCTACCGCGGCTTCGTCCGGCACCCGGGCGCCCGGGCGGCGTTCGCCACCCTGCTCCGGCGGATGGCCACCGCCGACGCCCCGCTGGTCTTCCACTGCACCGCCGGCAAGGACCGCACCGGCTGGGCGGCCGCGCTCGCGCTCACCGCGTGCGGGGTCCCCGAGGACGCGGTGCGCGCGGACTACCTGGTCTCCAACGAGCGCTCCCACGGCACCCGGGAGAAGTACCTCGGGATGGTGCGCGAGCACCTCGGCGAGGACAAGGTGGAGGTCTACGAGCGGGTGCTGGTCGCCGACGAGCGCTACCTCGACACCGCGCTGTCGGCCGTCGCCGACGACTACGGGTCGCTCCCCGGGTACCTCACCGAGGGGCTCGGGCTCGACGGCGGCACCCTCGACGCCCTGCGCGGCCGGCTGGTCGAATAGCGGTGTGGACGCCGTCGACGCGGCCTTCGAGGCGGTCCCGCGGGCCGACTTCCTTCCCCGGCACGCGCGCGACCGGGCGTCGTACGACGGCCCCATCGACATCGGCCACGGCCAGACCAACTCCCAGCCGCGCACGGTGGCGGCCATGCTGCGGCTGCTCGCCGTCGAGCCCGGGCAGCGGGTGCTCGACGTCGGCTCGGGGTCCGGGTGGACCACCGCGCTGCTCGCGCACCTCGTCGGCCCGACCGGGGAGGTGGTCGGCGTGGAGCTGGAGCCCGACCTGGTCGCGTTCGGCTCGGACAACCTGGCCCGCACCGACCAGCCGTGGGCGACGATCCGCCGGGCCGTCCCGGGCCTGCTCGGCTGGCCCGAGGGGGCGCCGTACGACCGGGTCCTGGTCTCCGCCGAGCCGCGCGAGCTGCCCGACGAGCTCGTCGCGCAGGTCGGCGACGGCGGCCGGATGGTGATCCCGGTCGGCGGCACGATGCTGCTCGTCGTGCGGCACGGGGACGACGTCGAGGTCACCCGGCACGGCGGCTACCGCTTCGTGCCGCTGCGCTGACGTCGAGGCTCAGCCGCCGGGGGTCGCCCCGTTGCGGTACGTCGAGGTGTGGCCGGTCTTCGGGTCGAGGACGATCTCGTGGGTGTCGCCGTCGCGGCCGTCGAACCGCACCGCGACGGTCTGGAAACCCTTGTGCCGCTGGGTCTGGGCGTACATCGCGTAGGCCCGGCGGTCGGCCTCGGTCAGGTCGACCTTGTCGGTGAACGGCGTCAGCAGTGCGCGCGGCCACAGGCGCCGGGCCAGGACGACGTTGATCTCGACGCCGAGCACGCCCATCACCGCGGCGATGTAGATGATGCCGATGAGTCCGAGGACCAGCGCGAAGGTCTCGTTGACCTGGTTGGCCGCCGGGAAGACCCGGGTGACGTAGAGCGTGCCGAGGTACTGCAGCCCCTGCCACATGACGGCCAGCGAGAACGCACCGGGCGCGGCACGCTTCAGGGTGATGTGCCGGGTGGCCGCGGCCATCCGGAACAGCGCGGTGAGCACCAGGCCGACGATCAGCACGTTGCCGAGCCGGATCAGCCAGCGGATGGTCGTGTTGACCTCGCCGCCGAAGACCTCGGTGTTGCCGACCACCGCGGTGAACACGGTGACCAGCAGGACGGCGACGCCGGCGGTGAAGAGCAGGCCCAGGCTGTTGAGCCGCACCAGCAGCGGGTTCGGCCGGCTGTTGCGCGGCACCGCCCACGCGGTGTTGATGACGTTCTGGAGCGCGACGCCGAGGCCGATGCAGCCGTAGAGCGCGGCGAGCGAGCCGATGACCACCGCGGGCGTCGACCCCTCGAGCCCCTCGGGCGCGGCCAGCTGGGTGCCGATGATCGGGAAGTTGCTGAGCGCGGAGTCCAGCGCGTCCTGCTTGAGGTCCGGCCGGCCCTCGAGGATGAAGCCGAGGATCGACGAGAGCATCAGCAGCAGCGGGAAGATCGCGATGAACGTGTAGTAGGTGATCACCGCCGCCAGGTAGTTGCCCTGGTCGTCGAAGAACTTGTAGATCACGGCGAGCGGGAAGCCGACGACGGAGAAGCGCCGCTGTCCGCGGTCGATCTTCCCTACGACGCTCACCGGCCAAAACTATCCGGCGGGACGCTCGATCCTCGCACTCAGGCGCTCGGGCGCCTGGATGCAGTACGAGTCGGTGAGCAGCTCGGCGAGCTCCTCCCAGTCGGTGTCGTCGTCGAGGAGCAGGCCGATCACGTTGCGGCCCCAGCTCGCCCGGAAGTACGGGTCGCCGAGGTGCTCGAACGCCATCACCTCGTCGGGCTCGCCCCGGAAGGTGATCCGGAACAGCTGGTCCTCGCCGCCGAAGACGTGCGCGACCGTGGCGTTGCCGACCCGCCAGCGGGTGCCGACCCAGGCACTCTCCTCGAAGCACTCCGGGAGCCTGCCGAGGATGCCGTCGATCCGGCGCACCCACTCCTCCGGGACCAGGGGACGCTCGGCCATGGGCAGCAGGGTAGGACCCACCACCCCCACGCCGGTGGTGGTTGAGGAGGGCGCGCAGCGCCCGTCTCGAAACCCCCGGGGCGGGACTCAGTACGACTTCGGCAGCCCCAGCGAGTGCATCGCGACGAAGTTGAGGATCATCTCGCGCGAGACCGGGGCGATCCGGCCGACCCGGGTGGCGACGAGCAGCCCGGCCACGCCGTACTCCTGCGTGGCGCCGTTGCCGCCGTGCGTCTGCACCGCGCGGTCGGCGGCGTGGCAGGCGGCCTCGGCGGCGGCGTACTTGGCCATGTTGGCCGCCTCGCCCGCGGCCATGTCGTCGCCGGCGTCGTACAGCGCCGCCGCCTTCTGGGTCATCAGCCGAGCCATCTCGATCTCGATGTGGCTCTCCGCGAGCGGGTGCGCGATCGCCTGGTGCGAGCCGATCGGGCCCTGGAAGACGGTGCGCTCCTTGGCGTACGCCGTGGCCTTGTCGAGCGCGAACCGGGCCAGCCCGGTCGAGAACGACGCGGCCATGATCCGCTCCGGGTTGAGCCCCGCGAAGAGCTGCACCAGGCCGCCGTCCTCGTCGCCGACCAGCGCGTCGCCGGGCAGCCGGACGTCGTCGATGAACACCTGGAACTGCAGCTCGGGGCTGGTCCACTCCATCGGGATCGGCTTCGCCTCGAAGCCCTGGGCGTCGGTGGGCACGACGAACAGCACCGGCTTCACCTTGCCGGTCCTCGCGTCCTCGGTACGGGCCACGACCAGCACGTTCTTGGCCTCGTCGACGCCGGAGATGAAGATCTTGCGGCCGTTGAGCACCCACTCGTCGCCGTCCTTGCGGGCGACCGTGGCGATGTTGTGGGTGTTGGTGCCGGCGTCCGGCTCGGTGATCGCGAACGCCATCGTGGCGGTGCCGTCGCACAGCCCGGGCAGCCAGCGCCGCTTCTGCTCCTCGGTGCCGTACCGGCTGATCACGGTGCCGCAGATCGCCGGGCTGACCACCATCATCAGCAGCGGGCAGCCCTGCGCGGCGAGCTCCTCGCACACGGCCGCGACGTCGCCGATGCCGCCGCCCCCGCCGCCGTACTCCTCCGGGATGTTGATGCCGAGGTAGCCGTTCTTGCCGACCTCGAGCCACAGCTCGGTGGTCTTCTCGCCCCGGCGGCCCTTCTCGATGAAGTACTCACGGCCGTACTTGGAGGCCAGCTTCGCCACCTGGCGGCGGAGCTCCTGGCGCTCCTCGCTCTCGGTGAAGGTCGTCATCGGTCATCTCCTGTCACTACTGCGAGAACCTCACCGGCCGCCACCTGGGCGCCGGGCTGGACGTCGATCTGGGTGACCGTGCCCGCCGTCGGGGCGGTCACCGTGTGCTGCATCTTCATCGCCTCGAGCACGAGCACCACGTCGCCGGCCGCGACCTGCGCGCCCGGCTCGACCGTCACCCGCACGACCGTGCCCGGCATCGGGGCGAGCAGGCTGCCGCTGGCGACCACGTCGGCCGGGTCGACGAACCGCGGCACCCGCTCGAGCCGCACGTGCCCGTGGGCGCTGTCCACGTCGACGACGTTGCCGCTCACGCTGACGTCGTACGTCGTCCGCACCCCGTCGACCTCGAGCGTCACCGAGGTGGGGCTCGCCGCCACCACGGTCGCGCCGTCGACGCGGTAGCCGTCGCGACCGCCCCACCACTCGACGACGACGTCGCCCTCGAACTCGGTGCGCTGCGGCTGCGAGACGACGTTGCGCCACGCGACCGGGATGCCCCGCTGCACCGTGCGGGCCGCGCGCGCGTGCTCGGCGAGCGCGATCGCCGCCGCCGTGGCGGAACCGTCGCTGGTCGAGGCGCGAGCGGAGCGAGCCTCGAAGCCGTCGAGGAACGCGGTGCTCACCCGACCGGCCAGGAAGTCCTCGTCCTCGAGGATCGCGACCAGGAGGTCCCGGTTCGTCACCAGACCGTGGATCCGGGCCCGCCGCAGCGCGTCGGCGAGCCGCCGCGCCGCGACGGTGCGGGTGTGGCCGGAGGCGACGACCTTGGCCAGCATCGCGTCGTAGTGGGTGGTCACCTCGTTCCCGGGCTCGAACCCGGCGTCCACCCGCACGTGCTCGCTCGTCGGGATCTCGAACGCGGTGAGCACGCCGCTCTGCGGCTGGTAGCCGGCGGCCGGGTCCTCGGCGTAGAGCCGCGCCTCGATCGCGCACCCGTCGGGCACGAGCGGGTACTGCACGTCGGAGGTCTCACCCTCGGCCGCGCGGATCTGCAGCTCGACCAGGTCGGTGTGGAACACCATCTCGGTGACCGGGTGCTCGACCTGGAGGCGGGTGTTCATCTCGAGGAACCAGAACTCCGCGCGCTCCTCGTCGTACAGGAACTCCACGGTGCCGGCGCCGCGGTACGCGATCGCCTCGGCCGCCGTGCGCGCCGCCGCGTGCAGCCGCTCGCGGACCTCGCGGCTCAACCTGCCGGGGGCGGGCGCCTCCTCGACGACCTTCTGGTGCCGGCGCTGCAGCGAGCAGTCGCGCTCCCCGATCACCGCGACGTGGCCCGCGGCGTCGCCCCACACCTGCACCTCGACGTGCCGGCCGCGCTCGACGTACTGCTCCACGAAGACGGTGCCGTCGCCGAACGCCGACCGCGCCTCGGCCTCGGCCTTCTCGACCTCGGCGGAGAGGTCGGCGAGGTCGCGGACCACCCGCATCCCGCGGCCGCCCCCGCCCGCGGACGCCTTCACCAGCAGCGGCAGGTCCTCGGGCGCGGCGTCCTCGGGGCGGATGCTGGTGAGCACCGGCACGCCGGCCTGCTCCATCAGCTCCTTGGCCCGGATCTTCGAGCCCATCACCTCGATCGACTCGGCGGACGGCCCGATCCAGGTGAGCCCGGCGTCGACCACGGCGCGCGCGAAGTCCGCGTTCTCGGCGAGGAAGCCGTAGCCCGGGTGGATCGCGTCGGCACCGGAGCGGCGGGCGGCGTCGACGAGCAGGTCGCCGCGCAGGTAGGTGTCGGCGGGCGCGACCCCCGGCAGCCGGACGGCGACGTCGGCCTCGCGCACGTAGGGCAGGTCGGCGTCGGCGTCGGAGTGCACGGCGACCGTGCCGATGCCGAGCCGGCGGCAGGTCCGGAAGACCCGGGACGCGATCTCGGCCCGGTTCGCGACGAGGACGCGCCGGATCATCGCGGCCCTCCTTCGTTGGTCGAGCAGCCCGCCGCGAGGAACGAGCGGCGGGCGTATCGAGACCACTCGACCGATGGTCTCGATACGCCGCTCGCTCCTACGTCGCTCGCGGCTACTCGACCAACGAAAGTCGCTGCTCGCTTGATCATGGCCGGAACACCCCGAACCGGTCGGTGCCCTGGTAGGGCTTGTTCTCGATCACCGACAGGCAGATGCCGAGCACGGTGCGGGTGTCGCGCGGGTCGATGACGCCGTCGTCGTAGAGCATCCCGGAGAGGAAGAACGGCAGCGACTGCTCCTCGACCTGGCTCTCGACCATCTCCTTGATGCCCTGGAAGCCCTCGGCGTCGAAGGTCTCGCCCTTCGCCTCCGCGGACTGCCGGGCCACGATCTCCAGCACGCCGGCCAGCTGCTGCGGGCCCATCACCGCCGACTTCGCGCTCGGCCAGGTGAAGAGGAAGCGCGGGTCGTAGGCCCGGCCGTTCATGCCGTAGTTGCCCGCGCCGTACGACGCGCCCATGATCACGCTCAGGTGCGGCACGGTGCTGTTGGAGACCGCGTTGATCATCATCGCGCCGTGCTTGATGATCCCGCCCTGCTCGTAGTCCTTGCCGACCATGTAGCCGGTGGTGTTGTGCAGGAACAGCAGGGGTACGTCGATCTGGTTCGCCAGCTGGATGAACTGGGTGGCCTTCTGCGCCTCCTCGCTGAACAGCACACCCTGCGCGTTGGCGAGGATGCCGATCTGCCGGCCGTGCAGCCGGGCCCAGCCGGTCACCAGGGAGGTGCCGTAGAGCGGCTTGAACTCGTCGAAGACCCGGGTGTTGGTCGCGGAGACGCCGTCGCAGATCCGGACGATCACCTCGCGGGGGTCGAACGGCTCCTTGAGGTCGCTCGGGACCAGGTCGAGCAGCTCGTCGGGGTCGGCGTCCGGCTCGGCGAAGCCGGTGGGCGGCGGCACCGCCTTGCGCCAGTTGAGCCGGGCCACGATCCGGCGCCCGATCCGGATCGCGTCGAGCTCGTCCTCGGCGAGGTAGTCGGCCAGCCCGCTGGTCCGCGCGTGCATCTCGGCGCCGCCGAGCGACTCGTCGTCGGACTCCTCGCCGGTCGCCATCTTGACCAGTGGCGGGCCGCCGAGGAACACCTTGGCCTGTTCCTTGACCATCACCGTGTAGTCGCTCATGCCGGGCACGTAGGCGCCGCCCGCGGTCGAGTTGCCGAAGACCAGCGCGATCGTCGGCAGCTTGGCCGCGCTGCTCCGGGTGAGGTCGCGGAAGAGCTTGCCGCCCGGGATGAAGATCTCCTTCTGGGTCGGCAGGTCCGCGCCGCCGGACTCGACGAGCGACACCGTCGGGAGCCCGTTCTCCTCGGCGATCTGGGCGGCGCGGAAGATCTTCTTGACCGTCCAGGGGTTGCTCGCGCCGCCCTTCACCGTGGGGTCGTTGGCGGTGATCATGCACTCGACGCCCTCGACCACCCCGATGCCGGTGACCACGCTGGCGCCGACCGCGAAGTCCGAGCCCCAGCCGGCCAGCGGGCTGAGCTCGAGGAACGCCGAGCCCTCGTCGACGAGCAGCTCGATCCGCTCCCGCGGCAGCAGCCGGCCGCGCTGGTGGTGGCGGGCGACGTACTTCTCACCGCCGCCGGCGACCGCCTTCGCGTGCTCGGCCTCGAGCGCCGCGAGCTTCTCGAGCATCGCCTCTCGGTTGGTCGGCGCCGCCGTGTCGCTCATGCCGACACCTCGGCCTCGACGACCGCCTTCATCCGCTCCAGCGTGGTGCGCATGCCACGCTCGTTGGTGCGGCCGCGCAGCCGGCCCAGCAGCAGCCAGTAGAGACGGAGCGGCAGCTTCGGCTCCAGCCGGAAGTACTCGGTGACGCGGGTGCCCTCGTTCTCGCGCTGGAGCCGGTATCCCCAGTTGTTGAGCCGGATGTCCCCGGTGCCGACCGCGAACTCGAACACCTCGCCGGGCACGCACCTGGTCACCGTGCAGGGCGCCCAGTAGACCGGGCCGACGCCGTTGCGCCGTACGTGGCCCTTGAACGTGGCGCCCACCTCGGGGCCGGTCGACCCGCGGGTCCAGCGCGCCTCGAACGTCTCCGGCGAGAACTCCCCGATCCGGGTGACGTCGCTGACCAGCGCCCACACCTTCTCCGGCGGGGCCTTCATGTGCACCGACACCTCGCCGGTGAGCGGCCGCATCAGGCTCATGCCGAGTACCCCAGCAGCCTGGCGGCGAGGTCGGTGAGCACCTCGGTGGCGCCGCCGCCGATCGGCAGGATCCGGGCGTCGCGGTAGTGCCGCTCCACCTCGGTGCCGTGCATGTAGCCGGTCCCGCCGTGCAGCTGCACCGCCTGGTCGCAGACGTACGTCGCGGCGTCGCAGGCGGTCTGCTTGGCCAGGCAGGCCTCGGCGATCACGTTCTCGCCCTCCATGTGCCGGCGGGCGACCTCGCGCGTGTAGGTGCGGGCCACCTCGACCTGCCGCCGCATCTCGACGAGCTTGTGCCGCACCACCTGGTTCCTGACCAGCGGCTTGCCGAACGTCTCGCGGTCGCGGCAGTACTGCGCCGTCAGCTCCAGCGCCCGGCCGGCGATGCCGTAGGCGTGCACGGCGAGCCCGAGCCGCTCGACCACGAACTGCTCGGCGATCTGGTAGAAGCCGGTGTTCTCCTCGCCGACCAGGTTGGCGGCGGGCACGCGCACGTCGACGTACGAGAGCTCGGCGGTGTCGGAGCAGTGCCAGCCCATCTTGCGCAGCGAGCGGTCGACGGTGAAGCCGGGAGTGCCGGTCTCCACGACGAGCAGGCTGATGCCGGCGTGCCCCGGACCGCCGGTCCGGACCGCGGTGGTCACGAAGTCGGCCCGCACGCCGCTGGTGATGAAGGTCTTGGCGCCGTTGACGACGTACTCGTCGCCCTCCCGGACCGCGGTGGTGCGGATGCTCGCGACGTCGGACCCGCCCCCGGGCTCGGTGATCGCGAGCGAGCCGATCTTCTCGCCGGCGAGGGTCGGCCGGACGAACCGGTCGATCAGGTCGGCGTTGCCGGACGCCGCGATGTGCGGCAGCGCGATGCCGCTGGTGAACAGGCCCGCCATCAGGCCGCTCGACGCGCCGGTGGCGAACATGCCCTCCTGGAGGTCGATGCCGTCGAGCATCGTGCCGCCCTGGCCGCCGACCTCCTCGGGGAAGGCGACCCCGAGCAGGCCCTGCTTGGCCGCGGCGAGGTGCAGCTCGCGGGGCAGCGTGCCGGCGTCCTCCCACTCCTGGAGGTGGGGGACGATCTCGCGGCGGGTGAACTCCGCGCCGAGCTCGAACAGGTCACTGCTCACAGCAGTCTCCTCTGGCAGTGGCCACCACAGAGGCGGTCCCTCGTCTCACTGGGTCTCGACGCGCCCGTCGCGACCTCGTCCCTCGGTCGCGGGGCTTGCTCGACCTCGTCTCGCCCACGCGCCGCGCTCGTTCCTCGCACGCCGCTGCTCGCTTGATCACAGCAGGTCCTCCTGGATGTGCACGACCCGCGAGCGGACCCACTCGCCGAGCCCCTTCGCCTGCGGGTCGAACCGGGTCGAGGCGGCCACGCCCGCGCCGAGCAGGCCGTGGATGATCACGTTGACGCCGCCGAGGTTGGGCAGCGCGAACACCTCGACGTCGAGGTCGCGCGCCTCGGGCACGAGCTCGCGGACCTTCTTCGGGGTGATCAGCTTGGTCAGCCAGGCCACCCGCGCGTCGTACTTCTCCGAGCCGTCGTGGGCGACCCAGAGGCCGAGGTTGGCGTCGCCGCCCTTGTCGCCGGAGCGCGCGTGCACGAACGTGCCGAGCGGCATCCGGCGGGTCAGCGAGTCCGCGGGGTGGTCGACGTCGTCGGGGCGGCGCCCGGCGCCCGGGTCGACGGCGCCGAACTCCGTCGGGTCCGGGACCACCTCGCGCCGGCCGTCGTGGTGGACGACGGTGTGCTCGACGGCGGAGCGGTCGACGTACTCCGGCCGGTAGATCCCGTACGGCGTGGGCGGCCCGGGCGGCGCGGTCATCGTGAAGCCGGGGTACGAGGCGAGCGCGAGCTCGACGGCGGGCCCGGTGAACGCCTTGCCCGCCGGGCCGGCCTCCGGGTCCATCACCGTGCACCGGAGCAGGCAGGACGCGCCCTCCTCGGTGTCGGCGTCGGCGAGCGGCCCGGCGGTCTGGGTCCAGGTCACCTCGGCGGCGGTGAGGCGGGGCTCGAGCTGGCGGCGCAGCCAGTCGGCCTTGAGGTCGAGGTCGAGACCGGTGAGCACGAACTCCATGGAGTTGCGGAAGCCGCCGAGCTCGTTGACGCACACCTTGAGCCGCTCGGGCGGCGCCTCGCCGCGGACGCCGGTGATCGCGACCCGGTCGTCACCCTCCTGGGTGAGCGTGACCGTGTCGAGCAGCGTGGTGACGTCGGGGTTGAGGTAGCGGCTGCTCTGGATCTCGTAGACGAGCTGCGCGGTGACGGTGTCGACGGTGACCGCGCCGCCGGTGCCGGGGTGCTTGGTGACCACGCAGCTCCCGTCGGCGGCGACCTCTGCGAGCGGGAACCCGAGCGGGGCGTCCAGCACGCCGTCCGCGAGCAGCCGGGTGAAGCCGGAGAAGTTGCCCCCCGTGGCCTGGGTGCCGCACTCGAGCACGTGCCCGGCGACGACCGCGCCGGCGAGGGCGTCGTACGACGTGACGTCCCAGCCGTGGTGGGCCGCGGCCGCGCCGACGACGAGGGAGGCGTCGGTGACCCGGCCGGTCACGACCACGTCGGCGCCCTCGCGGAGCGCGGCGGCGATGCCGAAGCCGCCGAGGTAGGCGTTCGCGGTGAGCGCCCCCTCGAACCCGAGACCGCGCACGTCGTCGCCCTCGACGTGGGCGACCTTCGCATCGAGACCGAGGCCCTGGGCGACCTCGCGGACCCGGTCGGCGAGGCCGGCGGGGTTGAGGCCGCCGGCGTTGCTGACGATCCGGACGCCGCGCTCCAGGGCGAGGCCGAGGCAGTCCTCCAGCTGGGTCACGAACGTGCGGGCGTAGCCGAGCGAGGGGTCCTTCAGCGTGTCCTTGCCGAGGATGAGCATGGTCAGCTCGGCGAGGTAGTCGCCCGTCAGCACGTCGAGCGGGCCGCCCTCGAGCATCTCGCGCATCGCGGAGAGCCGGTCCCCGTAGAAGCCGGAGCAGTTGCCGACGCGCAGCGCCTCAGCCACGGGCCGCCTCCCGCCCGGGGCCCGGCGGACCGGCGAACGCCTGCGCGATGGTCAGCCACTGCTCGGCGTCGGCGCCCTCCGCGACGAGGTCGGTGTCGTCGCGGTGCACCCGCTGGGTGACGAGCAGGCAGAAGTCGAGGGCG
>Ga0164243_10009375_pt1 | contig 14257 bp, 10 predicted proteins | sample OricompcompostOP_FD_108781 | JGI IMG/M metagenome (GOLD analysis project Ga0164243, IMG submission 108781) | Organic Plus compost microbial communities from Emeryville, California, USA - Original compost - Organic plus compost (OP) | ecosystem: Engineered > Solid waste > Mixed feedstock >... | reverse complement strand
TTGCGGCCGGACGGCGAGTAGAGCGATTTGTCGGTATCGACATAGCTCACGCCCAGCGAGAGCGCGCCGAGCGAATAGCTCGCGCCGATGCTCCAGTCGGTATATTCGTCGCCGATCGTAAGGTAGCTCGGGCCGAAGCTGTGGCCGATATGGCCAGTGAGGCTGAGGCCGGTATCCGGAATGTCGCCGGACAGGTCGAGCGCGGTGTATAGATTGTCTTCCTTGCCGTTGCCGACCGTCAGCGCGCTCTGCTTGGGCGCATAAGCGACGGACAGCTTGGCGGAAGCGCCGCCGAAATCGCCCGTGACCGAGGCATAAGGCTCGAAAAAGTCGCTGTTGATGCCGCCGGAGCCCGGATAGTAATAATAGAGAACACCGAAATCGATCGTGGCGGCGCCGACCGAGGTCGAATAACCCGCGATCAGATCGAGTTCCTGGTCGCCGCCATTGGCGACATAATCGTCGATCGACGATCCCCAGACCGAAACATAGACGCCGGAAGAATGCGTCGCGGTGATGCCGCCCTGCAGGGCGAACCGCTTGTCGGTCTGCGAGATGCCGCGGAAACGGTAATCGCTGACGACGGTGGTGCTCCCGGAAATGGTGACGGGCGCCGTGGACTCGTCCTGTGCCAGGGCCGGGCTGGCCATGCAGGCGAGAAGGGTGGCCGAAAGGCCGATAATGGACTCACGCATTGAAATCCCCCGAACAGGTTGCTGCGATCGTCCTCCTGCGCCACCGCGTTTCGCCTCTCAGCCGGAAGCCCGGGTGAATTCACGATGACGGGACGAAGGTGCCCGGCGGCGCTGCGGCGCACAAGTTCTTTTGCTGAATTATGTCGATGCGTTGCCGAATTGTTGCTGCAATGCAACAGATGAGCGCTACCATCGTTCCATTTGGGCCATCATTGGCATCGCCGGCCATCTACGATCGCCGGCCAGCGCAATATTTGTGCGGAGTCGGGATATTTCTATGCAGCGCGCGTCCAGCGCCCGCCGTCGTCCTGCTTCCAGAAATTGCGGCTGACGCCTTCGCGACCCGCCAGGGCCTTCCACGCCTCTCGCGCCGCGGCGATGCTGCTGTCGTCGAAGAAGTGGAAAGCCCGGTCGAAGGACAAGGCTTCGTCCCGCCACAGCCCGTCGGCCAGCGCGATGTTGCGCGCGCCGTTCAGCGGCTGGGGCAGGGCGGCGATGAGGATCGGCTGGCCGGCCTCCTGCCCATCGCCGGCCCGGCCGTGGGGCAGGAAGCTTTCGGGCGTGTAGTTCCACAGATGCGCGTCGAGCCGCGCGGCGAGCGCATCGTCCCCGCAGACGATCAGGAGCCGGCCGCCTTCGCCCAATATGCGTTCGGCGATGCGCGGCAGGACGCGTTCGATCGGGCTCGCGGCGAGGTGGTAGAAATCGACCTGCAACGCCGCCTTGCCTTTCCCTGTCAGCCTTCGAAGCGGTCGGCGATCAGCCGGTCGAGCAGGCGCACGCCATAGCCCGTCGCGCCCTTGTCCCACAGCGGGCCGGGCTTCGCGGCCCAGACCATGCCGGCGATGTCGAGATGGGCCCAGCGCACGCCTTCTTCCACGAAACGCTGGAGGAACTGCGCCGCCGAGATCGATCCCGCGTCGCGCGGACCGACATTCTTCATGTCGGCGATCGGGCTTTCGATCAGCTTGTCATAGGCATCGGAAAGCGGGAAGCGCCACAGCTTCTCGCCCGATGCCCGTCCCGCGGCGAGCAGGTGATCGGCCAGCTCGTCGCTGTTGGAGAAGAGGCCGCCATGCTCATGGCCGAGCGCGATGATCATGGCGCCGGTCAGCGTCGCCAGGTCGACGATCGTCTTCACGCCGTAGGTCTTCTGCACCCAGGTGATCGCGTCGCACAGCACCAGCCGGCCTTCGGCATCGGTGTTGATGACCTCGATCGTCTGGCCCGACATGCTGGTGACGACATCGCCCGGGCGCTGCGCGTTGCCGTCGGGCATGTTCTCGACAAGGCCGCATACGCCGATCACGTTCACCTTCGCCTTGCGGCCGGCCAGCGCCTTCATCGCGCCCGCGACGGCACCCGCGCCGCCCATGTCCCATTTCATGTCTTCCATGCCGGCGGCGGGCTTGATCGAAATGCCGCCGGTATCGAAGGTCACGCCCTTGCCGACGAAGGCGACCGGCGGCCTGGCGCCGCCGGTGCCGTCCCATTTGAGCACCAGCAGGCGCGGCGGACGGGCGGATCCCTGCGCCACGCCCAGCAGCGCGCCCATGCCTGCCTCCGCCATCGCCGCGCCGTCGAGCACGTCGATCTCGACGCCCAGTTCCGCCAGATGCCGGCAGCGTTCGACGAAGCTTTCGGGATAAAGGATGTTGGCGGGCTCGCTCACCAGCTCGCGCGTGAAGGAAACACCATCGGCCAGCGCCTTGAGCGGGGCCCACGCAGCGTTCGCGCGCGCCTCGAAATCCTCGCCGGCGCCGACGATCACGATCTCGGCCAGGCTCGGCTTCGCCTTGGCCGGCAGCTTGGTGCGGTAGATGTCGTGCCGCCAGCCGCGGAGCAGCGCCCCCAGCGCCATATGCGCCGCGGCGGCGGCGGTGTCGCCCGCCGACAGGCCCGCGAGATCGATCACCAGCCGTGTCTCGCCCGATGTCAGCAGCCGGGCCGTCAGCGCGCCGCCCGCCTGTTCGAAGCCGTTCTGTTCGGCATCGCCTGTCGCGCCCGTGCCGACCAGAAGCGTCCGGCGAACGCCGTCACCTTCGGGCACAACCGCCTCGGCGATCGCGCCGGCCTCGCCCTCGAACCGGGCGCCCTCGGCCGCCCGGCGGAGAATCGCGAGCGCCGCGCCGGTCTGGCCCGAGCGCTCTGCCGCGCCGGAGCCGGACGCCACCGGCAATGCGAGGACATAATTGCCTTCGGGGCGAACGGCGGAAAAGCGCACCTGCATGTAACACGCATCCTTACGATTGAGTCCCGATCCCCTCTAGGACAGCCGGCGTGCGCTGGCAAAGCACTCGCTTGCGGTGGCCGGTGCGCGGCAGACATTGCAGCAAGCGTGCGGTGGTGCGATAGGCGGCGGCTTCCGTCGTCGGGCATGTCATTGGGGGACCGTGATCCAGTTCAAGCCTCTCTGCCTGACGGCGCTCCCCCTGGCCCTGGCTCTGGCCCAGCCGGCGCTGGGGCAGGACCTGCAGGATCGGCCGCAGGGGCCACCACCGGCGGGCGGCACGCCGGTTCCGTCGAACGATGAGGAAGTCGCCTTCAGCGCCGAGACGCTGGAATATGACAATGACGCCGATATCGTGACGGCCACCGGCGACGTGCGGATGCAGCGCGCGGGCAACCGGCTGCGCGCCGACAAGGTCGTGTGGAATCGCAGGACTGGGGAGGTGACGGCGGACGGCGACGTCGCGGTGGTCAATCCTGGCGGCGATACGGCTTATGGGGACCATGTCCAGCTGACCGACACGCTGAAGGACGGCGTGATCGAAAATTTGCTGCTGGTGCTGGAGGATGGCGGCCGGCTGGCTGCCGATCGCGCCACGCGGGTCAATGGCGTCTCGACTCTGGAGCAGGCGGCCTACACGCCCTGCCGCGTCCTCGACGCCGAAAACTGCCCCAAGAACCCATCGTGGAAGATCACGGCGGTGCGCGTGGTGCACGATCCGATCCGCCACCGCATCTCCTACAAGGACGCGCGGCTGGACCTGTTCGGCCTGCCGCTGATCTGGCTGCCCGGCCTGTCGCATCCGGACGGATCGGAAGGCGGCGGTTCCGGCCTGCTGATGCCCGATTTCCAATATAGCCGGACAAACGGGTTCGAAGTCGCGACGCCTTATTACTTTCAGCTTGCGCCCAATCGCGACCTAACCGTCACGCCGCACCTCTACACCGATGTGCTGCCCGCGCTGGAGGCGGAATATCGCCAGCTGACGACGCGGGGCGCCTACCGGATCAACGGTATTGTCACCTACGGGTCGCGCCTGCCCGCTTCCGCCACGGTCGGCCCCCTCGCGGACGACGGCAACCGCGACATCCGCGGCTATCTGGAGGCGAACGGCCGCTTCCAGCTCTCCCCCGAATGGAGCATCAGCGGTTCTGGGCGGATCACCACCGACAAGACGTTCCTGCGCCGTTACGATATTTCGCGCGACGATCGGCTGCGCTCGACGTTCAATGTCGAGCGAATCGATACCGACAGCTATCTGTCGATCGCGGGCTGGGCGGTGCAGAGCCTGCGGGCGGAGGACAAGGCCGGCATGCAGCCGATCGCGCTGCCGGCGATCGACTATCGCCTGCGGCTGGACGATCCGCTGCTCGGCGGCCAGATACAGCTTCAGGCCAACAGCCTGGGCATCATCCGGACGGAGGGACAGGACACGCAGCGCGCCTTCGCCGGCGCCCGCTGGGACCTGAGGCGCTATACCGGCTGGGGGCAGGAACTGACCCTGACGGCCTATGCGCGCGGGGACGTGTATCATACCGACGACGCGCTCTCCACGCTCACGCCCAGCTATCGCGGCGAGGACGGATGGTCGGGGCGCGCCATCGCGGCGCTGGCGGCCGACCTGCGCTGGCCCTTCGTCGGCGAGTTCCTGAGCGGGACGCAGCGGCTGACGCCGCGCGTGCAGATCGTGGCCACGCCCCGGACCGAGAATCTGGACATCCCGAACGAGGATGCGCGCGCCGTCGACCTGGAAGATTCCAACCTTTTCGCGCTCAACCGTTTCCCCGGCTACGATCGGTGGGAAGACGGCAGCCGCGTCACCTACGGCCTGGAATGGGCGGTCGATCTGCCGCGTTTCTCGCTCCGCAGTGTCATCGGCCAGAGCTACAGGTTGAACAGCCGGGCATCGATCCTGCCCGAAGGCACCGGGCTTTCCGATCGCCATTCCGACATCGTCGGCCGCACCACGCTGAAATATGGCCGCCTGGTGGAACTCACGCACCGCTACCGGCTGGACAAGGACAATCTGGCGGTGCGGCGGAATGAGATCGACCTGACGGTGGGCAGCAGCAAGACCTATGTGTCCACCGCCTATCTCCGCCTCAACCGCGACGTCGACCAGACGATCGAGGATCTGCGCGACCGCGAGGAGATTCGGCTCGGTGCGCGCATGCAGCTCACCAATTTCTGGTCGGTGTTCGGGTCGACCGTGGTCGACCTCACCGGCAAGCAGGAGGACCCAGTGTCGCTGGCGGACGGCTTCGAGCCGGTGCGCCACCGCCTCGGCTTCCTTTACGAGGACGAGTGCATTGAGCTTGGCGTGACGTGGCGGCGCGACTATGACGCGACCGGAGATGCGAAGCGCGGCAACACTTTCCTGTTGCGGGTGGCGCTCAAGAATTTGGGCCGCTAAGCGTGGGTTCAGCAGCATAAGCGCATGAGAGCCGGCATTTGCCGGTCGTTTTTTCCGATGGGGTGAGAGTGAAGGCGCAGTTTAGGAGCAATTGCAAGGGTCTGGCGGGATTCGGCCTGACAGCCCTGGTCATGGCGACCGTGTCCGTTTCGGCCCTGCCGGCTCAGCCCGTGGACGACGATGAGGTATCGGCCCCGTCCTCGGCCCTCGATATCCCGTCGGACCTCACCATCTTCGGCAAGTCCGACCCGACGATCCGCAAGGCCACGGCCATCATCAACGGCAGCATCATCACCGACACCGATGTCGAGCAGCGGCTGGCGCTGGTGATCACCGCCAACGGCGGCAAGGTCAGCGACGATGAACGCCAGCGGCTCAAGCTGCAGGTGCTGCGCAACCTGATCGACGAAACCCTCCAGATTCAGGAGGCCAAGGCAAACGAGATCACCATCACCAAGGACGAGATCGACCAGACCTTCGCCCGGGTGGCCGGCAACTTCAAGCGGACGCCGAAGGATTTCGCCGCCTATCTGCGTGAGCAGGGATCGTCCGAGGCGTCGATGAAGCGCCAGATCGAGGGCGAGCTTGCCTGGCGCCGCCTGCTTGGCCGCCGTATCGAGCCGTTCGTCAATGTCGGCGAGGAGGAGGTCAACGCCGTCATCAAGCGGCTGGAGGCGGCCAAGGGCACCGAGGAATATCATATCGCCGAGATATTCCTGTCGTCGACGCCCGAGACGAACGCCCAGACGCTGGAAAATGCCCAGCGCATCGTCGACCAGATCAAGGGCGGGGGCTCGTTCGTCGCTTATGCCCGCCAGTTTTCCGAGGCATCCACGGCGGCCGTCGGCGGTGATCTCGGCTGGGTGCGCGCCGAACAGCTTCCCGAGCAGCTTGCGGCCGCGGCAACCGGCATGCAGCGTGGCCAGATCAGCAGCCCGATCGCGGTCCCCGGCGGCTATTCGATCATCGCCGTGGTCGACAAGCGGCAGGTTCTGACGGCTGATCCGCGCGATGCGCTGCTCGCGCTGAAGCAGGTGTCGATTTCCTTCCCGCCCGGCATGACGCAGAGCGAGGCGGCTCCCAAGGTGGAGGAGTTCGCCACCAAGATGCAGACCGTCACCGGCTGCGGCACGGTGGAGAAGGTGGCTTCCTCCATAGGGGCCGAGGTGGTGGACAACGACCAGATCCGCGTGCGCGATCTTCCGCCGGCGCTGCAGGACATGATCCTCAACCTGCAGATCGGCCAGGCGACGCAGCCGTTCGGATCGCTGCGCGACGGCGTCCGCGCGCTCGTCCTGTGCGGGCGGGATGATCCGCAGACGGCGTCCGGCCCATCCTTCGACCAGATTTATGCCCAGATGGAGGAGGAGCGCGTGAACAGGCGCGCGCGCCGCTATCTGCGCGACCTGCGGCGAGACGCGGTTGTCGACTATCGCTGACAATCCTCCGATGGCGCCGCTCGCCGTCGCGCTCGGCGATCCGTCGGGTATTGGGCCGGAAATCGTCGCCAAGGCATGGGAAGCCCGCGGTTCCGCCAGTCTGCCGACCTTCTTTGGGGTCGGCGACATGCGTTCGATAACGTCCATCTGGAACGGGCCGGTGCGCCGGATCGATTCGCCGGCCGAGGCCGCGCGCATGTTCGAAGAAGCCCTGCCCGTGATCCAGGTGGAGGATGCGGGCGAGATCGTGCCCGGCAAGCCCAACATGGCGGGCGCCCGTTGCTCGCTCGATTCGCTGGAGCTTGCCGCGGGCCTGACGCGCTCGGGCGCGGCGGGCGCACTCGTCACCGCGCCGGTCTCGAAGGCACAGCTTTACGCGATCGGCTTCGTCCATCCCGGCCAGACGGAATTCGTGGCGGAACGCTGCGGCATCGCCGGCACCAACGCCGTGATGATGCTCGTCGGCCCCACCCTGCGCACGGTGCCGGTGACGACGCATGTGCCCTTGGCGCAGGTGCCGGGGCTGCTGAGCGTGGATCTGATCGTCGCCAAGGCGCGGGCGACGGAGCGCGGCCTTTCGCGCAACTTCGGCATCGAAAAGCCGCGCCTGGCGATCGCGGGCCTCAATCCCCATGCCGGGGAAGGGGGCGCCCTGGGCCGGGAGGAGATCGATTTCATCTTTCCTGCCGTCGAGGCCCTGCGCGCCGAGGGCGTTGACGTGATCGGGCCCCTGGCCGCCGACACGATGTTCCACGCCCGCGCCCGGGCGAAATATGATGCGGCGATCTGCCTCTATCACGATCAGGCGCTGATCCCGCTCAAGACGCTCTATTTCGACGAAGGCGTGAACATGACGCTGGGGCTGCCGATCGTCCGCACGGCCCCGGACCATGGCACCGCGTTCGAGATCGCCGGGCAGGGCATCGCCGAGCCGGGCGCCATGATCGCCGCCATCCGGCTGGCGGGGCAGGCGGCCGGCTTCCGCTGCCGCGCGTGAGCGCCGGGGCCATTCGCGCTCTGCCGCCGCTGCGGGACGTGATCGCCCGCCATGGCCTCAGCGCATCGAAGGCGCTCGGCCAGAATTTCCTGCTGGACGGCCAGCTTCTCGACCGCATCGCCCGTGTCCCGGGGCCACTGGAAGGCGAGACCGTCTTTGAAGTAGGCCCCGGCCCCGGCGGGCTGACCCGCGCGCTGCTGGCCGCGGGCGCCCGTGTCGTGGCCGTCGAGCGCGACGAGCGCTGCCTGCCGGCATTGGCCGAACTGGCCGCCGCCGCCGACGGGCGCCTCCGCGTCATCGCGGGCGATGCCCTGGATGTCGACGCTGCCGCCGAGGCAGGCGCCGGCGCCCATATCGTCGCCAACCTGCCCTATAATGTCGGCACCGCACTGCTCGTGACATGGCTGTCCGGGGAGGCATGGCCGCCATGGTGGCGATCGCTGACCTTGATGTTCCAGAAGGAAGTGGCCGAACGGATCGTCGCTCCGCCGGGCACGTCCGCTTATGGCCGGCTGGCGGTGCTCGCCCAGTGGCGCGCGACGCCGAGGATCGCCTTCACCGTTCACCGTTCGGCCTTCGTGCCGCCGCCCAAGGTGACGTCGGCCGTGGTTCACATCACGCCGGCCGGGCAGCCGGAAGGCGTGCGCCCCGCCGATCTCGAGCGGCTGACCGCCGCCGCGTTCGGGCAGCGGCGCAAGATGCTCCGTCAGAGCCTGAAGGGCGTGGCGGGCGCGCTGGACACGCTTGCCGCGCTCGGCGTCGACTCGCAGCGCCGGGCCGAGACGTTGTCGGTTGCGGAGTTCGTTGCCGTCGCGCGGCAGCTGCGCGGCTGACGGGACGGTCATTCGTCTTGCTTCGGAACGGCTCTCCGAGTAGGGAGCCGCCACTTTCCCAAACGAGATAATGGAGCTCGCTCGGCCATGGCGACCGAACGCACCTTTTCGATCATCAAGCCCGACGCCACCCGGCGCAACCTGACCGGCGCCGTCACCGCCAAGCTGGAGGAAGCCGGCCTGCGCGTCGTCGCCTCCCGCCGCATCCGCATGACCAGGGAGCAGGCCGAGGGCTTCTACGCCGTCCACAAGGAACGCCCCTTCTTCAACGATCTCGTCGCCTTCATGACGTCGGGACCGGTCGTGGTGCAGGTGTTGGAAGGCGAGAACGCCGTCGCCCGCAATCGCGAGGTGATGGGCGCCACCAACCCCGCCAATGCGGAGCCCGGCACGATCCGCAAGGAATTCGCCGAATCCATCGAGGCGAACTCGGTTCACGGGTCGGACAGCCTGGAGAATGCGGCGATCGAGATCGCTTTCTTCTTCAAGCCGGATGAAATCGTCGGCTGATCTCGCGACGAGGGCGACGTCGCGCTGACGTGGCCCTTTTTCCGATTCCGGTGGTCCCCGGACGGAAGGCATTTCGTCCGGCGCATATTTTCCGATCGGTTAACCCTCTCCCGCTATCCGTCCCTGCAATCCGGTGGTCCGCCGGTCGGATATGGGGCGAGATATGGGTTTTCTTGAGGGGCATGAGCAGCGCACGCTCGGGGAGCGCCTCGATCAGCAGCGACGGATGTTCGTCGTGCTGTGCGCCGTGGTGTTCGGGCTTACCGCGTTGGGTGCGGTCGCCGATCTCTACATATTGAAGGAAGGCGACAGGATCGCCGACAGCACCCTGAAAGTGGCGCTGTTGGAGAAGGACTTCGCGTCGCTCGAACGCGACATCTATCGCGCCACGGTGCTCGGGACGCCCGAAACGCGCGCCGACGTGAACGACAACGCCTCGGCCTTTTTCGCCGACGTGTCCGGGCTTCGGCCGCTTGTCGGGCCGTCCGAGCAGGGCATACTCGATTCGATCGAAGCGAAGGCCAAAGCCTATGTCGAAGAGGCGCTGGTCGTGACCGACCCGGCCCGCCGCACGGCGGAAGGCGTTGCGCGCGTGAATGGCATGGGCCCGCCGATCGACGATGCGATAGAAAATCTGCGCAGCCCCTTCGTCGAGGCGATGGTTCGGAACGAAGCGGCGCAGCGCTGGATCAAGATTCTCATGGCGCTCGCCATGCTGAGCACGCTGCTGGCGCTGACCTGGCGGCTGATGACGCTTCTGCGGCGGACGCGGGCGGCGATCGCCGGCGATCTCGGCGCGGCGAGCGGTGTGCTCAAGGATATCGCGGCTGGCCGACTCGACGTCGCGATCGCGGGCGAGCAGCGCCGTGACGAGATCGGCGATCTCGCGCGCGCCGCCGTCGAGCTTCGCAACGTCAGCATCGCCAAGCGCGAGGCGGATCGCGGTCTGACCGAGATGGTGGAGACGGTCGGCCACAGTCTGCGCAGTCTCGCCGAGGGGAATCTCGATACGCACATCGATCGGCTGCCTGCCGGTTATGAGGCGCTGCGCCACGATTTCAACGAGGCGGTGGACAAGCTGCGGGCGGCGATTGCCGGCGTGTTGCACAGCGCCGATGGCATTCACACCGGCGCCAGCGAGATCAGCCAGGCTTCGGACGATCTTTCGCGCCGCACCGAACAGCAGGCAGCCTCGCTGGAGGAAACCGCCGCCGCGATGGACCAGATCACCGCTGCCGTTCGTGAAACGGCATACGGCGCGGCGCATGCCAACCAGACGGTGGTCGATGCTCAGGGCGACGCGGCGGAAGGGGGCCGTATCGTTCGCCAGGCCGTCGCCGCGATGGGCGGGATCGAAAAGTCGGCCCAGGAAATCGCGCAGATCATCAACGTGATCGACGGCATCGCCTTCCAGACCAACCTGCTGGCGCTCAACGCCGGCGTGGAGGCAGCGCGGGCGGGCGACGCCGGCAAGGGCTTCGCGGTCGTCGCCAACGAGGTGCGCGCGCTCGCCCAGCGATCGGCCGATGCGGCGAAGGACATCAAGGAGCTCATCACCGCCAGCACCAAGCAGGTCGAGGAAGGCGTGCAGCTTGTCGATCGGACGGGCGAGGCGCTGGACCGGATCGTCGCCAAGGTAGCGCAGATCGCGCTGCTCGCCGGGCAGATCGCGGCGTCCGCCGAATCGCAGGCGGCGAGCCTGCAGCAGGTGAACAGCGCCGTGGCCGACATGGACAAGATGACGCAGCAGAATGCGGCGATGGTCGAGCAATCGACCGCCGCGGCGCGTAGCCTTGCGTCCGAGGCCGATCAACTCGCCGCCCTTGTCCAGCGCTTCCAGATCGCCGGCGCCGAGCGCGAGGTCCGGAGGCGTCCGGCCCGCCGGGCCGTTGCCGCCGTCCACGGCAATCTGGCGCTGGCGCAGGAACTGCGCGGCCAGGACGACTGGAGCGAATTCTGAGGGGGCAGCCGTGAAGCGTATCAGTCTGCTGCCGGTGATGGATCGCGACGCCGTTTCGTTGCTCGCGCCCGAGCTGCGCGAGGCGTTTCAATCGGGCGCTGCGGTGACGATCGTCGCGGACCGTGTCGATCAGATCGGCCAGGCGGGCCTGCAACTGGTGCTGAGCGCGACCCGATCGGCAGCCGCTGCCGGCGTCGACCTGCTGATCGAAGCGCCTTCGCCGGCATTCCTTGCCGCGGCGGACCTGGCTGGCCTGCGGTCGCATATGCCGCTCCCGCCGGCCGCCTAGGAGAAGATCGTGACGAACGAGGAAATCCAGGAAATCTTCTTCCAGGAATGCGACGAAGGTCTGGTGAGCGCCGAGGCCGGCCTGATGGCCTGCCGCGCCGGCGAGCAGGACGCCGATACCATCAACACCATCTTTCGCGCGGTGCATTCCATCAAGGGCGGTGCCGGCGCGTTCGGGTTCGCCGCGCTCCAGTCCTTCACCCATCACTTCGAGACGGTGCTCGATCTCGTGCGGGGAGGGGAGCTTCCGCTCGACGACGGGCTGATGACCGTCCTGCTGCGCGCCTTCGACACGCTGTCGGATCATGTCGCCGCGATCCGCGGCATGGGCGGGGCGCCCGACGATGCCGACGTGCTGGGGCTGCTGAAGGCCATCGGCGAAGGCGAACGCCCTGCACCGGCCGCCGAAGCGCCTGTGCCTCAACCGGTCCCCGAAGCGGCGCCCGCCAGCGATGCCGCGGCGGAAATGGACCTCAGCTTCGATCTCGATGCGCTGCTCGGCAGCCTCGATACCGGCGCCGGGGAGGACGTAGCTGCCCCTGCGCCATCCGTGGAAAAGCCCTGGCGCGTGCATTGCAGGCCGGGGCGCGGCGCCATGCACAATGGCGGCGAACCGCTGCTGCTGTTGCGCGAACTGCGCGCGCTGGGCGCCGAGATCCTGTCGGTCGATACGGATCGGGTTCCCACGCTGGACATGTTCGATGCCGAGGCCGCCTATTTCGGCTGGACCCTGCGGGTGCCCGCGCAGGTGAACCGCGAAACGATCGAGGAGATATTCGAATTCGTCGCGGACGATTGCGCGCTGGTGATCGAGAAGGATGAACCGTCGGCGGGCGGGGCCGCGGCCTTGCCGGAGCCCGCGCCCGACATGGAAGCAGCGGCGGCCCCCGCTGTTGAGAGCGCGCCAGGGACGGTATCGTCTCCCGTGCCGCCGCCCGCATCCGACAGGACCGCGCCCCGCGAGTCCGCATCGCCGGCCGCGCCGCCCGCCAGCCAGACGATTCGCGTCGATCTCGACAAGCTCGACCGGCTGGTGAACCTCGTCGGCGAACTGGTCATCACCCAGGCGATGCTGTCGCAGCGCCTGCTGAATTGCGGGCTGGCCTCGATCCAGGAGCTGACCGACCTCGACCACCTGACGCGCGAGCTGCAGGACAGTGCCATGTCGATCCGCGCGCAGCCGGTGAAATCGGTGTTCAGCCGCGTGCCGCGCATCATCCGCGAGCTCGAGGGGCAGACCGGAAAGCGCGTGCGGCTGGAAGTGGAAGGCGAGGGCACCGAACTCGACAAGACGGTGATCGAGCGGATCGGCGAGCCGCTGACGCACCTCATCCGCAATTCTGTCGACCATGGCATCGAAAGCCCCGCCGACCGCATCGCCGCCGGCAAGGATCCGGAAGGCACCGTGCGCCTCACCGCGGAGCATCGTGGCGGCCGCATCCTCATCACCGTGGAGGACGACGGCAAGGGCATCGACCGCGAGCGCGTGCTGGCACTGGCGGTCGAGCGCGGCATCGTCGCGGCCGACGCCAGGCTGAGCGATGAGGAGATCGACAACCTCATCTTCGCGCCCGGCTTCTCCACGGCCAGGACGGTGTCGAACATTTCCGGGCGCGGCGTCGGCATGGACGTGGTGCGCCAGAATGTGCAGGCGCTGGGCGGCCGCATCACGATCAGCTCGCGGCCGGGCCGGGGATCGGTCTTCACGCTGGCGCTGCCGCTGACGCTCGCCATCCTCGACGGAATGATCGTGTCGGTCGGCGAACAGACCTATGTCATTCCGCTCACCCATATATTGGAGAGCCTGCGGCCCGAACCGCAGGACATCAAGCCGCTCGGCCGCAACCGCCACATGCTGGACGTTCGCGGCGCTTTCCTGCCGGTGCAGTCGGTGGGCGACCAGCTCGGCATCCGCGGCGCCGAAAGCGATCCCACCAGGGCGGTGCTGATCGTCGTCGAGAGCGAAGCCCATGGCCAGTCGGTGCTGATGGTGGACGCCATCCGCGACCAGCGGCAGGTGGTCATCAAGAGCCTGGAGACCAATTACCGGCAGGTGGAGGGCTGCGCCGGCGCGACCATCCTGGGCGACGGCAGGGTCGCGCTGATCCTTGACGTCGAAGCGCTCGTCGCGCCGCGAACGGGGGCCGAGGACGAGCCCCAGCGACGCAGGGCCTGACGCCGATGCCGGAAAGGAAGCTCGCCAGAGCTGCGCCATCGCCGACCGATACCTTTCCCTTCACGCGGGATGATTTCGCGGCGATTGCCTCGCTGGCGCACAGCCATGCGGGGATCGTGCTGGCCGAAGGCAAGGCGACGCTGGTCTATTCGCGGCTCGGCAAGCTGGTCCGGGCGCGTGGGCTCGGCAGCTTCGCCGACTATGTCGCGCTCATCCGCAACGACCGCGCGGAGCGCACGGCGGCGATCGAGGCGCTGACCACCAACCACACCAAGTTCTTCCGCGAGGATCATCATTTCGATCATTTCGCGACCCATGTGCGTCCGGCGCTTCGGGACCGGGCGGCGCGGGGAGGGCGCGTGCGGCTATGGTCGGCCGGATCGTCGAGCGGCGAGGAAGTTCATTCGCTGATGATGACCTTGCTGGGCGATGACCGGAACGATGCGCTTGCATTGCAATCCGGCGATGTCGTGGCGCTCGCCAGCGACCTCAACCGACAGGTGCTGGAGATCGGCCGGCGGGGCCTCTATCCTTCCACCGCTGCGCAGGAAATCCCGCCCCGGCTGCTTGCGCTCTGGGCGCAGGTCACGGGGGATGGCGTGCAGATGGGCGATGCCGTGCGCCGGCCGATCCGTTTCCGTCAGCTCAACCTGCTCAACGAATGGCCGATGCGCGGCCAGTTCGACGTGATCTTCTGCCGCAACACGATGATCTAT
>Ga0164243_10009374_pt1 | contig 14257 bp, 15 predicted proteins | sample OricompcompostOP_FD_108781 | JGI IMG/M metagenome (GOLD analysis project Ga0164243, IMG submission 108781) | Organic Plus compost microbial communities from Emeryville, California, USA - Original compost - Organic plus compost (OP) | ecosystem: Engineered > Solid waste > Mixed feedstock >... | reverse complement strand
CTATGGCGTGATTGCAACCTTCAGCACGCCGTCGCGCTGGTTCGCGAACAGATCATATGCCTGCTCGATCTGGGCGAGCTCGAATCGATGAGTCACCAATGGCTTGAGATCCGCACGCCCGGCAGCGATGACTTCCATGAGGCGCCGCATTCGTTCCTTGCCGCCGGGACACAGCGTCGTGGCAATCGTGTGGTCGCCCAGGCCGGCGGCGAAGGCACCTAGCGGGATGCTCAGATCCTTCGAGTAGACTCCCAGGCTCGACAGAGTCCCGCCCGGCCGCAGCACGCGCAACGCCGCCTCGAACGTGGCTTGCGTGCCGAGCGCCTCGATCGCCACGTCCACGCCGCGGCCTTGGGTGAGTTTCATGATGGCATCGACCGGATCTTCCTTCCGAAAGTCCACGATGTGATCCGCTCCAAGCCGTTGCGCCACTCGCGCCCGCGCTTCGACCGTCTCGACGCCGATGATGGTGGTTGCGCCCATGAGTCTGGCGCCGACGGTCGCGCACAGGCCGATGGGTCCTTGCGCGAACACCGCCACTGTATCGCCGATCTGGATGCGCCCACGTTGCGCGCCGCCGAATCCGGTCGACATGATGTCGGGGCACATCAGCACTTCTTCGTCGGTGAGTGCGTCGGGCACTGGCGCGAGATTGGCCATGGCGTCTGGGACTCGCACGTATTCCGCCTGACAACCGTCGATAGTGTTGCCGAACTTCCAGCCGCCGATAAGCTTCCATCCATGTGCGGTGCCCGCGCCGTCTTGAGCTCCGAAGCCTGCAAGGCATGCATTACTGTGGCCGCACGGCGTGATGGCGCCGGCGATGGCTCTTTGCCCCTCGCGATAGCCTTGCACCGCCGAGCCGAGCTTCTCGATAACGCCCACCGGCTCGTGGCCGACGATCAGCCCGGGTCGAACCGGATACTCGCCTTTCATGATGTGCACGTCGGTGCCGCAGATGGTCGTCGTGGTTATACGGAGCAGAGCATCCAACGGCCCGATGTCGGGAATGGGCCGCTCATCGAGCACGATCCGACCAGGCTCGAGGAATACGGCGGCTCTCATGAATCGTGGCATGGCACTGTTACTCCTCGGACCGGTTGATGGAGCTCCTTGATTTTGTTCCGGCGCCTTCCGGCGGCGATCTCCGTGGATTCCTCCATCGATTGCCATATCCCCCTAAAGGCAGCGAGACCCGCGCGAGAGCACTATCGATTGGAACAACGCTCCGGGGGCGTTCGCGATGGTGCATAAGAAAATCCTGTTCCAAACGGCGGCGCGAGAGAAGATTCTGCGTGGCGCGAGCCAATTGGCGGACGCAGTACGTATCACGTTGGGGCCGAAATCGAAGTCGGTCCTGATACAAAAGGCTTGGGGCGCGCCCATCGTTTGTAACGACGGGGTGGCCATCGCCAAGGAAATCGATCTGAGCGATGCCGAGGAGAACCTTGGCGCGCAGATGCTGCGCCAGGCGGCCGAGAAAACGGGCGACCTGGTCGGCGACGGTACCAGTACCGCGACCATTCTCGCGCACGCGATCTTTTCGGAAGGCATTCGCAATGTGACGGCGGGCGCGAGTGCCATCGACCTCAAGCGCGGGTTGGACCGAGCGCTGAACGCCGCCGTCGAGGCGCTGCGTGCGCAATCCAAACCGGTGATGAGCCGCAAGGAAAAAGCGCAAGTCGCTACCATCTCTGCGCACAACGACGAGAGCATCGGTGAGCTGGTGGCCGATGCCATGGAGAGAGTGGGCGGCGAGGGTGTCATCACCGTCGAGGAATCGAAAACCACGGAGACTGTACTGGAAGTCGTCGAGGGCATGCAGTTCGAGCGCGGGTATCTGTCCCCTTATTTCATCACGGACGCGGACAAACTCGAGGCCGTACTCGAAGACGCCTCCATCCTGCTGACGGATCGGAAAATCAACATCATGAAGGATTTGATCCCGTTACTCGAGCAGATCGCCAAGGACGCGCGGCCGCTGCTGATGATTGCCGACGATATCGAGGGCGAAGCGCTGGCGACGCTCGTCGTGAATCAGATGCGGGGCGTATTGAAAAGCGTTGCGGTGAAGGCACCCGGTTTCGGTGAGCGACGCAAGGCGATACTACAGGACATTGCAGTGCTCACCGGGGCGCAACTCATTTCAGAGGAGCTGGGGTTCAAGCTGGAGGATGCGACCATCGAGCAACTGGGCCGAGCCCGCCGGATCGTGATCGACAAAGATACGACGACCCTGATCGGCGGAGCCGGTGACCGCGCGGCGATCGACAGTCGCATGGCCCAGATTCGCCGCGAGATCGGCAAGGCGAGCAGTACCTACGAGAAGGAAAAGATCGAAGAGCGGCTGGCCAAACTGTCCGGCGGGGTGGCGGTGATTCGCGTTGGCGCGCCCGCCGAGTCGGAAATGAAAGCGAAGAAAGACGCGCTGGACGATGCAATCAGCGCAACCAAGGCTGCCGTGGCTGAAGGCATCGTTGCCGGCGGTGGGTTGGCACTGTTGCGTTGTACTGCAGCGGTCGAGGCGATAGAGCACCAATGCGAAGGCGATGAACGCACCGGCGTGCAAATACTTCGACGTACGCTCGAAGCGCCCGCGAGACAAATCGCGGTGAACTCGGCGGTCGACGGCGGCGTCGTCGTCAGCAAGATGCTGGAATCCAACTCGAATATCGGGTTCGATGCCGCGCGCAATCGGTACGTGGATCTGTTCGAGGCTGGCATCATCGATCCCACCAAGGTGGTTAGGATTGCGTTGGAGAATGCCGTGTCGGTGGCGAGCGTGCTATTGCTTACCGAAGCGACCATGACGGAAATTCCAGTCGAAAAGAAATTGCCTGCGCCGGAGATGGAAGCCTGACCAGGCGACACGTAGTGGATACGGCCATCCCCGCATGGTTGCAGTGTGTGCAGAATGACACTGTTCGGCTCGGTGTCGCGCGAAGGCCTGGCGACGAATTCTGGAGCGTGTCATGAAGATCGGTGAAGTTTGTCGACGCGGTGCCATCTCGATTGCCAATAGTGAAGGAGTCGCGGATGCGGCACAGCTGATGCGGGAACATCATGTGGGATTCCTGATCGTGTATCGGTTGGGTGACGATCTGCGCCGTCCGATCGGTGTATTGACCGATCGTGACCTCGTCGTCGAAGTCATGGCCAAGCAGGTCGATCCACAAGCGCTGAAGGTCGATGACGTCATGACCCGGACGCCAGTGATCGCCAATGAGAGCGACGACGTGAGCGAGCTGTTAAAGGCCATGCGCGTGGCGGGTATCCGCCGTGTGCCTGTCGTCGATGTTCGCGGTGCGTTGACAGGAGTCATTGCCACGGACGACGCGCTCGACCTGATCACGACATTCATGTGCGACATCGCCGGTTCCATCAAGCACGAGCAACGAGTGGAGCGGCGCGTGCGGGCGAGGTGAGATGCGGATACCGATTGCAGTTTCGGCGCGGCACGCCCATCTCAGCGAGGCCACGCTACGGCAGCTGTTCGGCGATCGATTCGAGCTGCAAGTGCGCAACTGGCTGTCGCAAACTGGCCAGTTCTCGGCGCAGCAGACGGTGAGTCTCATCGGCCCAAAGGGTCGAATCGACAACGTGCGCCTGATGGGACCGCCTCGAGCTCACGATCAGATCGAGCTCTCGCGTACCGATGAATGCACGCTGGGTATCACAGCGCCCTTGCGCATGTCGGGAAACCTGGCAAATACACCCGGGCTGCAAGTGGTCGGGCCAGCCGGCACCGTGACGTTACCGAGCGGCGTGATCACCGCCCGCCGGCATCTCCACATGAATCCGCAAGAAGCTCGACAGCTCGAGCTGCGCGATGGTCAAGTAGTGAGCGTCAAGATCGACAGCGACGGACGCGATCTGACCTTCGGCGATATCGTCGCACGCATAGCGCCGGACTTCCGCCTGGAATTGCACCTGGATACGGACGAAGCCAATGCCGCGGGTGTCACCAATGGCAGCTACGCGGAGATTGTCCGCTGAACGTCATCTGCCGATTTTGCCCGCCTGCGGTGGATCAGTAGGGTCGATCGGTACCGGTGAACTACGTAACTCACCGGGAACACTCCGGGCTATCGAGGTGAGGCGTAGCTGTCACCCTTGCGCCGTGGGATCGATGAAGGTGCCGAGCATGAAGTTCTGGTGGATTGCAACGATCTTGCCCTTGGGCCTTGCAGCCTGCGCCGCCCAGCCGACGCAGCGCGAGCTGACGCAGATGTCGGGGCTCGAAATGTATGAATCGCTTTGTGCCAGTTGCCATGGCGCGAGCGGCGAGGGCGACGGTCCCGTCGCACCGCTCATCAAGATTCGCGTGCCGGATCTCACTCGCATCGCGTATCGAAACGGCGGCGAGTTCCCGGCCGAGGACGTGCATCGGACCATCGACGGGCGCTTCGAACACCCGGCGCATGGGGCGCGTGACATGCCGGTGTGGGGCTGGCAGTTCTATCGTAGCGAGACGACCAAGGATCCAGCCGAGCGCGCGCGCGTGGACGCGTTGATTGATCGTCTGGTGGATTACCTGCGTACGATCCAGAAGAGTTAGAACATTCATGCGCAACGTGTCCCTCATCTGCGCGATGACTCTATTGGGCTGGCAGTCGGCAGCAGGAGCCGCGGACTACGTGGCAATGTCCGGGCAAGAGCTCTATGGCCGCTTCTGTGCCAGCTGTCATGGCGCGACGGGCCGCGGTGACGGCCCTGTGGCCAGCTCTTTCAAGGTGGAAGTGCCGGACCTGACCCTCATCGCCCGGCGCGCCGGGGGAGCGTATCCACGCGACCGGATCGAAAGAATCATCGATGGCCGCTACATCATCGGTGCGCACGGCAACCGCACGATGCCGGTGTGGGGCGAGGATCTGAGTCGGCTGGAACTGGGGAATCCCGACGCGGAGCAGAGTACGCGACTGATCATCCAGCGGCTGGCGGAGTACGTTTGGCGTCTGCAGAAGCCGAACGCCGACACCCGGAGGAGCAGCGATGAATAGACGACTGTGGAAGACCTTGATGGTCGTCATTTCCGATCCCTTCGCCGAGCATCAGCCGGCACTGACCAAGGCGCTGGCGCTATCGGCACGCACCGGGGCACGCCTGGTGCTGTTCAACTCTTTCATGCTGCCGCAACCGGTGAACGATGTGGCCATGCATTCACAGTCGCAGATCATCGCCTCGGCACTTCGCCAGCGCCGCGAGCGCATGGAAGCGATGGTCGATACCACGCCAGCTCGCAACGCGAAATGCATTGCCATGTGGGACTACCCGGCGCATGAGGCCATCATTCGCCAGCTCCTGAAGACCCGGCCCGATCTGTTGATCACCGCGAGCCATCGCCATGGCCGGCTCGCCCGATGGCTGCTCGCCAACACCGATTGGGAATTGATCCGTCAGAGTCCCTGCCCGCTCTGGTTCGTGAGGTCGCCCGAAATGGCACGGCAGCCGGGCATCCTGGTAGCGGTCGATCCGTTCCATGCTCATGACAAGCCGGCGGTGCTCGATGAGCGACTGGTGCGTGCGGCAAGTGCCATTGCTCAACAGTTCGGCGGGCGAGTGAGCCTGGTGCACGCCTGTCACGTTCCAGACACCTCGCGCTCGCTACGCTCACTGCTGCTCGCGCGTGCGAAGCAGACGGTGGAGGATCTGGCGGTACGACATGGGGTAGACGCCGATGCATGTGAAGTAAAGGCGGGAAAGGCGGAAGACGTGATTCCCGCCATCGAGCGACGTGACGGTGCTGACTTGCTGGTCATGGGCGCGGTCTCCCGCAGTGTCGATACACATCCAGTGATCGGCAATACAGCAGAGCGCGTCATCGATCGCGTGGCTTGCGATCTGTTGGTCATCAAGCCGACGACGAGCAATGTGCGTGCACTGTCCCCGAGTCGACGTCGGCACCCCAACAGGCGCCATCTGAACAACGGACGAGGCAGACGCGCGCCCGCCTCTGGCGGACGTGCCCCGGCATTGCGGACACAGATGAAATGAGGCACCTGAGCAGATCCTGGCCCGTTTTTCTGATCATCTGCGCCTCCAGTATCGGTCTTTCCGCAGCGGCCCAGGCGTTGCGTTCTGAGGAGCTGATCGATCAGGCGTTGCACACACAGCCGGATATCGGCGCGGGCAGGAAGCTCTACCGGGAGCAGTGTGCCAGCTGCCATGGCAAGACGGCCTATGGCAACGCCAAGGATGTGATTCCGTCACTGGCTTCGCAGTTGCCGATCTATCTCATCAAACAACTCGTCGACATGGCCGAAGGCGAGCGTGTCGCGACGGACATGCACCGGATCACCGCCCGTAAGTCGGTGAGCACGCCACAAGCCATCGCCAATCTGGCGCGCTACCTGGGCACTTTGGACCCGAATCCCAAGCCTGAGACCGGCGATGGCTCCCAGCTGGCGATGGGAAAGCGGTACTACCAAGGGTTGTGCGCGTTCTGTCATGGCGCACAGGGTGGTGGCAACGAGGCCCATGCAACGCCAGCGCTGCGTCGGCAGAACTATTCCTATCTGGTCATGCAGATGCGAGATCTGTCCGCCTACCATCGTTACAGTGTCAACCCGGAGATCGTCGATATGCTTCAGCAGCTGCCATATGAGCAGCTCGCCGCCATCGCCGATTATGCCTCGCGCTTGCCCATGGCGGATGGTTCGAGCGCTCATTCGCCGCCGCGCTGAGTGCAACCATGGCCAAACGGATCTTGATCATCGACGGCCATCCAGATCGCACGCCAGAGCGTTTCGTGCACGCACTGGCCGAAGCGTATCGACAGGGGGCCGAGGCGAACCGGCACGAGGTCATGACCCTGAGAGTGGCGGATTTGGGGTTTCCGTTACTGCGTACGCAGGCCGATTATGAGAAGGGTGAGCCATCGGAGGTCGTGCGACGCTGCCAATCTTTGATGGACTGGGCAACGCACGTGGTGATCCTGTACCCGTTATGGCTGGGCTCGATGCCGGCGTTGTTGAAAGGACTGCTGGAGCAGGTGTTGCGACCTGGCTTTGCGTTCAGCGCTCAGCGCCTGGGCCGTTGGCCGGTGAAGTTGCAGGCCGGCAAGAGCGCGCGGATCGTCGTCACAATGGGTATGCCCGGGTGGCTGTACCGCTGGTACTTCCGCGCGCACAGCGTGCGCAGCCTGCAAAGAAATATTCTGCACTTCATCGGTTTTCGCCGCGTACGGGCCACGATGATCGGCAACGTCGGCAACTTGTCCAGCAACGCACGGCAGGGATATCTGAAGCAGATGCGGGAGCTCGGCCAGCGCGCCAGATAGCTGCTCACTCACGAAGCCGGCGAGTCCGCCAGCAATTTCTCCAAGCGAGCGTCGTGCCCGTACAAGTCTGGAGCGAACAGCACGCCACGAGATGTCGTAGCGGCCGCCGTGGCGTAGAAGACTACAACTCGAACCGGAACGTCGAGGGAGACATGTCGCGGAGTGGTGCCACATAGCGCTGTCCGAACCGTCTCCGCATTCCATTCGCCCCGTGCGTTGGCGAGCACATACTCCGCCAGCGCGGCTGGATCACTGACGCGAATGCAGCCGTGGCTGAATGCCCGCTGAGCGGCCTCGAACAAGTTCGGTTCCGGCGTGCCATGCAGATAAATCGAGTATTGATTGGGCATGACAAACTTCACCGGCCCCAGCGCGTTATCGGCGCCGGGGCGTTGTCGCAGCCGAAGCTCGCCAGCGGCCAATGCCGCTATCGCCACAGCGGAGGGCTCCTGGACGATGGCATCGTCGCCTGCGCCTCGGACGATCTCGAAACGATGACGCTGCAGGTAGCTCACATCTTTGCGAATCCGTGGCAGCAACTCGTTGCGCACGATGCTCGTCGGTACATTCCAATACGGATTGAATACGACCTCTTCGATAGGTGCCGTGAAGATCGGGGTACGATGCTGAATTTTTCCCACGACGACTGGGATTTCCAGCAAGCGATCCTCGGGCCGGCCGGGTCGCGGCAGCGCGTACAACATGAAGTGGGGAATGTTGATGGCGATATCGGCTCGTGGCAGCGCGGCCAGCCAGCGCCAACGTTCCATCGACAACTCGATCTGCAGCACTCGCTGTTGCATCGGAACGTTCAGTGCGGCCAGCGTCTGCCGGCCGAGCGCGCCGTCTGCCGCCAGTCGATGTCGAACTTGAAACCGCTCCAGTGCCTGCGCCAGTGCGACGTCTATGATCTGTGATTCGGCGCGGGTCGCGTTCTCGTCGAGAAGATCTCCCAGAATCACGAGCTGGCGCCTCAGCTGCGAGGCGCCAGCATATGCATCGCCAATCCGCAGCGTGTGACCGGGCAGGGGAGGCAGCGGTTGAATGGTTCTATCCAGGGCCAGCTCCCGATACCGTGGCAGAGCCTTTTTCAGCAGCTGATACGGAGCAACCCGCGGCTCCAGCGACGCAAGCGTTGCAGCTACATCCTCGGTCGTGGCGAGCAGCTGCAGCAACTGCTGGTTGTTTCCCCGTGTGGCGGACGGTAGATCGAAGCCAGCTGCGCGGGGCGCAACGCGTCCATGGCGTAGATGCGAGACGAATCGTGACGTCAATTCCGAGAGCTCCTGGTCGTAGCGCCTGAGCAATTCGGGGTCCGCAGAGCCGGCCGTGACGAGCTGCCATTGAGCTGGAGATAAACGGCTGGCGTACGCTTTCGGCGACAAGCCATAGCGCTCGGCTGCTTCGAAGACTCGCCCCATCTGCTGTGCTTGCGTCGTGGGGCGGCCATTGTGCACCCAGCGCAGTGCCTCGGCATGCGCGCTCGCTGCAAACAACAGGAGGATCGCAAGACAGGCCGATCGCATCCTTGATGTCACTTCTGTCGCCTTCGTTGGGTGATGATTTCGAGGCGAGTATGGTAATGCAGGGTGTCAGCCTCTCATTCGGAAATCCGCTGATTCGCTGCGGAGAAGTCGCAGCCGGGCGCCCTAACGGCACGACATGATCGCGACCGGTACCTGCTTTCGCGCGCAACCGCGCGGCCTCGAGCCGGGATAGGAGTGGGACGATCCGCTTGCTGCCGACACGGTCGTTGCACGCCATCACCCTGGGATTCTGCGAGCAAGTTAGGTGGATTCACCGGTACCAGCACTGGGCGTGTGGGATGAGAGTACGCGGACAAACGCGCCGTCGACCGAGGCAGGATCATGAACGCGATCCAAAATATTCTGGTGATCGTCGATCCGACTGTCCAACAGCAACCTGCCGTGGCCAAAGGGGCCGTTCTGGCACAGAGATTTTCGGCGCGGCTGGATCTGTTCATTTGCGACACCGAGGCCGCGAGAAACATGCGTCTCGCGCAACATCTGCGTGAGTCGCCTCGGGCGCTGCTGGAGCCGCTGAGTTCATGGCTCGATTCCATCGCGGCGCCGCTGCGGGAAGGGGGGATCGAGGTGATGACGGAAGTGTCGACTGCGGATCCGCTGCACACGGCGCTCCTGGATCGAGTGAAACATACCTGCGCGGGTCTGGTGATCAAGGACACTCATCATCACACGGTTGCCCAGCGCACGTTCTTGACGAACACCGATTGGGAGCTGATCCGCGGTTCCCCGGTCCCACTATTACTGGTCAAACCGACACCGTGGTTCGCAACACATCGTATCGCAGCGGCACTCGATCCCGGTCACATGGATGACAAGCCGAGAATGCTGGATCGCTGCATTCTGGACGAGGCAGTCCGTCTTGCGAAGGCACTCGGAGGCGAGGTACACGCTATCCATGCCTACATCCCGGCCACGATGATCGCTGCTGCCACGGTCACCGTGCCGCCGTTGGTGGTGGATATTCCGCTCGAAGCCCTGGAGCAGGAGCGCAAGAGCAAACTCAAGGAGTTGGTGGCACTCACGTCGGACTACCGGGAGTTTCCGCCGGAGATTCATCTGGAAACCGGCGGTGTCAGCGAAGCCCTGTGTCGCATCGCGCGTGAATATGAGATCGATATCATGGTGATGGGCTCCATCTCGCGCCGGGGCTTGAAGCGCATGCTGATCGGTAGCACGGCGGAGGATGTGCTCGAACACTTGCCCTGCGACATGCTGGTCGTGAAGAGTCCGAATTTTGCGGAGCTGGTGGTCTTGTAACGCAGGGCCTTCCATGTCAGCGCGCAAATCCTATGCAGTTGCTGGAGTTGCCGCGGCAGCTCTCGGTGTCTTGACCGGTGTCGGTTATCGGCGCTTTCGACACGAGCTGCGCGCGGCGCAACTACGCGTCAGCATCGGCAGTTCACTGGCGCAGACCGCCAGTGGGCGAATCGAATATGCTCAGCAGGGGCGGGGTGATCCTCTACTGATCGTGCATGGAGCAGGCGGAGGGTTCGACCAAGGATTGCTGTTCGCGCGCGGTCTGGCGGAGCAAGGCTTCAATGTAACGGCGATGTCACGATTCGGCTATCTGCGCACGCCGATGCCGGAAAATGCCTCGCCAGCGGCGCAAGCGGACGCGCACGCGAGTTTGCTCGACAGTCTGCACATTCGTGAGGCGACGATCATCGGCGCTTCCGCCGGTGCGCCCTCGGCACTGCAATTTGCAATTCGTCATCCGCAGCGCTGCCGGGGACTGGTGCTGTTAGTACCCCTCACGTGGGCACCGGGCGACGCTTTGGGTTCGGTCCACAAGCCGGCGCGCATTGCCGAGCTGATGCTTCGCTGGCTCGTCGCCTCAGACGCCATTTACTGGATGGCACTACGAGTTGCGCGCGATGCGGTCATCGAAACGGTGCTGGGTACGCCCCCGTCGCTGGTGAAAGCAGCGAGCCAGAGCGAGCAGGCGCGGATGAATGAAGTCCTGCGCACTGTCTTTCCGCTCAGTCAGCGTGCGGCAGGGCTGAAGAACGATGCTCTTGTCGCAGGATCGCTCACTCGATATGAGCTCGAAGAAGTACGAGTGCCCACCCTCGTCATCGCGCTTCGCGATGATCTGTATGGAATGTACGCCGGCGCGCGTTACACCGCTGAGCACATCCACAGCGCCAGGTTCGTGTCTTATGACCACGGTGGTCATCTGTGGGTCGGCCATCAAGACGCCTTGATGGAGGCAGTCGCCTCGTTCGCGCGCCAATGCTCACAGGCGACTGCAGTTGGAGCCGCCAATGGTGAGTGAATTCACCTACGACTCGAAGCGAACGTACATGTCCGCCGAAGATCGAACCAGGAGCACGGTCAGCACTGCGAGGAAGTTGCGGGCGCTGGGATCGGCTGCGAGTTATCCCGTGCCGGCCACGACGGTGGAGCTGATCGAAACGCACTTCGCCTGGATATTCCTGATCGGGGAGTACGCCTACAAGATGAAGAAGCCGATTGCGTATTCGGTGCTGGATCTGCGCTCGCTGCAGGCTCGGCACCGCAACTGCCTCGCCGAGGTGCGGTTGAATCGCCGGCTGGCGCCGGATGTGTATCTGGGCGCCGTGCCATTGACCATCGACGCGCACGGCGCGGTCAAGGTCGCTGGCGAAGGCAGCACCATCGACTGGCTGGTCTGGATGAAGCGCTTGCCCGCTCGCGCGATGCTCGACCGCGCAATGGCCGACAGATCGGTTTCGTTCACGGCGCTCGCCGAGGTCGGAGCGCTGCTGGCCAGATTCTATGAGCGGCAGCCGCGATACTTCGTGCCGGCGCGGCACTATCATCTTCATCTGATCGACCGAACGGCCAACGAACGAACTGCCTTGCTTGCGCCGGAACTGAAACTGGATGGCGTGCGAGTCTCTGCGGCAGTCGCTGCGATCGAGCAGTGTCTCAGCGCGCTGGAGGTCGAGTTGGGAAACCGCGCAGTGGAGGGCAGGATCCAGGAGTGCCACGGCGATCTGCGACCCGAGCACGTCTGCGTATCGCCACTGTGCATCATCGATGCACTGGAGTTTTCGCGCGAGTTGCGAGTCCTCGATCGGGCTGAAGATCTCGCCTTTCTTCGCCTTGAATGTGAGGTGACCGGCGCGCCGGATGTGGCCGACCAGATCCTCAGCGCCTACCAAAGTCAGTCCGGCGACAGGTTCTCCCGTCAGTTGATGTATGGCTATCAAGCTTGCCGCGCGCTGGTGCGTGCGAAGATCCTTGCATGGCACATCCTGGATCCGACCGTCGCATCGCTCGCACCATGGACGCAGAGGGCCCTCGCATACCTGTCGCTGTGCGAGCGGTGCGCGATGAGGGCGTGTGTCAGTTGAACTATTGTTCGTGCGCAACCCGGCGTGGCTTCGCTCGGGATTGAGCGATCAGCGCGGCTACCTGGCCGTCGTCCGTCTGCTGGAAATTCCGATACCAGTCGGCGACCGCCAGGAACAAACGCGGTTCAACTGCGCACACGACCTCGTCGGCTTCAGCGCGCAGGTGTCGAATGGCTTGCGATGGTGCCACCGGGAGTGCCACGACCACACGTACAGCTCCCTGTTTGCGAACGGCTCTGATGGCTGCTCGGATCGATGCACCCGTGGCGGCGCCGTCGTCCACGAGAATAACGGTGCGCCGTTTGAGATCCAACGGCAGCCGACCATTGCGGTACATGCCTTCGCGATGCTGCAACTCCTGATTCTGGTGTTGCAGCTCGGCGCGCAGTTGGCCAGAGTCGCACAGCAGTGGCGCAATGCCCTCGTTCAGAAGGGAGATGCCCCCGGATGCGATGGCGCCAATGGCAAGCTCGGGCTGACCAGGCGCGCGTAGTTTACGCACTACCATCACGTCCAAGGGCAAGTGCAGTGCCTTGGCAACCTCGAATGCGACAGGAACGCCGCCGCGGGGCAACCCCAGCACGATCGCATCGTTGCGTTCGTAATAGGCGGACAACAGGCTGGCGAGTATCTGGCCCGCATCGCTACGATCGTTGAATTCGTTCATGGCTGTCGATTCCGAAACCTCTCGCCTCATCATCTACGCGCCTTTGCCACTCGATGCCCTCCGAGGATTTGCGTGTTGGTACGTGGAAGCTCGCAACGCTGGCCTCAGCAACGATTGCGTCGAACGCCGGCGCAGCTATCGGTGGGCCCCGCTCCGGGAACCATGCTAGCGGTTACGGGCAATCTCAGATAACGATCGGGTCGGGTTCCGGGAATCATTTGATCGGCGTCCGAGTTGGACGCGGTTGAATCGATGAGCCCGCTCGACACAATCCTGGTGATCGTGAATGCCAAGGCCAGACATCAAACGGGCCTGGCGAAAGCCGCGTTGCTTGCGCAAAAATGCCGGACTCGCCTGGAACTCTTCGCCGGCGACGCTGATGCACCGCCGTCGGCGTTACTGTCGCTCGCTCGGCCGCTGCGTGAGGGAGGGCTCGATGTCACGACAGCGACTGTCTGCGCGGATAGTTCGAACGCCGCGCTGCTGGCCCGGATGAGAGACCCGGGCATCGGGTTCGTTATCAAGGATGTCGTTCACAGCGCTTCATCACCGCGGTGTGCTCTGACGGCTACTGATTGGGAGCTCGCGCGCGCCTGTCCGGTCCCGTTGCTGCTGAGCAAGGCGACGCTATGGTCCGAGGTGCCAGTGATCTGCGCGGCAATCGATCCACGGCATGAGGATGACGGGATGGAGTGTTTGAACAGGGCGATCCTGACGAAGGGGGCGATGCTCGCCAAACGCATGGGCGGGGACCTGCACGTGCTCCATGCATACGTTCCGCCGATACTCGCAATCGCGACCACAGCGGCCGGCGATGTGCGGCCGACCGAGCGTGCGCAATCCCTCATGAGCGCGCCGACCAACGCCAGGCTCCGAGAGCTGCGAAGCTTCAGCTCCGGTTACCAAGTGCCTGCAAGCCATGTACACCTCTTTATCGGATCTGCATGCGAGGCGTTGAGCGGAGGCGTCATTCAGTTGGGAGCCAGTATCGTCGTGCTGGGTGCGGTCTCGCGTGCCGCTTTACGCACACATATCATTGGCAGCACCGCGGAAGGAATGCTCAAGCAGATCTCCTGCGACGTACTCGTGGTGAAACGGCCGTATGTAGCGATGAAGCCTCACTAGCGCAGGGAATCAACCTGTGACGTCGCGGGCCGCGTATTCAGCAGCTCACTTATGAGCGTCAACAATTCCTCGGCGTCGATCGGCTTGCTCGCGAGGCGTAGTTGGCGATCCCCCGGCAACTTGCGCATGGCGCTGGATGTGTCTCCGGTCACTAGGATCGCCGGGATGTTCCGGGCCAGTTGCTCGCGGATCGCGGCGATGACGTTCAATCCGGTCTGATCGTCTTTGAGGTGATAATCGCTGACCAGCAGGTCGATATCGGGATGATCCCGGCCGCGCTGTAGCGCTTCTTCGCGACTGG
>Ga0164243_10009373_pt1 | contig 14260 bp, 16 predicted proteins | sample OricompcompostOP_FD_108781 | JGI IMG/M metagenome (GOLD analysis project Ga0164243, IMG submission 108781) | Organic Plus compost microbial communities from Emeryville, California, USA - Original compost - Organic plus compost (OP) | ecosystem: Engineered > Solid waste > Mixed feedstock >... | reverse complement strand
GGGTCCGGAGAAACTCCGCGTCCTGGCTTGCTAGCCCTCGGCAGGCCACCGGCCCGCCTTTCGGTTGACGCCTGTACAGAAAACTGAGAATGGAAGTCAAATTAAATTGCGATACAGTCGCACATTCGAAGTGTAATAATTCCAATGAAGAAGCATTCAATATCAGAACCCGGTGATAATGGCGTCCTACAGAAGGATAATACTTCCTCGTATAAGGCGATCGGACTTCCAGATCGCACGATCAAGAGTCACGATCTCTTCGGAGAATCAAACGAAATTGGAATTGTTCATCAGGGTTCCGTATACAGGCTGCGCCTGACCCGGACCGGAAAGCTCATCCTCAACAAATGATCGCCGCCCCGAAAATCCGCGCCGGCGCTGCCGCCGGCTCGCTGTCCGCCCGCCTGCGTGCCGGCCTTCTCGGCCTGGCCGCGCTGGCGGCACTCGCCTGCCCCGCCGCTGCCGTTGAAGCCCAGCGCATCGTCTCCATCGGCGGCGGCACCACCGAGATTCTGTACCGGCTCGGCGTGCAGGACCGCGTGGTCGCGGTGGACACCACCAGCCTCTACCCGCCCGAGGCGACGCAGAAGCCCAATGTCGGCTATATCCGCGCGCTCTCTGCGGAGGGTGTTCTGGCACTCTCGCCCGATCTCATCCTGATGGAGGAAGGGGGCGGGCCGCCCGAAGTGGTGGCGCTGCTCGACAGGGCCGGCGTTCGCGTCGTGCATCTTCCCGGCGGGCACAGTGCGCAGGCGCTGCCGGAGAAGATCCGCGCCATTGCCGATGCGGTCGGCGAGAAGACCGAGGGTACGAGCCTTGCAGGCGACGTGGCCGCCGATCTGGAGCGCCTGCGCCGCGACCTCGCCACGGTGAAAAGGCGCAAGCGTGTGCTCTTCGTGCTCTCGCTCGTCGACGGACGGCCGATGGCGGCTGGGTCCGACACCGCGGCCGACGCCATGATCCGCCTCGCGGGCGGCGAGAACGTCTTTGGCGAGGTGCACGGCTACAAGACCATCTCGCCGGAAGCCGCGGCCGCGCTGCAGCCCGACGTGGTACTGATGGTCAGCCGCGGCGGCGGGCTCGACCCGAAGGCCGGCGCGCTGAAGCTGCCGGCGTTCGCCGAGACGCCGGCCGGCAAGACCGGCGCGCTGGTGCGCATGGACGCGCTTTATCTGCTCGGCTTCGGCCCGCGCACCGCCCAGGCCGCGCGTGAGCTGGCGGAAAAGCTCTACCCCGAGCAGGCCGCCGCATGGAAAGCACAGCAATGAGCGTCGGCACGCTCCCGCTCGGCGCCGTGCATGGCGACCGCTCCAGCCTGGGCCGCGTGGCGCTGCTGATGCTGCTCGCCGCGCTGGCCGTCGTTGCCGTGCTCTCCCTCGGCGTAGGGCCGTCGGGGCTATCCGCCGGGCAGGTTCTGGGCATCCTGGCGAACGGCCCGACCGCACAGGGCACCCATGCCGGCGACGTGCTGATCGTCTGGCAGATTCGCCTGCCGCGCATGGTGATGGGGGCGCTGGTCGGCGCCTCGCTCGCCACCGCCGGCGCGGTGATGCAGGGTCTTTTCCGCAATCCGCTGGCCGATCCCGGGCTGGTCGGGGTCTCCTCCGGCGCGGCGCTCGCAGCGGTGTCCACCATCGTGCTCGGCCAAACCGTGCTCGCGCCCCTGGTCTGGTTTCTCGGTTCCTACACGCTGCCGCTTGCGGCCTTTGCCGGCGGCCTCGTCTTCACCCTCATTCTGCACGCCATTGCCACACGCGAGGGACACACCTCGGTCGCCACCATGCTGCTGGCCGGCATCGCGCTCGGCGCCTTCGCCGCCGCCGCGACGGGGCTTCTGGTCTACATCAGCAGCGACCAGCAATTGCGCGACATCACCTTCTGGTCGCTCGGCGGCCTGAGTGGCGCGAGCTGGACCAAGCTCGCCGCCGGCGGGCCGATCATGCTGCTGGTGCTGCTCGCCATGCCCGCCCTCGGGCGCGGGCTCAACGCGATCGTGCTCGGCGAGGCCGAGGCCTTCCATCTCGGCATTTCGGTGCAGCGGCTGAAGCGCATGGCGATCTTCCTCACCGCGGCCGCCACCGGCGCGGCGGTGGCCTCGGCCGGGGTGATCGGCTTCATCGGCATAGTGGTGCCGCACCTGCTGCGGCTGCCCATGGGCGCGGACCACCGCCAGCTCCTGCCCGCAAGCGCGCTGCTCGGCGCCGTCTTGCTGCTCCTGGCCGACATGCTGGCGCGCGTGGTGGTGGCCCCGGCGGAACTGCCCATCGGCATCATCACCGCGGCGCTTGGCGCGCCCTTCTTCCTGTGGATGCTGCTGCGCAACCGCGGCGTGGTCGGGGACTGAGGCGATGTACGAACTTCGTGACATCGGCGTGGAGCGCGGCGGGCGACCCATCCTGGCGGACGTCAGCACCGCCATCCGCCCCGGGCGCTTCACCGTAGTGCTCGGCCCCAACGGCGCCGGCAAATCGACGCTGCTCAAGGTCGCGACCGGCGAGCTTGCTCCCGACCGGGGCCTTGCCCTGTTCGAGGGCATTCCGCTGTCCGCCATCCCGCCGCGCGCGCTGGCGGAGCGGCGCGCGGTGCTGCCGCAGAGCGCGCGGCTGGCCTTTCCCTTCACCGTCTTCGAGGTGGTGCGGCTCGGGCTCGACTGCCGCGGCGGCATCTCCCCGGCCATGCGCCGGCAGGCGCCCTTGGCCGCGCTGGAGCAGGTCGACCTGCCGGGCTTCGGCCCGCGCCGCTACGAGGCCTTGTCGGGCGGCGAGCAGCAGCGCGTGCATCTTGCCCGCGTCCTCTGCCAGATCGGCGAGCCGGTGACAGACGGCACGCCGCACTACCTCTTCCTCGACGAGCCGACCTCGAGCCTCGACATCAAGCACCAGATCGGCACGCTGGAGATCGCGCGGCGCTTCGCGCAGGCGGGCGGCGGCGTGCTCGCCATCCTGCACGACCTCAACCTCGCCGCGGCCTTCGCCGACCACCTCATCGTCATGCGGCGCGGCCGCCTCGTCGCCGAGGGGGCTCCGCAGGAGGTGCTCACCGACGCGCTGGTGGAAGACGTCTTCGAACTGCCGCTGCGCGTGCGCGCGACGCCGGCCGGCGACATACCCTTCGTGCTGCCGCAGTCGGGGGTCGGCCAGGCGCTGCTCTAACGCTGCGCCAGCCAAGCCTGGGCCAAGGTGAAGTCCGCCTGCGAGAGGTTGTGGCCGGCGGGCAGGATGCGGTGCTCCACCGCCGCACCAGAGGCTGAGAGGGTTTCCGCAAGCCGCTTCGCCTGGTCCGCCGTCACCAGCGGATCGCTGGTGCCCGACAGCATCAGCACCGGCGTACCCGCGAGGTCCGCCTGGGGCGGGTCGCTCAGCACCGGCATCGGCCGCAGCAGCACCGCGCGGGCGAGAGCGCCGGGATGCAGCAGGAGCAGCGCCGCGGCGATGTTGGCGCCGTTCGACAGCCCAAGCGCGACCGGCGCCTCCAGCCTATAGGCGGTGCGCGCCTCGGCGATGAAGGCGGCAAGCTCGCCCGCCCGCACCTTGACGTCCTCCTCGTCGAAGACACCCTCGGCCAGGCGGCGGAAGAAGCGCGGCATGCCGCGCTCGCTCACCTTGCCGCGCGGCGACAGCAGCGCCGAGCCGGGCGCGATGGCCTCGCCGAGCGGCAGAAGATCGTTCTCGTCGCCGCCGGTGCCGTGCAGCAGCAGAAGCGGCGGACGCCCGGCCGTGGCCGCCGGGACGAAGCGGTGGATGAAGCTGGTGGGTGCGTTGGTCATGGTCTTGCCCTCGCCGGGTGGTTGCCGTGGCAGCCACCCGGTTCTGGTTTCAGGATACAGGTTCCGCATCCGGCGGTTCGCCGGAAACGGGGTCGAGTTCGGGCAGCACGGCCTCGATCTCCTTGCGATGCGGCTCCAGCCCCTTTGGGAGCTTGAGGCTCTGGCCGAGCTCGGACGCGGGCTCGTCGATCGTGAAGCCGGGCTCGTCGGTCGCGATCTCGAAGATCACTCCGCCGGGCTCGCGGAAATAGACCGAGCGGAAATAGTCCCGGTCCTTCTGCTCGGTCGTGTGCACGCCGTGCCGAGTGACGAGCTTCTCGACCAGATCGGCCTGCTCGGCATCGTCCCTTGCACGGAAGGCGATGTGGTGCACCGTGCCGCCCCCCGGACGCCCTCGCAGGAAGCCCGGTGCCGCGCGCAGATCGATGACGCCGCCGAGACCGCCCGTCTCGAAGCGCGTGACGTTGTCCTCGCGCCCGGTTTCCCGGAAGCCGAAGACGTCGGTCAGGATCGCCGCCGTGGCCGCGGTCTCGCCGAGCAGAAGCCCGACGCCGTGCAGCCCACGGATGGCGTTCCCGGCCGGAACATCCTCCGTGCTCCAGGCCGGCTCGGCCTCCGCTCCGGGCACAGCCACCAGCGCCAGCCGCGTGCCGTCCGGATCGCGGAACGGCAGCACGCTTTCACCGAAGCGCTTCTCGACCGCGTCGTGGGCCACATTCTCGGCAACGAAGCGGTGCGCCCAGAAGCCGAGCGCGCCTTCCGGCACGCGGAAGCGCGTCTCCTGCGTCTCGCCAATGCCGAGCCGCCTCGGCGCGACATGCGCCCAGGGAAAGAAAGTGAGGAGCGAGCCCGGATGCCCGGCCTCGTCGCCATAATAGAAATGATAGGTGCCGGGATCGTCGAAGTTCACGGTGCGCTTGACCATGCGCAGGCCAAGGACGCGCGTGTAGAAGTCCCGGTTGCGGCGGGCGTCGCCGGCAATCGCCGTGACATGGTGGATGCTGTTCTGCGCCATATCCGTGTCTCCCTGCGGCGCCCTTTGATGCGCCGCGCTCGGCCTCACAGATATGCAACCAGATTCGGCATTACATCGGCAGTTAGTTGCATGTACGCAAGTTACCGCTTGCACCCATGGAGCTTTCCCGGGCATCCTGGCAGCGCCTCACACGCACGCGGGAGGTTCCGGCCCTGCAAGACAACGCCCTCACCTGGGAGGACTTCCGCCTCGTCAAGGCGGTGGCCGACGCGCGCGGAATGCCGGGCGCCGCCGCGCTTCTCGGCCTGAGCCTCTCGACCATCTTCCGCCGCCTCGGCCAGATCGAGGCTGCGCTGGGAACCACGCTGTTCGAGCGCCGCCGCGCGGGCTATGCCCCGACCCCCGCGGGCGAGGAGATGGTCGCCGTCGCCAACGGCATGGATGAGCAGGCCAGCGGCTTCGCCCGCAAGGTGGCGGGCCGCGAGATCCTGCCGGCCGGCGAGGTGCGCATCGCCACGGCCGATGCGCTATTCGTGCACCTGCTGGCGCCGCTCTGCGCCCGTTTCCAGGCCACCTGTCCCGACATCCGCCTCGACATCGCGGTCGGCAATCCGCCGCTCAACCTCTCCAAGCGCGACGCCGACATCGCCATCCGCGCCACCGACACGCCGCCGGAAAACCTCGTCGGACGCCGCGCCGCCCGCCTTGGCTGGGCGCTTTATGGCCGCGCCGCCGACTTTCCCGATTCCACGCGCCTGCCCGATTCCGAGGCCCTGACCACGCGGCGCTGGGTCGGGCTCGACGACAGCGCCATGCCTATTCCCGTGGCGAAATTCACCCGCGCGCGGGTGGCCGAAGCCAATCTGGTGCTGCGCGCCAATACCGTGCTCGGACTGGCGGAGGCCATCGGGGCCGGGATCGGATTGGGCTACCTGCCCTGCTTCGTGGGCGATGTACGCCCCTCGCTGCTGCGCCTCGGCGCCCCCGACGAGCGCTTCGCCGCCGATCTGTGGCTGCTGACCCATCCGGACCTGCGGCACTCGCCGCGCATCCGCATCCTGCTCGATTTTCTGGCCGCGGAACTCAGCCGGCTGCGGCCGCTTCTCGAAGGGAACGGACGGCGGCCATGACGATCTTCTTCACCAGCGACACCCATTTCAGCGATCCGCGCGTGCTCGCCATCGATCGCAGGCCCTTCGCCTCGCTGGAGGAGCACGACGCCGCATTGATCGAGCGCTGGAACGCGGTGGTCGGCAAGAAGGACGTGGTCTGGCATCTCGGCGATTTCGTCCGCACCCGGGAGACCGCCGACGCCGAGCGCTTCCTCAACGCCCTGAACGGCACCAAGCACCTGATCATCGGCAACAACGATTTCCCCTCGACGCTGGAGGCGAAGGGTTGGGCCAGCCAGCAGCATTATGCGGAGATCGAGGTGGACGGCAGCCGGCTCGTCCTGTGCCACTACCCCTTCCGCACCTGGAACCATATGGGCGACGGCGTGATCGACCTGCACGGCCACAGCCACGGCAAGCTCAGCCCGATGCCCCGGCAATACGATGTCGGCGTCGACGCCCACGACTTCACGCCCCGCCGGCTGGAGGAAATCCGCAAGCGCCGCCGCAGCCGCGCCGCCAAGACGTCGAAGGCAAAGCCATGAGCCGCCGCGCCGACGTCGAGGCCGCATTGCGCCATCTCGCTCCGCTTGTGCCCGAGTTCGAGGCCGGAGCCATTCTCGACCATGCGCAGGACAGTCCGGGGCTGCAGACCGCGACGCCGGAAAATGCCGCCTGGCTGGCAATGACCGCCTTCATCCGCCACCGCATGACCGACTATGATTCCCTGTTGGCGGAGGGCTACGACGCCGACAGCGCCCGGTTCTTCGTGGCCGACGCCATGCAGGAAATCCTCGAGAGCTGGGGTGCCCGGCGCTTGCTCTGAAGCCATTCTCGCCGGCCACGCGAAATTGTGAGGCGGGTTCTCCAGCCGCGGCTGTATGTCATGCTCGGATAGTCCCGTGAAAGCAGCGCCCTAGAAGAGCAACGGCCTCCAGCCTGGCGTTCTGTTCCCCGCGCGGAAAAGGCCCGTTTGACCATTCCCATGGGCATCGGGCTTGCGCGCTCCTGATTTTTGCATTCATAATTCATTCGAGCTGCATTCGACCCTTGTAAAGCCCGAGGAAACGGGCGCCGCAGCTTTGGGGAGGAAAGCTAATGAGCATCCTGAAAACACTGATGATCGCCGCGGTGGGCGCCGTGATTTCGACGACGGCGGCCTCCGCTCTCGAGATCAAGCTCGGCCATGTCGGCGAGCCTGGCTCGCTGTTCGACCAGACCTGCCAGGAATTCGCCAAGCGCGCCAACGAGAAGCTCGGCGACAAGGCGAAGGTCGTTGTCTTTGGCTCCAGCCAGCTCGGCGGCGATTCGGAAATGCTGAAGAAGCTGAAGCTCGGCACCATCGACCTGGCTCTGCCCTCCACGGTGATGACCACCGTGGCGCCGGAATTCGGCCTGTTCGAGATGCCCTATCTGATCAAGGATCGCGACCATGCCGCGCGTGTCCGCGACGCGGTCATCAACCCGACCCTGAAGCCGATCGCCGAGAAGAAGGGCTACCACATCCTCGCGACGTGGGAGAACGGCTTCCGTCAGATCACCAACAACACCCGCCCGATCGTGAAGCCCGACGACCTCAAGGGCATCAAGCTGCGTGTGCCGAAGGGCGTGTGGCGCGTGAAGATGTTCCAGACCTACGGTGCGACTCCGAGCCCGATGGCGCTGTCGGAAGTGTTCGTGGCGCTGCAGACCGGCGTCATGGACGGTCAGGAAAACCCGCTGGCGCAGATCTATCCCTCGCGCTTCCAGGAAGTGCAGAAATATCTGTCCATGTCGGGCCACGTTTACACGCCGGCCTACCTGACCGCCGGCCGCAGCTGGGAGAACATGCCTGAGGACGTGCGCAAGATCCTTCAGGACACCGCAACCGAGATGCAGCCGGTCGCGCTCGAAATCGCCGCCAAGCTCGACGACGAGCTGCTCGGCAAGCTCAAGGATGCGGGCATGAAGGTGAACGAGGTCGACAAGGCCGCCTTCATCGAGGCCTCCAAGCCGATCTATGCCGAGTTCGCCAAGGAAGTCCCGGGCGGCCAGGAGATGGTCGACAAGGCCCTCGAGCTCGGCAAGGGCTCCTGATCGGAACTGAAACCGGGGCGCGCTGCTTCAGTGCGCCCCGGGCCCGTGTCGCCGACCTCCAGCGGATGAGCGTGTGATGAAAACTGTTCGTGTCTGGTACGACCGCTTCCTGGAAGTGATCGCTGCCGCCCTCATGGCTGGCCTGGCGGTCATCCTTATCATGGGGTTCGTATACCGTTTCCTTGGGATGTCGCTCGTCTGGTACGACGAGGTGGCGTCCATCGGCCTGGCCTGGCTGACCTATTACGGCAGCGCCCTGGCCGCCCATCGCGGAGCCCATATCGGCTTTCCGGGCATCGTGAATGCCCTGCCGCCGAATCTGCGCCTCGCCGCCACCATTCTCTCCGAGACCATCACCATCGGCTTCTTCGTGCTTCTCGCCTATTTCGGCGCCGAAGTGATGGTGATCCTCCAGGGATCGACGCTCGTCTCTCTGCCGAACGTCTCGCAGGTTCTCACCCAGTCGGTCATTCCGATCGCTTCCGTGCTGTTCATCATCGCCGAACTGCTCCGTCTGCCCGAAGTGCTCGAGGCAGCGCGCGGCAAGGGCTTCGAGGACCACGAACTGAAGGAAGCCCTGGGCGGGCTCGACCCCGAGCAGCTTAATGTTGGAGCCGCGAAATGACCGGCACTCTCGGCTATATGTTCGTTGGCCTGTTCGCGATGGTGCTGCTGAATGTGCCCATCGCGATCGCCCTGGCCGTGGTGGCCGTCGGCGCCATCTGGATCGTCCAGGGCAGCGGCATGCTGCCCAACGCCGCACTCGTCATGTACGAGGGCGCGACCAGCTTCCCGCTCCTCGCCATCCCGCTGTTCATCCTGGCGGGCGGGATCATGAACTCCTCGTCAATCTCGCGGCGACTGATCAATCTTGCCTCGGCCATGCTCGGCTTCGTCCGTGGCGGCCTGGCCATGGTGACCATCGGCGCCTCGATGTTCTTCGCGGAGATTTCGGGTTCGGCGGTGGCCGGCGTCGCGGCGCTCGGCACCCTGCTCATCCCGGCCATGAAGAGCCGCGGCTATTCCAAGGAATTCGCGGCGGCGGTGTCCTCGTCCGCGGCCAGCCTGGCGATCATCCTGCCGCCCTCGATCCCCATGATCCTGTATGCGGTCATGGCCCAGGTCTCGGTGGTGAAGATGTTCATCGCCGGCCTCCTGCCCGGTCTCGTCGGGGGCGTCGGTCTGGCTATCGCCAGCTATTTCTACGCCCGGAAGTACAACTTCCCGGTCGAACAGCGCTTCTCGCTCAGTCGCCTCGGCACGGCCTTCAAGGAAGCGCTGTGGGCGTTGATGCTGCCGGTCATCATTCTCGGCGGCATCTTCGGCGGTTTCGTCACCGCCACCGAGGGCGCGGCGGTCGCCGTGGTCGCGGCGCTGCTGATCTCCGTGGTGATCTATCGCGAGCTCAGCCTGAAGGATCTCTACAAGGCGCTGGTCGACTCCGCGATCCAGACCTCGGTGGTGATGCTGCTGGTTGCGGCCTCGGCGCTGATCGGCGTCTTCCTGACGGAAGCGCAGGTTCCGCAGGTGCTGGCGCGTTCCATCCTGGGACTGACCGACAACCCCTATCTGGTGCTGCTGCTGCTCAACCTCTTCTTCCTCGTGGTTGGCATGTTCCTGCACTCGGCGGCGGCCATCATCCTGACGGTTCCGATCGTCCTGCCGCTCATTCAGCAGGTCGGCATCGACCCGGTTCACTTCGGCCTCGTGCTGACGCTGAACCTGGCAATCGGCCAGCAGACGCCGCCGGTTGCCTCGGTGCTGATCGCGGCCTGCGCGATCTCGAAGTCGGACATCTGGGAAACGACGAAGGCCAATATCGGCTACATCTTCGTTCTCGTGACCGTCCTCCTGATCTGCACCTATGTGCCGTGGCTCGCTCTGGCCCCGACGCACTGGTTCTACGGAGACGCCGCGCTGCCCACGAACGGGTTCTAGCGCGGAAACGGAAAGCGCGCCTCGGCGCGCTTTCCACGGAACGGCCCCGGTCAGGCTTTCGGCCGCAGATGGCAGCGCCCCGGAACGCTGCCGGGGTCTTTTCTTGAATGTGGCCGAGCCGGCGCCAGCAGGCGCGCTGCCCCAGCGGCGGCAAGCTCGGGTGAAAAGGAAGTTTCAGACATGACCGAGGTTCTTGATCGCACCCGGCAGGGTTCCGGAACGGAGCGCGCTGCCGGCACCGATGCCGCCGCCTCCCTGCCGCTCTCGGGCGTGCGGGTGCTCGATTTCAGCCAGGTCATGGCGGGACCGTTCGCCTGCATGCTGCTGGGCGATCTCGGCGCCGACGTCATCAAGATCGAGCCGCCGACCGGCGACCAGACGCGCGGAGCCATGGGCTTCAAGATGAAGGGAGCCGACAGCATGGGCTTCCTCAACATGAACCGGAACAAGCGCAGCGTGACCATCGACCTCAAGAGCGAGGCCGGGCGCGAGGCGTTCTACAAGCTCGTCGAGAACGCCGACATCCTCGTCGAGAACTACCGCCCCGGCGTGGTGAAGAAGCTCGGCGTCGATTACGAGACGCTGAAGAAGATCAACCCCAAGCTGATCTACGCCTCGATCTCCGGCTTCGGCCAGAGCGGCCCGTGGGCCGACCGCCCCGGCTTCGACCTGATGGCGCAGGCCATGTCGGGCGTGATGAGCGTGACCGGCCATCCCGGCTCGCCGCCGGTGAAAGCGGGCGTCCCGGTCGCCGACATCGGCTGCGCGCTGTTTGCCACCTATGCCATCCTCAGCGCCTATATCGGCCGCATGAAGGGAGGCGAGGGTCAGTATATCGATGCCGCCCTGTTCGACGCGGCGCTCGCCTTCTCCATCTGGGACACGTCCGAATACTGGGGCACCGGCAAGGTGCCAGGGCCGGTCGGAACTTCTAACAAGATGAGCGCGCCCTACCAGGCGGTGCGCTCGAAGGACGGCCATTTCGTCATGGGCGCCACCAACCAGAAGCTCTGGCAGGCGCTGTGCGAGACCATCGGCCGGCGCGACCTCCTGGACGATCCGCGCTTCCTCGACAACCCCAAGCGCCTCGCCAACCGCGAGGTGCTGATCGAGGAGCTGGAGAAGACCTTCGCCGAGAAGACCTCCGAGGAATGGGTCGACCTCCTGCTCGCGGTCGGCATTCCGGCCGGGCGCATCGGCACCTACCCCGAGGCCTTCGACAGCCCGCACGGCCAGCACCGCCAGATGCGCATCGACATTCCGCATCCGGTCGAGGGCTCGGTGCCCAATATAGGCTTCCCCGTGAAGTTGATGGGCACGCCCCAGCAGGTCCGGCGCCCCCCGCCCCTGCTCGGCGAGCACACGCAATCGGTCATGCAGGAAGCGGGGCTCGACGAGGCCGCGATCGCGGAACTCAAGCAGCGTGGAGCCTTCGGCGCATGAGCGGCACGGTCCATTATTCCGTCGAGAACGGCATCGGCTGCGTCGTCTTCGACCGCCCCCAGGCGCGCAACGCAATGACCTGGGCGATGTACGACCAGCTCGGCGCGATCTGCGACAGGATCGCGGCCGACAAATCGCTGCGCGTCGTCACCTTCCGCGGCGCCGGCGGCGAGGCCTTCGTGGCCGGCACCGACATCGAACAATTCCGCGCCTTCAAGAGCGGCGAGGACGGCTTGGCCTACGAAAAGATCATCGATACGCGCATCGAACAGATCGAGCGCCTTCCGGTGCCGACCGTCGCGGTGATGGAGGGCTGGGCCATGGGCGGCGGACTGGCCATTGCGGCCGCCTGCGATTTCCGCATCGCCACGCCTAATGCGCGCTTTGGCATTCCGATCGCCCGCACGCTCGGCAATTGCCTGTCGATCGCCAACACCGCGCGCGTGCTCGCCGCCTTCGGTCCCGGCCGCGCCAAGCGCATGCTGATGCTGGCCGAGGCAATCAACGCGGACGAGGCGCGCGCCTGCGGCTTCGTCAGCGACATCGCCGAGCCGGAGGTGCTCGACGAGCGCGTCAGGACGCTGGTGGAGCGCCTGTACGGCAACGCGCCCGTGACCATGCGCGTCGTCAAGGAAGCCATGCGCCGGGTGATATCCGCGGGGCTTCCCGACGGCGACGACCTCGTTGCCGAATGCTACGGCAGCCGCGACTTCAAGGCCGGCGTCGAGGCTTTCCTGGCCAAGGAAAAGCCGGTGTGGAAGGGCGAGTAGGATCCTCCGGACAGCAAAAAGGGTGGAACGTCTGACCGAACGTTCCACCCAGTTGCGGAGGAGGGAGATCTACCTCAGCGTTTAATGTTCCGAGGCATGGCCATGTGGGCGCCCTTGACGCCGTCGACCACCTGCGTGATGCGCAGATCGCCGGCGACACTGCAGAGCGAATAGGCTTCCACGCGGGTGATACCCCATTCGCGGACCAGAAGGTCGATCATCTCCAGCACCGCTTCGCGGGTGGCCTCGTCGAGGTCCTCGTTGAAGCCGTGGCTGATCCACATGTCAGGAGTCTCGAGAACCGGGTTCTTGAGCTTCTTGTCCTTGTGGAGGATGAGCTGGATCGTGGCGTTGACATGCGCCTCGATGGCCGTGCCGTTGACCTCACCGTCGCCCTCGGCGAAGTGGGTGTCGCCGGCCCAGAACAGCGCGCCCTTCCGGATCACCGGGTAGAACATGCTGGTTCCGGCCACGAATTCGCGGTTGTCGACATTGCCGCCGAAACGGCCCGGGGGAACCGTGCTGACCTTGCCGTCCTGGTCCGGGCAGACGCCGGCCGTGCCGAAGTGGAAGCGCAGCGGAACCGCGATGCCCTCCGATACCGGCTTGCGCTGCGACGGATCGACCGTCGTGAAGCGGCCCGGGATCGGCTTTTCGGGGCTGTCGTACTCGTACTGGAACACCGGACGGGCCACACCCTTGTGGGTATCCGCCTCGTAGACGAGCACGTGCTCCTTCTTGTCGAACTCCTCATGGAGGAGGCCCCAATGGGCGACGAAGTTGATGCCGTATTTGAGGCGCGGCTCCATGTGGAGGACGCGGCATTCGAGCACATCGCCGGGCTCAGCGCCCTCGACATAGATCGGGCCGGTGAGGATGTGCACTCCGGGGGCACGGGTTTCCTCGGGCACCTTCTCGTAGATCTCGCGAATGGCGTCGTCCATCATCACGTCGGCGGCATCGCCGGCATGGTGGGCCAGACACTCGATCTCGACATAGTCGCCCGAATTGATGCGCAGCGCCGGCGGCACGTCTCCGTCGAAATAGCCCCACTGGATGGTCTCCAGCGTCGCGGGCAGGTGGTGGACCTTGTGACCGCTGGCGGCGCCCACGGGTTTCATGACGTTCATTTTCTTGTTCCTCTCCCTAAACGAGGTGTTTTGTGGCTCACCCGAAGGTGAGCTGCCCGCGCATGGCGGCCACGGCGACGAGGCCGATGAAGGTGCCGATGATGGCGAAGATGCCGCCGAGCACGTTCGGTGCCGGAATGGGGGCACGGACAGCGGTGTAAAGAAGGCCGGTGACGAGACCGACGATGGCCGCCTGCAGTTCGACTGCACCGAGAGCGATGTTCATCTTGAACTCCTGAAGTTCTCTGAAGAGAAAAGAGCTGGTTTCACTCGGTGGCCGGCGGTGCGCCGAACGTCACCTGGCCCCGCATTTTCTGGATGATCAGGTAGCCAATGAAGGTGAAAATGATCGCCAGGATGCCGCCCAGGACCGGCGGGGCCGGGATCGGAAGGCTCAGAAGCGAATAGAGGAAGCCGGTGATCAGACCGACGATCAGCGCAACAATCTCGTTACGCCCGACATAGACGTACAGCATCGCGTTTCTCCCAAATGCCACATTGGTGTGGCTCTCTTGCTTGCTCTGCCGGATGGACTTCCGGGCAAAGTACACACGCACACAGTTATCCTGATCATGAAGCGCAGATGCGCATTAATCCGAACATGACACTGTATTATCAAGGATAGATGGCGGCCCATGTCGAAGGGCACGCGTCATACGCTAGGTACCGTGACCAGACATATTCATTTCCTCCTTGTTTCTTCTTGTATGGAGGATCGTATGTCCGGAAATTTCGGTTGGCCATTGGATTTGCAGAAACGCTCGTGGCGCATTTCTGGTATACCACGCGGCAACTTCACGAATTCTTCTTCAATGGCAAGGCATTGCAGCAGAAAGCGGAAATTTCCGGCAGTCGCGGCGTGCGCCTTTGATCCAAATTTTGATCGCTCTGGAACAAAAACTCTGGTCCGATCCGGACTAGTATCATTTCCTGCAGAATGGCTCCCGCGCTTGAGGGAGGACAGGCAATGCGCAGGGATATCGGCTCCCTTCCGGTTCGGGAGCAGCGAAGCAAATGGCGCGACGCGCTGGCGCTCCTGTCGCTGCGCG
>Ga0164243_10009372_pt1 | contig 14260 bp, 17 predicted proteins | sample OricompcompostOP_FD_108781 | JGI IMG/M metagenome (GOLD analysis project Ga0164243, IMG submission 108781) | Organic Plus compost microbial communities from Emeryville, California, USA - Original compost - Organic plus compost (OP) | ecosystem: Engineered > Solid waste > Mixed feedstock >... | reverse complement strand
CGGATCTCCTGCTCGTCGGCGGGGATGAGGTTGGACTGGGTGCGGATGATGTCCGGCAGCGCCAGCGCCTCCGCGCGGGGGAGGACCTTCACCGCGACCGCGCGGTCGTTGGCGACCTCCGTGTTGACCGCGGCCTCCAGCAGCGACTTGAAGTCTGGCGGCACCGTCGGGAGGTTGAAGTCCATCCGGGCCTCGCCGGGCTCCATGTTGCCGCCGGTGACGAGGGCGCCGAAGTCGCGGAAGACGACGCCGCACAGGACGTGGAGGCCCGAGTGTGTGCGCATGAGCATGGTGCGCCGCGGGTCCTCGACCGCGCCGACGACCGCGGTGCCGGTGGGCGGGAGGGGGTCGCCGTCGGCGGGGATCAGGTACAGGTCGTCGCCCTTGCGCGTGCCGACGATGCGGGTCTGCGTGCCCTGCCAGAGCAGCGTGCCGTGGTCGGGTGGCTGGCCGCCGCCGCCCGGGTAGAACGCGGACCGGTCGAGGACGATGCCGTCGTCCGGCGACGAGTGGAGGACCGTGCACTCCCACTCGCGCAGGGTCGGGTCGAGCAGGTCCAGGCGGTGTGTGCGGCCGTGTGCGGTGACGCCCATGGGTGGGCAGACTACTCCGGGGCGTTGAGGAATTCCGAGATCCGGGTACGGAGGTCGGCGCGCGCGGTCCAGAACACGCCGGGGCGGTCGTAGACGTGGAGGGTCGCGGCCGGGAGGGCGGCGGCGAGGCGCTCCGCCACGGCGACCGGATGCAGGTCGTCACCGGCGCAGCCGATCACCAGCGCCGGTGCCCGCACCGCCGCGAGCGCCGCCGGCGACGGCACCGGCACGTCGTCGGCCAGGGAGACGAGTTCCGCGGAGAGGCCGTCGCGCATGAGCTGGTCGATGCGCTGCCGGAGGTACGCCCAGACGGCCGGCGTGCCGCGCAGGCTCGGCGGGATCTCGGCCGAGATCGCGTCCGCGACGGCCGAGACGTCACTCTCGTCGACGGCGGCCGCCAGCGCGGTCAACCGGCTCTTGACCGGAGCGGGCCGCGGCTGGTCGAGCACCGCCGGCAGGAAGAACACGAGCCGCTCGAACCGGTCGGGGCTGTCGGCGACCAGCCGGGTGAGCGCGCCGGCGCCGAGACTGGCCCCCACCGCCCGGGTGGCACCGGACAGATCCGCGATCGCGCGCAGGTCGCGCGCCAGGTCGGAATACGCCCACGGACCCGGCGGCGCGTCGGACCGCCCGTGACCGCGAAACTGGAAGAAGACCTTGCGTCCGTCCACCGCGCTGCCCAGCGGCCGGGTGACGGCGATGCCGCTGGCCAGCCCGTGCGCGAACACGGTCGTCGGCCCGGCGGCGCCGACGACGAGCCGCTCCAGGCGTACGCCGTGCGGGGTGGCGACCAGCTCCGTCTCCGGCTCCGGCAGCGTCGGCCGCCCGGTGCGCGGCGCGCTCGGCCCCGGCCCGTAGGTCCGCGGACCCCCGTCGGGCGGCGGCGGCCAGCGGAAATCCCTCACCAGAAGCCTTTGCCGTCGGTCAGATCCTTGAGCCCGACCCGCACGTCGAGCAGGTAGACCAGTGCCGCGCCGATGCCGATCAACCGGAAGAGGCTCAACGGCCCGAACGCCGGCAGGAGCGACAGCAGCAGGCAGATGCCCAGAATCGCGAGCCAGCCACCCTTGGGCAGCGTGCCGATCGCGGGAAACGCGTCGGTCCGCTGGGTCAGACAATGCACGAACGCCACGCCGATCAGCACCAGCGACAAAACCATGATCAAAATGCCGACGACGTAGAGGACGTCGTCATAGAAGAGGGGCGCGCTCGTGGCCATGGCCCTAAGCCTATTCCGCCGCGCCAGACACCGGCGCTACGTGCCGGTCACCGCGCCGGTACGTAGCGCCAGGGCGGGTCACTTCCCGGCGCGTCGTCCGCGACGTACGTCTCGGTCCGCGTCACCTCGCCGTCCGGGCCCGTCCACTTCCACTCATGGCTGATCGGGCTCGGCGGGAGACCGTCGATGATCGGGACCTCGATCTGCGTACCGTCCTGCTGGCCCCCGATGACCGGAATCCACGCGTTCGTCATCCCCAAATCATGGCTGTGGGGGTGCGGGGCTCGCAGGGATATGCCGGGAGATTGAAGATCGATTTTGCTCGGGTCCGTCGTTGGTCGCGGGCCGCTTTGTCGGTGGGATTTCGTCGGTGCTTCCGGTCCGCGGTTCGTGCCGGGTCCGTTGCGCGTCGGTGCTGTCGCTGGCCAGACCGCCGTAGCGAGCTGGTCGACCTCGACCGGCGCCACGGCGAGCGGCTGGTCGCCACCGACCGCGACCCGGCCGACGTCGCGAAGGCCCGCGAGGAACGCCGGCGTTCCCATGATCGGCTCATTCTCCTCGGTCGTCTTGCGAACGTCCCCGACCGGCTCGACCGCGGCGCGCGGCGGGCCGCGCTCGCACTCCTCGCCGACCTGGGCCTGCGGGTCGCACCACCGGCCGAGGGCCGGAACGGGGCCGACGCCGCGATCGGGGCGGCGGCCAGGAGCCGGGCATCGGTCGCAGAGGTGGAACGGCTCCACCAGGCAGGTCACCGACCTGGCGTCCGCAGTCGCCGCCTTCTGGGTGGGCCTGCGTGGTCCGTCCGGCTGGCGCAGGTCGTGGGCAGGACGTTGCTGGTGGCGCGTCGGGTAGGCGACAGGTGCGGGGCCGTGGCGGTGAGGTGGGTGAGGGTCGTTCTCGTGCTGGAGACGGTGGGGTGCTTGCGCTTTGTGGTACTCCTGTGTTTTGGCTGGTGAAGGCCATGTGGCCCGGAACAAAACGGGCTAATCCGGCACAACCGGGACACTCTAAAGAGTTAGTCCTTAAGGGTATAGTTCGGCAATTTGCGCACAGACAAGATCAGACAGTTGCTTGTTGAGCGCAGAAGGTGATCTCGGGCAAAGTGGTGCGCGGCGTCGGGCCCGCCTCCACCGGGCCCGCGCCTACCTCTGAGCTTCCTTGTCCGGCGTCGCCCGGCGAGAGATCTTCTTCTTTGGTCCTGAAGGGACTTGACCATGCGCAAGATCACTAAGCGGGCGAGCGTCGTGCTCGCGGTCGCGGCGGTCGGGATCGGCGGGGGTCTTGCCTGGGCGGTCTGGTCCATCAACGGCAGCGCGACCGCCACCGCCACCGCCGCGACCGCGCAGCCCGTGACGATCACGGCCGAGGCGTACGGCCTCTTCCCGGGTGGCGCCAAGGATCTGGCGGTGAAGTCCGACAACCCCAACGAATTCCCCGTGCAGATCACCTCGTGGGGGTCGCCGACGATCACGTCGGACAAGGCGGGGTGCGGCGGCGGCAACGTGTCGTTCACGCCGCCCGCGGATCCGGTGGTCCTTCCGGTGGATCACCACGAGCAGACCGTCGCCGGCGGGGCCACCATGTCGATCAACGCGCCGGACGCCTGCCAGGGGGCCGTCTTCACGCTGACCACGACCGTCAAGGGCATCAGCGTCGCAGCGTCATGACCAACCGCGGGCGGGCGGCCACGCGCGGCCGCCCTCCCGCCAAGCACAGGAGCCGATCGTCCATGCGGAACATGTCCCAGCGGACCGCGGTCATCATGCTCGTCGGTGTCATCGTGGCCGGTATCGCCAGTGTGGCGTGGGCGGCATGGAAGGTCACCGGCGACGCCACGGGCACGGCCCGGGCCGCGGAGGTCACCGCCCTGCGGGCCACCGCCACACCGAAGTCGAGCCTCTACCCGGGTGGGCGGTCCGACATCGTCGTACGCGTCCGCAACCCCAACGAGTTCGCCGTCGAGGTGCAGTCGTTCGCGTCCGACACCGACGTCACCGTCGACGCCGCGCACGCCGCCGCCGGATGCCAGGCCGGGAACGTGACCGTCGTACCGACCAACAACCTCGGCCACCGGGTCGAGCCGCGCGGCGAGCACACCTTCACCGTCCAGGACGCCGTGCACATGGCCGCCGCGGCGCCGCAGGCCTGCCAGGGCGCCACTTTCCAGATCACGCTGGCTCTCGCCGGTGTCAGCCTCCCGGACTGAGCGGTGAAGTCGATCTCCACGGTCACCGCCGTCGCGCTGCTGTTCGCGCTCGCCGGCTCGACGACCGGCCGCCCGGCCCCGCCGGACCTCCCTGACGACCGGCCGACGGTCGTGGTGACCGGCGCGAGCGTGGGCGGCCTCTACCCGGGTGCCTCCCGGGACATGCCGGTGCGGCTGCGCAACCCGTACCCGTTCGACATCCGCGTCTCCCGCCTCACCGCCGAGGTGGTCCAGAGTTCGCGGCCGTCCTGCCCGGCCGTCCCCGACAACCTGGTCGCCGGACCGCACCAGGGCCGGCTGCCGCTCACGGTGACCGCCCGGGAGTCGCGCGCGGCCGGCTCGTTCCCGATCCGGATGCCCGCGGCGGTGACCGACGAGTGCGCGGGGGCCACCTTCACCATCCGCATCACCGGCGTCGCAACGAAGGTGAGAACGTGAAGCGACTGATCGCCACGTCGCCGGCCGTGCTCGGCGGGGTCGCGGCCACCCTGGTCGTCGGCGCCGGCGCGGCGATCGCGGCCTGGCGCGTCCGCAGCGACGACGTCGTGGTGACCGCGCGGACGGCGACCCTTTCGCCGGGCAACAAGCCGGTTGTCGAGGCCGAGGGCAACCTGGTCGCGCTGTCGTGGAAACCGAACCGGTTCGGGGACCGCGCGGTCGACGGCTACCAGATCCGGCGGTACGACCTGAGCGGCGCGGCCCAGTCGCCGAGCGGCGGCTGCGAGGAGCAGGTGGTCGACTCCAACTGCACCGACTCGGGCGTGCCGGCGGGATCGTGGCGCTACACGGTCACCCCGGTGAAGGGCGGCTGGACGGGTCCCGAGAGCGAGCCGAGCGACACGGTGGTCGTGGCCCCCGGCGGCCAGGCCGTCGTGCCGCACACGCCCGACCCGCCACCGGCCGTCGTCGAGCGGACCGCGCCGGCGCCGACCAGCCGTCCTACCTGGACCGTGCAGGCCGGCGCCGACGGCGTACTCGGTCCGGGCGACACGCTGACGTACGCGGGCGGGACGCCGATCGTCCCCGGTGCGGTCGTCGCCGGCTGGTCCGGCGCGGCGATGCCGGTCACCGTGCGCGCCACCGCCGGGCGGCCGGCGCTGCTCACGGTCGTGGACGGCGGCGGCAACCCGGTCCTCGGCCCGCTCGCCGTCCCCGGCGGCGCGGCCCCGGCCGACGCGTCGTTCCCGGGTACGCTCGCCGCCGCCGGCGGCCGGATCGTCCTGACCCTCGGCACGCCGCGCGAAGGAAGGGCCCCTTCCTATCGCCCAGGCGATAGGAAGGGGCCCTTCCTTCGCTGGCCGCACCCCTCCGCGACAGCGCTGCCGACCTCCGGCCCGGCCACAAGCGGCACGGACGGCCCGGGCGGCCGGGGTGGCCCACCCGACAGCCCGCCGGCCGATCCCCAGACGCCGGCGCGATCCCAGCCCACCGGCGGCGACCCGGGTGACCCGCCGGCCGGCGGGCAGCGCACCGAGAGCACCCCCGCGGAACCCACCACGCCACCGCCCGCATGACCGTTCCCGCGCCGACCGTAACCTGATCAAGCGACGGACCGGTGTTACCGATGTGCAGCTCACGCCGCGGAAGGTCCTCCTGTTGATCATCGGCCTCGGCCTGCCGGCCGCGGTCGCCGCCGGCTGGGCCCTCGGCCAGATCCGGCCGGCCGGCACCCCGGGCGACGGGTCCGGGGCCATGGGCACCGCGCCGCGCCAGGAGCTGCCGACCCCGGCCGCGCGCTACGACGTCTACGACGGGGGCCCCGTCGCCGTCCCGTCGGCCAGCACGCCCCGCGCCGGCGCCACCTCCCCCTCGCCGGCACCCACCACCACGGTCCCGGCGGGACCGCCGAGCCCGTCCGGCGTGGTGCCGGAGGAGCAGACGCCGAGTCCCGCGCCGACCCCGCCGAGCCCGTCGCCGCCGCCGAGCCCCGTCACGTCGAGGTAAAGCGGGAAAGCCGCCGCCCGGCCGGCCCGCGCGCCGTACGGTCGGGTCATGGGCCTGGTCATGGCGATCGCATCCGCGGTCTGCTACGGCACGGCCTCGGTGCTGCAGGCCATCGCGGCGCGGCGCGCGCCGGCCAGCGACCACGTCGACCCCCGGCTGCTGGTACGGGTCGTGGGCCAGTGGCCCTTCCTCGCCGGCCTCGCCCTCGACGGCCTCGGCTTCGTCGCGCAGTTCGTGGCCCTGCGCAGCCTGCCGATCTTCCTCGTCCAGGCGGCGCTCGCCGCCAGCCTCGCGGTCACCGCCGTGGTGGCGATCCCGGTGCTCAAGCTCCGGCTCGGCGCGCCGCAGTGGGCCGCCGTCGCCGGCGTCTGCGTCGGCCTGGCGCTGCTCGGCGTCTCGGCCGGGCGGGAGAACGCCGAGCTGCCGTCCTGGGGCTTCCGGATCGGCCTGGTGGTCTCCGTACCCGTGCTGGCGCTCGTGGGTTGGCTCGCCAACAAGCTGCCGGACCCGGCGCGGGCGGTGACCCTCGGCCTGGTCGGCGGCCTGTTCTTCGGCATCGTGGCGCTCGCGGCGCGCTCGATCTCCGACGTGGAGTGGACCCGCTGGTTCGCCGGGCCCGAGCTCTACACGCTGGTCGTCGCCGGCTGCCTGGCGTTCCTCTTCTACACGATCGGGCTGCAGCGCGCGTCCGTGACGACGGTGACGGCGGGCCTGGTGGTCGGCGAGACGGTGCTGCCGTCGGTGGTCGGCGTGCTCGCGCTCGGCGACAGCACCCGGCACGGGTTCATCCCGGTCGCCGTCGTCGGTTTCGCGGTCGCGGTCGCCGCGAGCCTGATGCTGGCCCGGTACGGCAGCCTGGAGGAGTCTCCGGCGAGCGAACCGGCGCCGGCGCCGGCACAGTCGCAGGGCCGGTAAGGACCGATGTGATCGGCAAGACAGGGTAACTCGCTTGTAACCTGATCAGTTCGCGAACTACTTTCATTGCTGGGCGCCACGCTCGATCAGGTTTCGGGGGAGACCGCGAGCGACGCGTTGGGGGATGGTGGCTTTGCCGTTGGGGGACGGTGCCACCCACACCGGCGGCGAGCGCGGGCGACGCTTACGGGGGTGGGCGTCGCCCGAGCCGCCGCTGGCTCCTTTTCAGGGCTGGCCGGGCGAGGGCGTGAAGAGGTGCGCGAACGCCTGGAGGTTGGCCAGCGACTCGCCGCGCTTGACCCGCCACTCCCACTCCCGCCGGATCGCCGTGCCGAAGCCGATCTCCAGCATCGTGTCGAAGCTCTCGTCGGCGTACGTGAGCACCGAGCCCAGCAGGCGGTCCAGCTCGTCCTCGGTGACGCCGGCGAGGCCCACCCGCCCGGTCAGGTAGACGTCGCCGACCCGGTCGATCGAGAAGGCCACGCCGTACATCCTGGAGTTGCGCTGGAGGAGCCAGGCCCAGAGCTCCTCGCGCCGCTCGTCGGGCTGGCGCATCACGAACGCCTCGACCCGCAGCGCGTGCTCGCCGACGATCAAATTGCACATCGTCTTGAGCTTGTGCGCGCCGGGGAGCGTGACCACGTAGGACAGCTCGCCGGTCGATTCGCAGGCCAGCTCGCGATCGGCGCAGACCCGCTCGATCAGCGCGGGGACCTCGGCGGGGGAGGGGCTCACCACTGGCCCACGCCGAGCGTCGCGGCTTCGAGCCGCGCGGTCAGCCGCTCACGGTGCTCCGTCACCGCCCCACCGTAGACCGCGAGCAGGCCGGACGCCGTACGGGCCCAGGAGAACTCGCGGGCGTGGGTGACGGCGCCGCGGGAGAGCGTCGCCCGGCGCAGCGGCGCGGCGAGCAGGTCGCCGAGCACGCGGGCCCAGTCGTCGGGGTCGTGCCCGTCGACGAGCACGCCGCTGATCCCGTCGCGGACGGCGGTGACGAGGCCCCCGACCGCGGCGGCGACCACCGGGGTGCCGCACGCCTGGGCTTCGAGGGCGACCAGGCCGAACGACTCGTTGTAGGACGGGACGGCGACGAGGTCGGCGGCCCGGTAGACGGCTGGCAGGTCGTCGCCGGTCTGCGGCGGCAGGAACCGCACCGATTCGCTGATGCCGAGCGAGTAGGCCAGCTCGATCAGCGCGGTGGGGCGGTCGAGGCCGCTGCCGCTGGGGCCGCCGACGATGACGACCGTGAGGCCGCGGGCCAGGTCGGGGTCGCGGCCGCGGAGCGCCGCGGCGGCGGCGAGCAGCACGTCGGGGGCCTTCAGCGGCTGGATCCGGCCCACGAACGCGACGACGTGGCCGCGCTCGGGCAGGCCGAGCCGGCGGCGTGCGGCCAGCCGGTCGCCCGGCGTGAAGCGATCCAGGTCGACGCCCGGCTCCACGACGCTGACCAGGTCCGGGTCGGCCCCGTACCGGTCGATGAGGTCCCGCGCCTCGAACCGGGTGTTGGCGACGAGCCGGTCGGCCTCGGCGACCACCTGCTCCTCGCCGACGACGCGGGCCAGCGGCTCGGGACGGTCGCCGGCCGCGAGCTGGGCGTTCTTGACCTTGGCGAGGGTGTGCGCGGAGTGCACGAGCGGCACGCCCCAGCGCTCCTTGGCGAGCCAGCCCACCTGCCCGGAGAGCCAGTAGTGCGAGTGGACGAGGTCGTAGTAGCCGGGGGCGTGCGCCGCCTCGGCGCGCAGGACGCCGGTGGTGAAGGCGCACATCTGGGCCGGCAGGTCCTCCTTGGCCAGGCCCTCGAACGGCCCTGAGATGACGTGCCGGACGAGGACGCCGGGGGCCATCTCCACGGTGGGCGGCAGGTCGCTGGAGGTGGCGCGGGTGAAGATCTCGCTCTCCACACCGGCCTCCGCGAGCCGGCGGGCCACCTCGGTGACGTAGACGTTCATGCCGCCCGCGTCCCCGGTGCCCGGCTGGTCGAGCGGCGAGGTGTGCACGGAGAGCGTGGCGATCCGGCGGGGAAGGGGCCAGGGGCGGGGACTTCGCTGCCGGGCGACGGCGGGACGCGCCTGCACCACGTGTGCTCCTTCCACGGCGGGACGCCCGGGCAATCCGGGCGCCCAACTATCAACCTCTCCCCCGGGCGACATCTTCCCCACGGCGGTGCCGCCATGCCCACCGACTGTGGCCGACGTGACGGACTTCATCCCTCATACGATGTCGAGATGCCCATCGCTGTTGTCACCGGCGCGTCGAGCGGGATCGGGGCGGCCACCGCCCGCCGGCTCGCCGCCGAGGGGTTCACCGTCGTCCTCGCGGCCCGCCGGGCCGACCGGCTGGCCGAGGTGGTGACGCAGATCACCGGCAAGGGCGGGCGGGGCGTGGCGGTGGCCTGTGACGTGACGTCGGACGAGTCCGTGGCCGCGCTGGCCGGGTCGGTGGCGGAGCTGGGCGAGGACGTCACGCTGCTGGTCAACAACGCGGGCGGCGCGATCGGGCTCGACCCGGTGGAGAAGGGCGAGGTCGCCGACTGGCAGTGGATGTACGACGTCAACGTGCTCGGCACCCTCCGCGTCACCAAGGCCCTGCTCCCCGCGCTGGAGGCGTCGCAGGCCGGCACGATCGTGATGATCAGCTCCACCGCCGGCTTCGTCGTGTACGAGGGCGGCGGCGGCTACAGCGCCGCCAAGCACGCGATGACCGCGATGACCGGCACGCTCCGCCTCGAGCTGGCCGGCCGTCCCGTCCGCGTGATCGAGATCGATCCCGGCATGGTCCGCACCGACGAGTTCGCCAAGGTGCGCTTCCGCGGCGGCGAGGAGCGGGCCGCGGCGGTGTACGAGGGGGTCGAGATGCCGCTGACCGCCGACGACATCGCGGACTGCGTCGCCTGGTGCGCGACCCGCCCGCAGCACGTCAACGTCGACCGCCTGGTGGTGCGGCCGCTGGCCCAGGCCGCGCAGCACAAGGTGGCCCGCGGCCCGATCGGGCGGCAGCGCTGACTTCACGCCGCCCGCGGGGCATGGTCACCCGCGGCACCACGAACCCCAACCGGTTGCGCCGGATCGACAACTGGGTGGTGGCGCACGCCGGCGCCACCCTGCGCCACACGGCCCACCCGCTGGTGGTCGACCTCGGCTACGGCGCCACCCCGGTGACCACGGTGGAGCTGCGATCGAGGCTCGCCCGCGTGCGTCCCGACGTGCGGGTGGTGGGCCTGGAGATCGACCCGGCCCGGGTCGCCGCGGCCGCGCCGGCCGCGGACCCGCCCGGGCTGACCTTCGCCCGCGGCGGGTTCGAGCTGGCCGGCCTGCGGCCGGTGGTGGTGCGCGCACTCAACGTGCTCCGGCAGTACGACGAGTCCGAGGTCGCCGCCGCCTGGGCCGCGATGACCGGCGCTCTGGCGCCGGACGGGATCCTCGTCGAGGGCACCTGTGACGAGCTGGGCCGGCTGGCCGCGTGGGTGTGTCTGGACCGTTCGGGCCCCCGGTCGCTGACCCTGGCGGCTAAGCTGTCCACCCTGGACACTCCGGCGACGCTGGCCGAGCGGCTGCCCAAGGCGCTGATCCATCACAACGTGCCGGGGGAGCCGGTGCACGAGCTGATCGGCGCGCTGGACGCCGGGTGGCGGGCGGCCGCGCCGTACGCCACGTTCGGCCCGCGGCAGCGCTGGCAGCGCGCGGTGGCGGCGGTCAAGGCGGCGGGCTGGCCCGTCCTCGACCGGCCGAGCCGGTGGCGGCTGGGCGAGGTCACGCTCGCCTGGCCTGCGGTGATGCCGTCAATGCCTACAAAATTGTCCTAACCGGACACGCCACCTAAATCACCCTAGCCTCGTTGGGTTGTTCGACAACGACGACTCATCACAGAGACGGGGAGACAGGCTGTGCGCAACCGGCTGTCCCTGATTCTTGCCGCCCTGGCACTGCTCGTTCCGGCCTTCGCGCTGACCGGCGTCGCCGCCCAGGCGGCCACGCCCGTGTCGCAGGCGGTCGCGAAGGCCTGCCCGACCGGGTACGACCAGCAGGACTACTACTGCACGCCGACGGCGACGCCCTCGCCGAGCCGGACGGTGCCCACCACGACCCCGCCGTCCACCACGACCCCGCCGCTGCCGGTGACCGGTGCCGACGCCGGCGTGGCCGCCGCGGTCGGCGGTGGCGTGCTGCTGCTCGGCGCGATCGTGGCGGTCTGGGCCACGATGTTCCGCCGCCGGCACCGTTTCGAGGCCTGAGCACCACACCCCCAGCCCGGCGCGTACCCGGGGGTCCCAATGGGGGTCACCGAAGAAGGCCCGCTCGCGCTCCGCGCGGCGGGCCTTCTTCCTGCCCTCACAACGCGCAGTTCACCAGCACCGGCTCCGGGTGGAGGGTGACGCCGAAGCGTTCGTGCACGCCGTCGCGGATCTCGCGGGCCAGGTCCAGCAGCGCCGACGTGGTGCCGGCGCCACGGTTGGTGAGCGCCAGCGTGTGCTTGCCGGAGATCGCGACGCCGCCGCGGCCGCCGTACCCCTTGGCGAAGCCCGCCTTGTCGATCAGCCAGGCGGCGCTGACCTTCACCAGACCGTCGTGGCCCGGCCACGACGGCGGGTCGCCCACGCCGGCGGCAAGGCCGAGCAGCCGGTCGTACGCCGCCGCGTCGAGCACCGGGTTCGTGAAGAACGAGCCGACCGACCAGGTGTCGTGGTCGCCCGGGTCGAGCACCATGCCCTTGCCGGCGCGCAGTTCCCGCACCGCGGCCCGGGCGTCGGCCAGCGGCACCCGGTCGCCCTGCCCGACGCCGAGTGCCTTGGCCAGCTCCGCGTAGCGGATCGGCGCCGACTCGCGGGAGACGGCGAGCCGGAAGTCCACGGAGAGCACCACCCAGCGGTCGCTGTGCTTGAAGACGCTGCCCCGGTACGTGAAACCGCAGCTCTCCGGGGCCAGCCGGCGCACCTCGTCGTCGACCCGGTCGTAGACCTCCACCGCGACGATCGTCTCGGCCACCTCCTGGCCGTACGCGCCGACGTTCTGGATCGGGGTCGCGCCGGCCGAGCCCGGGATGCCGGACAGGCACTCGACGCCGGACCAGCCCGCGTCGACGGCGCGGGCGACGAAGCCGTCCCACGGCTCGCCGGCGGCGACCCGGACGACGACCGCGTCGTCGCCGGCCGCCACGATCTCGGCGCCACGGGACCGGAGCAGCACCACGAGGCCCGGGAAGCCGGCGTCGCCGACGACCACGTTGCTGCCGCCGGCCAGGACCATCGTGGGAATCCCGTCCAGCGCGGCTGCGCGTACCGTTTGCACGATTTGAGCGGAACTCTCCGCGACCTCGACCCGCTCGGCGGGACCGCCCAACCGCAGCGTCGTGTGGTCGGCCAACGCTCGCGAAGCGAGCGGGCCGGTGGCGGTGGGTGGCTCGGCGCTAACGTCTGGCACGCTGTTCACCCTAGGCTGGGATCCCCCGACACCTGTGGCGACGGTCCGGCACCGAAGGAGCATCCGATGACCAGACTGCACGGGACGAAGGACTTCTGGCTCGGAGCGCTGCGCGTCGACGGGCCCGCGTTCGCCGCCGCGGCCGCGCAGGTGCCACCCGACGCGCCGGTGCCGTCCTGCCCCGGGTGGACGATCACCAACCTCATCCACCACCTCGGCGGCGTGTACGAGTGGGTGAGCCAGGTCGTCGAGCGCGGCGGCACCGAGCGTCCCGAGCCGCGCCGCGACCCCACCGACGCCCCCACCGGCGACGCCGCCCTGGCGTGGTGGCAGATGCGCTACGACTCGCTGCACTCGGTGCTCGAGGCCGCCGACCCGGAGTCGCCGGTGTGGAACTGGGCCCCGCAGCCCAAGAAGATCGGCTTCTGGCAGCGACGGATGGCGCACGAGACCGCGGTGCACCGGTGGGACGCGCAGATGACGTTCGCCGCCGGCGAGCCGGTCGAGGCCAAGCTCGCCGCCGACGGCATCTCCGAGGTGCTCGACAGCTGGCTGCCCGCGGGGCGGCGCAAGAGCGAGGAACGGCCGCACGGCGTGGTGCAGCTGCGCGCCGCCGACGTCGAGCAGGACTGGCTCGTCCGGCTCCGCGGCGAGGGGGTCGCGCTGCTCGACACCGGGACCATCCTCGACACCGACGAACCGCCCGCCCGCGTGCACGCCGAGGGCACCGCCAGCGACCTGCTGCTGGCACTCTGGGGCCGGGTCGGCTTCGATGTGCTGGTGGTGTCGGGAGACGCGTCGCTGCTGACGGCGCTGCGCGCGGGCTGAGGACGCGGGCATGACGAAGAACGGGGCGGCACGGGAACGGCCGACGCTGGAGGCGGTCGCGCGGCGGGCCGGAGTGTCCCGGGCGACGGTGTCCCGGGTCGTCAACGGGTCGACGACGGTGGCCGAGCCCATCCAGGAAGCCGTCCGCCGGGCCGTGCGGGAACTCGGGTACGTGCCGAACCTCGCCGCGCGGAGCCTGGTCACCCAGCGCACCGACTCGGCGGCGCTGATCCTGCCGGAGACGCCGACCCGCGTCTTCTCCGACGACCCCTTCTTCCCCGGCATCATCCGCGGCGTGTCGATGGAGCTGGACGCGGCCGACAAGCAGCTCGTGCTCCTCATCGCCGGCTCCACCGCGGGCCACGACCGCGTCGAGCGCTACACGATGGGCCGCCACGTCGACGGCGTCATGTTCGCGTCCATGCACGGCGCCGACCCGCTCCCCGCGGCGCTGATCCGGATGGGGATCCCGGTCGTCTGCAGCGGCCGCCCGCTGGGCCGGGCCACGGTCGAGGTGCCGTACGTCGACGTCGACCAGATCGGCGGCGTCGTGTCGGCGGTCCAGCACCTGCTCGCATCCGGCCGCAAGCGGATCGCGACCATAGCCGGGCCGCAGGACATGGTCGCCGGCATCGACCGCCTCGCCGGCTACCGCCAGGCCCTGCGCGACTCGGACCGGCGATCGATCGTGGCCATCGGCGACTTCACCCGCGAATCCGGCACGGTCGCGATGCGCCAGCTCCTCGACGACGACCCCAAACTGGACGCCGTCTTCGTCGCCTCGGACCTCATGGCGCACGGCGCGCTGCGCGCACTCCGCGAAGCCGGCCGCCGCGTGCCGGACGACGTGGCGGTGATCGGCTTCGATGACATCGAGATGGCTCGTTATACGGAGCCGCCGCTGACGACGGTCCGCCAACCGATCCAGCAGATCGGCCGGGAACTGGCACGGCAACTGCTCCGGCTGGTGGCGGGGGAGGAGATCGAGCCGGTAACGATGCTGCCGACAGAGCTGATCATCCGCGAGTCGGCTTAGGCCTGGTTCGGTCGCTGCGCAGCGCCGAGTAGCTCGTGTGGAGCGGCGCCGGCCGGCCCTTGCTTCGCTTGGCTGGCCGGCGCCGCTCCACACGAGCGCGCT
>Ga0164243_10009370_pt1 | contig 14260 bp, 12 predicted proteins | sample OricompcompostOP_FD_108781 | JGI IMG/M metagenome (GOLD analysis project Ga0164243, IMG submission 108781) | Organic Plus compost microbial communities from Emeryville, California, USA - Original compost - Organic plus compost (OP) | ecosystem: Engineered > Solid waste > Mixed feedstock >... | reverse complement strand
GTTGTTGTCCCAGCCCGAATAGACGATGCCCTGGTTGACCATGCCGTAGATCAGTGCGCCCAGTGCCGCACCGATGGCCGATCCGTAGCCGCCGGTCAGCAGGCAGCCGCCCACGACGGCGCAGATGATGTAGATGAACTCCTGCCCGACACCGGTGTTGGACTGCACCGTCGATGTCGTGAACAGCAACAGCATGCCGACCAGCCAGCCCGCTCCCGCGGTCGTCATGAACAGCGCGATCTTCGAACGCAGCACCGGAACGCCGACCTGACGGGCCGACTGCTGCGCACCGCCGACCGCGAAGACCCAGTTGCCCGCGCGCGTGCGCATGAGCACCCAGGTCGCGACGACGGTCACCGCGATCCACCAGAACACCGAGGCGTACACCCGCAGATCACCGATGTGGACCGTTGAGCCGAACAACGCCTTGGGCTGATCGTAGAAAGGCACATTGCGCATGCCCTGGATGGCCACCTGCCCGATCATGGCCTTCGTACCGGCCAGATCGATGCCCTGCAGAACGAAGAACGTGCCGAGGGTCACGATGAAACTGGGCAGCCCGGTCTTCATGACCAGCAGGCCGTTGGCGATGCCGACCGACAGCGCCAGTGCCAGCGACACCACGATGGCGACCCAGATGTTGAGACCGTACTCGGTCGTGAGGACGCCGACGACCAGACCGGTGAACCCCGTCATGGCCCCGGCGGACAGATCGAACTCACCACCGATCATGAGCATCGCGACGGCGACCGCCATGATGCCGATCGTCGAGGCGCCACGCAGCCAGGTGCTGGCGCCCGAGGCCGTCGCGAACGCATCGGTCGTGACGGCGAAGAACACGAAGATCGCGACGGCCGCGACAAGCGCGCCGATCTCGGGCCGCTTCAACAGGCGGGTCAGGGTCGACGTCTGCGCGATGCGTTCGTCGACGGGTGCGGTTGCGGTGACCATGGTGCTCCGTTCTGTGGCGGGGTGGGACCCGGACGTTCCGGGCCCCACCCCGACTGCGACAGGGTCAGCGGGTGCCGTTCTTGGCGTACTTCAAGACGTCGTCGGCATTGTCCTTCGTGACGAAGGCCGGGCCGGAGTTGACCGGCTGGCCACCACCGACGTCATTGCCGTTGATGCTCTTCAGGTAGAGCGTCGTGACACCCAGGAAGCCCTGGACGTACGGCTGCTGGTCGACCGCGAACAGGATCTTGCCGTCCTGGATGTTGGTGACGACGTCCTCGCTCAGGTCGAACGTCGCGACCTTGGCGCTGCTGCCGGACTCCTCCACCGCGCCGACCGCGTCGATCGCGTACTGGCCACCCAGCGTCAGGACGACGTCGATGTTCTTGTCCGCCTGCAGCTTCGACGTGATGGTGGCCTGCACCGCGTTGTCGTCGGTGCCGTCGACCTGCAGATTGCTCATCGAGCCGCCGAACGTGCCGGCCGCCGCCTTGCAGCGCTCCTCCAGTCCGACGTTGCCGGCCTCCTGGATCACGCAGATCGCGTTCTTCAGGCCCTCGTCCTTGAGCCGCTCACCGACCGCTTCACCGGCGATCGTCTCGGTCTGACCGATGTGGGTGATCGCACCGAACTCCTTGAAACGATCGACGCCGGAATTGATCGTGACGACCGGGACGCCTGCCGCGACAGCCTTCTTGATGCTGTCCTCGAGGCCGTCCGGGTTGGCCATCGACACCACGATGCCGTCGACCTTGTCGGCCACCGCGCCGTCGATCAACTGCGACTGCTTGGCCGGATCGGGGTCGGCGCTGTATTCGACGTTGACGCCGTAGTCCTTGCCGGCCTTCTCGGCACCGGACTTGACGCGATCCCAGAACGCGTCGCCGGAACTGCTGTGTGTGATGACCGCATAGGTGAGGTCCTGGGCGTTCTTGTCGGTCCCGTCATCGTCCTTGCCGGTGCCGCTACAGGCCGCCAGCAACGAGCCGACGACGACGATCGCGCCGACGAGCTTGAGCTTCTTCATCTGATGCGTTCCTTCTTCTCTCGTGGTGTCTTGCCCGATGTCATTGTGCCGTCGGGAAGTTCATGGCTGCGAGTGAATCCTCGCTCACGTGGGGCCACCGGGTGGTGACCACCTTGGCCCGCGTGTAGAACCGCACGCCCTCGGGACCGTGGATGTGGTGGTCCCCGAACAGCGAATCCTTCCACCCTCCGAACGAGTGGAAGGCCATCGGCACGGGGACCGGGATGTTGATCCCGATCATGCCGACGGGGACCTTGCGTTGGAAGGTGCGGGCCACCTCTCCGGACGAGGTGAACACCGCGGTGCCGTTGCCGTACGGGTTGGCGCTGATCAGTTCCAGTGCCGCGTCCATCGACGGGACCCTCAGCACGGTCAGGACGGGGCCGAAGATCTCGTCGGTGTACACGTTCATGTCGGTCGTGACGTGGTCGATCAGGGTCGGGCCGACGAAGAAGCCGTCCCGATGGCCCTCGACGACCAAATCGCGCCCGTCGACGACGACCTTGGCGCCGGCGTCCTCGCCCTGACCGACGTAGTCGATGACCCGTTGACGAGACGCCGCGGTGACGACCGGTCCCATCTCGACGTCCTCGCCCGTGCCGGGACCGACCTTCAGATCGATGGTGCGTTCGCGGATCTTGTCGACCAGCGTGTCCGCGACCGGGCCGACCGCGATGACCGCCGAGATCGCCATGCACCGCTGACCCGCCGACCCGTACCCGGCCGCCACGATGTGGTCGGCCGCATAGTCCAGATCCGCATCCGGCATCACGACAGCGTGATTCTTCGCTCCCCCCAGGGCCTGCACACGCTTGCCGGTGAGACTGGCACGCTCGTGCACGTACTTGGCGATCGGCGTCGACCCGACGAACGAAACCGCATCGATGTCGGCGTGGTCCAAGATCGCGTCGACCGCGACCTTGTCGCCATGCACGACGTTGAACACACCATCGGGCAGCCCCGCCTCGGCATACAGGCGCGCGACCAGCGCCGACGCGCCCGGAACCCGCTCGGACGGTTTCAGGATGAACGTGTTGCCGCACGCGATCGCGACCGGATGCATCCACAACGGCACCATGATCGGGAAGTTGAACGGCGTGATGCCCGCCACGACACCCAACGGCTGACGGAACGAATGCGAATCCACGCCCCCCGACACCTGATCGTTGAACTCGCCCTTCAACAGTTGCGAGATGCCGCACGCGAACTCGACGACCTCACGGCCGCGAACCACCTCGCCCTTCGCGTCGCCGAGCGTCTTACCGTGCTCAGCCGAGATGACCGCCGCCAACTCGTCCTCATGCTCGACCAACAACTGACGGAACGCGAACAAGATCCGGGTCCGCGTCATGATCGACGTCTCGCTCCACGTCTCGAACGCCCGACGAGCCGCCAGGACCGCCGCGTCCACATCGGCCGCGGTCGCCAACCGCACCTGGGAGTCCACCGACCCCGTCGCGGGATCGAAGACGTCACCGAAGCGGTCGCTCTCGCCGGGAAAGGTCGATCCGGAGATCCAGTGGTCGTAGGTGGTCATGCTGCTCACTTCGTATCAGTTTCGGATTCAGTCGGTTTCAGCCCAGAAGGGTTCAGATGGTGACGCTGGGTCGCCTTGTGCTGCTCGTAGGTCGTGCGCGCCTGCTGTGTGGACTCGATCGCCGAGGTCTCGGCAACCGGGACATCCCACCAGCTGGGACTGTCGGGGGCCGGCACGAGCGGGTCGGTCTCGACATGGATCACGGTCGTCCGGGTGGCTTCCTTGGCCGCCACGATGGCCGCCCGCAACTGGTCGAGGTTCTCGGCGCGGATCACGTCGGCGCCCAGGCTCGCGGCGTTCGCGGCCAGATCGACCGGGAGCCGTTCGCCCTCGAGCCGGCCGTCGGTGCGGTAGCGGTACCGGGTGCCGAACCGCTGGGAGCCCAGGGATTCGGACAGCGCGCCGATCGAGGCGAATCCGTGGTTCTGCACCAGGACCACGATGATCTTGACACCCTCCGCCACCGCGGTGACCAGTTCGGTGTTCATCATCAGGTACGACCCGTCGCCCACCATGACGACCACGTCGCGGTCATCGCTCTCGTCAAGAGCAGCGAGCTTCACACCGAGTCCGCCGGCGATCTCGTAGCCCATGCACGAGTAGCCGTATTCGACGTGGTAGCCCTTGCGGTCGCGGGTGCGCCAGAGCTTGTGCAGGTCGCCGGGCATCGATCCGGCCGCGCACAGCACGACATCACGGGGGTCGGAGTGCTCGTTGACCGCGCCGATCACGGCGGACTGGGCCATGGGCTGATGGTCGAGGTCGTACGCCGCCTGCACGGTCCGGTCCCATGCCTGCGCCAGTTCGGTGGCCCGCGCGGTGTGCTCGGCCGGGGCGTTCCAGTCCGCGAGTGCGTCCGTGAGCGTCGTGAGTGCCTCACGAGCATCGGCGACGACTGACACGGCGGACAACTTGTGGGCGTCGAACGCCGCGATGTTGATGTTGACGAACCTCACGCCGGGATCTGCGAAGACCGTGCGCGACGCCGTCGTGAAGTCGCTGTACCGCGTACCGACACCGATGATGACGTCTGCCTCGTTCGCCAGGGTGTCGGCCGCGGTGGTGCCCGTGGCGCCCACGGCACCGACCGACCGGGGATGGTCGTACGGCAGCGCGCCCTTGCCGGCCTGGGTCTCGGCGACGGGCATGCCGGTGGCCTCGGCGAAGGCGCGCAGCGCGTCGTTCGCGCGGCTGTACGTGATCCCTCCGCCCGCGACCACGAGGGGCCGCCGAGCAGTGCGGATCACTTCGACCGCCCGAGCCAGCGCCGCCGGCTCGGGGACCGGCCTGGCGACGTGCCAGGTGCGCTGTGCGAACAGGGCGTCGGGCCAGTCGTACGCCTCGGCCTGGACATCCTGCGGCAGCGCGATCGTGACGGCGCCGGTCGCCGCCGGATCGGTCAGGACCCGCATCGCCTGCAGCAGTGCGGGGGCCAGCTGCTCGGGGCGGTGCACACGGTCGAAGTACGCCGAGACGGGCCGGAACGCATCGTTGACCGACCAGTCGCCGTTCGCCGGGTCCTCGAGTTCCTGCAGGACCGGATTGGCGACCTTGGTCGCGAACGTGTCGCCGGGCAGCAGCAGGACAGGCAGCCGATTGATCGTGGCGAGCGCCGCACCGGTGACCATGTTCGTGGCACCGGGGCCCACCGAGGCCGTGACGACCTGAGCGGCGAGGCGGTCGCGGTGACGGGCGTAGGCGACGGCGGCGTGGACCATGGCCTGCTCATTGCGGCCCTGACGGTAGAGCAGATGTGACCGATCACCGGACAGTTCGCGTTCGAGCAACGCCTGGCCGATGCCGGCGACGTTGCCGTGTCCGAAGATGCCCCAGCAGCCGGTGAAGAACGCGTGCTCGTCACCATCACGCTCGATGCGCTGGGCCTCGAGGAACCGCACGGTCGCCTGCGCGACGGTCAGCCGAGTGGTCGTCATCGCACGGCACCTCCGAACGGCAGGCGGCCGTCGACGGCCTGATCGGCCCACGTGTCGCGGACCCACGCATGCGCGGGGTCGTCGCAGATCAACCAGGCGCGCTCCGCGCCGGGGCCGGCCATCACGTTGAGGTAGTACAGGTCGTAGCCGGGTGCGGCAACCGACGGGCCGTGCCAACCGTGCGGGATCAGCACGGCGTCACCGGACCTCACCTCGGCCGTCACATCGATGTCGGCACCCTCGTGGCCGTAGACGCGTTGCAGGCCGAACGCCGCCGACGCGTCGGCCGGGCCACCCTCGGCCGGCCTCACCTCGAAGTAGTAGATCTCCTCCAGTTTCGTCTCGCCGTCGCGCTCCTCGTCGTGTTTGTGCGGCGGCCACGACGACCAGTTGCCGGCCGGCGTCAGCACCTCACAGGCGATCATCCGATCGGCCTCCAGCACTCCGGGAACACCGAAGTTGTTGACCTGGCGGCTCGCGATCCCGGCGCCACGCATCTCGACGGGGACGTCGGCCCTCGAGAGATAGGACGGCTCGAGCCGCCGCTGCGTGCGTGCAGCGCAGAGCGCGAACCGTCCACCGTCGGCGCTGCTGATCGTCACATCGGCGTCACGCGGGGCGTAGACGACGTCACTGGGACCTGAGAAGACGTCCGCACGACCTTCGAGCGCGAATGCGACGTCATCGACCACGACGTCCGCCGAACCGCCCAGCGACAGGACCATGTACTCATCGTCACCGGTGCTGAACGATTCCTTCTGCCCCGCCTCGAGCGCCAGGACACGCAGTCCGCTGTGGTGCCATCCGGCTGATTCGGCAGTGATCACCAGTTCGAACGCACCGGTCGTCGTCTCGCCCGCCCGTATCACGTGGTTCATGCCGTCATCATCTCCACGGTCGCGTCGACGGCGGCCTCGACGTCGCCGCCCGGCGGGAACAGCAGATTGCGGCCGACGACCATGCCGCGCACCGTGGGACTCTGCAGCGCCTTGGACCACGCCGCGAACTGGGCGTCCTGGTCGGCCGCCACTTCGCCCCCCAGCAGGAGCACCGGAAGGGTGGTCGCGGCCAGGACGGTCTCCATGTCGTCGACGACCGGCAGTTTCAGCCAGGTGTGCGCCGACGTCGGCGCGAGTCCGGCGGCCACGGTCGCCGACCGCACGACGGCCTCGGTCGACAGGTCGTTGCGGATCCGGCCATCGGGGCCGCGCCCCGAGATGAACGGTTCGACCATCGCCATCAGCCCGCGTTCGGCGAGCTCACCCACGGCTCGCGAGCAGGCCTCCATCGTGCGGACGGTCGCGTGATCGTCCGGGTCGATGCGGAACAGCATCTTGCCGCCCTGCAGTCCACGACTCTCGATGGTGCCGGCGTCGTAACCGGTGAACCTGTCGTCGATCTCGAACACGGTCCCGGCCAGTCCGCCGCGATTCATCGACCCGATCGCGACCTTTCCGTCGAGTGCACCCAGTAGCGCAAGGTCCTCGATCACGTCCGCTGTGCCGAGCACGCCGTCGACACCGGGCCGCGCCAACGCGCGCACCATGCGGTCGAGCAGTTCGGTCCGGTCCCCCATCGCGAGAGCATCGTCTCCGGCACGCAGGGCACCGCGTGCCGGGTGGTCGGCGGCGATCAGCATCAAGCGACCCGTGGAGCCGACCAGGCCGGACGGCTGCGGTCGCTCGGCGAGCCGCTGGGCGATGCTGCGCGGATCGCAGACGCGGGCCGTGACGATGCGGGCGATGTCATCTGTCGTGATGGTGCGAGCCGCGGTCATGACGTGGCACCGCCTTCCAGGTAGGTCTCCAGCTCGACCGCCGTCGGCATCGCGTCGGCGCAGGCCAACCGGCCGGCGGCGTACGACCCGGCCGCATTGGCCAGCGTGAGAGTACGCTCCAGCGGCAGGTCCTCGAGCAGACCGTGCACGAGAGCGCCTCCGAACGCGTCGCCCGCGCCCAGACCGTTCACGACGTCGACGGGCATCGGCGGCACGACGACCTGCTCACCGGCTCGGCTGCCCAGCACTCCGGCAGGTCCCTGCTTGACGACCGCCAGGTCGACACCCCGGTCGCGCAGGGCCTTCGCCGCCGCTTCCGGATCGGACTCCCCGACCGCGACGCGACATTCCTCCAGATTGCCCACCGCCGTCGTGACGAACGGAAGGACCCGTTCGATCTGCTCGGTCGCGGCGGACTCCGTGGCCCAGAACATCGGGCGGTAGTCCAGGTCGATCACGGTGATGCCGTCCGATCCGGAGCGCGCCTCCAGGGCGGCCAGATGCGCCGCGCGACTCGGTTCCTGTGACATGCCCGTGACGGTGAGCCAGAAGACCTTCGCAGCGCGGATCGCATCGAGGTCGAGTTCGTCGGGACGGATCTCCAGATCGGGTGCCTTGGGCTCGCGGTAGAAGTACAGCGGGAAGTGATCGGGCGGGAAGATCTCGCAGAACACGACCGGTGTCGGCAGGCCCGGGACCGCGGTGACGTACCGGTCGTCGACGTCGAAGCCCCGCAATGCGCGATGGATGAAGCGCCCGAACGGATCGTCGCCGGTGCGAGTGATGGTGGCCGCACGGTGACCCAGACGCGCCGCCGCGACCGCGACGTTGGTGGAACTGCCGCCCAGGAACTTCGCGAACGACGTGACGTCCTCCAGGCCGACACCGGTCTGCTCGGGATAGATGTCGACGCCGACCCGGCCCATCGTGATGACGTCGAAGGTGGTCACGCGGCATCACCGTCCCGCAGCACCGCGGTGACGAATGCCAGGCAACGGCGGACGTCGGCGACCGGGCCCTCGCCCTCGGGTTCAGCTGGCAGTTTCAGGTCCTGTTCCAGGACGTACCAGCCGTCGTAGCCGTGATCCTCCAAAGCGGTGATCATGGCGCGGACGTCGACCGATCCGGTACCCAGGGTGACCCACAGGCCCTGCGAAACGGCGTCGGAGAACGGCAGGTCGCCGGACAGCACGCACGCTGCGACGTCGGCGTCGACGTCCTTGAGGTGCACATGGCGTACTCGGTCCGGATGGGCCACCGTGATGGCGACCGGATCGGCGCCCGCGGCGACCAGGTGGCCGGTGTCGATGCACAGGCCGATACGCGACCCGTCGAGCACGCGCTGCACGTCGGTGGCGTTCTCGATCATGGTGCCGATGTGCGGGTGCAGCGCAGCGACGACGCCGCGTCGATCGGCATGTTCGGACAATCGGTCCACGTTGTCCAGCAGCGTCTTCCACTGCACGTCGTCCAACTCCGGACGCGAGTCGTAGCCGTCGACCCCGGTCGAGGCCGCGAGCACCACGACACCGGCTCCTGTCGCCACACAGTCGTCGATGAAGCGGTCGACCTCGGGCAGCGGATCGTGGGCCGGGTCGTGCAACAGAACGGGGACGAATCCGCCGACGGCCCGCAGCCCGTGTGCGGCCAGTTCGGCCGCCTTGGCTGCCGGCGTGTCGGGAAGGAATCCGTCCGGACCGAACTCGGTCGCGGTCAGCCCCAGGTCGCGCATCTCGGACAGGACGCGGTCGGCGGGCAACTGGACGCCCCAGCCGGGGACCTCGCACACTCCCCAGGAGATCGGGGCTCCGGCGATCCGGTCGCTGGGTGTCATCCGGGGCTGCTCCTTCGAGATCATCGTGACGGCGTCGTCCGGTTTCGGGACTCCCTGAGTGTGTCGATCGCCACACCAGATGTCAAGAGTATGTCATGACATATGGACGTACGGACGAAACTCGCTACGATCGTTCCGTGCCAGGACGTCCCGACATCACGCTCGACCGGTCGAGCCCGGTGCCGCTCTACTTCCAGGTCGCCGCCCAGTTCGAGGAGGCGATCCTGTCCGGCGCGCTCGGACCCGGCGAACGCATCGAGAACGAGATCGCGATGGCCCAACATCTGGGGCTGAGCCGTCCTACGATGCGTCAGGCGATCCAGGTCCTGGTCGACAAGGGCATGCTGGTCCGCAAACGCGGCGTCGGCACCCAGGTCGTGCACGGCAAGGTGAGCCGGTCGGTCGAACTGACCAGCCTGCACGACGACCTGGTTGCGGCCGGCCAGGACCCGCACACCCGGATCCTGGCGCTGGCGCGCATCCAGGCCGACGAAGCGATCGCCTCGGAACTGCAGGTCACGAAGGGCGACGAGGTGTGGTCGCTGGAGCGCCTGCGCATGATCGGTGACAAGCCACTGGCGCTGATGCACAACTGGTTGCCCGTCACGCTGATCGATCTCGAGGCGTACGACCTGGACAGCGATGGGCTGTACGCCGTGCTGCGTCGCGCCGGCGTCCACATGCGGGTGGCCAAACAACGCATCGGTGCCGCGCCGGCGTCCCAGGCCGAGGCGTCGGTGCTGGATGAGAAGCGCGGCGCTCCCCTGCTGACGATGCAGCGCACCGCGTACGACAACGCCGGCCGAGCGGTCGAATACGGCTCCCACCGCTACCGCCCCGATCTGTACTCCTTCGAGATCACCCTGGTCGACCGGTAACGCGCCACCGGTCGCCAGCCCGACGAGCCCTGGCGAGGAGGGTGGGTGGGCGCCGGTGATGTGTAGGACTCGCTTGGCCATCTCGTCTCACCACGCCTACGCGTCGGCGGCTTCGCCGCGTGGGGCTACCGCTGCGCTGGCGCTCACGCCGAACCTCGCGCGCAGAGCGCGCTCATCGTCGCTCGGCGTCGGCCTTCAGCGCCGCGAGCGTGCGGTGCATGCCATCGAGGAGTTCGGCGTCGTGGTTCTCCGAGCCGCCCATGAACCACTTGCCGGCGAGGCGAACACTCAGCCCGGCTCTCGGCAGCGCCGACCGGCGTTCGACGACGCGCGTCCCGCCATCGACGGGCGTCAGTTCGTACGACCACTCGACGTTGGTCGGCCCGATGTGGAAGGCCAGCGCCGCAGAACCGTCGTGCACCGGCGGCTTCCAGCGCGTGATGCGGGTCGTGGTGGGCCACACGACCGCACCTCGGCGATTGAGATTGACTCCGCGCGAGCCGACCTCGGGCGTGGCGGTGATGAACATCCGCACGGTCTCGGGGCTGCGTTCGCTCATGGATCGCAGATCGGACAGCAGATTCCAGACCCGTTCGACCGGGGCCGCGATCTCGGTCTCGGCCTCCAGCGCCGGCAGTCCCTGCGACGGGAAACCAGACGAGCCTTTCCAAGGGAGGTTGCCTGACGGCCGACTCATCGCATCCCGCCCGTCTGCGTTCTCGTCGGTCTGCGCACAACCCCGGTGCGCATCCCTCCTCGGCCTTGCCGGATCGGGCGCGACTGAGCCGCCCGCTTAACCGGCACCCCTTGGAAACACTCGTCAGGCGGCACGCTCGACCTCGGACTTGATGCGTTGGAGGGTCGACTCGATGCCGGCCTGCAGTTCGGTCTCGAACTTCTCGGCACCACCGAGAGCGGCCTTGGTCAGGAATCGCGATGGCCCCGAGACGCCGTTGGGGATCGCCCGCGACTCGGTCAACCGGGTCCCCGTTGCGGTGGGCTCGAGTTCGTACGTCCACACCGAACGGTTCTCCACGATGCGCAGCGCCAGCGTCTTCTCGGGCTCGAACGTCTGCACCTGCGCGTTCGTGGGCCACCACTTCCAGCCCTGACGGTTCAGGTTCAGCGTTCGGGTGCCCTGTTTGACCTCACCACCGAAGATGAACATCTTGCGACATTGTGGACTCCACTCGCCCATGCGGCGCAGATCGGAGACCACCTTCCACACCTCGGCAGGCGATGCATCGATGTCGACGCTCGCCTCGATACGTTCGCGGTTCGAATAGTCCTGCGCCATGGGAGTGCTCCTGGTGTGGGATGTCAGGCCTTGCGGATCCAGCCCAGGGCCGGACGCCGACGGTCGCGGGCATTCAACCACGCGACCAGCCAATCTCCCACCTGCGGATGGTTCAGCAACGCGAAGTGGTGGGTGCTGGGCAGGTACTCGAAGCGCGCGCCGTCGACGATCGGGCCCGTGCGGCCGACACCCGTGGCCGACGAGAAGTGGACCAGCAGATCGCCCAGGACCGTGCTGAGCGGATGGCCCTGCGTGGCACCCAGCGTCGCGGCGACGAAGTGGTACTCCGCGTGCGGCAGCGGAGCAGCGGCGATGCGGTCCAGACCCCATTGCGCCGTCAGATCCTGGCCGTTCCACTCTTCGGCCGAGATGTAGCCGTGGCGCAGGTCGACGATGCCGGCCGAGCGGGTGTCGAGGATCTTGCTGAACGGCTTGCTCTCGGGCCAGAACTTCAACAGCCGCGAACCCATGTGTGCGGCCTTCTCCAACCGCGCCCCCGAGTGCGGGGTGCCCAGGCAGACGACGTCGCGCACCAGGTCCTGCCACGTCTCACCGGCCGCCGTCGCGTGGTTCGTGGCCGCGCGGGCGACCAGGCCGCCCATCGAGTGCCCGACGAGCGTGATGCGGGTGACCGCGACAGGCCAGTTCGCGACCAGCTGACGGATCAGTTGGTCCAGGTGCTGGCCGTTCTCGGAGATGTGCAGGCCGGTGTTGTAGCGGATCATGACCGGCGTGCCGCTGGTCTCGGCGGCGACACGCTGCGGGTACGTGGTGCCCTGGCTCTTGGCGTTGATGCCCCACGACTCGTCGTTCTCGCACAGGCCGTGGAGGAACACGACCAGGTGGCTGGTGCCGTCGCGGAACGCTTCACGCAGCGGCCACGAATTGGCGGGAACGTCCGCTCCCTCGACACGGACCGCCATCGTGATGGCCTGCGGATCGTCGAGCATGCGCAGTTCGTCGCCGATCAGGCCGTTGATGGCCGAGACCACCATGCGTCCCCGGGGACTCGATTCGACCGGACGACCGATACCGCGACTGGCCATCGTGCGGACCGCGCCGCTGCCGATGCGCAGGAAGCCTGAGATGGCCCCGTAGATCGACGTCGTGACGGCATCGTGCATCGACTCGGGAAGCCGACCACCGAGAACCCGCGAACCACGGAAGATTCGCCGGGCCACCGACTGGTGGACATCTCGCACCGCGCCGATCAGCAGGCGATCGCCGTAGTCGATCGCCAACGCTGCGACGTCGGTGGTGCGTGCGGGCTCAGATGCCATGGTCCTATCGTGCCGTGTCGCACGCCGAACCGGAACGTGAAACGCACGAGGTCTTGGTCACGTGAGGCCCGAGGGCACTCAGCGCCCGACCGGTCGAGCGGGTTGCGCGAGACCCGAGGGCGCTCAGCGCCCGACCGGTCGAGCGGGTTGAGGAGCGAGGAGCGCAGCGACGAGCCTCGAAACCACGCAAGACGACAGGCTCGATGGGCCCGTGATCTCGAGGCTCGCAAGCTCGCACCTCGATCAGCGAGGCGTCAAACGACAGGCTCGCTGGACCCGCGATCTCGAGGCTCGCAAGCTCACACCTCGATCAGCGGGTGATGTCAGGCGTCGTCCGTCTCGGCGTCGGTGGTCTCGTCGGCGAACGAGCCGTCGGCCTGCAGTTTGCTCAGGTCGACGACGTTGCCGGACTTGTCGGTGACCTTGGCGCTCTCGACGAGCGAGGCCAGCGCCTTGCCGCGCAGCACCTCGCTGACCATCTCGGGCACGTGGTTGTGCTCCATGATGTGCTGGATGTAGGAGTTGGGGTCCTCGCCGGACTGCTGCGCGCGGCGCATGATGTGCTGCGTCAGTTCGTTGTCGTCGATGCCGATCTGCTCGGACTCGACGATCTGGTCCAGCACGAACTGGGCGATCAGCGAATCGCGGACGCTCTTCTCCAGTTCGGCCTCGAACTCGTCCTCGGTCTGCTCCTGGTCGTCCAGGTAGTCCGCCAGCGTGCGGCCGGCGTACGCGAGTTGTTGCTCGACCTGCTGACGACGAGCCGTGAGCTCCTCGGTGACCACACCCTCGGGCAGCGGGGCGTCGACCTGCGCGACGATCTCATCGAGCACCAGATCGCGCGCCTCGGCGGCCTGCTGCATGCGCTTGCCGCGGGTGACCTTGTCGGTCAGATCGGCGCGCAACTCCTCGACGGTGTCGAACTCGGAAGCCATCTGCGCGAACTCGTCGTCGACGTCGGGCAGGTGCTGCTCCTTGACGTCCTGCAGCACGACGGTCACGTCGACCTCTTCGCCCTTGCGGTCGCCACCGACCAGCACGGTGGAGAACCTCTTGCTCTCGCCCTTGGACAGGCCCGTCAGAGCCTCGTCCAGTCCGTCCAGCATCGTGGCCTTGCCGATCGTGTACGGCAGGCCGGGCGCCTGGGCCTCGTCGATCGCCTCGCCGTCCTTGGTGAACGCGGACAGATCGATCGTGACGTGATCGCCTTCCTGGGCGGCGCGGTCGACCTCGGTGAAGGTGCCGAAGCGCTCACGGAGCGCATCGATCTGCTCCTGAACGTCCTGATCGGCGACGGCGGCATCCTCGACCTCGACCGACACCGACGCGACATCGGGCAGCGTGATCTCGGGACGGACATCGAGTTCGGCGGTGACCTCGATGGGCTCACCGTCGGCGAACTTGGTCAGATCGATCTCGGGCTGGCTCAGCGGCTGGATCTTCTCGTCCTGCAGAGCCTGCGAGTACCAGCCGGGCAAGGCCGCGTTGATGGCTTCGTCCAGGACCGCACCGCGGCCGATGCGCTGGTCGACGACCGCCGCGGGAACCTTGCCCTTACGGAAGCCGGGCACGTTGATCTGCGAACCGATCGACTTGTAGGCGTCCTTCAGATTGGTCTCGAAGTCCTCGAACGGCACCTCGATGGTCACCTTGACGCGCGTCGGGCTCAAGGACTCGGTCGTGCTCTTCACGTGTGGGCTCTCCTGCTGGAAGTCGAAGAAAGAATCGGGGCGCGAACGAGCGAT
>Ga0164243_10009367_pt1 | contig 14264 bp, 12 predicted proteins | sample OricompcompostOP_FD_108781 | JGI IMG/M metagenome (GOLD analysis project Ga0164243, IMG submission 108781) | Organic Plus compost microbial communities from Emeryville, California, USA - Original compost - Organic plus compost (OP) | ecosystem: Engineered > Solid waste > Mixed feedstock >... | reverse complement strand
CCAGCAGGATGCCGATGCAATCGTCGCGGTCCGCCGCAGCGTCCATGGGCAGTGTCCGTCCAGGGGTCCAGTGAAAAGAGAACAGATCCGGACCCCAGTGTACGGCCCGCCGGCGCGCTACTTGCGCCAGAAATACGGCGTGAACAGCACCAGCACCGTCAGCAGCTCCAGCCGGCCGATCAGCATGGCGAAGGTGCAGACCCAGATCTGGAAGTCGGACAGCACCGCGAAATGCCCCATCGGCCCGATGGGTCCCAGGCCGGGCCCGGTATTGTTGATCATCGCCATCACGGCCGAGAAGGCGATCAGCGGGTCCATGCCCGACAGCAGCAGCAGGCTGGTCAGCACGCCCACCGACAGGCCGTAGACCAGCATGAAGGCCAGCACCGAGGACAGCACCCGCGGATCGACCACGCGCCCGCCGATGCGCACCGGCGTGATGGCGTGCGGATGCAGCATGGTCACCAGCTCGGCGCGCGCCTGCTTGACCAGCAGGATCACGCGCACCATCTTGATGCCGCCGCCGGTGGAGCCGGCCGACGTGGCGAAGGCCGACAGCAGCAGCATGGTCAGCGGCGCGAACAGCGGCCAGGTGGCATAGTCGACGTTGGCATAGCCGGTGGTGGTGGCCACCGAAATGGTGTTGAACATGCCATAGCGCAGCGCCGCCAGCGGATCGGCGTACACGCCCTTGGCATACAGGTAGGCCGACACCACCAGGCCGCCGCCCAGCACCACCGCCAGGTACGGCAGCGTCTGCGGACACGCCAGGTAGGCGCGCGCATTGCGCTGGCGCAGCGCGTTGAAGTGGGTGGCGAAGTTGATGCCCGACAGCAGCATGAACACCATCGCCACCAGCTCGACGGGCACCGAGTCGAAATACAGGAAGCCCTCGTCGCGCGTGGAGAAGCCGCCCAGGCCCATGGTGGTGGCCATGTGGGCCCAGGCCTCGAACCACGGCAGGCCCACGGCCCGGTAGGCCAGCAAGCAGACCAGCGACATGCCGACGTAGACCGCGTAGAGTGCCTTGGCCGTGCCGGCGATGCGCGGCGTGAGGCGCTCGTCCTTCATGGGCCCGGGCGTTTCGGCGCGCACCACCTGGTGGCCGCCCACGCCCAGCAGCGGCAGGATGGCCACGGCCAGCACCAGGATGCCCATGCCGCCGATCCACACCATGGTGGCGCGCCACAGGTTGATCGAGGGCGGCAGGTGGTCCAGCCCCGTCAGCACGGTGGCGCCGGTGGACGTGAGGCCGGACATGGCCTCGAAATAGGCATGGGTGAACGACAGCGGCATGCCCGCGCCGTGGTAGTACAGCAGCAGCGGCAGCGCGGCCAGCAGGGGCAGCCCGGCCCACACGATGACCACCAGCAGGAAGCCGTCGCGCGCATGCAGCTCGCTGCGCGCATGCCGCGTGCCCGCCCACACGGCCGCGCCGATGCCCACGGCCAGCAGGAAGCCGTTGGCGAAGGCGGGCAGGCCGGCGTCCTCGCCCACGAAGGCCACGCCCAGCGGGATCAGCATGGTCAGCGCGAACACCACCATGGTCAGGCCCAGCACGTTGAAGGTGGCCAGCAGTCGCTTCATGCGCCGGCCTGGTCGAGGTGGGAGGGCATCGGGCGGCGGGTCCGGCTAGAAGAACGAGGCGGAGACCTGGAACAGCTTCTCGACGCGCGGCATCTGCTGGCGCGACGGCACGAACACGATGACGTGGTCGTCGGCCTCGACCACCGTGTCGGCGTCGGGCAGCACGATCTCGTCGCCGCGCACCAGCGCGCCGATGCTGGCGCCCTTGGGCAGGTGCAGCTCGCCCACCGTGCGGCCCACCACGTGCGAGGTGGAGCGGTCGCCGTGCGCCACGGCCTCGAGCGCCTCGGCCACGCCCTGGCGCAGCCGGTGCACCGCCACCACGTCGCCGCGGCGCACGTGGCGCAGCAGCTCGCTCATGGTGGCCTGCGAGGGCGAGACGGCGATGTCGATGTGGCTGCCCTGCATCAGCTCGCCGTAGGCCTGGCGGTTGATGAGGGCGATGACGCGGCGCGCGCCCAGCCGCTTGGCCAGCAGCGACGACATGATGTTGTCCTCGTCGTCGCTGGTCAGGGCCAGGTAGGTGTCCATGTCGCCGATGTTCTCGCGCTCGAGCAGGGCCTCGTCGGTGCCGTTGCCGTGCAGCACCAGCACGTTGCCCGGCAGTTCGGCCGCCAGGTACAGGCAGCGCTTCTCGTCGCGCTCGATGATGCGCACGCTGTAGTTCTCTTCGGCCAGCTGGCGCGCCAGGCGCAGGCCGATGTTGCCGCCGCCGGCGATCATCACGCGGCGCACGCTGCGCTCGGCCTCGCGCAGCTGGCGCACGGCGCGGCGGGCGTGGCGCGTGTCGACCACCAGCACCACCTCGTCGCCGGGCGCCACCACCGTGCCCGAGCCCGCGTGCAGCGGCCGGCCGCCGCGCAGCACGTCGATGACGCGGGCGGACACGTCGGGCCAGACCTCGCGCAGTTCGTCGATGGGGCGGTGCGCCATGGGGCTGCCGTGGCCCACGCGCGCCGTGATGACGCTGACGCGGCCGTCGGCGAACTCGACCACCTGCAGCGCCTCGGGAAACTCGATGAGGCTGTGCAGGTAGGTGGTGACGCTGCGCTCGGGGCTGATCAGCGCGTCGATGCAGAAGCCTTCCTCGCCCATCAGCTCGGGATGGTCGGCGAACTCGGGCATGCGGATGCGGGCGATGCGGCGCGGGACGTTGAACAGCTGCCGGGCGATCTTGCAGCCCACCATGTTGGCCGAGTCGGAGGCCGAGCATGCGATGAAGAGGTCGGTGTCGGCCGCGCCGGCGGCCTCGAGCACCGAGACCTGGGTGCCGTCGCCCTGCAGGCCGCGCAGGTCGTAGCGCTCTTGCAGGTAGCGCAGCTGGGCGGGATCCGGATCGATGACGGTGATGTCGTTCTGCTCGGACACCAGGTTCTCGGCCACGCTGGTACCCACGCGGCCGGCGCCCATGATCAGGATCTTCATGTACTGCGCTTGCGGGCGGACTCGATGCCGAGCTGCTTGAGCTTGCGGTACAGGTGGGTGCGCTCCAGGCCCGTGCGTTCGGACACGCGGGTCATGCTGTGGTTCTCGCGCACCAGGTGGTATTCGAAGTAGATGCGCTCGAAGGCGTCGCGCGCCTCGCGCAGCGGCTGGTCGAGCGAGATGCTGCCCAGCTGGCCGTTGGAGGCCGCCGGCGCCTCGGCCGACAGCGCGGCCGGCGGCGGCGGGTCGAGCTCGTCTTCGAGGGGGACGGCGGAGGCCGGCGCGGCATGGGACACCACCGGATGCGGCACGCGGCCGCGCGTCAGGCCGGCGGCGATGGTCTTGAGCAGGCGCTGCAGCGTGATGGGTTTTTCGAGGAAGTCCATCGCGCCGATGCGCGTGGCCTCGACGGCCGTGTCGATGGTGGCGTGGCCGCTCATCATGATGACCGGCATGTCGAGCAGGCCCTGCGACGCCCACTCCTTCAGCAGGCTGACGCCGTCGGTGTCGGGCATCCAGATGTCGAGCAGGACCAGGTCGGGGCGCATGCGCAGCCGCGCGGCGCGCGCCTGTGCCGCATTTTCGGCCAGTTCGACCGTGTGTCCCTCGTCGTAAAGGATCTCGGACAGGAGTTCGCGGATGCCAACTTCGTCGTCGACCACCAGGATTCTGGCCATATACCTCTCACCTATTGCGTAGCCGCATTATGCTTTTCTTGCAGGGTGGCGTCCATATCAGTATCGGCGTGGGCCGCCAGGCGGGTCAACAGGATGGAGACCCGCGCACCGCCTTCTTTGCGGTTGGCGAGATCGATGCGGCCGCCGTGTTCGTCCACGATCTTGCGCACGATAGCCAATCCTAACCCAGTTCCGTGGGCCTTGGTCGTTACGTAGGGCTCGAAGGCCCGCTGCACCACCTGCGGGGCGAAACCCGGCCCGGTGTCGGACACCGTGAAGCGCACGGCGGACTGCTGCGAGCCGTCGGGCCGGGCATTGTCCACCAGCTGCGTCGACACGCGCACGCGGCCCTCGCCGCCCTGCTCGGCCACCGCGTCGCGGGCGTTGGTCAGCAGGTTGTGGATGACCTGGCGCAGCTGGGTGGGATCGCCCTCGATGGCGGGCAGGCCCGGCTCGAGCTGCACGTCCAGGTTCAGCGGGCGCGGGCCCTCGCCGCCCTCGCCCCAGCCGTACAGGGCCAGCACGTCGGCCACCAGCGTGTTGAAGTCCACCCGCTGCATCACGGCCGGCGGGGTGCGGGCGTATTCGCGGAAATCGTCCACCATCTGCTTCAGCGAGGCCACCTGGTTGACGATGGTGTTGGTGGACCGCACCAGCATCTGCGCATCGGCCGGCGCCAGGCGGTCGGCCAGCTTCATGGCCAGGCGCTCGGCCGACAGCTGGATGGGCGTGAGCGGGTTCTTGATCTCGTGCGCCAGGCGGCGCGCCACCTCGCCCCAGGCCACGGTGCGGTTGGCCGAGATCACCTCCGTGATGTCGTCGAACACCACCAGGTAGCCGTTGCCGCGGCCGTCCACGCGCAGGTGGGTGCCGCGCGCCAGCAGGGCCACGGGCTCGCCCTGCCCCGGCTTGACCTCGAACTGCTGCTGCCAGTGCGAGCGCTCGGAACCCACCGCGGCGTGGCCGGCAAAGGCCTGGCGCACGATCTGCGCGAACTCCAGCATGCCGTCCACGGTTTCCAGCGGGCGGCCGATGACCGAGCGCAGGTCGGCCTGCAGGATGCTCTGCGCCCCCTGGTTGACGGTGGTGACGCGAAAGCCCTCGTCGAACACCATCACGCCCGAGGACAGGTTGGCCATCACGCTTTCCAGGTAGACGTTGGAGCGCTCGAGCTGGCGGCGGTTGCTCTCGACCATCTGGCGCGCCTCGTCCAGCTGGCGCGTCATGGCGTTGAAGGAGCGCGTCAGCTGGCCCACCTCGTCGCGCTCGGGCGGCTCGGGCAGCGGGCGGTAGTCGCCCACGCCCACCGCCTGGGTGCCGGCGGCCAGCCGCAGGAGCGGGCGCACCAGCCGCTTGGACAGCGACAGCGCCACCGCGATGGCCGTGAACACCGACAGCAGCAGCGCCAGCGTCAGGGTGATGCCGTACAGCTTGCGCAGGCCCAGGCGCGACAGCGCCAGCTCTTGATAGTCGCGAAAACCCTGCTGCACGCGGTTGGCGTTGTGGGCGATCTGTTCGGGCACCGGGTTGACCAGCTGCAGCCAGCGCGGCTCGGACGAGGTGCCCAGCATGCCGTCCATGCGGGCGGGCGCCGACAGCGGGATGACCACGCGCAGGTGCAGGCCACCCTCGGCGCCGGGAATGACCGGGTCGTCGGCCTCGGCCGCCGAGTAGCCGCGCGCCAGGCGCAGCTGGTTCAGCACGGTGGACGGCGGCATGGCCGGCAGCAGCTGGCCGTACTGGTTGGTGGAGAACGCCACCAGGCGGCCGCTGCCGGTGAAGACCATGGCCTCCTGCACGCCGTTGTTCTCGCGCAGGCGCGTCAGGGCCAGCGCGATATCGCCGTCGTTCAGGTTGTTGAGCTCGGCGGCCATGGCGCGCGCGCGCGCGTCCATGTCGGCCAGCAGCGAATCGAGCGCGGCGCGGCCCAGGTTCAGGCCGGCCTCCAGCGCGCTGTCGACCCGCACGTTGAACCATGACTCGATCGAGCGCGACATGAACTGCACCGACAGCGTGTAGATCAGCGCGCCGGGCACCACGCCGATCAGCGCGAAGGCCAGCGCGAAGCGCGCGGTGAGGCGGGCGCCGAACTGGCGGCGCCGGATCTGGCGCGCCAGCCGCACCGTCAGCGCCACCACCCAGACGAACAGCGCCAGGGCGAAGATGCCGTTCAGGATGAGCAGCACGTCGTAGTAGCGCGCGAAGCGCGAGGCGTTGCCGGTGGACCACGCCAGCAGCCCCAGCAGCGACAGCCCGCTGATGGCGCCGATGACCAGCGCCAGGCGCAGGAAGCGTCTCATGAGGGATCCTTTGGCCGGGCGACGGCGAACGTGAAGGCAGTCCAGGGCGTGGCCGGCGACCACGAGCTGCTGTTGAGCGCGTTGACCTGGAAGGGCCGCGCCAGCAGCGACGTGTCGAGCCGCACGCGCAGCTGGCCGGTGTACTTCACGTTGGAGTCCAGGTCGTCGGCCTGGGCCACGCGCCAGCCGCGGATGTGGCGCACCACGTCCATGGCGTCGTCCAGCGAGGCCACGGGCAGCGACAGCTCGTCGGCGCCGGCGCGCCACTGGCGCGTCAGCGCGTTGTAGACGATGCGCCAGGTGATGCTGGTGTCGACCTCGGTGCGGTCGAACCACCACCAGCGCGAGCGGGTGACGACCAGGTCGGCCGTGAAGTACAGCGGCAGGCCGCGCTGGGCGGCGTCGCGCAGCTGGTCGTTCAGGTCGAAGCGCACGTCGGCGTCGATTTCGAGGTGGCCGTCGCGCACCACCGGATCGATGCGCGCAATGCGCGGATCGGCGGCATATGCCTGCTGCGCCACGCTCGGCGGCAACAACAGCATTGCCAGCAGGAGCACGGAAAACAGACGTGAAATCATGGAATTACGGCGCACGGGCGACATCATGCCGCTATTCTTGGCGATTCAGGACTGCTTGGCAAACAACGCATAGAAAAATCCGTCGTGCTGCGCCGCCGGTGTTGCGCCGGCCGCAACCGGCAGCAGCTGGCCGGGCGCCTGCAGGCGCTGTGCGTCGGGATGGCGGCGGGCGAAGGCCTCGGCCTGGTCGCGGCCCTCGGCCGGGAAGATCGAGCAGGTCACATACAGCAGCCGGCCGCCCGGCGCCACCGTGCCCCACAGGGCGTCGGCGATGCGGGCCTGCAGCGCGGCGGTGCGCGCCACGTCGTCGACGCGGCGCAGCCAGCGGATGTCGGGGTGGCGCCGCACGATGCCCGAGGCCGTGCAGGGCACGTCGGCCAGCACCGCGTCGAACGGCCGGCCGTCCCACCAGGCGGCCGGGTCGGCGGCATCGCCCTGGGCCAGCGCCACGCGCGGCGTGCGCAGGCCCAGGCGGTCCAGGTTCTGGCCCACGCGCGCCAGCCGCGCCGCGTCGGCGTCCAGCGCCAGCAGGTCGATGTCGGCCAGCTCCAGCAGGTGCGCCGTCTTGCCGCCGGGCGCCGCGCAGGCGTCCAGCACGCGCATGCCGTCGCGCACCGCCAGCAGCGGCGCGGCCAGCTGGGCGCCGGCATCCTGCACCGACCACCAGCCCTGCTCGAAGCCGGGCAGTTGCTGCACCGGCCGCGGCTCGGCCAGCACCAGGCCGCACTCGCCCACCGGCTCGGCGGCGATGCCGGCGGCCGCGAACGCGTCGAGCACCGCGTCGCGCCCGGCGCGGCGGCGGTTGACGCGCAGCGTCAGGGGGGCGGGCACGTTGGCGGCCGCCAGCAGGCGCTGCCAGTCGTCCGGGTAGTCGGCGCGCAGCCGCTCGACCCACCAGCCGGGATGGTTCCAGCGCGCCCGGGGCCGCTCCGCCACGGCCTGCTCAAGCGCATCGCGCTCGCGCAGGAAGCGGCGCAGGCAGGCGTTGAGCAGGCCCTTGTACGGCGCCAGCCGGCGCTCGCCGGCGGCCGCGGCGACGGCCTGGTCGACCACGGTGTGCGGCGCGTAGACGGGCTCGCCGGGCGCGGCCGGCGCCTGCGGCGGCGTGCGCAGCAGGGCCAGCGCCACGCGCAGCAGCGCGTCGGCCTGCGGCCCGGGCGACTTGCGCACCAGCCGCGCGGCGATCTCGCCGGCCCAGCCGTAGTACCGCATGGCATGGAAGGCCAGCGCCTGGGCGCCGGGGCGCAGCCGGGCCTCGGTCTGCGCCAGCGCGTCGGTCAGCGAGCGGCCCTCTTCCACCGCCTGGACGGCGGCAGCGGCGGCGAGCAGCGTGCGGGACAAGGGCGGGGACCGGAGGTCGGCGGGCGAGGTCGGCATGAAAGGCGGTTCGGCGGGCAAGACCCGATATGGTAGCTGGACTGCGCGGGAGGGGCTGGGGCTGGACGGCGCGCCCCGCCGCGGCCACACTGGCGCGTATCGTCCTTGCGCCCGCGCGGAGCCCGCTCCCATGTCCCTTGCCACCCTGCTGCTCTTCATCGCCGCCTCGGCCGTGGTCATCGCCACGCCCGGGCCCACCGTGCTGCTGGCGCTCAGCAACGGCTCGCGCCACGGCCTGCGCGCGGCCGGCTGGGGCATGGCGGGCGCGGTGCTGGCCGACCTGGCGCTGGTCTCGGCCGTGGCCGGCGGCCTGGGCGTGCTGCTGGCGGCTTCCGAGCCGGCCTTCCAGGCGCTGAAATGGGCCGGGGCCGCCTACCTGGCGTGGCTGGGGCTGCGGCTGCTGCGCGCCGACGCCGCGCCGCTGGCGGCCGATGCCGGCGCCGCGCCGCCGATGCCCGGCGCGCGCCGGCTGTTCCTGCGCAGCTTCCTGGTGGCCGTCACGAACCCCAAGGCGCTGATCTTCATGTCGGCCTTCCTGCCGCAGTTCATCGCGCCGCACGCGCCGCTGCTGCCGCAGTACGCGGCGCTGGCCGCGGTGATGGCGACCCTCAACCTGGCCGCGATGCTGGCCTATGCGCTGCTGGGCGCGCGGCTGGTGGGCGTGCTGCGCGCGGGCGGCCTGCGCTGGCTGAACCGGGCCTGCGGCGGCCTGCTGGTGGGGCTGGCGGCGGGGGTGGCGCTGTACCGGCGCGCGTAGGCCGCGCGCAACGCACATGGCCGCCAGCGGGGCATGCCGCCTGCTAGGTCGGCAGCGCGTCGGCCTCCAACAGCTCCGCATACGAATCGAAGCCGGCGGCGATGGGATAGTCGTGCACCTGCGGGCTGCCATAGCCCGAGCGGAACAGCAGGAACGGCACGCCCGCGCCTTGCGCACTGGCCGCGTCGACGTGCGTGTCGCCCACGTAGGCCGCCTGCCGCGGCGTGGCGCCCAGGGCCTCGAAGGCCTGCAGCAGCGGCAGGGGGTCGGGCTTGGGCCGGGCCACCGTGTCGCAGCCGGACACGTGGTCGAAGAAAGGCAGAATGCCGCACTGCTCCAGCGCCTGCAGCGCCGGCGCGTGGCGCTTGTTGGTGCACACGCCCAGCCGCACGCCGCGGCGCCGGCAGTCGTCCAGGAATTCGGGCAGGCCCGGATAGGGCCGCGAGCTGCGGTGGCCGCGCGCCTGGTACAGGCGCGTATAGGCGGCGATGACGGCCGGGTGCGCCGCCTCGGGCGTGCCCTGCTGCGCCATCATGGCCAGCAGCGCGCCGGGAAAGGCGCCGTGCAGGTTGGGCGGGGCATAGTCGGCCGGCAGCGCGGCGAAGCCGCATTCGACCAGCGCGTCGCTCATGGCCTGGCGGATGTCGGCCACGGTGTCGAGCAGTGTGCCGTCCAGGTCGAAGACAATGGCCTTGCGGCCGGCGAGTAACGAGGCGGGAGTCATGGGTCGGGAGACGGCGCGAGGGCCGGTCGGGCGTGGCGTGATGCCTCATTGAAACACGGCCGTGCGTCCCGGCAATGACAGGCCCCCCTGCGGCGATACCTGCACGGCCGGCGACGACCCGTGCAGCCGGCACGCGGCCGGCTGCAAACCGGCCGCCCCATCCGGCGTGACGCGCCTGTCCCGCAATGCATGGCGCACCTGCCCGACGAAGCGCGCCGACGACCTTGGCGATACCCGCACACCGTGCAGGAAGTCGCCAAGATCCACATAAAGACGCTGGCTGGCCGCTTCATAGCTGCGCCGGACATGCGCGCGGTAGACCACGAAGCAATCGCCGGCGGGTGGCGAACAAGCCCCCTCCGCCTCGCCGACGGCCGGGCGCAACGCGTACGACCGGGCCGGCAGCGGCTCCACGTACAGGCCCCGGTCCGGCGCCACGTGCGAGAACCTCGAGAAGCCTTCGATACGGGACAACACGTACACGCCGTCGTCCGGATTGTCCGCCTCGTCCCATTCGGGGCTGCCGCCCGGCGGCAGGCGCTTCCACTTCTGGAATCCCAGCAGCGCGGCCTGCGATACCTCTTGATAGGCAAGGCGCCGGTCCAGCAAGGCGTGTATCTCGCGCCGGTTGCGCGCGCGCCTCGGCGGGACGCCAGCCCGGCCGGGCGCGGCGCTGCCGCCCACCATGTGGGCGAAGGCCAGCCGCTGCAGCGCATCGGCCGGCTCGAACAGCAACTGCTGGAAACGGACCAACTCCACCAGCTCCTGCCACGGAAAGTAACGGCAGATGACTTGGTCATCGGGTAATTCGCGTGATACCCGCACGCTGCCCGTTTCACGCATGGTGCGCCCCGCTTTCGGTTTCCGGCGGAGTGCGTGATTCTATGCCGCCGGGAACGTGAAAAAAGAGCAGGCATGGTATCGCCCATGCGCCCCGCGCAAGCATTACGCGACCATTACGATACAGACAGGTCCCGCTGCGGCGTTCTCGGGATGTCGATCCGCGTGACCAGCCCGGGGTGGGCGTTGGCCAGATGGAACGACGCGCCGTGCAGCCGGCAGATGGCCAGCACCGTCGCCACGCCCAGCCCGTAGCCCGGCTGGTCGGTGTGCAGCCGGAAGAACCGCTCGCCGATGCGCGCCCGCTTGGCCTCGGGGATGCCCGGACCGTGGTCGCGCACCCGCACGGTGGCGCCGGCCTCGTCCGCCGCCACGTCCACCACGATCTCGCCGCCCGGGCCGCCGTATTTCAGGGCGTTCTCGACCAGGTTCATGATGGCGCCGGCCAGCAGGTCGCGGTCGCCCAGCACCGTCGCTTTGCCGGTGACGCGCAGCGTCATCTTCACGCCGCTCTCCTCGGCCAGGGCCTCGTACAGCTCGACCACGTCGGTGGCGATCGCGTCCAGGCTGACCATCGTGAAGCGCGTGCGCCGCGTGCCGGACTCGTATTCGGCAATCTGCAGCAGCTTCTCGGATATCTTCGCCAGCAGGTCGATCTCGTTGCTGAGCGAATCCAGGTAGACCTGCAGTTCGTCGAAGCTGCGCGCGGACGTGCGGGCGTTGTGCATCGCGGCCAGCATGCGGTTCAGCGGCGTGCGCAGATTGTGGGCGATGGAATCGGACACGTTGCGCACGCCGTCCATCAGCACCTCGATCTGGTCCAGCATGGCGTTGATGTCGCGCGCCAGTTGCGAGAATTCATCGCCCGCGGCCGTCTCGACGGGAATGCGCCGGGCCAGCTCGCCCGAGCCGACCTGCGAGGCCACCAGGCGCATCGCGCCGAAGCGGCGCCGCAGGCTCAGGCGGAAGAAATACGCGCCGATCAGGATGGCGATGAGGATGGTGGCGATCGTGGCGGCGCTGACGCCCTTCACGATGCCGGTCAGCGTGTACAGGTCGCGGAGATCGTGGCCCACGATCAGCTTCACGCCGCCGGGAAACTCGCGCGCCAGCAGCATGCCCGAGACCGGCTCGCCGCGCAGCACGACATCCAGCCGGCGCTCGGCGCCGGGCCGCAGCCCGGCCAGGGCCGGCGAGGGCTGCAGGTTGCCGATCACCGGCTCGCCCCGCGCGTCCAGCAGCAGGAACATCTCGGTGCTGTTGTTGACGCTGTCGCTCAGCTCCAGCTCGATCTCGCGGCGCAGGCCTTCCAGGCCGTTCTGCCCGAAATGCGTCTCGAGCCGGCCGGCGGCATTGGTGATGTGCAGCGCAAACTGCGATTCGAGTATTTCGGTCGTTTCGCGATAGAAAATGGCCAGCGGCAGCAGCGACGTCAATAGTGCCAGTATGCAGTAATTGAACGTCAGCCGCAGCGCAATCGAATTGGAAAACCGCGGCATTCTGATTTTATTCAATGCCATCATCTCTGCCGCGCGGTTCCATATTGCGCGCCGTCAGTTTGTAGCCCACGCCGCGCACGGTTTCTATCAGAGGGAACGAAAACGGCCCGTCTATTTTCTGCCGCAGCCGGCTTATCTGCACGTCGAGCACGTTGGTCTGCGGATTGAAGTGATAATCCCACACCGACGCCAGCAGCATGGTGCGCGTCACCACCTGCTCGGCATGGGTAAGCATGAACGACAGCAGGGTGAATTCGCGCGGCTGCAGGTCGATGTTCGTGCCCGCCCGGGTGACCCGCCGGTTGATCAGGTCCAGCGCCAGGTCCGCCACCTGCAAGGTGCGCTGCGCCTGCGGGTTGCTGACCGAGCGGCGCACCAGCGCCTCGATGCGTGCGGCCAGCTCCGAAAACACGAAAGGCTTGGTCAGGTAATCGTCGCCGCCCGCCTTCAGGCCCTTGACCCGCTCGTCCACGCTGGTCAGGGCGCTGAGCACCAGCACGGGCGTGTGCTTGCCCATGCCCCGCAGCGCCGACAGGACGGACAGGCCATCCATGTCGTTGGGCAACAGCCGGTCGAGAATGACGATGTCCCACTGCTCCGACAGCGCCCGCCGCATGGCGCTCATGCCGTCGCCGCAGATGACGGGATGGTGCCCCAGCTGCTTCAGTCCGTTCGCGACGTACCGTGCATTCTCGATATCGTCCTCGATGATCAAGCAGCGCCACATTTCTCGTTCCAGGTATCGCCGGACAGGCCTCGCAGTATAGCCAACGCCCTCCTTCAAAACCTTTCCAAACGGTAATGCTGCCGTAATCCTCGTCCACTGCCCTTTCCCCTACCATTTGCGGCTGCTTTTGCGCGCCATACCTCGGCGGCAAGGCGCAACGGCGACACGGTAATCAGACCGTGATCGTGCTCAATAACCTGGGGAAGGAGTCATGCAGATAAGGTCTCAGGAGAATTTCTGGTCGGGAGTCATGTTTCTGGCGATAGGCGTCGGGTTCGCCGCCATGTCCACGCGCTACCAGATGGGAACGGCGGCAAGAATGGGGCCGGGGTATTTCCCGTTCTGGCTCGGCGTGGTGCTGGCCCTGCTGGGCGCGGCCATCACGATGGGGGCCCTGTCTCCCAAGGCGCAGCCCACCGTCATCGCGCGGTTCGACTGGCGGGTCGCGGGGCTGATCGTGGGCGCCGTGGTGCTCTACGGCATTCTCATGCAACCGCTGGGCGTCTATATCGCGACGTTCATCCTGGTCGTTTCCAGCAGTATTGCCGGCCATGATTTCAGCTGGAAAGTGGCATTGGCCAACGGCGCCGCGCTGGTGGTTTTCGTTTATGCGGCATTCGTGAAAGGCCTGGGCCTGATTTTCCCGCTGTGGCCGACCTTTCTCGGCGCGAACTAAGGATCGGCAATGGAACTTCTGGATAATCTGATGCTGGGGTTCTCGGTCGCGTTCACGCCCGAGAATCTTCTGTATGCCTTCGTCGGCGCCCTGCTGGGCACGCTCATCGGCGTGCTGCCGGGCATCGGCCCCGTGCCGACCATCGCCATGCTGCTGCCCATCACCTATGTGCTGCCGCCCACGGCCGGCCTGATCATGCTGGCCGGCATCTACTACGGCGCGCAGTACGGCGGCTCGACTACCTCGATCCTGCTGGCGCTGCCGGGCGAGACATCGGCGGTGGTGACCGTGCTGGACGGCCACCAGATGGCCCGCAACGGCCGCGCGGGCGCCGCGCTGGCCATCGCGGCCATCGGCTCGTTCTTCGCGGGCTGCGTCTCCACCCTGCTGCTGGCCGCCTTCGCGCCGCCGCTGGCCGAAGTGGCCTTCCAGTTCGGCCCCGCCGAGTACTTCTCGCTGATGGTGCTGGGTTTGGTGGGCGCCGTGGTGCTGGCCTCGGGCTCGCTGACCAAGGCCATCGCGATGATCATCCTGGGCCTGCTGATCGGCATGGTGGGCACGGACGTGAACTCGGGCGTGGCGCGCTTCGACTTCGGCATCCCCGAGCTGCAGGACGGCATCGACTTCGCCATCGTCGCCATGGGCGTGTTCGGCTTCGCCGAGATCATGAACAACCTCGAGCAGAAAGAGCAGCGCGTCGACATCACCGACAAGATCGGCTCGCTGTATCCCAACCGGCAGGAGTTCAAGGAATCGGCCCCCGCCGTGATCCGCGGCACCGCCCTGGGCTCGATGCTGGGCATCCTGCCCGGCGGCGGCGCGGTGCTGTCGTCGTTCGCCTCCTACACGCTCGAAAAGAAGATATCGAAGAACCCCGAGCGTTTCGGCAAGGGCCATCCCGCCGGCCTGGCGGGCCCCGAATCGGCCAACAACGCCGCGGCGCAGACTTCCTTCATCCCGCTGCTGACGCTGGGCATCCCGGGCAACGCCGTGATGGCGCTGATGGTGGGCGCGATGACCATCCACAACATCCAGCCCGGCCCGCAGGTCATGAGCAGCCACCCCGAGCTCTTCTGGGGCCTGATCGCCTCCATGTG
>Ga0164243_10009366_pt1 | contig 14264 bp, 10 predicted proteins | sample OricompcompostOP_FD_108781 | JGI IMG/M metagenome (GOLD analysis project Ga0164243, IMG submission 108781) | Organic Plus compost microbial communities from Emeryville, California, USA - Original compost - Organic plus compost (OP) | ecosystem: Engineered > Solid waste > Mixed feedstock >... | reverse complement strand
TCGACGATGCCCTGGCCGCTCTCGGGAGCCGCCGTGTCGGTCAGCCGTTTGAGCTCCTTGCCGACCTCGCCGACGTGCTTGCTGAACGCCTCGGCGGCGTCACCGCTCCAGAACGACTCAAGGCCCTTGAGATCGCGGTCAAGTGCGGTGCACACGTCGCGGACATTGCCGATGAGCTCTTCCCAACCCAGGGCCGCGTCTTCGACGTCGCCGGGTCGGCCTGCCACCACGACCTGGTTGACCATGGTCGTCCAGTCGAGAGCCATGTGTTCTCCTCCCCCGGAGTGGCCTTGCTAGATCTGGTGCTGTGTCTTGGCGGCTTCGCCGAAAATCGACGACCACTGCTGCGCCGTGAGAGCGTTGCGCTCCTCGGCCGCGGCGTAGTTCTCCTTGACCTTGCCCAGCGCGTCGGCCGTGTCGTACAGCTTCTCGATGGTGGTCTTCAGATTCGTGCGGAACGACTCGTACAGCGTGGTGTGTTTGGTCTGGATCGCCAGCGCACCACGGAACCCGCCCAGCGACGGCGCGCCGGCACTCGCCGGGCCGTCGACCTTCTCCTTGATGCCCACCATCGCGTGGTAGAGACGCCCGAGGTAGGCGGCGTGGTCACGCAGCCACTTCTGCGTGCTCTCCAGCGACTCGAGGTCGACGCCCGTCTTCGTGCCCGGCGCGGACTCGGTCAGCCCTTTCGGCGCGACGTCCGGGCGGGACGTGCCGACGTTGTCCTGCACCATGCGCATGTCGGGCTGGAAGGGGATGTCGGCCTTCGTGCTGATCGTGTCGCCGTTGTTGTCGACGGTCATGACCGTGCCGTCTTTGAGCTGGATCTGCACCGTATTGGCGTCGATGCGCTTCCAACTTTCAACCTGTGAGTCGAGCTCCTCGTTCCCCGACTTGAACTCTTCCCCCATCGTCTCTCCCCAGGTCTCGGCGGCGGGCGGTGATGCCGGACGTCGATGCGTACCCTACCGTCCGGCAGGTGGCGGCGGTGGCCTCCGGTCTCCCGGTGGAGCACCGGAGGGTGGCCCTAACCGGGCGGCGGCGGAACGTGCGGTGCCGGCGGGGGCGGGTTGCCGAACGCGGGCGGCTGTCCACCTTGTGCCGGCGGCCGCCACGGGCCGGGCACCGGCGGCTGACCGGGCGGCCCCGCCGGCGGGTACGGCGGCCCGCGGCGCCGCTTGCGACGGCGGTTCAGCCACACGATCAGCACCACGAGCCCGCCGACGACGGCGACACACCCGAGTGCGTACGGCAGCAGCCCGCCCCAGTCCACGCGAACGCTGACGCCGAGGTCGGACGACTCGTCGCCAGAACCTCCCTCCGGCGCATCCGTCGAACCCGGCCCTGGACCGCCCGCCGCGACGCCGAGCGGGTTGGCGCTGACGTCGGGAACGTCTGCGGTCAGTGCCCGCACCGGGTCGACGACGCCGAAGCCGTAGAACGGGTCGCGGCCCTTGTCACCCTTGTCCGAAGCCGTCGTGACGAGCCGGTTGATGACGTTCGCGGCGTCGAGGTCGGGGAAACGCGACCGGATGAGCGCGACCACACCGGACACGATCGCCGTCGCCTGGCTGGTGCCGTCGCCCACTCCGTACCCGTTGGGTGAGGTCGACCCGTTGACCGACATGATGACCTGGACGCCCGGTGCGGTCACCGCGAGCTCCGGCCCCCGGTTGGAGTTGGCCCACACGGCGCCCTTGCGATCCACCGCGCCGACGGCGACGACGCCCGGCAGCGCGGCGAGCGGGCTCATCAGGTCGGAGCCTTCGTTGCCGGAGCTGGCGACGACAACCACGTCGCGCTGCTGCGCGTACGCCACGGCGGAGGCCAGATCAGGGTTGACAGCGAGCCCGTCCGGCGAGATCGAGATGCTGATCACACCGGGCCGCTGGTCCGCCGCCCAGCGGATCGCCGGAGCGAGCTCGTCGGAAGCCCCGGTGCCGATGCTGGCGGGCAGGATCTTCGCCCCTGGCGCGACGCCGAGCAGCCTTTGCTGACCGCCGCCACGGCCGGCGATCAGGCTCGCCATGCCGGTGCCGTGGCTGACCCTCGTATCCGGGTCGATCCGGCCGTCCGGTGCGGCGTCGGGCGTGAAGCCGCGGCCGGTGACGACCTGGCCGGACAGGTCCCAGTGACTGGCCTGCACGCCACTGTCGACCACCACGACCGTCTGCCCGGAGCCCTTGGTGATCTCGTGCGCTCGAGGAATGCGCAGGTAGTCGAGGTGCCAGGACAGGCCGCGCACCGTGTCCGCATGGGCTGGCGGCGCCAGCAGGGGCACCGACGTGAGGATGACCGTCGCTGTCAGCGCTCCGAGCCATCGTCGCAGCGCCAGACCCTTCGACCGCTCCATCTCACCGCCCCGCTCGCGTCCATCGTGCAGCGCGACATGACATCGGCTGCCGTGACTCTTCGTGGGCACAGTCTAGATGCGCGGTACACCGGACGCGGTGCTCGCAAGAGGCCTGTGGATAACTCCCTGCCTGTGGATAACCGCCTCGCCGCCCGCGCCGTGCTCCACACTCGATCCCGTCACCGACGCACGACTCTTGAGAACTACACAGCGGTACGACGACGCCGTGCGGAGGCCCGGCCGGCAACAGACCCGGGGAGCCGGCCGGGCTTCACACGTATCAGGCGTCAGCGGCGGACCACGCTCGCGGCACCGCCACCGCGGCGGACGGGCTCCGCGGAGGCGATCATTCCTCCTCGGCGGGTGAACTCGATAGCCGTGGCCGCGCCGAGTTCAGCGGTGCTGGCGAAGGTCGGCTGACCCAGGGCGGTGAGCTGCGAGCCGTAGGCCGCGATGAAGGCCGGCTCCGCCTGCGGTGCCGCGCTGTTGCGCTGGGAGGCGCGCGGTGCGGCCATCGCCTCGGGCAGCGTCATCCCGAGGTCGATGCGGTTGACCAGCATCTGCAGCACGGTCGTGATGATGGTCGCGCCGCCGGGAGTCCCCAGCGCGAGGAAGGGCTTGCCGTGGTGGTCGAGCACGATGGTCGGCGACATGGAGGAACGGGGCCGCTTTCCGGGAGCCGGCAGGTTCGGGTCGGGCGGCGCGCCGGGCGTCTGCGTGAAGCTGAAGTCGGTCATCTCGTTGTTGAGCAGGAACCCGCGTCCGGGGACGACCATGGCGTTGCCACCGGTCTGCTCGATCGTCAGCGTGTACTCGACGACATTGCCCCACCGGTCGGCGACGGTCAGGTTCGTGGTGCTCTGGCCCGGGTTGCCCTCCGTGCCGGCCGCGGCGGTGGCGCAGCCGCCGTACGATCCGTCGGGCACGCCAGGAGCGACCGGCTTGGTCAGCGCAGTCGTCGGCGAGATCTGGCAGGCCCGCTCGGCGGCGTACCGGTCGCGCAGCAGCTCGTCGATCAACCGCTGCGGCGTGTCCGCACCGACGTAGCGGTTGCGGTCGGCGTAGGTCAACGCGCTCGCCTCGAGGTAGTGATGGAGCGCCTCGACGACCGTCATCCTGGACAGATCGAACTGCTCCAGGATGTTGAGCGCCTCGCTGACGGCGATGCCACCGCTCGACGGCGTCGACATCCCGTAGACGGTGTAGCCGCGGTAGTCGGAGCGGGTCGGCGCGGGGAAACGCACGTCGTAGCGGGCAAGGTCGGCGAGCGTCATCTCGCCGGGCCGGATCTCGTACTGCCAAGGCACGGCCGGGTCGGGAGCGACCGGCGGGTGCTGCACCGTGCGGACGATGTCGCGGGCGATGGGGCCCTCGTAGAACACGTCGGTGCCGCGGCGTGCGATCTCGCGGTAGGTGTTGGCGAGGTCCGGGTTGCGGAGCGTCGTGCCCACCGCCGGTGGCTGTCCGCCGGGCAGGTACAGCGCGCGGGTCGAGCTGAACTGCGCGAACTGCGCCGCGTTGTCCGCGACCTGCTGGCGGAACGTGGCGTCCACGGTGAACCCGCGCCGTGCCACCTCCGTCGCCGGCGCCAGGGATGCCGACAGGGATCGGGTGCCCCACCTGCGCAGGGCCTCCTTCCAGGTCAGCAGCGTGCCGGGCACACCGGCCGAGATGCCGCTGACCCGCGCCTCCTGGAACGCGTACGGCGCGCCGGTCGCCGGGTTGACGAACGCGTCCTGCTCCATCGCCTGGGGAGCTGTCTCACGACCGTCGATCGTGTGGACGCGGCCTGTGCGGGCGTCGTAGTAGACGAAGAAGCCGCCACCGCCGATGCCGGCCGAGAAGGGCTCGGTCACCCCGAGCGTGGCCGCGGCCGCCACGGCCGCGTCGACGGCGTTTCCGCCGCGCCGGAGCACCTCGATGCCGACGGCGGTGGCGGTGGGGTCGACCGTCGAGACGGCACCGCCGTACCCGACGGCCGTCGGGGTCTTCGGTGGCTCACCGCGGTGGGCGAGGGCCGGGGCGGAGCCCGGCAAGACCAACCCCACGGCTAGGACAGCGGCGACCGTGATCTTTCCGAGCCTCATTGCCCCTCCTGGATCAGGATGCGTCTCTATGTCCTACCGTGATGGTCGTCGATCGGCAACCGCGCGGACGGTGCGCGCGGGTCACTGGGAGATAACGACCGATCGCGGGTACGGGGTCACTCGGGCGGTACCGTCCGACGGGTGAGTGTCGCCCGGTCGATCGTCCTCTTCGTCCTCGCTGCCGTCGCCGAGATCGGCGGTGCCTGGCTGGTCTGGCAGGGATGGCGCGAGCACCGCGGTCTCTGGTGGATCGCGGCGGGTGTGCTGGCTCTGGGGGTGTACGGCTTCGTCGCCACCTTCCAGCCCGACCCGCACTTCGGTCGGATCCTCGCGGCGTACGGCGGGGTGTTCGTCGCCGGCTCCCTGCTGTGGGGCGTCCTCGTCGATCGCTTCCGGCCCGACCGCTTCGACCTCATCGGCGCCGCGCTCTGCCTGGTCGGCGTCGCCGTGATCATGTACGCACCGCGAGGCTAGTCAATCGCCTTCTTGCGACAGATCTGTCGATAGATTGCAACGCTCCGTCCAACTATTGCGTCGCGATGTCACGTCCTGGCACGATGACCGTCGATCCGTATCCCCGTCCCCAAGGAGCGGTACACATGGCGGTCTCTCGTCGACGATTCATGACATCCGTGGCGGCCGGATCCGCGCTGGCCGCCGTGTCCACGACGGAGCTGGCCGGCGCGCTCGCCAGCCCGGCCGCCGCGGCCAGCCCACCCGGCGACGTGGTCGGCAAGATCTCGGTCGGCTACCAGGGCTGGTTCGCCTGCCCCGGCGACGGTGCGCCGATCGGCGGATGGTGGCACTGGAGTCGCGACCGTTTCCAGCCGCCGTCGCCCTCCAACACCACGATCGTGTCCTGGCCCGACATGCGGGAGTACACACGGGGCTACACCACCGCCTACCCGAACCTCGGCAACGGCCAGCCCGCGCAGCTGTTCTCGTCGTACGACGACCAGACGGTCGACACGCACTTCAAGTGGATGCAGCAGTACGGCTGTGACACAGCGGCGTTGCAGCGCTTCAACCCGTTCGGCGACGAGGGACCGACGCGGGACGCGATGGCGCGGAAGGTGCGCGCCGCGGCTGAGAAGTACAGCCGCAAGTTCTACATCATGTACGACGTCACCGGCTGGACGAACATGCAGTCCGAGCTGAAGACCGACTGGACGTCGAAGATGTCGGCACACACCGCCTCACCGGCGTACGCGCGCCAGAACGGCAAGCCAGTGGTGTGCATCTGGGGATTCGGCTTCAACGACTCCGGCCGTCCGTTCGCCCCAGCCCCCTGCCTCGAGGTCGTGAACTGGTTCAAGGCGCAGGGCTGCTACGTGATCGGCGGGGTGCCGACGTACTGGCGGCAGGGGATCAACGACTCGCGGCCGGGGTTCCTGGAGGTGTACCACGCCTTCAACATGATTTCCCCGTGGATGGTCGGGCGAACGGGGGACCTGGCCGGGCTCGACTGGTTCCACACCAACGTGAACGTGCCAGACAAAGCCGACTGCGACGCGCACGGGATCGACTACCAGCCCTGCGTGATGCCGGGCGACCTGTCGGCGGGGCACCGCCGCCACGGCGATTTCTACTGGCGGCACATCTACAACATGGTCCGGTTGGGCGCCGCCGGGCTCTACGTGTCGATGTTCGACGAGTTCAACGAGGGCAACCAGATCGCCAAGACCAGCGAGACGCAGGCCATGACGCCGGCCGGGGCGAACATACGCTCGCTGGACGAGGACGGCACCTTCTGCTCGTCCGACTACTACCTGCGGATCACCGCCGACGGCGGGCGGATGCTCAAGGGTCAGATCCCGCTCACCGCCACGCGTCCGACCCCGCCCACCACGGGCGAGCCGGAGCCACCGACCGGCAACCTGGCCCTCAACCGCGCCACCTCGGCGAGCTCCCAGAACGGCGGCTTCGTGGCCGCGAACGCGGTGGACAGCAACGTCGGCAGCTACTGGGAGAGCGTCAACAACACGTTCCCCCAGTGGATTCAGGTGGACCTTGGCGCGGCGTACCAGGTCAACCGCCTGGTGCTCAAGCTGCCGCCGGGTTGGGAGAGGCGGACGCAGACGATCCACGTGCAGGGCAGCACCGACGGGTCGCAGTTCGGCACGCTCGCGGCCTCGGGCGGCGTTACGTTCGACCCCGGCTCCGGCAACACCGCCACCCTCACCGTGCCACCGACGGCGGTCCGCTACGTGCGGGTCAACGTCAGCGCGAACACCGGCTGGCCGGCAGCGCAGCTCTCGCAGCTGGAGGTGTACGCCCCGACCGGTGGTCCCACGAACCCGCCCGCCGCGCCGACCAACCTGACCGTGACCGGGAAGACCGCCACCAGCGTGTCCCTCTCGTGGACGGCGTCGGCCAGTGGCGGCGTGGTGGGCTACGACGTGCGGCAGGGCACTGCGGTGGTCGGGTCGACGGCGGGCACGACGTACACGGTGACCGGTCTGACCCACAACACCAGCTACACCTTCTCGGTGGTGGCGCGGGACGGGGCCGGCAACGCGTCGATGCCGTCCGGCGCCGTCACCACGACGACCGAGCCGGACCCGCCGGCCAATACGAACCTCGCGCTGGGAAAGCCGACGGCCGAGAGCGGGCACACCCAGAACTACGGCTCCGGCAACATCGTGGACGGCAACGCCAACAGCTACTGGGAGAGCCCCAACAACGCGTTCCCGCAGTGGGTCCAGGTCGACCTCGGGGCCGCGACATCTGTCGGCCGCGTCGTACTCAAGCTGCCGCCCCAGGCGGTCTGGCAGACGCGGACGCAGACGCTGTCGGTGCAGGGCAGCACCAACGGCTCGTCGTTCAGCACGCTGTCGGGCTCGGCCGGCCGGGTCTTCAACCCGACCACCGGCAACGCGGTGACGATCACCTTCACGGCGACGTCCGCCCGCTACGTGCGGATCCATTTCACGGGCAACACCGGCTGGCCGGCGGGTCAGCTCTCCGAGCTCGAGGTGTACGCGAGCTGAGCCCCGTAGCCCCGCCAGCCGCTGGATCGCCCTTCCCCGCGGCTGGCGGGCCTGGGTCAATCCCCGACGACCTCACGCAGACGCCGCGCGGCGCTTTCCGGGGTGATGTCGCGCTGCGCTTGGGCCAGCAGCTCGAAGCCCACCATGAACTTGCGCACCGTCGCGGAGCGGAGCAGCGGTGGATAGAAGTGCGCGTGCAGATGCCACCGCGCGTGGTCGCGGCCGTCGGTGGGACGCTGGTGGAACCCCATCGAGTAGGGGAACGTGACGCCGAACAGCCGGTCGTAGCGGCGCGTCAGCCGTCCCAGGATGTCCGCCAGGCCGTCGCGGCGGACATCGTCGAGATCGGGCAGCGCCGCGTAGTGAGCGCGCGGGAGCACCAGCGTCTCGAAGGGCCACACCGCCCAGAACGGCACCAGCGCCACGAAGGCGTCGTTGGTCTCCACCAGACGCGTGCCGTCCGCCACCTCGGCCGCCAGATAGTCACAGAGGAGGCAACCGCCGGGGTACGCCGCCTGCTGCGCCAACTCCTTCGCAGGCTCGTTGGGGAGGCTCTCGGTCGCCCAGATCTGTCCGTGTGGATGCGGGTTGCTGGCCCCCATCATGGATCCGCGGTTCTCGAAGACCTGGACGTGGCCGACCCAGTCGATGCCGCCAAGCTCCTCCGTCTGCGCGGCCCAGGTGTCGACCACGCGCCGGACGGCCACGGCGGGCATGTCACCCAGCGTCAGGTCGTGGCGAGGCGAGAAGCAGACCACCCGGCAGATGCCACGCTCCGGCCGGGCGACGAGGAGATCCTGCCCGGAGCCCGCCGCGGCCGGCGGGTCGGGCAGGAGCGCCGCGAAGTCGTTGTCGAAGACGTAGGTCGTGTCGTAGACCGGTGTACGCACACCGCCCGCCCGCGTGTTGCCAGGGCAGAGGTAGCAGGACTCGTCGTACTCAGGACGCCGTTCCGACGAACGTTCCTCCGTCTGCCCCTGCCACGGCCGCGCCGTGCGGTGCGGTGAGACGAGCACCCACTCGCCGGTCAGCCGGTTGAGTCGGCGGTGCGGCGTGTCTGGAAGAAGGTCCATGCGTCTCCCACGATCGAGGCCAGGTCGGGCTTGGTGGCCACCCAGCCCAGCTCGGCGCGCGCTCTGGCCGACGACGCGATGAGCGTAGCGGGATCACCCGGACGGCGGGGTGCGGGAGCGACGGTGACCTTTTGCCCGGTGACGGCCCGGACCATGTCGACGATCTGGAGGTTGGAGAAGCCAGTGCCGTTGCCCAGGTTGTAGATCTTGTGGCGGCCGGGTTCGCTCGCTTCGAGCGCCAGCAGGTGGGCGGCGGCGAGGTCTTCGACGTGGATGTAGTCGCGGACGCAGGTGCCGTCGCGGGTGGGGTAGTCGCCGCCGAAGATGCGCAGGTTGGGCCGGAGACCGGCGGCCACCTCGAGCGCCACCGGAATCAGGTGCGTCTCGGGTTCGTGGCGCTCGCCAAGGGGAACGGGCCCATCGAGGGCGGCCCCGGCGACGTTGAAGTAGCGCAGGCTGATGGCGCCGAGGCCGTGAGCCTTGACAGCGTGGGCGATGGCCATGTCGACGGCGAGCTTGGTCCAGCCGTACGGGTTGGTCGGCGCCGGCGGTGCGGTCTCGGTGATGGGGACGGTGGCGGGGTTGCCGTAGACGGCCGCGGTGGAGCTGAAGACGAGCCGGGGCACCTCGGCCCGGCGGATCGCGTCGAGCAGCGCGAGGGACCCGCTCACGTTCACGTTCCAGTACAGCTCCGGCTTCTGGACCGATTCGCCGGCGGCGATCTTCGCCGCGAAGTGGAGGACGCCGTCGAACCCGGTCTCCAGCACCCTGCCGACGTCGTGGATCTCGCATCGGTGCAGTGTGACGCCGTCGGGCAGGGTGCTGGCGTGGCCAGTGGACAGGTCGTCGAGGACCTCCACGGCATGTCCGGCGTCGACAAGTTGACGCACGACGACGGAGCCGATGTACCCGGCGCCGCCGGTCACGAGCAGCTTCATGGGTCCGACATTAGGGCCACGGGGACAATGCGAGCGCACACCGCGACACACCTGACCCGAACTGTTGTGTGGCGGTCAGACCAGACCCGCCAGCTTGTAGAGGACCAGGGAACCGGCGACGGCCACGTTGAGACTGTGACCGGTGCCGACCATCGGGATCTCGACAACGGCGTCGAGCAGGGCGACAGCCTCCGGCGGGATGCCGTCGGCCTCGTGGCCCAGGACGGCGACGGTCCGCCGTCGTGCGGCCGGGAGGTCGCCCAGCCGGATGGCTTCGTCGGCGAGTTCGACGCCGAGCAGCTGAGCGCCGCGGGCCTTCTCGGCCGCGAGCCAGCGCTCCGGGTTGCCGACCCGGTGGACGCAGGTCGGCTTCCGCAACGTATTGCCGCGGGCGAGCGCCGTGTCGACCCATCCGAAGCGCGGCACCACGAGGCACGCGCCGACGGCGTCGCAGGTACGCAGCAGCGTGCCGAGGTTGGCGGCGTGCATCGGCCACAGCGGCGCGGCGAGCAGGTGGCCCCAGCAGCGGTGGGCACGGGGTCGGCGGGCGGCGTGCAGTTCCTTGCGGCTCCGGACGTGAATGGCCGGGCTCATGAGGGGGCGTGCTTTCGGCGGCACACGCGGGCCATCGACGGGGAGTGCCAATCGTATCGAAAATGGCGCGGCTGTGACCGCCCTGACCTGGAATCATGTGTCGGTGCTGCTGACCATCACCACCACGTGCGAGCCGGCGACGGACCTCGGCTATCTGCTGGTCAAGCACCCCGACCGGGTCCACGCGTTCGACCTGCCGACGGGTCGGGCGTACGTGTGCTTCCCGGAGGCCGACGAGCGGCTGTGCACCGCGGCCCTGGTGATGGAGGTGACGACGGCCGGTCTGCGTACGGGACCGGGTGACTTCGCCCTGAGCCGGTTCGTCAACGACCGGCCGTACGCGGCGTCGAGTCTGCTCGCCACGGCGATGAACAAGGTGTTCCGCAGCGCGATGGCCGGCCGATCCAAGGAGCGGCCCGAGTTGGCGGCCACCGCGATCCCGCTGGAGGTGGGCATTCCGGCGTTGCGCTGCCGCGGTGGTGCGGCGCTGGCCGACCGGTTCTTCGCACCGCTCGGGTGGGAGGTGGCGGCGGCGCCGATCCCGCTCGACGGGGCCTACCCGGAGTGGGGCGACAGCAACTATGTCGACCTGCGGTTGCGCGGGACCCTCCGGCTCGCGGACGCGCTCAACCACCTCTACGTCCTGCTGCCCGTCCTCGACGACGCCAAGCACTACTGGGTCTCCACCGACGAGGTCGACAAGCTGATCCGGGCCGGTGAGGGCTGGCTCGCCGGGCACCCGGAACGGGACCTCATCACCGTCCGCTACCTCGCCCACCGTCGGGCCTTGTCCGAGCCGGCCTTGGAGCGCCTCGCCGAGACCGACGACCGGCCGGTGGTCGACAGCGTGGAGGTCGAGCCCGCCGAGGACGCCGCCGAGGACGCCGCGCTGGCCACGCCCTCCCTCGCCGTGGCGCGGCGGCAGGCGGTGATCGCGGCGCTCCGCGAGAGCGGGGCCGCGCGGGTGCTCGACCTCGGGTGCGGTTCCGGTGCGCTGCTCGCGGAGCTGATGGAGGAACGGCACCTCACCGAGATCGTCGGAGTCGACATCTCCACGCGCGCGCTGACGGCGGCAGCGCGGAGGTTGCGGCTCGATCGGCCGGGAGCGCTTGCGGACCGCCAGCGTGAGCGGGTCCGGCTGACCCAGTCGGCACTCACCTACCGTGACGCCCGGCTGGCCGGCTACGACGCGGCCATCCTCATGGAGGTCATCGAACACGTGGACGAGTCCCGCCTGCCCGCGCTGGTCCGCTCCGTCTTCGGCGCCGCGCGGCCGAGGACGGTGATCGTGACGACGCCGAACGCCGAGTACAACGTGCGGTACGCCGGCATGGCCACCGGCGCCATGCGGCACGCCGATCACCGCTTCGAGTGGACGCGTGCACAGTTCGGCGACTGGGCCACCGCCGTGGCCGGCGAGCATGGCTACGCCGTGACCATCCACGGGATCGGCGACGTGGACGACGCTGTCGGCGCACCCACGCAGATGGCGGTCTTCGCGCGGGTCGGAGAGTCGGCATGACCGAGCTGGAGATTCCCGCCCTGAGCCTCGTCGCCCTGATCGGCATCTCGGGCTCCGGCAAGTCCACGTTCGCGCGCCGGCACTTCGCGCCGACCCAGGTGCTGTCCTCCGACGGGTTCCGGGCGATGGTCGCCGACGACGAGAACGACCAGTCGGCGTCGGCCGCGGCCTTCGACGCGCTGCACTACGTCGCCGGGAAGCGGCTCGCCGCCGGACGGCTCACCGTTGTCGACGCGACCAACGTCCAGGAGCACGCCCGCGCGGCGCTGGTCGAAGTCGCCCGGGCCCACGACGTGCTGCCGGTCGCGATCGTCCTCGACGTGCCCGAGGCCGAGTGCTGGGCCCGCACCGAGCGCCGACCCGACCGCGCGTTCGGCCGGGCCGTCCTGGCGCGACAGTCGCGTGACCTGCGCCGATCGCTGCGCCGGCTGAACCGCGAGGGGTTCCGCACGGTGCACGTGCTCACCGGCCAGTCCGAAGTGGACGCCGCTGAGATCCGTCTGCAGCCGCTCTACAACGACCGCCGCGAGCTGACCGGGCCGTTCGACATCATCGGCGACGTCCACGGGTGCCGCTCCGAGCTCGAGTCGCTGCTCGGCGAGCTGGGCTGGCAGCTCGCACGCGACGCCGAGGGGCGTGCGGTCGGCGCGGCGCATCCGCAGGCCCGTACCGCCGTGTTCGTGGGCGACCTCGTCGACCGCGGCCCGGACTCTCCCGGAGTGTTGCGGCTGGTCATGGGCATGGTGGCGGCGGGCACCGCCCTCTGTGTGGCGGGCAACCACGAGGTCAAGCTCCTGCGCAAGCTGCGCGGCAGGCAGGTGCACCTCACGCACGGGCTGGCGGAGACGGTCGCGCAGCTCGCCGCCGAGGACCCCGCGTTCGTCTCCGCGGCCGGAAGGTTCATCGACGGGCTGGTCAGCCACTACATGCTCGACGGAGGGCGGTTGGCCGTCGCGCACGCCGGCATCAAGGAGGCGTACCAGGGGCGGGCCTCCGGACGGGTGCGGGCCTTCTGCCTGTACGGCGACACGACCGGTGAGACCGACGAGTACGGGCTGCCGGTGCGCTACCCGTGGGCCGACGACTACCGCGGCGCCAGCACCGTCGTTTATGGACACACGCCGACCACCGATCCGCAGTGGGTCAACAAGACCATCTGCGTCGACACCGGCTGCGTGTTCGGTGGCCGGCTGACGGCTCTGCGGTACCCCGAGCGCACGCTGGTCTCGGTGCCCGCGGAGCGGGAGCACTACGCGCCGGCCCGGCCGCTGCCCGGCAAGGCGCCGGAGCGTGCCGGCGACCTGCTCGACGTGGCCGACGTGCTGCCGGCGGGCCGTCGCCACCTGGACACGGGCTACGGACGGATCGCCATCGACGCGCCGCAGGCCGCCGCGGCGCTGGAGATCCTGGGCCGGTTCGGCGTCGATCCGCGCTGGCTGCTCTACCTGCCGCCGACGATGGCGCCGGCGCCGACATCCCAGCTCGAAGGCTTCCTGGAGCACCCTCGCGAGGCGTTCGAGGGATACCGGCGCGAGGGTGTGACCCGGCTCGTGTGCGAGGAGAAGCACATGGGATCGCGTGCGCTCGTGGTGGTCTGCCGGGACGAAGGCGCGGCGGCGCGACGATTCGGTGCCACCGACGGTCGGCTCGGTGCCGTCTACACCCGTACCGGCCGTCCGTTCTTCGCCGAGCCGGTCACCGCTTCGTTGGTGTCCCGGGCGAGTGCGGCCGTCGGAGCGGCCGGTCTCTGGGACGAACTCGCGACGGACTGGCTGCTGTTCGACGCCGAGTTGCTGCCGTGGTCGGCCAAGGCGGGTGAGCTGATCCGCAGCCACTACGCGAGCGTCGGCGCCGCCGCCGGGGCCGCGTTGCCGGCCGCTGTCGACGTCCTGTCCCGGGCCGCGGCGCGCGGGCTCGACGTGGGTGCCCTGCGGGACCGGATGGTGGACCGCGCCGCGAACGCCGCGCTGTTCACGGCGGCGTACCGCCGGTACGTGCGGCCAACGGACGGCCTCGACGGAGTCACGTTGGCGCCGTTCGCGGTGCTGGCGGCGGAGGGTGCCAACCTCGCGGTGCGGGACAACGGGTGGCACCTGGCCATGGCGGATCGGCTCGTGGCGGCCGACGGCGGCTTGTTCACCCCCACGGCCCGCGTCCTCGTCGACCTGGATGACGAGTCCACGATCGCCGCCGCGGAGGCGTGGTGGTCGCAACTCACGGCCGACGGCGGCGAAGGCATGGTGGTCAAGCCGCTCGATGGGCTGGTTCGGTCACCACGCGGACCACTGGTGCAGCCGGGCCTCAAGTGCCGCGGGCGGGAGTATCTGCGGATCATCTACGGGCCCGACTACACCGAGCCGCAGACCCTGGACGCGCTGCGAGGTCGCAACCTCGGTCGCAAGCGGGGGCTGGCCATCCGCGAACAGGCTCTCGGGCTCGGCGCGCTGGACCGGGTGGCCGGCGGGGAGCCGTTGTGGCGTGTGCACGAGCTGGTGTTCGGCGTGCTCGCCCTGGAGTCGGAGCCGGTCGATCCGCGCCTCTGAGCCCGAGGGCGACGAAGGGCCTGTATGCCTTGACAGGCATATTCCGTGCGAGGCATTCGAGGCGTGCCCGTTGACGCGTTCGCTGTTCTGGCAGAGCCGGCCCGCCGGCGCATACTGGACGAGCTCCGCCGGTCGGAGCGGAGCGTCGGCGAGCTGGTCGCGTC
>Ga0164243_10009365_pt1 | contig 14265 bp, 14 predicted proteins | sample OricompcompostOP_FD_108781 | JGI IMG/M metagenome (GOLD analysis project Ga0164243, IMG submission 108781) | Organic Plus compost microbial communities from Emeryville, California, USA - Original compost - Organic plus compost (OP) | ecosystem: Engineered > Solid waste > Mixed feedstock >... | reverse complement strand
CCGCCTGCGCGGCCGACACCGCTTTGTCAACCTCGTCGCTACGCTCCTTCGGTTTCCCTCGCTCGACTCCGAGGCGCGCCAACACGGTCACTGCCCCGCCTCGACTCGCAGAATCTCTGATTCCCTCCGTCGCTGGCACGACTGGTCTTCGTAGGCTTCGTAGGAACTGGCGTTTGCAAGGATGAAGATCTTGCAGGGCCGCTATTCATGGCCGCCTACGGGCGCGGCCATGAATAGCGTTCATACTCTGCATGCGAAGGTTTGGGCATCGGAGATAAACAGAAGATCTCTCGAGCTACGATTTCGTTATACCGAGAGAGGAGCTGCGCATCATCGTCGCATGCACCAACTCTAGCCAAGCAGATCTTCCAAACTGGCAACACGCCACCCCGCCGCATGCCCGGACCGATTGCCTCGGCTCGACGTCCAATAAGCACACCGACCTCACACAACCCAAACCTCTGACGATCTAAGCCGAGCGGCACCCGGTATCAGCACGATAACCGGACGCTGCTCTCCCGATCGATTTACGGCGCAGGATTAGGATGCTGCACGTGAATCGCGTCGATGGCTTTGAGTATATCGTCGGACAGCGTCACATCAACGCTGTCGATATTTTCCTTAAGTTGCTCCAGCGTCGTCGCGCCGATCAAATTGCTGGCGACAGAGCGTTGCTGATTCACCCAGGCCAGCGCCAGATGCGTGGGCGACAGGCCGTGGTCACGCGCCAGTTTCACGTATTGCTCGGTCGCTGCTTCGGTCTGCGGATTGCTGTAGCGCGTAAAACGCGTGAACAGCGTGAGCCGGGCGCCTTCGGGTCGAGCGCCGTTCAGGTATTTGCCCGAGAGCACACCCATCGCCAACGGTGAATAGGCCAGCAGGCTGACTTGTTCGAGGTGACTGAATTCGGACAGGCCTGTTTCGTAGGTGCGATTCAGCAGGCTGTACGGGTTCTGGATCGTGGCGATGCGGGGCAAGCCCTGGTTCTCGGAATGCTTTAGAAACTGTGCGACGCCCCACGGCGTTTCGTTTGATACGCCGATGTGACGGACTTTGCCCGCGCGCACGAAATCCTGCAGGACTTCCAGTGTTTCTTGAACCGGCACAGTGTAGTCATCGTCGATCCACGGATAGTCGCGGCCGAACGTCGCCGTGGTGCGATCAGGCCAGTGCAGTTGATACAGATCCAGATAGTCTGTCTGCAGGCGTTTCAGGCTGGCGTCCAGGGCCTCGGTCAGGTTCTTGCGATCCAGGTTGGTCTTGCCGTTGCGGATGTGTCCGGGGCGTTTCGGGTCGCGGACCGGGCCTGCTGCCTTGCTGGCCAGAACGATGTCCTGACGGCGTTTCGTTTTGGCCAGCCAGGTGCCGATATAGGTTTCAGTGCGACCCTGGGTTTCGGGCTTGGGCGGCACGGGATACATCTCCGCGGTGTCGACGAGCGTGACGCCGCGAGAGAGGGCGTAGTCCAGTTGCTCGTGCGCTTCGGCTTCGCTGTTTTGCTCGCCCCAGGTCATGGTACCCAGGCCAATCAGACTGACTTCGGTATCGGTGCGGCCAAGTTTGCGGTATTTCAAGAGAGGGCTCCGAGTGAGGAAGGGAAACGCGTCGATGTTACTCCTCTGAGCTGAAGGAGTGATTAAATAGGAGGGCATGAGCTAATGCTCTCCGGCTGGCGTTACGCGCGTTGCGTGACCGAAAGGTTCATGCATCGATCGATGCGCATTGCCGCGTTGTACCGGCCGGCATACTTCAGGAGTACGAATTGAAACCTCGCGTGAGTTTTATCACTTTGGGCGTGGACGATCTGGATCGTGCCATACAGTTTTATCGCGATGGTCTGGGACTCGAGACGCCGGGCATTATCGGCACGGAATTCGAACATGGCGCCGTCGCGTTTTTTGACATGCAGCCCGGCCTGAAGCTGGCGCTGTGGCCTCGTGCCAGCCTGGCGCACGACACGCAGGTTCCACAGGGACCTCGCAGCGCGACAGAGTTTTCGTTGGCCCATAACGTTGCCGACAAGGCCGAAGTCGACCAGGTCATGCAGCAAGCCCGCGAGGCGGGCGCTCAGATCGTCAAGGCCGCCGGCGATACATTCTGGGGCGGATATGCGGGCTATTTTCAAGACCCGGATGGCCATCTGTGGGAAGTCGTCTGGAATCCGGAGTTCCTGCCGCAGGACTGAGCCTGTTTGCTGCTATAACTGCTCCACTAGCAACCCGCAGGAGCATGGCTATGTGCCGCTGGATGGCGTATTCCGGTGATCCCTTGCAACTGGATCTGGTGATTTTCAAGGCGCAGCATTCGCTGATCGACCAGAGTCTGCATTCGCGTCTGGGGGCGACCACGACGAATGGAGATGGCTTTGGCGTGGGTTGGTATGGTCCGGACCCAAACGAGGCCCCGTTCCGCTATCGCAGTATTCATCCCGCCTGGAACGATCGCAATCTGCGAGAGGCTGCGCGCGCGATCAGGGCACCATTATTTGTCGCGCATATTCGTGCCGCGACAGATACACCCGCACAAGAAACCAACTGCCATCCGTTTCGTCATGACCGCTGGTTGTTTGTGCACAATGGATCGATCCGGGATTATCCCTTGCTGCGGCGCGAACTGCTGATGCAGGTGGATCCGCGCTATTTCCTCTCGTTGGAGGGATCGACGGATTCCGAGGTCATGTTCTTGCTGGCGCTGACGTTCGGTCTGGAAACCGACCCGCTGCCTGCGTTGGAGCGCATGGCCGCCACGGTGGAGGACGCGGGCCACCGGCACGGTGTGGAGCATCCTTTGAATATGACCATCTGCGCGCTGGATGGAGAGCGCCTGATCGCCGTGCGCTATTCGAGCGAGGCCAACTCGCGCACCTTGTTTCACAACAACGATGTGCGTCATCTGAAACAGCTGTATCCCGACGAGCCTCGCATTGCTGCACTCGGAGACGACACCTATATGCTGCTATCCGAGCCGTTGACTGAACTGCCTGGCGTCTGGCAAGAAGTCCCCGAGGCCACAGCAATCATCGCGCACAAAGGGGACGTACAGTATTTCCCCTTTGTGCCGGGAGGCCTGTAGGCGGCGAACCATCGAATCAGACCGGAACCTGATTCTTGTTCATTTCGGAAAACGCTGCGCGCATTGCCTCCTGGATCTGTTCCGGCGTCAGATCCTGTTTATGTGTCGCCATCGACCAGCGGTGTCCGACGGGATCCGTCAGCTGTCCGTAACGGTCTCCCCAGAACATATCCATCGCCGGCATGGTGATCTTTGCGCCGGCGGCCTCGGCTTGCGCCATGGCGGCATCGACGTCTTCGACGTAGATATGCAGATATACCGGCGAGTCCTTCAGCCCTTTGGGGCTCATGGCGCCGCATTCGGAAAACGCGTCGGCCAGCATGATTTTGGAGTCTCCGATTTGTATCATCGCGTGCATGATTCTGCCGTCAGGGCCCGGCAGGCGGGCAAGTTCGACCGCATTGAAAGCCTTGACGTAAAAGGCGATGGCTTCGGCTGCCCCCTCGCAAATCAGGTGAGGGGTCACGGTATGCATGTCTTCGGGTATGGGCTTGACGGTGGCCATGGCAGGCTCCTGAAAGGTGTCCCTGCCGGGTTGGCAGGGTTCTATCCCTACGACGAATGATAGACAGTCAGATCGACAAACTGCGTGACTTTTTTTATCCGATTGCCTCTGGCGGGGCAGAAGGCCGGCAGGCAGCCTGTCACGACCGGATGTATTGCCCCGGGAGCCAGGACCGCGGCCTGAAGGCTGAGCGCAAGCGTTGCGTTAATCGACACTGGCCCCTGATTTTTTGACCACCTCCGCCCACCGCGGGATTTCCGTCGCCATCAGATCGCGCAGGGCTTCCGGGCTGCTGCCTACCAGTTCCATCCCCATGGTTTTACCCAGTTTTTCCTGGACATCGGGTTCTTTCAGGATGGCGGCGATTTCCTGGGACAGGCGGTCGACGATGGGTTTGGGCGTGCCTTTGGGGGCGTACACTGCCTGCCATGATGCCATCTGGAATCCTTTTACGCCGGCTTCTTCCATGGTGGGCGTATCGGGGGCCAGCGCGATGCGCTTGGGGGTGGTGACGGCCAGCAGTTTGAGCTTACCGTTCTGCAGCAAGGGCAGGGCGGCCGTCATCTGGTCGAACATGAAAGTCACCGCGCCCGCGGACACATCCACCATGGCAGGCGGGGTACCCTTATAGGGCACATGGGTGAGCGGCACGCCAATCGTGTCTGCGAACAGTTCGCCGGCCAGATGGGTCGACGTGCCCTGTCCGGACGAGGCAAAGGTCCGCTTGGTCGGATCGCGTTTGAGCAGTGCGATCAGATCCGCGACGGAATTCACGCCCAGATTGGGATCCACCAGCAACACGTTGGGCAACGTGGCGACCAGCGATACCGGCTCGAAGTCTTTGACCGGGTCGTAGCGCAGATTTTTGTACAGGCTGGCGTTGATGGCGTGGGTGCTGATGGTGCCGCCAAACAGGGTGTAGCCGTCGGGCGTGGCCTTGGCTACGTAGCTCGCGCCGATGCCGCCTGCCGCGCCGGGCTTGTTTTCCACGACCACGTTCTGTTTCAAGCGCTCGGCGAGCTTCTGCGCCAACAGGCGGCCCACCACATCGGTGGAGCCGCCCACGGTAAAGGGCACGACATACGAGATCGGTTTCTCGGTAGGCCAGTCCGCGGCTTGCACGGGCAGACCGCAAGCTGCAAGAGCAGTAGCGGCCAGTGTTAACACCAGATGACGGCGTCGGGCGAGGTTCATGGTTGTCTCCGTATGGTCTTATAGGGCGAGTGTGCGTGCCGCCGAAGGAGTGACAGGCACTGGCCGAGTGTTCGGCGGGGATACTGCATGCTTACGAGGTCAATGCTGCCGCTTATCGCCGCCTGTGCAGGGGCCCTTGGTAATGCGGGGCAGGCGTGGCGTGAGGCTTTTATTGTTACTGCGGCGGGCAGGGCATTGACGGGCCTTGCTGCGGCCTGCTGGATGTCATCGCAATCTCGACACCCAGCAGGCCGACGACGGGTTTTAACGCCCGTTTTTCGCGCGCCAGGCGGCGAATTGTTCGCGAGTTTGCGGATCGGTGGGAGGGTACAGCCCCAGGATGCTGCGGCCGCCTTGGACTTCGCTGGTGACGAAATCTTCGAACGCCGTCATTTCGTGCGCTTCCCTAGCGATGTCGTCGGCAATGTCCGCGGGGATGATGACCACGCCTTCGCCGTCACCGACCACGATGTCGCCGGGGAACACGGCTACGTCGCCGCAGCCGATGGGCACATTGATGTCCAGGGCTTGGTGCAGCGTCAGGTTCGTCGGGGCAGATGGGCGGTTGTGATAGGCGGGGATCTCCAGATTGGCGATCTCGGGCGAGTCGCGGAAACCGCCATCGGTAACCACTCCCGCTACGCCGCGTTTCATGAGGCGCGTCACGAGGATAGAGCCCGCCGAGGCGGCGCGCGCGTCTTTGCGACTATCGATCACCATCACCGCGCCCTCGGGGCAGGTTTCCACGGCCACGCGTTGCGGATGGCCGCGGTCTTCAAACACTTTGATCGTGTTCAGGTCTTCGCGCGCGGGGATGTAGCGCAGCGTGAAGGCCGGGCCGACCATGTTGGGCAGCTTGGGGTTCAGGGGACGCACGTCCTGGATGAATTGATTGCGCAGACCACGCTTGAAAAGCGCGGTGCACAAGGTGGCGGTGCTGACGCCCTGCAGGATGCTGCGGGTGGTATCGGATAGGATGGTCATTGATGTCTCTAGCGTTATCAGGTCAGGCTTATAAGGTCGGGCGAGAGAGCTGCGAGGCCGTTACGATGGCGCCAACGGACCTCAACAGCAGGCGCAGGCGGGATCAGAAAATACTGGGCTCGGGCACCGGTTCGCCAAAGCTCGTTTCCAGGAAATCAAAATCGCAGCCTTCATTGGCTTGCAGGATGTGCTTGGAATACATCCAGCCGTAGCCACGTTCGTAACGCTTGGGCGGGGGCGTCCAGGCCGCGCGGCGGGCTGCCATTTCCTCGTCGCTGATGTTCAAATGGATCGTGCGGTTCGGCACGTCCACCGTGATCAGGTCGCCCGTGCGTACCAGGGCCAAGGGACCGCCGATGTAGGATTCCGGCGCCGCATGCAAAATACACGCGCCATAGCTGGTGCCGCTCATGCGGGCATCGGACAGACGCAGCATGTCGCGCACGCCCTGTTTGACGAGCTTGGTCGGGATCGGCAGCATGCCCCATTCCGGCATGCCGGGACCGCCTTGCGGGCCGGCGTTGCGCAGGATCATGATGTGGTCGGCGGTGACGTCCAGATTCTCGTCGTCCACGGCAGCCTTCATGCTGGGGTAGTCGTCGAACACCAATGCCGGGCCCGTGTGCTGCAGGAATTGGGGGGCGCAGGCGCTGGGCTTGATCACGCAGCCGTCGGGGGCCAGGTTGCCTTTGAGGACGGCGAGCGCGCCTTCGTCATAGATGGCGTTATCGAGTGGGCGAATCACGTCGTCGTTATAGACGCCGGCACCCTCCAGGTTTTCACCCAGCGTACGCCCAGAGACTGTCATCGCGGACAGGTCCAGGTGGTCTTTGGCCAACCGCGTCATCAGGCCGGGCAGGCCGCCCGCGTAGTAGAAGTCTTCCATCAAATATTTGTCGCCGCTGGGACGGATGTTGGCGATCACCGGCACCTTGCGGCTGGCGGCGTCAAAATCATCCAGACCGACCGCGCAGCCTGCACGGCGCGACATGGCGACCAAGTGCACGATCGCGTTGGTCGAGCAGCCCATGGCCATGGCCACGTTGATGGCGTTCTTGAACGAGGCCACTGAGAGGATTTTCTGCGGCGTCTGATCCTCCCACACCATTTCCACCACACGGCGGCCGCATTCGGCCGACATGCGCATGTGGTTCACGTCGGCGGCGGGAATCGACGAGGCGCCCGGCAGCGTCATGCCAATCGACTCAGCGATTGCCGTCATCGTGCTGGCCGTGCCCATGGTCATGCAGGTCCCGTAGCTGCGTGCGATACCGCCTTCGACTTCGGTCCAGTCCTCTTTGGTGATGTTGCCGGCACGGCGCTCGTCCCACAGTTTCCAGGCGTCGGAGCCGGAACCCAGGATCTTGCCCTTCCAGTTGCCGCGCAGCATCGGGCCGGCAGGCAGATAGACACAGGGCAGGTTGGCGCTGAAGGCGCCCATCAGCAGGCCAGGGGTAGATTTATCGCAGCCGCCCATCAGCACGGCGCCGTCCACCGGATGGCTGCGCAGCAGTTCCTCGGTTTCCATCGCCAGGAAATTGCGATACAGCATGGTGGTCGGCTTCACGAACGATTCCGATACGGAAATCGCCGGCAGTTCGACCGGGAAACCACCCGCCTGAAAAATGCCGCGCTTGACGTCTTCGACACGCTGCTTGAAATGGCTGTGACAGGGGTTCAGGTCCGACCAGGTATTGATGATGGCGATGATCGGGCGGCCGGCCCAGTCTTGCGGGCCATAGCCCATTTGCATCATGCGCGAGCGGTGGCCAAACGAGCGCAGATCATCGTGCGCCATCCAGCGCGCACTGCGCAGGTCTTCGTAAGAGCGGGTCATGAATAGGGTCTCCCTTGCTGTTTGGGCGATTAAAACACTAATATATTAGTGCGTCAATGAATCCACCGACCGGTACAATCCGGCCATCTTTCCTTTTTTCGCCTATGACCCCATCGTCAACGCTGCCCATCGATCTGCGCCTGGACCGTTCCCGCCATGCGGCGCCGCAGGTGTTCGAAAAGCTGCGCGAACTCATTGTGTCGTTGGAGTTAAAGCCGGGTGCGCCGCTCGCACGCGTGGAGCTGGCCGAGGCGTTCGGGTTGAGCCAGACGCCGATTCGCGATGCGCTCAGTCAATTGCGCGACGAGGGGCTGGTGGATATTTATCCGCAGCACACTACGGCTGTCAGCCGTATCGACATTGCCGCTGCTCGGCAGGCGCATTTTTTACGGCTGTCCCTGGAGTTGGAGATCGTGCGTGTCCTCGCTACCCGCGAGGATCCTGCGTTGATTGAACGACTACAGGCACACATCGACGTCCAGCATGCCAATCGTGTTGCTGAGCGCTATCCCGCTTTCATGGCTGCGGACCAGGCGTTTCATCAGGATATGCACCAGGCCGCCGGTGTAGGGGCATTGTGGGAACTGGAGCAACGCTACAGCGGCCACGTCGATCGCCTGCGCCGCCTGCATCTACCCGAAGCCGGCAAAGCCGATCGCATCCTGCGCGATCATCAACGCATACTCGACGCCATTTCCCAACAGGATGTCACTGGCGCGCAGGCGGCACTGCGTGAGCATCTGTCAGGCACGTTGAGTCAGATCGACGATATCTGCGCACGCTATCCGGATTATGTGACGGCGAGATAGGGGCCGAGGCTGCGGCACGACCACGACGCTGTCAGTCTGATTTTCCAGTGTTTGGCAGCTCGTTGCCACATTTGTGATGGAGTGTTGCTTTGCCAACAGCACGGTTGTTGGCATGATTGACAACAAGGCATCACAACTTATCATTGATTTCAAGTCTGTGGATGATGATGGGGCTATCATTCAAATCGTAGTGTGGCAGGTGCCTCGTCCTGTCGCGCCCTGTCTGCATACAGTCAAGTACAGGCTCGTTTACATCGCCAATAATGAACGCGTCGTTGGATTTGATAATGAGCGCGGTAAGGGCGACCATTGCCACTTATTGGGCCGAGAAATTCCTTATGAATTTGTGAGTATTGATCAGTTAGTCGAGGATTTTCTTGCACATGTCGAACGCTACAGGAATGAGAGGCACCATGGGCCGTAAACTAACTATCACTATCGACTCGGATTGGAAGGCCGCGTTGCGCGGCGCTGCGGCCCAGGCCAAAGCTGGCCTCCGGGAAAAGCGTTATCAAGGTGAAGTGTTGAACTTTGAGAGCGCAGGCGCGTTCTTTTCTCATTTAACTGAGAGACGGTGGGCATTGATTACAGAGTTGTTGGGTGAGGGGGTGGTAGGTGTGCGTGAATTGGCGCGCCGTCTAGGGCGAGACGTGAAGCGTGTGCATGAGGATGCAAGTGCTCTTGTGACGCTTGGATTGTTAGAGCGTACGGAGCTAGGAGCCTTGTTTTGTCCTTACGTTGATATTCACGTGGATATGCATTTAATGCGGCGAGCAGCGTAATCCTGCTGGATGCCGTGTCGCTGTTATGGTCTAAATCTATCCATTCTGTGTCTGTCTCGACGTCAGGCGCTCCCATATACTGTCTCGCATCAATCACACGAGAAATTGCATGCGCTACCGTTACGTTACCGCCGATGTTTTTACCAGCCAGGCCTATTGCGGCAATCCTTTGGCCGTTGTGTTGGACGCCGAGGGCCTGAGTACCGAGCAAATGCAGATCATCGCTCGGGAATTCAATTATTCAGAAACCAGTTTTGTTCTGCCGCCAAAGGATCCTGCGAATACGGCTTGGGTCAGAATTTTCACGCCTGATCGAGAAATGCCGTTTGCTGGGCATCCGAACATTGGCACAGCGGTGGTCCTGGCTCGCGAGCTGGCTATCGCCGGCCGTGTTGTGCCGGATGAATTCGTGTTTGAGGAAATCGCAGGGTTGGTGCGGATTTCGCTCGCGCGCAGCGAGCAGGGTATCGATGGTGCGGAGCTGTTGGCGCCACAGCCTTTATCGCTGGGCAGCAAGGTGCCGGTCGAATCTGTGGCACGGGCGTTGAGGCTGAATGTCTCAGATATCGAGGTGTCCGAGCACGTTCCTCAGGTGGCATCGGTGGGAGCGCCTTTTTTGATCGCTCAGCTTGCCAGCCGTGATGCGTTGCGCCGGATTGTGCCGGATGCGAACGAGTATGCGGCCTTGTTGCCCTTGGATGGCGCGAAGTCCATCTATGCCTACACCACGGACACTGCTGCAGATACGATTGATAGCCCCACAGATATACAGGCGCGTATGTTCACGGGCCGCATGACGGAAGACCCCGCCACGGGCAGCGCGACCGTCGCGGCAACGGCCTTGCGGGCATCATTGCGCGGCGACGGCACATTGCGGTTGCGCGTGGGGCAAGGGGTGGATATGGGACGCGCGAGTTTATTGCTCGCGCGTGCTGAGCACCGCCCTGATGGTATATGGGCGAATGTTGCGGGGCAGGCGGTGGTAGTGATGGAGGGCAGCTTGCTCCCTCCATTGGCGCGATAAGGTATCTGCCTGTCCGGCCCGCCGCTATCTTCCTACTGCATACGCCTGCATCAGCCTGGCCGTCGCCGCTGCATGCAGCAAACCGTCGTCGTCCCGGGTCGCAGCCGTCAGGCGTCCCGTGGACCACTCAGGTTCCTCTTCAATGACGTGCCCGCGGGCGCGTAAATCCGCGATGACTTCCGCACCGAATGAGGTCTCTACTGCCAGATGGCCGGGCTTGCGGTCACGCGGATAAAACGACGACGGAAAGTGCATCGTGTGCGACATGGGCTGGTCGATGGCTTCCTGCAGGTTCAATCCATGATGGACATGGCGCAGGAACAGCAGCAATTGCCACTGCTCTTGCTGGTCGCCGCCAGGCGTGCCGAACACCATGTAGGGCTTGCCGTCGCGCAGGGCCAGTGATGGCGTCAGCGTCGTGCGCGGCCGTTTTCCTGGGGCCAGCGTGCCTGGCAGGCCGGGTTCCAGCCAGAACATCTGCGCGCGCGTATTGAGCGGGAATCCCAGTTCCGGAATCACGGGCGATGATTGGAACCATCCCCCTGATGGCGTTGCCGACACCATGTTGCCCCAGCGGTCGATCACATCGACATGGGTGGTGTCGCCGCGTTTGACCGAGGCGCGCATGTCGGCCAGCGTCGGCTCGCTGCTCGGAGCGTCCACGGGTGTGATCTTTGACAGACGCGACAAGACGTCCATGACCCGATCTACTTGCGCATCGAAGCCGGGCACGCGGCCGGGTTGAAGATCGTGCGATGCCATGGCTCCAATCAAGGCGCGGCGTTCGTCGTTATAGGCATCCGACAGCAAATGCGCCAAGGGCACGTCGACAAAAGATGGGTCGCCGTAGTAGGCCTCGCGGTCGGCAAATGCCAGCTTCATGGCCTCGGTAACGTGATGAATGAATTCCGCGCCATTCGGTCCTGCCTGGCGCAGGTCCAGCCCCTTGAGCAATGCCAGGGTTTGCAGGAAGACGGGGCCTTGGCTCCATACGCCTGCTTTCGCAACGGTGTAGCCGTGATAATCATAGGTGGCCGGCGTATCGTAGCTCGCCGACCAGCCGGCCATATCCTGCGCCGTCAACACGCCACGATGCGGCGTGCCGCTCTCGTCCATGACCTCGTTATTGCGGGCATATTGGTCAATGGCCTCGGCCACAAAGCCGCGATAAAACGCATCCCGTGCGGCGTCGATCTGACGTTCGCGGTCATTGCCGGCGGCTTCCGCCTCGCGCAATACGCGGCGCCAGGTTTGCGCCAGGCGCGGGTTACGAAACAGCTTGCGGGCCTCAGGCACGTTGCCGCCGGACAGATAGACCTGCGCGGTGGTGGGCCAGTGCGCGGTAAAAAAATCCTTGAGCTTTGCAATGGTGTTGGAGATGCGCGGCATCAACGGGTGGCCTTGCTCGGCGTAATAGATCGCCGGCTCGAGCACATCGCGTACGCGCAATGTGCCGTGGTCGCGCAGCATCAGCATCCAGGCATCGAATGCGCCGGGGATGACGGCAGGGAGCAAGCCGTTGCCGGGAATCAAGTTCAGCCCGAGCGATCGGTAGTGTTCCAGCGTCGCGCCCGCTGGCGTCGGGCCCTGGCCACACAAGACCTCGGTGCGGCCCGTGCGTACCGAGTGAAAAATCACCGGCACTTCACCCGCCGGGCCTACCAGGTGCGGCTCTACGACCTGCAGCACAAAGCCGGCAGCCACCGCCGCATCAAACGCGTTGCCGCCGCGTTCCAGCAGCGCCATGCCAGCACTGCTGGCCAGCCAGTGCGTCGAGGTCACGACACCAAACGTGCCCAGGATCTCGGGGCGCGTGGTAAACATGCGATATCCGGAGTCGATACTCATTTTGCGGCCACCGTCACGTCTTTCAGGCGGATGAGGCCGTCAGGGTAGGGCACAAAGCCTTGGACCTTGGCTTGCGTGCCGAAAATCCAGGGCAGATAGAACAGATAGATACGAGGATCGTCTTCTTGCATCTTTTGCATGGCTTGCGAGTAGAGCTCGCGGCGTTTGGACTCGTCGTCTATGCTGCGCGCTTCGTTCATCAGTTTGTCCATATCGGCATCGCAGTACTTGCCATCGTTCAATGTGCCCTTGCACGTGATGTACTGGTAAATATTGCCGCTGGGATCGACGCGGCCCGACCAACCTGTCTGGCCTACTTGAAAATCGCCTTGAGGCAGCGCCGATTGCAGCGACGCAAACTCCAGAGGCTTCAGCGAAATATCAAAACCGGCCTCGGAGCCCATCGCCTGCACCAGCTCAAACACCTGCTGCATAGTGGTGTTATTGCCAAAGGTCAATTCGAACTTGACGCGATCGTAGCCGGCTTGCTTGAGCAGCTCTTGCGCTTTCTTTGGGTCGCGTCCGGTGCGCTCTACGCTTTTGTCATAGGCAAAGCTGGCCGGCGGAAAGGGTTGATAAGCAGGTTGGAACATACCCTCGCCCACCACCTGGTTGATCACGTCGCGGTCAATCGCCAAATCCAGCGCCTGGCGTACGCGCTTGTCTTTGGCCAACGGGTTGTCGGCACGGGGGCCGTTCGCGATGTTGACCGAGATAGCCTGATAACCCAGGCCGGTGACAGGGGCCAATCGCAGATTCGAGTCCGATTTCACGGCCTCGGCGTCACTGGGCGCAACCCGCTCAATGATGTCCAGGCCGCCTGCGCGCAGGTTGTTCAAGCGCACCGTGGTGTCGGGCATGGGCGTGAAGACGACCTGATCGAAATGGTAGTGGTCCTTGTCCCAATACTTGTCAAAGCGGTCCAGTATGATACGATCGTTCTGCACGCGTTCCTTGAACTTGTAGGGCCCCGAGCACACGGGATGACGGCCCGGTTCTTTATCGAAAGTGGCGGGCGACAGCATCATGCCGGCTCGGTCAGAGAGCTGCGACAGCAGCGATGCGTCGCGTTCTTTCAGATGCAATACAACAGTGCGGGCATCCGGGGCGTCCACGCTGGCGACCGAGATGAGCTCACTTTTGCGGTTGCTATCGGGCAGCGTCATGGCACGATCCAGATTCGCCTTGACCGAGGCTGCGTCGATGGGGGCGCCATCGTGATAAAAGGCGTTTTCGCGCAACGTGAACGTCAGCGTCAGACCGTCGTCGCTGGTTTTCCACGATTCGGCCAACTGCGGCACGATTTTCAGGTCGGGCGAGATATCCACCAGCTTGTCGCACAGCGAGGCAAATACAATGCGGCCAACAAAGGTGCGGGCGCGGACGGGATCCAGCACATCGGGATCGTCTTGCAGGCCGATACGCATCGTGGATTGGGCGGTGGCAGCGGCGCTGGCAAACAGGCCGGCTGCAGCGAGGGCGAGGCAGAGACTGCGCATGGAAGGTCCTTTAGTCGTGATCGCAACGGGGCAACGGCGCATCCGTTCGAGGGCATCGGCCGCCGGTGGCGCCGCCGATCAATCGATTCTACTGCTGCTCCTTCGGCCAGGCATTTCCCGCAGGCCGATTGGCGATCCGGCTCGTCTCGATATCGTCAGTTTGTTTGACGCTGTGCCACGGGCCGGTAGGTATCATTGACACTTTTCACGACAACTGATTGTCAGCCCGATGGAATCGACCCGCGTGGGATCGCGCATGACCAAAAACAAGGCCACCCTGATTGGAGTGAGTGCCATCCTGCTATGGAGCGCGGTGGTCGGGTTGATCCGGGGAGTCAGCGAAAACCTGGGGGCGACAGGCGGGGCCGCCGCGATTTATTCAGTCGCCTCGGTTTTTCTCTTGCTCAGCGTGGGATTGAAACGACTCGCGTCGTTTCCACGGCGCTACCTGGTGTGGGGCAGTATCCTGTTTGTAGCCTATGAGCTCTGCTTTTCACTATCGATCGGGTACGCGAACAACAGCCGTCAAGCGATCGAGGCCAGCATGGTCAACTATCTGTGGCCCAGTTTGACGATGTTGGCCGCTATTGTGGTCAACAAGCATCGCGCCAGTTGGCTGATCATGCCTGGCCTCGCGTTGGCAATACTCGGTATTTGCCGGGTATTGAGCGGCGATGAGGGCTTGAATCTGGAGAGCATGCTGTTCAACGT
>Ga0164243_10009364_pt1 | contig 14269 bp, 11 predicted proteins | sample OricompcompostOP_FD_108781 | JGI IMG/M metagenome (GOLD analysis project Ga0164243, IMG submission 108781) | Organic Plus compost microbial communities from Emeryville, California, USA - Original compost - Organic plus compost (OP) | ecosystem: Engineered > Solid waste > Mixed feedstock >... | reverse complement strand
TTGTCGTCGGATCAGGCTTCGGCTCGCTGTTTTTCATCGACGGCTGGTTACGCAAGCGCCCGCATGCGCGCATCCTGCTGCTCGAGCGTGGGCGCAGGAACTCGCACGCATGGCAGCTCGAGCACGCGCGAAACTCGGACATCCCGCCCGAATCCACGTATCGGCGCGATCCCGCGCACAAGCTCTGGAATTTCACGATCGGTCTCGGCGGCGGCACGAACTGCTGGTTCGGCCAGGCGCCGCGCTTTCATCCGCACGACTTTCACATGCGCACGCGCTACGGCGTCTCGCAGGATTGGCCGATCACATACGACGAGCTCGAGCCGTACTACGTCGCTGCGGAAACGACGATGTCCATCGCCGGCAGCGACGAAATGGCGGCGGTCCTGCCCCGCTCCGCGCCGTTTCCGCTGCCGCCTCATGTCATGACCTCAGTCGACCGCGCGATGCGGCGGGCGCAGCCCGAATTCCATTTCCCCATCGCCACCGCGCGCGCGAGTGTCGCAACCCGCGGCCGAAGCCGGTGTTGTGCGAGCGCGCGCTGCTCGCTCTGCCCTGTCGATGCGAAGTTCACGTTCGAGAACGGGTTCGAGCATCTGCTCTCGAGCACTGCGCTCGAGATCCGGGTCGAGAGCGAGGTCACGCACATCGACGCAACGAACGGGCGCGCGCAAGCCGTGCGCTATCGCAGCGGCGGACGCGAGCACGTCGCGCGCGGCGAACTGATCGTGCTCGGCGCAAACGCCATCCACAGCGCCGCGATTCTGCTGCGCTCCGGCATCGAGCATCCGCTGACCGGCGTGGGCATCAACGAGCAAGTGGGCTACTACGCGGAGGCGTTCATCGAGGGCCTCGACAACTTCGACGGCGGCACGATCACGACAGGCCTCAATTACATGCTCTACGACGGCGACTTCCGCAAAACATCCGGCGCCGCGCTCGTGTACTTCGAGAACCGCTGGCCCTTCGGCTTGCGACAAGAATATGGTCGATGGCGACAGCTCGTACCGCTGACGGTCGCCGTCGAAGACCTTCCCCAAGACACGAACAAGGTCACGCTGGATGCGGATGGAATGCCGCGCGTCACTCATGCAGCCATTTCCCCGTACGCGCAGAAGGGCGTCGAGCGCTCGCTCAAGGGGCTCGAAACGATGCTCGCGCCGCTCGATGTGGAGCGCCTGGAATTCGTGCAGATGCGTCCGACCGAATCGCACATTCAAGGGACTTTGCGCATGGGAACGGACCGTGCGTCATCTGTCGTCGATGCAAGACAGGTCCACCACGACGTGCGCAATCTCATCGTCGTCGGGTCTGCGGTGTTTCCGTCGTGCCCGCCTGCGAATCCGAGCCTGTCGGTCGCGGCCCTGTCGCTGCGCGCCGCGGAGCTGTGCGCATGAAGCAGCCAGCCGCAACGTCCTTGAGTCGGCGGCACGTTCTGATCGGCGGCGCAGCGGTCGTCGCACTTGGCTCGGCCGGCGCGCTTTGGCTGGCGGTCGGCTCGAACGACGCGCCTGAGTGGATCGAGGCCGTCGTACGCAGGAGCCTGCCGAATGCGCGGCTGGATGATCTCTCGCTCAAACGCTTCGCTGCCCAGCTCGCGCGTGAGCCCGAATTCCAGTCGCGCAAGATGCTGCTCCTGACCGGAATCGATTCGATCGCGCCGGCGCTCGTGCGCCTCGCCCCCGAAGTGAACCGCAGGATCGAGCGGCTGGAGCGCTTCGTCCTGTCGAACTATCTTACGAGCAGCAATTTTTTCCGTGTCGCCGATCCCACGCGCGAGACGATCGTCTGCGGCGCGCGCCTGCTCGCATGCGGCAATCCGTTTGCGCGGTTCCGCGCTCATGAGCCGCTTCAAGACATGTCGCCGCAAAGCGCCAGTTGACCCATGTCCGCCGCAACGAACGCCCGCTGGATAGGCGCCATTCAACTGGCGAAGATTGCCGTGCAGCTGCTCAGCATCGTCGTGCTGTCGCGCCTGCTTGCGCCCGCGGAGTTCGGGTTGGTCGCGCTCGCTTCAGCCGTCGCGGGCTTCGTGCTGCTGTTTCGCGATCTCGGCACCGGGCCCGCGCTCATTCAAAAGCGCGAGCTCGACGACGCAACTCAATGCGCCGCGTTCTGGATGAACACCGGGCTCGGGTTCGCGCTCGGCGGCGCGTTGCTGCTCGCCGCACCGCTCATTGCCTTCTTCATGGATGCGCCGGGATTGACGGGTCTGCTGATCGTCCTGGCGTGCTCATTTCCGATCGCCGGCACGGGCGTGGTCCATCAAGCGCTGCTCGAACGCTCGAGCCGCTTCGCGGTCATCGCTCGAATCGAGATCACGTCGCTGCTCGCCGGCTTTGCCGTCGCCGTCATCGCAGCGCTCTCGGGCGCAGGCGCATACAGCTTGGTCATGCAAACGGCGACGATCACCGTTCTGACGACTCTGCAGCTCTACGTTTCGTCCGGCTGGAAACCGTCGCGCCGGTGGTCGCTCGATCGCATGCGCGGGCTATGGCGCTTCAGCCGCGACATGACGGCCTTCAACGTCGTGAACTTTTTCGCGCGCAATGCCGACTCGCTGATCATCGGCAAGTTTCTCGGAACCGCGAGCCTCGGCGTGTACTCGCTTGCTTATCGCACGATGCTGTTTCCGCTCTACAACCTCACGTTCGTCGCGACGCGCGCCCTGTTTCCGGTGATGAGCCGCAGCCAGACCGAGCCCGCGCACGTCGCCTCCATGTTTTTTCGGAGCCTGTCCGTGATCACGTTCTTCACGGCGCCGCTCATGGCCGGGCTGTTCGTGCTGCGCGAGCCGTTCGTCGATGCCGTGTTCGGCCCCTCGTGGGCTGCCGTCGCCGACGTGATCGCCTGGCTTGCGCCGATCGGATTCATCCAATCCATCGTGAGCGCCTCGGGCGCCGTTTTCATGTCGCTCGGGCGCACGAGCCTGATGCTGCGCATCGGCGTCATCTCCTCGCTCGTCCATGTCATCGGCTTCGTCATCGGCGTCCGCTGGGGCGTCACGGGGGTGGCCGCGAGCTACTTCGTGACGAACCTGCTGATGGCGGCGCCGACGCTGCTGCTCGTTCTGCGCTGCTTGAACGCACGCCCGGGCGCGTTGGCCGAAGCGGTGCGCGGGCCGATCGTGATGAGCCTCGCGATGGGCGGCGTATTGCTCGCCGCGCGCGCAGGCGTCGCGACGCTCGACTTTCCGCGCATCGCCCAGCTCACGATCCTGATCGGAGCTGGCGGCGCGCTCTATCTGGCGCTTGCGCATTTTCTGGCCCGCGCGCTCGAGCGCGACGTTTTCCGAGTGTTGCTGAAGAAGGCCTGACCCATGCACTTCAAGTCATTCGGCGATCTGGCGCGCGATATCGCGAAAAACCTGGCGCGCGTTCCGCTCGACGTCGACCTGATCGTCGGCATTCCGAGGAGCGGCATGATGGCGGCATCGATGCTCGCGCTCATGCTCAACAAGAAGTTCTGTGATGTCGCGAGCTTCCTCGAGAACCGCTCGCTGCAGCACGGGCGCACGCGCCTGCCGTGCAATGGCGATCTTGCGTATCCGCTGCAGGCGCGCACGGTGCTGATCCTCGACGACAGCGTCGACAGCGGCGCCTCCATCCGCAGCGTGCTCGCGGAGCTCGAGCCGCTGCGTGAAGGCCGCCGCTTCATCAGCGCGGCGATCTATGCCAGCAAGCTCGGCGTCGGCGCGGTGGACCTCTATTTCGAGCAAGTCGAGATGCCGCGCGTGTTCGCCTGGAATCTGTTTCATCGCAACGAGCTCGCGCAGTGCTGCGTCGATATCGACGGCGTGCTGTGCAATGACCCGACGCATGAGGAAAACGACGATGGTCCCCGCTATCTGCGTTTTCTGGAAAGCGCGACGCCGCTCGCGCGGCCGACGTATCGGATCGGCCATCTCGTGACGAGCCGGCTGGAGAAGTATCGTGAGCTGACGGAACGATGGCTCGATGCGCATGGCATCCAGTTCAATGCGCTCCACATGCTCGATCTGCCCTCGGCGGCCGAGCGCCGTAGACGCAACTGTCACGCGGACTTCAAAGCGCGCGTCTATCGCTCGATCGACACCGCGACGCTGTTCATCGAAAGCGATCCGGGCCAGGCAGTCGAAATCGCGCGTTTGTCCGGCAAGCCCGTGCTCGATTACACGAGCCAGCGGCTGGCGTCGCCCGTGTGGAATGCGGCGCTGCTGGCGGAGAGTTATTCGACGCTGCGTCGGCGGATCACGAACCGGCTGAAACTGGGCTTCAGCTCCCTCTCTCGTGTCGCGACCGCAGACTCACCGCTGCAAGCCGCCCAGCTCCAGCAGCTTCGTCCACATCCCATTCGCGAGACGCGGCACGACGATGAGAAAACACAGCAGCCCCAATCCCGCGCCCGCCGCGAGCATGAGATAGAGCGGTAGGTTCGCGACGCCCGCGCCCGAAGCGCCGAGCCACGCGCCGGTCGCCACCGCGATCGCAATCGCGGCGTTCGGCGTCCAGGCCTGCAAATAGCGAGTGAGCGGCACACGCGCGACGCGCAATGCACATCCGGCTGAGAGCGGCGCCAGGAGCAAGCCGCGCACGACGACGGCCATCGCGACTCCAGTCACGCCGATATACATCGCGGCGAGCGGAAACAGCACGGCACCTAGGATGCAGTACGCGCCGATGACGAGCATCCAGGTGAACGCTCGTCCGGTCGCGAGCAAGACGCCGCCGTTGAACCAGAGCGGCCCGACGATGAAGCCCGCAAGGCCGAGCCAGCGCAGAATCGGGCCCGCGCTGCTCCACTGCCCTCCGAACGCCACCTGGACGAGCAGCGGGCCGAGCGCCACCAGACCCGCATATGCCGTCATCGACAACAGCGAGCTGCCTTTCACCAGCCGCAGATAGTTGCGGCCGAGCTCATCGGCTTCGTGTTTCGCATTCGCGAGCACGGGGACGGCGACGCTGTCGATGACGGAGGTGAACATCTCGGTGACGACCTGATACATGCGCAGCGCGACAGAGTAGTAGCCAAGCGCGAGCGGCCCGAGAAGCCAGCCGATCACGAGCGAATCGAGCCGTCCATGCAGCACCGTGAGCGTGCGCGCGCCGAGAATGCCGAGCCCGTAGCGCATCGGTGCGCGCAGTGCGTCGCGCGAGTACTGCAACCGCGGCCGCCAGCGCGCGCCGATCATGACCGCAACGAGCGCCACTGACGATTCGACGAGCTGCTTGACGACGAGCGCCCACACGCCGAACCCCCGCAGCGCACAGAACACGCCGGCGATTCCCCCGCAGAGCGCGGCCGCAAGATTACGAAACGCGAGCTTCTTGAAATCGAGGCTCTTGCGCATCAGCGCATCCGGCACGCGCGCCGCGGCAATCAACGGCAGGTTGAGGGCCATGATCTTGACGAGCGCTTCGCCGGGCACCGAATCCGCAATCGAGCTTGCCGCAAGCGGCGCCAGGAGCCAGAGCACGGCCGCGACGACGCAGCCGAGCGCGAGCTGCGTCCAGAACACCGTCTGCTCGTGCAACGGGTCGCGCTCGCCCGATTGCACGAGATAGTCGGCCAGGCCGGCTTCGCCGAACAATTGCAGCATTGCGAGATAAGCCGCGATCAGCGCGATCGCGCCGATCGCCTCGACCGGCAGCAGCCGCGTCAGCAGCACGAAAATGCCGAGCGCGACGACCTTGCTGCCCCACGTGCCGACGGCGGCCCAGCGAACGTGCTTGATGATGGCGCTCGCCGTGATCATGCAACGACCGTTTGCTCACCCATCATTACTGCAACGAATCCTTCTCAAGGACGGCTCGATCACACCGCGGTCAGTAGTGATCCACGGCGCCGACGATGCGCGACATGTCCGTCCGGACGAGCCGCGCGCCCTGACGCTCGAGCAAGTCGGAAATCGTCATGTCCTCGTAGAGGCCGATGCGGATGTAATCCGGGAAATAGACATGCGACCACGACAACAGGCGTAACGCGCCGGCGTTCAGGAAGTAGCCGCTCGCGCCGTTGATCCAGCGCGTCGTGCCGGGAAGCGTGAACGGCTTCGGATTCAGCGTCGCATCGGCACATTTGCCGAAATGCCAGACCCGCAGGTGATTGCCGAGCACGCCGATGTTGTTGCGCTTACCCATCTGCACCGGATGTTTCGCGACGACGCGGGCGAACGCTCGCACCAGCTGATCGACGTCGCGCAGGCGATGATCATCGTCGACCTTCAACACGGCGTCGATGTGTCCGCAAAGTGCGAAAAGGAACATCGCGGCGGTCACCTTCGCGGGCAGATGCTCGTAACTGTCGGGCGCCGGCACGGTGAGCACGCCGGTTGCGTCGTCGAATCGATACACCTGCGCCTCTGACGAGCCGACGACGATGAGCTGAGAGACGCCGCGTGGCTGCGCGGCCGCGAAGCTTTCGCACGAAGCCTGTGCACGCTCGATGCGCGCTGCACATGACAAGTGCATGACGACGTTCGCGGTGGTGGCGGCACGGACTCGTCGCAGCACGTCCGCATTCGCGAGCATCACCAGCCCGATGTAGACCGCGTAAGCCGAGCGATCGGACATATCGATCGCCGCCAGTCGATGGGCCGTCTCGAGGACGGCCGGATCGAAGGCTCCCGTTGCAGGCAGCGCCCGCTCGATCTCGAGCGCGAGCTCACGCTTGATGAGATTCGTGTTCGGATGGCCCTTCGCGAGCGGAGCGCTGCAATCGGCAGAGATCAGGGTTCGCAATGCGCCGCGAACCTCATCGACCCCGTTCGCCGCCGGCCGCGCGGACCAGTGCGCAAGCTGCGCGGGCATCGTGTGTTTCGTCGCGCGTAGCGCCGCAAGCGCGGCGGCGAGCAGCGAAGGCGGGTTGGCGGCGAGAGGAGATGTCATGCGTGTGCCCCCAAGTCGCATCAAGCGCGCAGCAGGCGCTGCGCGATCTGCCTTGCTTCCTCGACGGAGGCGGCCTGGTGGCACAGCGGATTGCGCGCCGTCCATGCCGCGATGAAGCCGCTCAGCTTGCCGTAACTGTTGTCGAGCACGATGTTCGGAATGCCGAGCAGCGTGCTCAGGATGTGCGCGTGCAGGCGATCGGTGACGACGATGCGCCCGCGGCTCAAGAGATCACAGCCGCGATTCGTGCGCTGCCATGCGAGGCGGTCCCAGAGCTGCAGCATTGCGTATTGGAACATCGCGTGGCTCGACCAGCTCCGCTTGCTCGCGCGGATGAAACGATCGCGCAGGCCGTGCAGCCGAGTGTACGGCTCGTCCAACCAGTCCGCCGTCACGACGGTGATGCCCGAGTCCGCGAACACGCGCTCGAGGCCGTCGAAGGCGCGCTCCTTGTCCGTCCGTGCGAGGACGAGGCAGTCGACCTCGGGCGTGCGCCGCATGAGCTTGCCTTCGAGCAGCAGCGCCGAATCGGGACACAAGAGCGTGCGTGCATGCAATTGCCGGGTCGCGATACGGAAGCTCGCTTCGTCGCGCACGCAGAGCGTGAAGCCCGGATGCTGCGCGATCAGCGCCGCCGTACGCATCAGCGCGGCATCATCCTCGTAGCGAATGCTTTGCGGCAGCTGCACGACCGGATAGTCGCGCAGCCGCGACAGGACTGTTTCACGAAACACCTGGTGATGCGGCCACAGCGTGCCGAAATTGCCGCCGCCTTGAATCAGCACGATGCCGCGCGGCATCGCGCGGCGAAGCGCCTGCTCATCGAAGGTCTTGATGCTGCACGAGTACGCGATGCGCGCGTGCCGACGGCGCAGGAATTCGCGTTGGCCGAGCCAGATCGCGCTGTCGCCGACGTTTGGATAATCCGGATGATCGAGCAGCGCGCACACACTGCCGTGGGGAACGACATTGGCGAGCGCCGCAAACGCATCCTCCGCGACGATGCCCCGCTGTGAGAAGTCACCGAGTTGTGCAGCCATCGAATTCGTCTAGCGTCGGTTGGTCGTGGGTCGCGTGCGATGCGCGCGACGCGCCGTTACGCCGCATCGTAGCCGCATCTGTCGTCGAGCGTTCGCCGAACATGCATGAAGCGCGCCGTGCGGTCTGTGTGGAGCGACAGTCGCCGCTCGCCTGTGAATTTCTTACAAGCACCGCATCGAGCGCTGATGCGAGAACCGAAGCGAATGCAGCAACGCGGCCGTCGGTTCCCTCCGCGAGCGCAGGCACGCGGCGACATTTGCGGCGCGCGCGTTCCATGCCTACATTCGCTGGCGCGCCGAGTGCGCGAGGAGTTTCGAGTTTGCAAGCACGAACGGCGGCGACGCTCGCGTCACAAGAAGATCACAGGCAGGCGCACGCACGGACTGGCAATCCTCATCTGCTGCGTCTGAAAGAATTCGCTCATCGAAACAGAATTCTTGCCGCGCTGCTGGACTTCCGCAGGCGGCGCCGGCTCGAACGCGATTTCGCGCGGCATCTTGCGGCGAGCGTAGGCGCGGCCATTCAGTGGCGTGAGGCGAAGGAGCCGCTGCGCCTCGCAGGGGACATCGTCGCGCGCTTGCTGCGCAGTCCCGAGCCGCTGCCTCGCAAGGGATCGCCCTCGATCGTCGGGATTCGCGCTCAGGACGTTGCGTTGCTCGCAGAGGCGGTTTCCGCCGGATCACGATTCGGCGCCAAGGAGCTCGCCGCGGCAGCCCGCATCGCGTCGCTCGAACCGGTGAATCTTGATGCCTTCAAGCTCTATCTCGCGATGCTGTGGCTGACGAACGAGCCGACGATCGCGCAATTGCGCCGGACTCGCGCGGAGCTCATCGCCCTTCACATGTCATGCGAACCGAGACTTGCTCGCGCGGAGCGCAGCATCGAGAGCTTCGCCGCTGCGCAGGCGCCACCGCTTGCGCATGTGAAGCTGATCGGTACGGGCGATCGATATGCATTCGATGCGCGGACCGCCGTGCTCGGCGTGCCGAGCAGCGACGGCTATCAAGCCCTGCCGCAGAAGGTGTTTCAGGGGCTTGCGCTCTTGACGCTCGCCTGCAATCCGCGCTGCGTGCTGAAGCTCGATGACGATCACCGTCTCGCCGATGCGCGCGAGCTCGAGCGCATCCTGCAATTCGCATCGCGTGCGGATGCGCCGCTGCAGCTCGGTGAAGTGAATCGTGTGCCGCTGCCGTCCGCGCATCATCGCGCATGGCATTTCGGCAAGTGCGGCGATGCGCCAATCGGCTCGCAGGTGCTGGAGATGCCGACGCCGCTCGAATGGGCGGCAGGCTCGGCAGGGTACGTGTTGAATCGTGCCGCGCTGTGGCGCGTGCTGTGGAGCTCGCTGTATTACGCCCGCTGGCTCGAAGAGATCGTCTACGAGGACATGGCGCTGGCCGAAGTGGCGGCGAAGACGGGGATTCGCATCGTTCGCACCGACATGCGGCGCGCGATCGGCGCGGTCGCGGACTACTGATTCATCCCCGATCAAGTAAAAAGGCCCCGCGTGCGCGGGGCCTTTGCTCATTCGCCGCTGCCTTGCCGCCTATTGCTGCTGCACCGCTCGCACTCGCTCCAAGTACTGTTGATACGCCGGTATTGCGACTGCCGCCATCATTGCCACCATGATGAGCGGCAAGACGCACGCAAAGATCTTTACGCCCAACGTGTTCGGCGGCGGGGGATTGCCGTAGTCGTTCGCGCCCGCGGTTCCGGATTTGAAGATCCACACGAAGCCGGCGAACGGGACGAACAGCGCGAGCAGAATCGTCCAGCCGCTCCAGCCCATGTCGTGGCTGCGCTGGATTCCGAGGAAAATCATAAACACGAACAGCGCCGCGTATCCGAACAGCACGAGAATGGAAAAGGCCAGGCTGAAGACGCCACCCGTCACGCCCACGATCAGTCCCGCCAACAGCCCGACGATCACGACCATCGCGAACCACGCCGCAAACGTATACGCGAGATAGCGCAGACGCCCGATCCGGCCTTTGGCCGACCACATGCGCACGGGCTGAAACTCGGCCGCTTCGTCGACAAGATCGGCGACGCGCGCTCGCGGGGCTTCGTACGGATTGACCGCCATGACTGTCCTCCCAGTTCGTCGCTCTTGATCTCGTGATCGGGGCAAGGAGCCGTTTCGCCCCTGATTGGATGCCGCGAGAGTAGTCAGGCAATGGCCGCGCGCACGCGCAGTGCGTCACGCTTCAAAAGGAAAGCCCCGCTTGCGCGGGGCTTTCGATGAGGCTTGACGCCTTCCGGCGACCGGCGACCGGTCGCCGATGAGGTGTGCCAACGGCGGTCCCGACTTGCGTCGGGACGACCAATGGCGCTCGGAGGCTTACATATCCATACCGCCCATGCCGCCCATGCCAGGCGCGCCATGAGCATGCTCGGCCTCTTCCTTCGGCGCCTCGGCGATCATCACCTCGGTCGTGAGCAACAGGCCGGCAACCGAAGCTGCATTCTGCAGCGCCAGGCGCGTGACCTTCGTCGGATCGAGAATGCCGAGCTCCAGCATGTCGCCGTACTCGCCCGTCGCGGCGTTGTAGCCGTAGGTGCCCTTGCCTTCCTTCACCTTCGCGAGGACGACAGCAGCATCTTCACCGGCGTTCGTGACGATCTGACGCAGCGGCTCTTCGATCGAGCGGGCCAGGATGCGAATACCAAACGCCTGGTCTTCGTTCTTGCCCGTGAGCTTCTCGACCGCCTTCTGCGCGCGGATCAGCGCAACGCCGCCGCCCGGCACCACGCCTTCTTCGACGGCCGCACGCGTTGCATGCAGCGCGTCCTCGACGCGGGCCTTCTTCTCTTTCATCTCGACTTCGGTCGCAGCACCGACCTTGATCACGGCAACGCCGCCGGAGAGCTTCGCAACGCGCTCCTGCAGCTTCTCCTTGTCGTAGTCGCTGGTCGCTTCTTCGACCTGCTTGCGGATCTGGTCGACGCGCGCCTTGATGTCGCTGTTCTTGCCCTTGCCGTCGATGATCGTGGTGTTCTCTTTCTCCACGACGATCTTCTTCGCTTCGCCGAGGTCGTTCAGCGTCGCCTTCTCGAGCGACAGGCCGACTTCATCGGAGATCACGACGCCGCCCGTGAGGACCGCGATGTCCTGCAGCATGGCCTTACGGCGATCGCCGAAGCCCGGCGCCTTGACGGCGGCCACCTTCACGATGCCGCGGATCGTGTTCACGACCAGCGTCGCGAGCGCTTCGCCTTCGACGTCTTCGGCAACGATCAGGAGCGGACGACCGGCCTTCGCGATGCCCTCGAGCAGCGGGAGCATTTCGCGCACGTTCGAGATCTTCTTTTCGTACAGGAGGATGTACGGGTTATCGAGCTCGGCGGTCTGGTTCTGCTGGTTGTTGATGAAATACGGCGAGAGATAGCCGCGGTCGAACTGCATGCCCTCGACCACGTCGAGCTCGTTCTGCAGGCCCGAGCCTTCTTCCACCGTGATCACGCCTTCCTTGCCGACCTTTTCCATCGCATCGGCGATCGTCTTGCCGATCGACTCATCGGAGTTCGCGGAGATCGTGCCGACCTGCGCGATCGCCTTCTGATCCTTGCAGGGCTTCGAGAGGCGCTTGAGCTCCTCGACCGCCGTGGCGACCGCCTGGTCGATACCACGCTTCAGGTCCATCGGGTTGGCGCCGGCCGCAACGGCCTTGAGGCCTTCGCGAACGATCGCCTGGGCGAGCACCGTCGCGGTCGTCGTGCCGTCGCCGGCTTCATCGGAGGTGTTGGAAGCGACTTCCTTCACCATCTGCGCGCCCATGTTCTCGAACTTGTCCTTGAGCTCGATTTCCTTCGCGACCGACACGCCGTCCTTCGTGACGGTGGGGGCGCCGAAGCTCTTCTCGAGCACTGCATTGCGGCCCTTCGGACCCAGCGTTGCCTTGACGGCATTCGCCAGGATGTTCACGCCTTTGAGCATGCGCGAGCGGGCGTCATCGCTGAAACGTACGTCTTTAGCTGCCATGTGAGTTCAACCTCTAACTTGATTCGTAACCGAGTAATTCGATTCGGGGTGGCCGCGTCGCGGTGCGGTGCCGGGTGCGGTCCCGGCTTGCGCCGGGATGACCTGACCGCGTCGCGTGCGACGCTGGGTCAGGTCACTTTTCGATGACGGCCATCACGTCTTCTTCGCGCATGACGAGAAGCTCTTCGCCGTCGACCTTCACTTCGGTGCCGCTGTACTTGCCGAAGAGGATGTTGTCACCCACCTTCACATCCAGCGGACGCACTTCGCCGTTCTCGAGGATCTTGCCCTTGCCCACGGCAATGACTTTGCCCTTGATCGGCTTCTCGGTCGCCGAATCGGGGATCACGATGCCGCCAGGGGAGGTGCGCTCCTCTTCCAGGCGCTTGATGATCACGCGATCGTGCAACGGGCGGATTTTCAGTTTGTCAGCCATAGCTCAAACCTCGATTTGAAGATCGATTGGGGAGTGGACTCTTACGGATTCGCGGGATGAGGCGGCAGTCAGGTGCGGCAGGGCATCCAAGCGTGACCTCGAGACTCCCTTCCAGCGGCACTGACGCGTTAGCACTCACCCCAAGCGGGTGCTAATAATAGGCAGGGAGAGGTTTATTTCAAGGCCAATTTTCGTTGTGGTTCGGTGACACGCCGTTGCCCCGCGACTATGCTCGCGGCCCGCTGCAGCGAATCATAAATCCATGACCGACCAAGTGATTCTGGCGTTTTCGACCTGTCCCGACGAGGCGGTCGCACAACGCATTGCCGCAACGCTCGTGACCGAGCATCTGGCTGCCTGCGTCAATCGCGTGCCGGGCGTGCGCTCCTCCTATGTATGGGAGGGGCAGCTGCAGGACGAAGGTGAGATTCTGTTAATCATCAAATCTACCGCGGCGCAGCTGCCACAGTTGGAGCGGCGGCTCAAAGAACTGCATCCCTACGAGCTGCCAGAATTCGTGGTCACGCCCATCGAGGGCGGGAACGAACCCTACTTACAGTGGATCAGACGGAACGTGCGTTCCGAGGGCGATCGAGCATGAGTCGGCAAGCGGCAATTTCGTTTCGAGTCTTCGCGATGGCGCTCGCGCTGCTGTGTTGCGCGGGCATTGCCGTCGCGAAGGACGACTTCCTGCCGCCCGAGCAAGCCTATAAATACAGCACGCGCATCGACGGCGATCAGTTGATCGTCACCTGGAAGATCCAAAAGGGCTACTACCTCTATAAAAACAAGATGGCCGTCGCCTCTTCCCCTCCCCCCGCCTCTTCCCCTCCCCCCGCGCAGCGGGGGGAGGATGGGAGGGGGGAGGATGGGAGGGGGGACGCGCTCGTGACCCTCACCCCCGCCTGGCCGAAGGGCGAAGCCCACAAAGACGAGTACTTCGGCGAACAGGAAATCTATCGCGGCACGGTCGATGTGCCGGTCGCGCTGGCATTCAACGGCGCGCGCCCGACGAAGCTGCCGATCCAGCTGAAGCTGCAGGGCTGCGCGGATGCAGGCCTGTGCTATCCGCCGCTCACATGGAAGACGGAAGTCGCCGTGCCCGCCGCAAAGACGGCGGCCACCGGGCTGCGCTCGCTCTTCAGCACCAAGAGCACGATCACGTCGGACGAAGAATTCTTGCCCCCGGATGAAGCATTCAAGTTCGGCGCCGCCATGGAGCGCGCCGATTCGGTCGCGCTCACCTGGGTGATCGCCGAGGGCTACTACCTCTACAAGGACCGCATCGAGGTATCGACCGATTCGCCGGACGTGCAGATCGGCACACCGCAGCTGCCTAAGGGCGAGTCGAAGCACGACGAGTATTTCGGCGACACCGAGGTGTATCACCAGTTTCTCGAAGGCAGCGTACCGGTCGCACGAGCCGCCGGCTCCTCGGGAACCTTGAATCTCAAGATCACTTACCAGGGCTGCGCCGAAGGCGGCCTTTGCTACAACCCGATCACGAAGCAAGTCGCGCTCGAGCTGCCCCCGACGAACGTCGCGACGACATTGCCGGCGCGAATCGAGAACTCCGGTGCCGCCACCCCGACGAGCGCGAACACGCCGGTCGTCGCCGAACAGGATCGGCTCGCCGCCGCGCTGCAAGGCGATAACCTGATCTATGCGCTGCTCATGTTCTTCGGCGCCGGGTTGTTGTTGTCGCTGACGCCTTGCGTGCTGCCGATGATTCCGATTCTGTCGGGGATCATCGTGGGCCAGGGCGCGAACGTCACTCGCGCTCGCAGCTTCTCGCTCGCGTTCACGTACGTGCAGGGCATGGCGCTGACGTACGCGGCCGCCGGCGCGATTTTCGTGCTCGCGTTCAAGCAGGCGCCGCAAGCGTTCTTCCAGCAGCCATGGATCATCGCGTTGATGGTCGCGCTCTTCGTCGCGCTCGCGTTC
>Ga0164243_10009363_pt1 | contig 14269 bp, 10 predicted proteins | sample OricompcompostOP_FD_108781 | JGI IMG/M metagenome (GOLD analysis project Ga0164243, IMG submission 108781) | Organic Plus compost microbial communities from Emeryville, California, USA - Original compost - Organic plus compost (OP) | ecosystem: Engineered > Solid waste > Mixed feedstock >... | reverse complement strand
TCCGCGATGTCCAGCAGGCGCGCGCGCCGCTGCGGCTCCGCCTCGATGATCTCCAGCGCCTTGAGCGCCGCGGCGATGGAGCCGGGCGTCATCGACGCGGAGAAGATGACCGAGCGCGCCTTGTGGCGGATGTAGTTGATGACCTCGAAGGGGCCCGCCAGCACGCCGCCCAGCGACGCGAAGCTCTTGGAGAACGTCCCCATGACGAGGTCCGTCTCCTTCTCCAGGCCGAAGTACTCGGAGGTGCCGCGGCCCTTGTCGCCCAGCACGCCCATCGCGTGGGCGTCATCCGTCATCACCCGGGCGTTGTACTGCTTGGCCAGCTCCACGATGCGGGGCAGGTTGCAGATGTCGCCCTCCATCGAGAACACGCCGTCCGTGATGATGATCTTCCCGGCCTCCGGCTTCGCCTGGGCGAGCAGCTGCTCCAGGTGGTCCATGTCGTTGTGCCGGAACTTGCGCTCCGTGGCGAACGACAGGCGGATGCCGTCCACCAGCGACGCGTGGTTCTGCCGGTCGCTGAAGACGATGTCGTGGCGGCCGAGGATCGACGCCAGCGCCAGGTTCGTCTGGAAGCCCGTGGAGATGACCAGCGCGGCCTCGCGGTTGAGGAACTTGGCCAGCTTCGCCTCCAGCTCCTCGTGCAGCGACAGCGTCCCGTTGAGCAGGCGCGAGCCCGAACAGGTCGACCCGAACTTCTCGGTCGCCTTGATCGCCGCTTCCTTCACCCGCGGATCCGCCGACAGGCCCAGGTAGTTGTTGGAGCCCACCATGATGACCCGCTTGCCCTCGATCTCCACCTCCGTGGCGCCATGCGACGCCTCGATGACCCGGAAGTACGGATAGAGGCCCGTGGCCTTCGCGATGCGGTAGTCCTTCCAATTGCTGCACTTGTCGAAGACGTCGCTCATGGTGGTCTTTCTTTGAATCTGCGTCGGGAGGCTTTCGCGCCTCGGAGGCGTTTTTCGAACCGGTCGCCACTCACCATGCAGGGCTCATTCCGAGCCGGGGGCAACCTGCGTCCGGCGACCTCCCACGGGGGACGCGGGGCGGTGAATAAAGAGGCGGAGGGAGAGTGTCAAGGCGCGGACTGTCGCTCGGATCCCTTGCGAGAGTGCCCCAGGACACCGCTGCTTGACAGCACCGCGACTTTGGTGGCACGCCGCCGCCCCACATTGTCGTTCTCCAGTGGATACTGGAAAACACCGTGTGTACTCGGGTGCACGCCGGCAACGGGCAGGGCGCCACCCGGAAGGCATTCCCGCTCGCCGTTGTTTGCGGGGACCCTGACTGGCCGGGAATTTGCTATGCCCGGCGAACATCGAGGAGTGGACGGTGGCCAGGTCTCTGCGGCAACGGTGGTTCGAGGGCTTCATCCAGGTGGCCGTCTCCCGGCCCTGGTACGTGCTGCTGGCCGCGGCATTGCTCACCCTCGGAGGTATGGCACTGGCGTCGCGGTTGGAGTTCCGCGGCTCCTTCGTCGAGCTCCTCCCCCAGGGGGCACGCGAAGTGCAGGACCTGACACGGGTGTCGCAGAAGGCGGGCGGCGACGGCTACCTGGTCATCCTGGCGAAGGGGGACACCCCGGAGCGGCTGAAGGCCTATGCGCGGGAGCTCAAGGCCCGGCTGGAGGCCCTCCCGGAGGTGCGCTACGTCGAGCACAGCTATGACGTGGAGTTCTTCCGCCAGCACGGCCTGTTGTTGTTGCCGGCGGAGCGCCTGGCGGAGCTGCGCAAGGACCTCTCGGCGCGGGTGCGCTACGAGCGGCAGCAGGCCAACCCCTTCTACATCGATCTGGGCGCCACGCCGCCGCCGCCATCCTTCGAGGAGATCGCCCGCAAGCACTCGCCGGACGTGTCGATGCGCGAGTACCTCTCCAACGCGGAGGGGACCGAGGTGTACCTCATGCTCAAGCCCATGGGGACGGCGGGGGACCTCGACTTCGCGCGGCGCTTCGTCGACCTGGCCATGGGCACGGGCCGCGAGCTGGCGCGCGAGCGCTACCCGGCGGTGACGCTGGAGGCCACGGGCAACTTCCAGAACCGCATCGAGGAGGACGCGGTGATGCGCGGCGACCTGTCGCGCGCGGGGACGCTGTCGGCGCTCATCGCGGTGGGGCTCATCCTGCTGGCCACCCGGCGCGTGGCGGCGCTCGCGGTGGTGGGCGTGCCCGTCATGGTGGGGCTGGTGGTGACGTTCGGCGTGGCGCAGGTGACCATCGGTCACCTGAACGTCGTGACGGGCTTCCTGGTCGCCATCCTCATCGGCCTGGGTATCGAGTACGGGGTCCACCTGTGCATGCGCTACTGGGAGGAGCGGCGCACGCAGTCCTCGCGCGACGCGCTGGCGACGGCGGTCCGGGGGACGTTCAGCGGGGCGCTCACGTCTGCGCTGACGAACGCGGCGGCCTTCTTCGTGCTGCTGCTGGCGCAGTTCCACGCCTTCAACCAGTTCGGCTTCCTGGCGGGGCTGGGCGTGCTGCTGGCGGTGTTCGCGACCTACGCGATGGGGCCGTCGCTGCTCGCCATCGCCGAGCGGCTGCGCCCGGCGCGCAGGGACGACGCGCCGGCGGCGACCGCCGCGCCCCAGGCTCCGGCCGCGCCCGAGCGGCCGTGGAGGCGCTGGCCCACGTCCGTCATCGCCGCGCTGGCGCTCTCGGTGGTCGGCCTGGCCGCGTACTCGGTCGTCATCGCCCCGCGGCTCGGGTTCGAGACGGACATGCGGAAGCTGAAGGGGGACTCGCCGGCGTCGCGCCTGGACGACCACGTCACCGAGCAGCTGGGCCAGCCGCTCAACCCGGCCATCTTCCTGGTCGACGACCTGACGCAGGCCGCTCGGGTGGAGGCCGTCATCGCCGAGGTGAAGGCGCGCAACGGCGAGGGCTCCGTCTTCCTGCGCACCACGTCGCTCAACGACCTGGTGCCCGGCGACCTCCAGCGGCGGGAGAAGGAGATCTCCGGCATCCGTGACCTGCTCCATGGCCTGCCCGAGTCCGCCCTCGCCGACCCCCGGCTCCAGGAGTTCCAGCGGATGGTGGCGGCGAAGCCCTACGGGGTCGACGCGCTCCCGGTGGAGGTCCGCCGCCGGTTCGAGGCCACCGACGGGCACGGCACGTTCCTCCTGCTGTTCCCCTCCGTGTCGAACTACGACACGGACGACCTGAAGCGCTGGGCCGCGCAGATCGACGAGGTGGTGGAGGCGGCGACGGCGCGGGGCGTGGAGATGTCCGTGCTGGACAGCAACCGCATCGCCGCGCGCATCTTCGCCCTGGTCCGGGCGGACGGGCCGCTCATCCTCTGGTCCGCGGCGGCGGTGGTGTTCCTCGTCATCCTCGTCAGCCTGCGCAGCCTGAAGCGCACGCTGCTGGTGACGGGGCCGCTTTTCCTGGGCATGACGTGCCTGGCCGGGGGCATGTACCTGTTCGGCGTGCAGCTCAACTTCATCAACGCCGTCGTCCTGCCCAACCTGCTGGCCATCGCCGTGGACAACTCCGTCCACCTCTACCACCGCTACGAGGAGGAGGGGCCCGGCTCGCTCGGCAAGGTGGTGCGGCACACGGGGCTGGCGGCCGTGGTGGCGACCCTGTCCAACGCCGCCGGCTACGGCGCGCTGCTGGTCGCCAACCACCAGGGACTGCGCAGTATCGGACAGATTGCGCTACTCGGGGTCGTGTGCACCTTTCTCGGGACCACGGTCTTCTTCCCCGCGCTGCTGGCGTTGCTGGAGCGGTGGAAGGAGCGGAGGAGCCCCGTCGGACGGGACGGTACCGTCGTTCGGAGTCTGGAGCTCGGAATGACCGGCGAAGGCGCTGAGTCATCGGGGGATCGGAAATCGGCGTGAGTTTCGCGTCTTTCCAGAGCGCACGGAGTGCGTCGCCCGGGGACGGGCGTCAGCTCCAGGTCAGGCTGGGGCCGGTGGACCTCATCATCGTGGTCGCGTGCTCGCTCGCCGCCCTGGTCCTGCTGGGGCCGGGGCGCTGGGCGCCCGGTGCCCTGCTCAACACCTGGCTGTTCGCGTCGATGGCGGCGGGCCCGCTGGTGCTGCGGACGCTGGAGGCCACGTTCCCCCGGCAGCGGTGGCTGACCGTGGTGGCGGACTTCTGGCTGCTCCCGGTGGCGGTGCTGACGCACGGCTGGCTCACGCCCGTGGTGGACACGCTGAACCCGTTCCTGCGGGACGCGCAGCTCGTCGCGGCGGACCAGCACATCTTCGGCTTCCAGGCGTCGGTGGTGTTGGCGCGCCTCGTGCCGGGCTGGCTCAACGACGTGTTGCTGCTGTGCTACTACGGCCACTTCGTGTGGCCGCTGGTGCTGGGCGTCGGGCTGTACTGGCGCGCCCGGGGGGCGTCCGCCGAGTTCGATGAGTACCTGCTGGGGCTGGGGCTGCTCTTCATCCTCAACTATTCGGCCTATTCGCTGGTGCCGGCCGTGGGGCCCCGCTACTTCCTCATCGACTCGTTCAGCGGGCCGCTCCAGGGCACGTTGACGCCGCTCCTCGACTCGATGATGCGCCAGCCCGTGTTCGCGCGGGACTGCTTCCCGTCGGGCCACACGGGCACCACGCTGGTGGTCCTCTTCTATTCGTGGCGGTTCCACCGCGCGCTGTTCCGGGTGATGCTGGTGCCGGGCATCGGCCTCATCGTCGCCACGCTCGCGGGGCGCTTCCACTACGCCACGGACCTGCTGTGCGCGGTGCCGCTGGTCATGGTGGTGGTGGGGATGTCCGCCGCGCTGAGCCGCGCGACGCGCCAGCGTGAAATCGAGCGGGCCGCGCGCTCCGTGCCGGTGGACGCTATCGTGCGCCCCTGAGTCCAGGGCCGGCCCGCCGGCGGGCCCCCTCGAGGAGCGTCCCGCATGTCCCGGTCCGTGTCCGCAGCACGCGTCTCCCGGTTTGGCACCACCGTCTTCTCCGAGTTCAGCGCGCTGGCCGCGAAGCACGGCGCGGTGAACCTGGGGCAGGGGTTCCCGGACTTCGACGGCCCGGACGTGGTGAAGGAGGCCGCGGCGCGGGCCCTCCGCGACGGCGTCAACCAGTACGCGCTCAGCTCCGGCGCCCGGGACCTGCGCGTCGCCATCGCCGAGCACTCGGCGCGCTTCCATGGCCACGCGGTGGACCCGGACACCATGGTGACGGTGACGAGCGGCGCCACGGAGGCCATCCTCGACGTGCTCCTGGCCCTGGTGGACCCGGGCGACGAGGTGGTGGCGTTCGAGCCGTTCTACGACTCCTACGACGCCAACATCACCTTCGTGGGCGCCACCGCGAGGTGGGTGCCGCTGCGCCCGCCGGACGCGGCCCATGCCCAGTGGTGGTTCGACTGGGACGAACTGCGCGCGGCCTTCGGCCCCCGCACGCGGCTGCTCATCCTCAACACCCCCCACAACCCCACCGGCAAGGTGTTCACCCGCGAGGAGCTGGAGCGCATCGGCGCGCTGTGCGCCGAGCACGACGTGAAGGTGCTGTCCGACGAGGTCTACGAGCACATCACCTTCGCGCCCGCCCGCCACGTGCGCCCCGCCTCGCTGCCGGCGCTCGCGGACCGCGCCGTGACGGTGAGCAGCGGGGGCAAGTCGTTCAGCCTCACCGGCTGGAAGGTGGGCTGGGTCATCGCGCCGCCCGCGCTGCGTGACGCCGTCCAGCGCGCGCACCAGTTCGTGACGTTCGCCACCGCGTCCCCCCTCCAGGCGGCCATGGCGGCGGCCCTCCGGCTGCCCGACACCTACTTCGAGGAGCTCGCCGCCACCTACCGGGCGAAGCGCGAGCGACTCCTCGGGGGGCTCCGCGACGCGGGGTTGAGCGCCCACCCGCCGGAAGGCAGCTACTTCATCCTCGCGGACATCCGCGGCTTCGGCTTCTCGGACGACGTGGCCTTCTGCCGCCACCTGGTGTCGGAGGTCGGCGTCGCCGCCATTCCTCCGAGTGTCTTCTACGGGCCCGAGCACCGGCACCTGGGGCAGGGGATGGCGCGCTTCGCCTTCTGCAAGACGGAGGCGGTGCTGGACGAGGCGGTTCGCCGGCTGCGAGCGAGGCTGTCGCCGCGGCGCTGAGCCGGCGCCGCATTGCGAGCCCGGGACGCGGTTGCTACATCCCCTGGGAGAGGAGCGCGGCGCGTGGACTTCTTCGGAGAGCTGTACCTGCGCAGCACGCTGCCGTTCCTCTCCGAGTCCGTCACGGCGCGGGAAGTGGAGTACCTGGCGCGCGCCTTCGCCCACGCGCCGGGCTCCGCGCCGGTGGTGGACCTGGGGTGCGGACACGGCCGCCACGCCTCGCGACTCCATGCGTCAGGCCCGCTGGCGGGGCGTGTCATCGGGCTGGAGCGGGACGCGCTGTCGTTGGCGATGCGGCGCAAGGGGTTCCCCGTGGTGCGTGGCGACCTGAGGGCGTTGCCCTTCCGGACGAGGAGCCTGGCGGGGGCGTATGCGTGGTACTCGACGCTCTTCGCCTTCTCCGACGAGGAGCACGCGCGGATTCTCCGGGAGGTGGCGCGGGTGCTGCGCCCGGGAGGGGTGCTGGTGTTCCAGACGGTGCCCGCGGAGCGGCTCGCGTCGTCACCGGGCGCGGCCTTCCAGCGCACGCTGCCCGACGGGAGCGTGCTGGAGGAGGAGAGCCGCTTCGACGCGAGCACCGGGCGCGACGTGGGGCGACGGACGCTCACCCTGCGGGACGGTCGCGTTCTTTCTGCGTCCTATGCCATTCGTTACTATCCGCTCGCGGAGCTCACCGGGTTGTTGGAGAGCGTGGGCCTCGAGCCTCGCTGGGTCCACGGTGGACTCGACGGCGAGCCCCTGACCTCCGGGTCCCCCGACCTCATCGTTGGAGCGGTGTTGCCAGATGCCTGAGAACGCACAGTCACGAGCGCGGGGTTCGTTCCTGGGGCGGCTGCCGGAGCGGGTCGACGTGTACGAGGTCGGGCCCCGCGACGGCCTCCAGAACGAGCTGCGGACGCTGCCCACGCGCGACAAGGCGCGGCTCATCGACGCGCTGGTGGCCGCGGGGGAGAAGCGCATCGAGGTGACGTCGTTCGTGTCGCCGCGGTGGATTCCCCAGCTCGCGGACGCCGAGGAGGTGCTGAAGCTGGTGGGCCGGCGCGAGGGCGTGGTGTTCTCCGCGCTGGTGCCCAACCTCAAGGGCCTGGAGCGCGCCCGGGCCGCGGGCCTCGAGGAGGCGGCGGTGTTCATCTCCGCGTCCGAGGCCCACTCCCGGAAGAACATCAACAAGAGCATCGCGGAGGCGCTCGCCGGCGCGCGCGAGGTGACGGCCGCCGCGCTCCAGTCCGGCATGCGCGTGCGCGGCTACCTGTCCACCGTGTGGGGCTGCCCCTACGAGGGGCACGTCCCCGTGGAGCGCGTCGTCGACATCTGCCGGCAGCTGGTGGACGCGGGCATCTACCAGCTGAGCCTCGGCGACACGATTGGCGTGGGCACGCCCCGGCAGACGGAGGAGATCCTCGACGCGCTGCTCGCGCACATCCCCGTGGGCAAGCTCGCGCTGCACCTGCACGACACGCGCGGCACCGCGCTCGCCAACGCGCTCGTCGGACTGGCCGCGGGCGTGACGACGTTCGACGCGAGCATCGGCGGGCTCGGCGGCTGTCCCTATGCGCCGGGCGCCGCGGGCAACCTCGCCACGGAGGACGCCGTCTTCATGTTCCAGGGGATGGGCGTGGACACGGGCATCGACCTGGAGCGGCTCGTCGAGGCGGGGGAGATCGCCCAGGAGCTCATCGGCAGGAAGCTGGCGGGCAAGTACCTCCAGGCCGCACTCGGTGAGCGCGAGAAGAAGGCCTCTCGGCGCGCGCGGACCTGAGCCGCCCCCTGACCGCCCGTGTGCCCTTCATGGGCCTGCCTTCAGGCCTACATGAGCGGGCGTGCCTGTAACTTTACGGGGGTGGTTCACCTGGGCGGATCCGCCGGGTATAGGTGGGTGCGTTTAAACCCAGCCTCTTCACCCCGGATTCGCGGCATGCACATCTCAGTCGACGCGACGGCCCTCGCGCGACGTGCGCAGGAGCTCTTCGACGCGCATCAGCTCGCCCTCACTCGTCGCACGGACCGCATGTTCGCGCTCCTCCTGGGGCTCCAATGGGGCGCGGGGCTGGCGCTGGCGCTGTGGCTCTCGCCTCGGACGTGGGCGGGCACCACGAGCGCCATCCATCCCCACGTCTGGGCCGCGGGGCCGCTGGGCTTCGTCCTCTCGAGCCTCCCGGTGGCCCTGGGCCTGCTGCGCCCCGGGCTCGTGAGCACGCGCTTCGTCATCGCGGTGGCGCAGGCGTTCTGGTCGGCGCTGCTCATCCACCTGACGGACGGGCGCATCGAGACGCACTTCCACGTCTTCGGGTCCATGGCCTTCCTGGCCGTCTACCGCGACGTGCGCGTGGTGGGCGTGTACTCGGTCATCGTCGTGGTGGACCACCTGCTGCGAGGGGTCTTCTGGCCCCAGTCCATCTTCGGCACGGACGTGGGCAGCCTCGCCCGCGCGCTGGAGCACGGCGGCTGGGTGCTGTTCGAGGTCGTCTTCCTCGTCATCACCTGCCGCGGCGGCCTGCGGGACTTGAAGGAGCTGTCCTTCCGGCAGGCCCGGCTGGAGCTGGCGCAGGGGGAGGTCCGCGCGCGCGTGGTGGAGCCGCTGGTGGACTCCGCGAGGGACTTGACGGTGGCCATGCGCTCGTTGAGCGAGTCCACCGAGGCGCAGCGCGCGACCCTGGCCCGACAGGCCCAGGCCTTGTCGGAGACGCAGGCGACCGCGACGGAGCTCCAGCGCGCCTCCGAGGATGCCGCGCGTCAGGCCGACGCCATCCTCACCGCGGCGACCCGGGCCGGGGACATGGGCGCCTCCGTGCAGGAGAGCCTGGGGCGCAGCATGGCGGGGCTGGAGGGCATCCGCGAGCAGGTGGCCCAGTTCACCACGCACCTGGAGGGGCTCGCCCAGCGCGCCCGCCGGCTGACCGACGTCGCCTCCACCATCAAGGACCTGTCGGACCAGTCCAACATGGTGGCCGTCAACGCCGCCATCGAGGCCGTGCGCTCGGGAGAGCAGGGGCGGGGGTTCGCGGTCGTCGCCCTGGAGATGCGCCGGCTGGCCCGCCAGTCCCAGCAGGCGATGACCGAGGTGCGAGGCATCCTCGACGACACGCGCCGCGCCATCCAGGACGCCGTGGGCCTGTCCCAGCGCGGCGCCGAGCGTATGGCGCACGACCTCGACGTGGTGCGCGCGTCCGGCGAGGACCTCCGGGGCATGTCGTCCATCGTGGACCGGGGCGCCGACAGCATCCGCCGCATCTCCGCCACCGTCGGCCAGCAGGCCGCGGGCGTCACCCAGCTCTTCGCCGCCGTCAACGACCTCTCCTCGATGATGAGCGAGTCGCTGGGGCGCCTGGAGGCGACCCGCGTCGCCACGGGCTCGCTCCAGGGCGTCACCGACCGCGTCCACGGCGTCATCCAGACCTACCGGCCGGACGAGCGCAATCCCACCTGAGCCCCCACCCGGGGCCCGGGTGGGCCTTCACTCCCTGTCATCATACGGGGAGTCACTGTCCGGAGAGCATCGACGCCAGCTGCTCCTGGAGCCCGAGGTGGGCGGCGGCGGACTCGAGCATGCGCCGCTCCTTGCGGTCGATGCGGCCGTCGACGAGCGCCATCTCGACGATGTTGCGCAGGAAGACCTCGGCCTCCGGGCTGCCCCGGGTGACGAGCCGGTCGAAGAGCTGGGGGCCCGCGTTCAGGGCCATCTCCACGTTGGCCCAGTCCACGCCCCAGCGCTCCGAGCACAGCTTGAGCAGCTTGCGCTCGGCGCTGGTGACGGTGCCGTCCGCGGCGGCGACCGCGGCCATCATGTAGAGCAGCCGCTGCCGCTCCTGGACGTCCATCACCACGTCGGAGCCCTCCGCGCCGGAGGAGACGAGGGGCTGGGAGGCCGGCTCGCTCCGCACGGTGTTGCGGCGCTGCCCCGGGCCGTACGCACGGCCCTGGGTCGCGTTCCAGGCCTCGAAGGGCAGGGCGGAGGCGAGCACCCAGTCGCGCTCGCCGCTGCCCAGCTGGGTGCCGCAGAAGTCGCACGTGGTGGCGGCGCTGTTCGTGAGGGGCGCGTTGCACTGGGGGCAGCGGTTGGTGGACATGCCGTTGGCGGTGTTCGTCGTCGCGCCGTGCTTGCGCGCCAGGGTGAAGATGAAGCGCTGGGGCACGGTGGGCAGCTGGGGCGGGCGCTCGCCGACGGGGCCCACGCCCATGCGGGCGCTCCAGCGGATCTCCACGTGGGCCCGGTCGTAGCCGCTCGGATCCACGTCCAGGGCGCGCACGTCCGCGGACCCCACCGCGCACTCCAGGAAGACGCGGCGGCGGCCCTGGCGCCGCAGCCCCTCCAGCTCCGCGTCGAGCCCCTGGATGGCCTGGGGCGTGGCCACCTTGGCGAGCCCCCGGGTGTCGCCCTCGCTCTGCGCGGAGATCCACTTCCAGAACAGGAGCGACGCGCGGTCCTCGAGGACCTCCAGGTTGAGCGCCGGGTCGTCCTCGCGGGCCCGCCTCAGCCCGTCCACCGTGCGGTGGTAGCGCGTGTGCTCCACGCCCTGGGTGATCTCGGAGAGGGTCCAGTCGTAGTTGCCGGAGTTCACCACCGCGTCGCAGAACTCGCAGCGGTTGGTGGCGCCGCCCTTGTAGGGCGCGCCGCAGTTGGGACACTTTCCCTGGAACAGGTCCTCGCCGATGCGCGTCTGGGCGCCGGGCTTGCGCACGAAGGTCCAGACCTCCGTGAAGGCCTCCAGCGGCGCCTTGCGCGCGGCGTCCGTGGCCTGGGCGTCCGTGAAGCGCGCGGGCACGTCCGTGTCCCGCATCCGCGCGTGGACGCGGACCTGGATGCTGTCGAACCACTCGCTCTGCGTCAGGCCGATGAGCCGCACGTCGCCGACCTCGATGTCGGTGATGGCGTCGCGGATGCCCTGCGAGTCGAGCAGCTTCAGCTGCACGTCGAAGCGCTGCCACGTCGCGTCCGACAGGAAGGGCCGCACCGGCGTCATGTCCCGCAGGAACCACGCCTGTTGCAGGTCGAGGAAGAGGCGGCGCGCCTTGTCCAGCACGGGCTCGAGCTCGAACGACGGATCCTTGAGCTTCAGCGCGTTGACCCAGCCAGAGACGTCCCGCGAGGACACCTGGGTGCGCTGGTCGGCCTCGTACTGGTCGAGGGCCCGCCGCGTGGTGGCGTCCGGGTGCAGGTTGCGCTTGTAGAGCCAGTAGGCGACGCCGCCCAGGACGAGGAGCGGGAGCGTCACCTTCGGGTAGCGGAAGACGAGCCGGACGACCTCGAAGAGGAGCCAGATGGGCAGCCCGTCGCCTCCGCCGCCGCCGCGGCTGTCCGACTGGGGCCGCGAGTAGTGCTCACCGCCGCCGCCCCGGGCGAGGGCCTCCAGCGGGAGGGCGACGGCCACCAGGGCCAGGGAGGAGGCCCACGGGGCCAGTCGATGGAGCAGGGTGCGCGGCGCGGACATGAGGGGAATGGTAACCGTTTCCGCCTTGCCAGACTCGCCTTCCCGCCGCACTCTGCCGCGTCCCAGGGCGGCCCGCCGGACGGGCCCAGCAGGAGAGAGTCCACATGCCGGAATTCAAGGTCGACGCGCGCGGAGCCATCGAAATCTGGACCATCGACGGCGAGGGCCGCCGCAACGCCATCAGCCGCGCGATGCTCCAGGAGCTGGGGGCCCTGGTGGCGCGCGTCTCCTCGGACCGCCAGGTGCGCGCGGTGGTCCTCACCGGCGCCGGGGACAAGGCCTTCTGCGCGGGCGCGGACCTGAAGGAGCGCGCCACCATGGCCGAGCCCGAGGTGCGCGCCTTCCTGGAGGGCCTGCGCAAGACGTTGCGCGCCATCGAGCAGAGTGACTGCGTCTTCATCGCCGCCATCAACGGCTCGGCCTTCGGCGGAGGCACCGAGCTGGCGCTCGCCTGTGACCTGCGCGTGGCGGCGCCGGCGGCCGAGCTGGGGCTCACCGAGGTGAAGCTCGGCATCATCCCCGGTGGCGGCGGCACGCAGCGGCTCGCCCGGCTGGTGGGCCCGGGGCGCGCCAAGGACCTCATCCTCACCGCGCGGCGCATCAACGCCGCGGAGGCCTTCAGCATCGGCCTGGTGAACCGGCTCGCCCCCGAGGGACACCTGCTGGAGGTCGCCCATGGCCTCGCGGAGGCCGTCGTGGAGAACGCGCCCATCGCCGTGGCCACGGCCAAGCACGCCATCGACGAGGGGACCGGCCTGGAGCTGGACGACGCGCTCGCGCTGGAGCTGCGCAAGTACGAAGAGGTCCTCAAGACGGAGGACCGGCTGGAGGGCCTGAGGGCCTTCGCGGAGAAGCGCCCGCCCGTCTACAAGGGGCGCTAGCCCGCCGTCCGCGGCGCACGAAGGGCGGTGGCCCGGTCGCCCAGGCCCCGCCCTCCAAGAGCGCCGCGGGGCGCCCCCGCGAGCCCGCGCTACGCGCTGGCGCTCTTCTCCTGGCCCAGGTTCAGGTTCTGCTTGTTCATGTAGGACGACGCCTTGTCCTTCACGGTGGTGCGCAGCTCGTCGCCCGTCGTGGGCGCGAGCAGCAGGGCGGCCACGCCACCGGCCACCGCCCCGAGCAGGAACAGGCCCATGGCCCCCAGCCCGGTGCGGCCCGGCTTGTAGGTCGTCAGGCCGACGTGGCGCAGCGCATCATCCGCGTCGAAGTCGTCCCACCGGTTCCGGGCGGCGCGGGGGAGCTCGTCGAGGAGCTTGTGGGCCACCCACTTGCGGTACAGGTCGCTCTTCGCCAACCCCTTCGCCGTCCACTTCGCCTTCTTCGTCGCGAACATGCATCCCTCCTGGGCAGGTGTGGTCGGGGACGCGCCACACGCGGGAGCGTCTCCTTCGAGCCTTGAAGGTAGGCAGGGGAGCCCGTGTCGCCATCCCCCGGACCCGGCGGGACACCCGACCCGTCGTCGGGCGGACTCCGACCGGCGGCTGGCCTGGCGAGAGGGCAGCCAGGGGGATCCCTTTCTGGTATGTCGCCCGGCGGTGTCCCCGGGCCTGGCCGGCGTTGGGGCCACCCCACCTCGAAGGTTCCCCGTTCCCTCCGGGACCCTCTGCTATAGATCCCCCGACCATGGATTTCGACCTCCCCGAGAGTCATCGCGCCCTCCAATCCTCGCTCCGCGACTTCTGCGAACGACAGGTGAAGCCGTTCGCGGCGCAGTGGGACCGCGAGGAGAAGTTTCCCCTCGAGGTCGTGCGGGAGCTGGGCCAGCTGGGGGTGATGGGCATCCTCGTGGGGGAGCAGTACGGCGGCGCGGCGATGGATTCGCTGGCGGTGGCCGTGGCGGTGGAGGAGATCGCCCGCTACGACGGCTCGCTGGCGCTCACGGTGGCCAGCCACAACGGCCTGGGGACCAGCCACCTGCGCGTCTTCGGCAGCGAGGCCCAGCGCGAGAAGTACCTGCCGCGCCTGGCCACGGGCGAGGCCCTGGGCGCCTGGGGGCTGACGGAGCCCGGCTCCGGGTCGGACGCGTCCGGCATGAAGACGACGGCGGTGCGCCAGGGGGACAACTGGGTGCTCAACGGCACCAAGATGTTCATCACCCAGGGCACCGTGGGCGACGTGTTCGTCGTCCTCGCGGTGACCTCGCCCCAGAAGCGCCAGAAGGGCATCACTGCCTTCCTGTTGGAGAAGGGGATGCCGGGCTTCAGCCAGCGCCCCATCCACGGGAAGCTCGGCATGCGCTCGTCGGACACGGCGGAGCTGGTGCTGGAGAACGTCGTGGTCCCGGACGCCAACCGCGTGGGGGAGCTGGACCACGGCTTCATCGACACGATGAAGATCCTCGACAAGGGCCGCATCACCATCGGCGCGCTGGCGGTGGGGCTGGCGCGGGGCGCGCTGGAGGAGTCGTCGCGGTACTCGCGCGAGCGGACCGCGTTCGGCCAGCCCATCGCCGAGTTCCAGGCCCTGCGCTGGATGATGGCGGACATCGCCACGGAGACGGACGCGGCGCGGCTGCTGGTGCACCGGGCGGCGCGCCTGGCCGACGCGGGCCAGCCGTACTCCCGGGAGGCGTCCATGGCGAAGCTCTTCGCGTCGGAGGTCGCCACCCGCGCGTGCGCCAAGGCCGTGCAGATCCACGGAGGGTATGGCTACACCCGCGAATTCCCGGTCGAGCGCTACCTGCGCGACGCCAAACTGTGTGAAATTGGCGAGGGAACGAGCGAGATCCAACGCACCATCATCGCGAGAGAGACCTTCAAAGGGGCTTGATGGACACCGCACGGCTGGAGGGACTCG
>Ga0164243_10009362_pt1 | contig 14269 bp, 14 predicted proteins | sample OricompcompostOP_FD_108781 | JGI IMG/M metagenome (GOLD analysis project Ga0164243, IMG submission 108781) | Organic Plus compost microbial communities from Emeryville, California, USA - Original compost - Organic plus compost (OP) | ecosystem: Engineered > Solid waste > Mixed feedstock >... | reverse complement strand
TGCCCGGCAAGCGCCTTGATATGCCAGCCGACCTTCGCTGACCCGGTGAAGGTCACCATCGCAAAGCGGTCGTCTTTGACCATTTTCTCTGCAAGCGGCACCGGACAATGCACCACCTGCAGCGCGTCTTCCGGAAGGCCTGCTTCAGCCAGAATTTCAGCAAGCAGCAACGATGTCAGCGGGGTTTGCGGCGCAGGTTTCAGCACCACGGAGTTGCCGACGGCCAATGCCGGAGCAACTTTGTGCAGCACCAGATTGAGCGGAAAGTTGAACGGCGCAATCGCAAGAATTGGTCCGATCGGAAAGCGCCGCGCAATGCCGACTCGGCGGCGGACCGATGCCAGTGCGTCAATGTCTGCCGTGGCGAGATCGAGAGGTGCTCCCGACGTGGTCGTAGTCTGATACTCATAAACGCCCGCATCCATGTCGAGCGGCACTTCATGGCCGCCGAAGCGGCGGGCTTCCGCGGCAGCGTTGGTCAGATTGAACAGCGACCGTGCGACCTCTCCACGTGCGTCATAGAGCGGCTTGCCGGCCTCGGCTGCAATCGTCTGAACCGCTTCGTCACGGCGCCTGCGCAGGATATCCGCCGCACGCGCCAGAATGTCGGCACGGGCAAAGCGTGGCAGCCGTCGCATGATGGCGAAGCCACGTCGAGCTGCCATGATCGCCTGTTCGACAGCCGCTTCATCCGCCACGGGCATTTCGCCCACAGGCGAGCCGTCATACGGAGAGCGAATGGTTTCGAAGGCGACCGAGCGCCTTTCCTGCAAGTTCATGGTATTGTCCCGGAGTGTTAGGGTTTTAGATTTCGCCGAGATAGGCATCTCGAATGGCGGGATCGGCAGCCACGTCTGCGCTCGAACCCGTCTTTGTGACACGGCCTCGATCCACAATGACAACCTGGTCAGCGAGATCGAACGCCACCGCCACATCCTGTTCGACCACCAGAAGGCCAAGGCCATTGGCAGCGAGCTGTTTCAAAGCCGCGACCAGGACATCCACCATCACCGGAGCAAGGCCGAGTGATAGTTCGTCGACCAGCATGATACGTGGTTTGGCCATCATGCCGCGGCCGATAGCACACATTTGCTGTTCGCCGCCGGACATCGAAATGGCGTCCTGATAACGCCGTTCTCCGAGCTTCGGAAAATGGCTGTAGACTTCATCGAGGTCGCGCGAAATCTCAGCCTTTGCCACCTTCCGGGAAAACGCACCCATGAGCAGATTGTCTTCCACGGTCATGCCGGCGAACAAACGGCGTCCTTCCGGGACATGCGCGATGCCGGCTGCAACGAAGCCATCCGGCTCCAGACTTTCAAGCGTCGCACCATCCAGCTGAATACTGCCCTTCGAAGGACGGATCAGACCGGAGAGAACACGCAGCAAGGTCGTCTTGCCGGCTCCGTTCGAGCCTATGATTGCGGTGATGCCCGGGACGGGGACATTGAAAGAGACGTCATAGAGCACGTTGACGTCGCCATATCCGGCGGACAGATTCTGGATCGACAGTTGCTTCATGGTGGCGACACCTCAAGCATCGCTGCTCCACGTGTACCGAGATAGGCTTCGATGACGGCAGGATCGCGCGCCACGTCTTCAGTCTGTCCATCGGCCAGCAGCGCGCCCTGATGCAGCACGACCAGACGACGGCAAAGGCCGCGAACAACCTTCATCAAATGCTCGATCACGACGATCGTTACACCTTCGGCGGCGATCGAGCGGATCATGGTCAGCACACCATCGATCTCAGCGGAGTTCAGTCCGGCATTGACTTCGTCGAGAAACAGCAGCTTCGGCCTAGCGGCCAACGCCTTTGCGAGTTCGAGCCGCTTTCGCTGAGCGAGCGTGATATGCGGCGGAAGGCGGTTTGCCAGCTCCCCAATGCCCAGCCGTTCCAGACAGGCTTGCGCGTCGTGTCGCGCAGCCGGCATGTCCGCTGCGCCACCGGCGAACAGCGCGACGGCCGCAACATTGTCCAGTGCAGTCAGCTGCATAAATGGTTGCACCACCTGGAAGGTGCGCACGAGTCCCAACCTCGCAAGCTGATAGGGTGTCTTGCCGGTGACGTCGTATCCAGCAAAAGCGATGCGGCCTGCGGTTGGCTGTAGATGGCCAGTCGCGAGATTGACGAGTGTCGTCTTTCCCGCGCCATTCGATCCAATCAGGCCGACAATTTCGCCTTGGTCCAGCGAGAACGAGACATTGTTTACCGCGGTCAGGCCGCCGAAGCGGCGCGTCAGACCCTGCAATTCAAGCAATGCCGTCATGACACCTTCCCCTTTCTGAGCGAAGGCAGCACGCCGCCCGGCATGACGAGGACAAGGATGGCAATCAGAACGCCGAGTGCTCCGGTGCCAAAGGTCAGCAAGTTCCGCCACATCAGTTCTTCAAAGACGAGATAGATCAGCGATCCGACCACAGGGCCGAACACCGTACCCACACCACCGATGAGCGCGGCGATGATGGGACGGACCGACCACATCACGTCATAGACGTCGGACGGGTCGATGTAACCGATCCAGCCCGCATAGGCTGCGCCGGCAACGCCGCAGATCGCCGAAGAGATCGTAAAGGCGATGGTCTTTAGACGTGGCGCATCGATGCCGGCGCTGAGTGCAGCGGTCTCATTCATGCGAATGCACGACAAACCGAAACCGAGCCATCCTCGCGATATCACCAGGGACAGCGCAACAGAGAAGGCTGCGAGCATCACCAGAATTTCCAGCGAGATACGCGCGATTGCGAGCGGATCGCCGCCGGCTCCGGGAAGATTGATACCCATGCCGCCGCCAGTGACGTTCGACCAGCCTGTTGTGACTTCCTTCAGGATAGACACGAGCATCAAACTCGCGATCGCGAAATAGTGCCCCTTCAGCCGCAGGATTGCGAAGCCGAATGGCGCCGACAGCAAGGCCGCGCAAATTGCCGCCGTTGCATAACCGGTCAGGGCCGACCAGCCGAATTGCTGCATCACCGCCGACGCATAAGCGCCGAGTCCGAAAAAGGCGGCGGTCGCGAAGGACGGATAGCCCGTGAACCCGCCGACCAGATTCCATGCCGAGGCCAGCGTGACCAGAAGAGCCAGAGATGTGGCAAGCCGCAGCAAATAGGTCTGATTGGATAGAGCGATGGGCAGGCCATAGGCGACGATGGCGCCAATGACCAATATGGCGACTGGCAGAACCCAGCCCTGCAGACGAGCGTGCATCAGTCGTACCCCGCTCGGCCGAGAAGCCCTTGCGGACGCCACAACAACATGAGGATCAGCAGGACAGCAGCGACGGTGACGCCATATTCTGCGCCGATCAGCATGGAGCCAAGGCTCTCGACAACGCCGAGAACAAGGCCGCCAACGATCGCGCCGACGACGCTGCCAAGGCCACCCAGAACGCAGGCAACGAAGGCTACGCCGAGATATCCGCCGCTATTCAGCGGTGAAATCGGAAACACCGCGCCGATGAGACAACCGGCAACGCCCGCGAGCGCAAGGCCGATGCCGAAAGTGAGCGCATAGATGTGCTCAACTTTCACACCCATAAGCCGTGCGGTTTCTTGATCCATGCGAACGGCGACGATGGCCCGTCCCAGCCGGGACCGGGTCAGATAGAGATGGACAAGGAAGGTCGCGACAATGCCGAGCACCGCTGCGATCAGACGATCCGCCGGAATGGAGACGGTTCCGATCATCAGCGGCGGAAGGCCGGTGACGGAACCCATCTTGCGGTAGTCCGCGGTGAATGCCGCGAGCATCGCGTTGTTTAGAACCAGATCGAGTGCAAAGGTCAGCACCAATGTGATCAGCACCGGCGCAGCGATCACGCGCTGCACGATGAAACGCTGCACGACCCAGCCGAGCAAGCCGATCGCCGGTCCAATGGCGAGTGCTGCAAGAAACGGATTGATGCCGAGCTGCCATCCGAAGAAGGCCGCATAGGCCCCGAGCACAACGGCCGATCCGTGCAGCATGTTGACGACATTAAGTACGCCCCAGACCAACGAAAATCCGGCAGCGATTGCAGCGTAGAGGCCACCAAGCAAAAGCCCGTTGACCAGGACCTGCGCAAGGATTGCGCTATTCATTAGCGTATATCTTCAGCTGATGCCGAGCTTGAATTCGCCCTGCTTGATCTCGTCCGGCAGCAGCACGACAGTCTTGCCATTCTGGATCTGGAACACCGGCGGGTTCAGGCTGTCGATCTGACCGGTCGGCCCGAAATGCACCGGCCCCCAGAATGTCTTGGCATTCATTGCTGCAAGCGCATCGCGTACGGCAGGTCCATCCGTTGTTCCGCTCTTTTTCAAAGCAAGCTGGAGGATCGCGCCGACAGCAGATGCCGATGCTTCAGCATAATCCGGAATGTCCCCATTAAACGCCGCTTTGAAAGCCTCGACATAGTTTTGCGTCGAGCCGAAGATGTCCTCGCCCTCGTAACGGACGGCGGGATGCCACCATGATGCGCTCGAGACATTTTCGGCTGCGCCCTTGAGTGCCTGGATATACTCTTCATAGGCTGGGCCCGCGATCATGGTCAGAACCTGGGGCTTAAGGCCCAGTTCGCGCATCTGCGTACGAACCTGAATGAGATCGTTGATGTAGCCGCCAACGAAGATCCAGTCGGCTGCAGCAGCTCGCATCTGCGTCAGCGGAGCTGCGAAATCGAGCGCGCCGATGGCAAATTTCTCGTCGAAAACCAGATCGAGTTTGTGCCGCTTCACGCCTTCACGGAGAGCGGTCGCGAGCGAAAGCGGAAGGAGATCGTTGCGCGAGAAGATCGCCACCTTCTTCACCGCAGGAGCTGTGGCAACCACCAGATCGGCGATCGGATCGGTTAGCGTTTCATTTGGCGTGAACGTACCGAACAGATATTTGAAGCCCTGATCGTAGACTTCCCGCGATGAAGCCGTCGCCGCGAGCATCGGAATTTTGTAGCGCTCTGCAATGGCGCTGCCGGCCTTGGCTGCGCCAGAACCAAACGGGGAGAACAGGAAGTGCACCTTCTCTTGGTTTGCCAGGAATTCGCAGGCCTGTACGCCTCTGGGTGTTGCCGACTGGTAGTCGGAATAAATGATGCGAACCGGGCGCTTCTTGTCGCCGACTTCGATGCCGCCGCGTTTCATGACTTCGGCTGCCCAGAGATCATAACCGCGCTTCTGCTTGCGCCCTTCCGGTGCCAGTGGCCCAGTCAGGGGCAAGGGAGCGCCGATGCGGATTTCGTCAGCGCCCTGAGCATTGGCGAAGCCCGATGCAGCAACAGCGGCTGCTGATCCGGCAAGAAATGACCGTCGATCCATGTTGTGGTCCCCTCTCTTCCCCCAGCCGGTGATGGCGACCGGCGATAATGATAGGGAAGTGTGACAGGCGATGACGGATCACCAAAGCAGAATTCTGGCTATTAGGTGTTGCCGATTTGAGAACGGCTGGCGGGTTATGCCTACGTATGAGGCTTATTGCTTCGCAATTGATCGCCGGGCAGACGTTCGCCGGCTTCCCGCGTCGGAAAGAGACGGCCTGTTGAACGCTGACAGTCGACAGCGAGCGCCTATACCAAGTGTGTAATGCCAGCGGAGCGCCCTAAAGCTTCGGACAGGCCCGGCGTCGAACTCGAACCACACAGGAAGACATCGAGGCTGATGCCGAGGCACAACAGCAGATCGTGGAGTTGCTCTGATCATCACGACCTCCGTTGGCGGCTAAATACTCAGAGCAACACTACAACTGGAATTAGCCCTGAGTACGCCCCTTCTTGTCTGGGACATCGAGACGGTCGCCGACGCTGCGAGCCACGAGGGCTCCGGCCAGGCCGAGAACAAGTTTCCCAAGCTGATCTATCATTCCATCATCTGCATCGGTGCCCTCGCCGCATTCAGGACCGAGCACGGATGGGAGATCGACGCCGTCGGCGCGCAGACCACCGCCGACCAGTCCGAGCGGCAGCTGATCCAGTCCTTCACGGACTTCATCGGTCAGCACCAGCCGCAGATGGTGACCTTCAACGGTCACTCGTTCGACCTCTCGGTCCTTCGCTATCGCGCGATGATCCACGGCATCGCCGCTCCCGGACTGCACCTCCGTCCGTACTATCATCGGTTCACGGAGGACCACGTCGATCTCTGTGACGTGCTGTCGTCCTTCAGCTTCGGTGGGAAGGCCACGCTGGATGAAATGTCACGAGTCATGGGACTGCCCGGCAAACCTGATGGAATAAACGGCTCGCAGGTCGAGGCCTATTACCGGGCTGACAGGATCGATGAGATTGCTGACTATTGTCAGTCCGACGTGCTGAACACCTATCGGCTCTGGCTGAGATACGAGCTGTTCCGAGGGCGGCTGACCAGAGGCGAGTTCGAGACGAGCGACCAGCAGGCGGCAAGACTGAAGCCGCTTGATGGAGGCCAGACCGTGGCGCCATCGCGATCTTCCGTTTTACCGTAAAAGCGAAGCCGAGCCGACCTGAGACACCATTCGGCCTCGAGTTTCACTCGGTGAAACGGCCAGCTTGAACCATCTGACCACCGCTCTGTGGGGATGCATGGGATCCGGCTTTTTCCATCCTGGTCACGTTGGAAATTGGTGGCGATGACCGATCAGGAAGACGATCGACAACGCTGACATCAAAGCGTTGTCCATCTCAGCAGCAGCATCAGTATGAAGCTGGCAATTGGAATGGACGCTTGGAAGAATCTGAGACCATGTCCGAGTCCTTCAATCCTTCATGACCGAGCAGCAGCATGAGACTTGGCTGGATGACCGCTCATGGATGATTCTGGATCTGTCGATCGGGGTTGAGACCTGATCCAGATGAAGGTTAGAGTCTGACAGGAATGCTGGCCATCCCTTTAGACCATCCTATCAGTGTGGCCCGAAGGGCCGGTCCGAACGAAGTGAGGACCGACGTTGTCGACCAGTCGATTCTAACAAACCGTTCCAGATCTGGACTGGAGTCGTCAAGGTCTTCTGGACTCAATCAGGGTTCTGGAAGGGATTGACTCCTCGACCTCACTACGTTCGGTCGAGCAGGCCTTCGGCCTGATCATGATTCTTCAGTCCAATCATTACCAGAAGTCTGCATCTTGGTTGAGGACACACTTCGCCCTTTACGGCAAAGCGTATTCCGAGCCTGCATTCTGGCATCGGACACCCCAGATCAGAAGAACCACCTGTTGGTCGGGACCGGTAGTGCGGTTAGCCCCATTACCTTCTGCTTCATCAGCGCAAGGACTTGATACGGCCGATCTGGCAACCGCATCGCCTTTGACGGCACATTTCCGTCTCGCGCGGGATTTTTCGTTGCGACCGCTCCCGCTTTGGTCGTTTCTCGAAGGGCTTGCCAGCCCCACCGGTGTCCCGATCCACCGGATTTCCGCAGTGCCCCACAATCAGAAGGGTACGGTTCGCATCAACATCGGGATTTCAAGCTATATATCCGGCGACGGCCATGGCCGTACACCGGATTACCAAAATTTAATTTTTCGAGTGGGCCTCATTGATCAGTGCAGCGTGCGCGACACTTTGATGACCACATCGTTGTCCTTGTCATCTTCATCGTCATCGTCGCCGAGGTGACCGGAATCGTATTCCATATCGCTAGATATGAGGTCTACGATGAACCCATTCTCGTCTTCGATGCACGTCAGGCATTTAACCCCATGATCGCGCCACAGCATCTCGTGGAAAGCTTCGATAGCTTGTTTGATGTTCGTCTTCATAAGAACTCTCCTTTGTCGCGGTACGCCGTTACTTGACAGCCACGAAGGCCTTGAATGGGAAGTTCGACCAGAACAGCTGGATTTCGCGGAATCCTATGCTCGCCAGCGCGTCCTTGATCTCGTCCTCGCTCCAGCAAGTCATCACGCCGCGCAGCGCACGCTCTTTGTCCAAGATCTCATCGGAACTGAAGCATTCCCGCTTGAAGTCGTAATAGGGCGGCACCAGTGCGTCCTGCAGGCGGGCCGAACTGGCGAGTACCTTTTCGGCGATGACCAGCGCACCACCAGTCACAAGACCAGCGTGGATCTTTTTCAACACAGGCCTCTTGTCCTTTTCAGGCAGGAACTGCAGCGTGAACAGACCACTGGCGAACGACAGGCCTTCCAGCGGAAGGGTCCTGACATCGGCCACCTGAAAGTGAAGGTCGGGCTTTTCCAGCAGCTGCCAGTGAGCTGAGAACTTCGCCTCGATATCGATGCCGACATATTCCACGTCCTGATGGAATGCGGCGTTGTGATCGCGGACACCGGCCAGGAACTGCCCGGTCGAGCAGCCCACGTCGATGACGGTCGTGCCGCCTTGGATGAAGCGCTGGGACAACATCACGCATTCCGAGCGGAGCCGGCGAAGCCCCGGGATGGACGACATGATGTGCTCGTCGAACTGAGCGGCGTGGTCTGCAAACTTGAAGCGGTGGATGTTCATTTCATTACCTCTGCGTAGGGTCGAAGGATTTTGTCGTAGATGCTTTCGGCGATGGCCTCGGTGAGGAACGGTGGGACCATGCGGCAGATACGCTCCGCGGCTTGGCTGAGGGTTCCTGTCGGCGAGTAGTCGTCAGGCAGTCCGAAAAGCCGCTTGAGTTCAGGCAGCGTGAACTTGCGATCGAACTCAGGATGGATCGCACCGCACAGACCGTCCGGCTTTTGCCCGGTCACTACCAGCGTGGGACTCGGCAGGTCCCACGCGCAGCGGGTCAGTGTGAAGCTCTTGGTTTCACCCGGAGAAACATGACAAAGCCGAGTATGCTTCGCCGGGTCTTTCGGGAGCCTCCTGATCTGCGAGCCTAGCTTCGTTGACGCCGCAGACTGACGCCAAGGACTGATGTCGCGTTCGGATTGAACCAGACCAGCCAACGCCGTGCGAATGGTCACAGACGAATTCGTCGGCTCCGGAAACAGCTGCAGGATCGAGTCATCGGAGCTGAATCCGGTCGCCTTCGCGACGTCTTCACGTACGCCGATGATGAAGAGCCGCTTGCGCTTTTGGCCCACGCCGTAATCACTGGCGGATAGAACCTTCCAGTTCACGAAATACGCGCGTTTGCCGTCTCGCCATTTCAAGGTCTCAAGCAGATTTTCCAGAACGTCAGGATAGCTTGAGGCCAAGCCCGGCACATTCTCGCACACGACGACCTTGGGCTGCGCTCGGCCGGCAACTTCGACGAAGTCGAACGGGAGGGTCGCGATGCCGCGTTGCTTGACGTCAGAGTATTTCCTCAGCCGGTCCTGGTCACCGATCCCGCTCCCGGCAACGCTGAACTCGCTGCACGGGGGTGACCCGTCAAGAATGTCAAGCTCTCCGCGAGCGACCCCACCCCTGCCGAGGAAGTCATCGACGCCGCTCGGTGACCGAATGATGTCCCGAATGTCCCTCCGATCGACGACCGTCTCCGGAAAATTCCGCTCGTAGGTATCAGCGGCCGTGGGGACGAACTCATTGACGATCCCCGCAACACCTCCGGCGAGCCGGTAGCCGGTCGCAGACCCTCCGCCGCCAGCGAACGTAGAACTGAAAGTGAAGCGGCGGAGATCGGACGAGCGGCGAACATCGGCCATGCTGTAGGGCACGTATCCCGCGGGATGCCCGAGGTTCGAACATTGCGACGACTGGGTCGTCGGATGCCGCGTTTCAGCCGCAACCGTCTTCAGGGTTGGAAGACGACTCATTTGTCGCCTCCCATAGCCCAGTTGCGCTCACCGACCAGCGCATCCCAGCCATCCCACGCATGCTCACCGAAGACGTGCACCTTGGAACGAGCGTCGGGGACCAAATGCTCAGCCAGAGCCAGCGGGTCGCCGACCAGATCTTCAGGCAGCCAATCGCCATCCGGCATCTGGATCGCGGCATTCTTCCCACGTTCGGCAACCATCAACACGCGCACATCCGTGATATCCGCATGTGTTGGCCGTTGCAGAAGGTACGTCTTCGAGACCCGGAACCCAGACTCGTCGAGCACCCTCTTCACAAGCGTTGGGACCGCGCTAAACGGGACGATCGACAAGCTCACGGCCTCATCGGCGGCCATCTCATCGAGCCGCCGACAGACCGGCAAGCTTGCCTCGTTGGCCGCGTCCTGATCGAGCCGGCTGATGTCTTCCTCGCTCGGCGTCAGTAGAAACACGTCGAACGGTTCGAAGAGGCCAGCGTGCAGCTTCACTTCGGGGGCATTATCGGTGACCAAGGTCGGCTTCTTTGGCTTGGCGGCCTGTTTCGCTTCCTTGGTCAGCCGCTCCAGATAGGCCCGAGACATTTCTCCCGCGGCCTCACCTTCCCGGATCTGCTCGACGAGCTTTTCTGTCTGAGCGTTCTCATCGCCCGCGTTCGCTTCCAGCAGGTTAGCCGCCTGGTAGAGCACCGTAAGCCCGTCCGGCAATTTACCTCCGATATCCTCGCGCTCCAGGAGGTCAGCGTACCGGCCGATCTTGGAGAGCATCGACAGCTTTGGCGCACGTTCGCGAAGCTGGGCCTGACTCTTATCCAAGACGTTGTGTTCAACGAGGACGTCAATGAAGCGGCTGAAGGCGGCTCGATCGCCACGGAGGCGGGTAACAGCCTCATGTACGAGCCTGCCGGCTTGGATGACGGCGCCATTGACGGTGCGCAGGCACATTACCACTTCGCCGGCGAGCTCTTCAGCCGCGCGGAATTCATCGCCGTTCTGCGGGACGATGGACGGCGTTTCACCCGGGGAAAGGTGGGGCAAAGCAGCGTCGCTGACGGTCAAGGATGTACCGATGGCGAGATCATCCCAGGGCACATGATCTTCATCACCCTGATCGCCGTCCCTCCCCGCGTAGGGGTGATTGTCGACCCCGTCCGACGCATGAGGTTCAGTCGCGTCGCTGGCAGGCGCCTCAGCGCCGTGCTCGGACGCTGGAGGCCGTTGCAGGAATCCCGGAATCGATTCGAATCCATTCGGGTCGGTGACGCCGCGAGGCGCCACCTTCTCATTCATATCGCTCATTTAAAAAAGACTTTCTGCCGGATCGCCCCGGCCGAGCACGCCACGATGGCGGCGCTGGCTGGAAATGGCGGCGGAAAACTGCAGGATTAGTGCCCCCGAATTAAAATCGCCGGGGCCGTAAGTTCCTTCGCGAACCCAAAGAAAATAGCAGCATCACCAGCTCGACGACCTTCAGATCCGCTGGCGTAAAATCCCGTGGAGAAATGTCCTTAGACATCCAAGATTTGAATTCAGGCCCCTTCAATTTGAACGACTCGAAAGCTGCGATAGCTTGGGCAGAATTTTTGACGATCTCCGGCGAGAGCCCAGCTTCGCTTGCAGCTCTTCGCAGCTTTCTCGCCAAATGTTCCGGAGTTATCTCGAAGGGCAATTGACGTGAAAGCTTCCGTCTGATGTCGATCGCGGTCAGTGTTCTGTTGCGGTTCGCCATGTCCAGATAATCAAGCAGCAACTTCCTCGTTACTGCAGGGGAAGTCGGTCGCCGCCCCGCTCTGCTCGGCCGAAATAGTACCGAGGCCATCGTAGATACAACGCTGTACCAATGTTCAGGAACGTTAGGATCAAGTCCAGCGAGGGCGAAGGTCTTTTGAACAGCCGCCTTGACGCGCGGGTCATCGCTTGGGCTCATAGAAGAGCCTGATCGAATGTTTTGTAGGGCCCTCTTGATTTCAGTAGAGACGTTTCGGCGAGGCAATTTCGTACCTAAAAGAATTACTTACGATTTACTTTCGCAGTCTGACGAAGATCGCCGTTACCGGTCAAGGCCTTGGAAGCGAGCCTAAATTTAGGAAACCGCCGCTCTATCCGGCTGAGCTACGGGACCGCTGCCGGCGATGTACCACAAGTGCCGGGACCATGCCTACCCGGGATGTGGGACGGGGTGGAAGAGGGGCGCCGGGCACAGATTCTGCTCGCATAAGAAGTGTCGTACTGGGCCCAAATGCTTCCAGAAATTGCGACACTCAGGTCGGCTCATCGAAGGCTTCGCGCGCGTGGCGCAAGGGGGTTTATCGGCGGCAAACCGTCCTCATATCATCGAATACTGGAGCCGGAACGAGGTCGCTGAACCTTCATTTGCATTCATCTTTATGGACAGCGAGGCTGTGATCGCGGGATGGTGTAGAGAACCAACAAGAGGTCCTGCAGTGGACTCTTCTTGCCGTTATGCTTCGCGCAAGCGTCAGCGCCCCGCCCCTGTCTTGACGCGCGTTTCCAAATTGGCAGCGATATCGATCAACTGGATGAATTCGCCGCGCCGTCCGCTGACATCGGCGCCGCGGCCCGATTGCGCGAGCAAGCGGATTGCCGGCCAGTCCATCTTGCCGAGCGCGTCCGGATTGCGCAGCTTCTGGCCGAAGGCGGCAACAGCGATCGCAAAGCGCGTATCGAGCGCCGCGACATCGAGCGAAGGCAACTGCGCGTCGGATGCAATCGGCGTTTCGATCAATGCGCTGACATTGCCGTCCGGCGCCTTGTAGCGGATCTTGACGAAGCCATATTCGCCGCCATTCGCGCCGGCCTGCCCGCCTGACGGTTGCTGATAGCGCAGCGGATCGAGGATGCCGACCTCGCCCCTTGGCGTGATCTCGTACAGGGCGGTGACGCTGTGACCGGCGCCGATATCGCCGGCATCCACCGCATCATTGTTGAAATCCTCCCGCTTCAGCATGCGCGTCTCATAGCCGATCAGGCGATATTCGGAGACGGTGTCAGGATTGAACTCGACCTGCACCTTGACGTCCTTGGCGATCGTCATCAGCGTGCCGCCCAGTTGCTCCACCAGCACTTTGCGCGCTTCCGAAAAGGAATCGATATAGGCAGCATTACCGTTGCCGGCCTGTGCCAGCGCCTGCATGCCGGCATCATTATAGTTGCCGGTGCCGAAGCCAAGCACGGACAGGAACACGCCGCCGCGACGCTTCTCGGCAATCAGTTGCTCAAGATCCTCGCGCTTGCTGATGCCGACATTGAAATCGCCATCGGTCGCCAGCAACACGCGATTGGTGCCGCCCTTGATGAAAGCCTGTTCGGCGAGGCGATAGGCGGTGACGATGCCCTGCCCGCCGGCGGTCGAACCGCGCGCGGTCAGCGCTTCCAGCGCACCGAGAATTTTAGCCTTGTCGCTGGCCGGCGTAGGCTCCAGCGCGACCCCTGCCGTACCGGCATAGGTGACGATCGAGATCTTGTCATTCGGCCGCATCTCGTTGACCAGCAGCGTGAAGGCGCGCTTGAGCAGCGGCAACTTGTCGGGCGCATTCATCGAGCCCGACGTGTCGATCAGGAAAGCGAGATTGGCCGGCGGCGCCTCACGCAGCTCGATCGCTTGCCCCTTTATGCCGATATGCACGAGGCGATTGCCGGCGCTCCAGGGCGACGGCGTGGCCGTCACGCGCGCGGCGAACGGCGCGCCACCCTTTGGCGGAGCGGCATAATCATAATCGAAATAATTGATCATCTCCTCGACACGCACCGAGTCCTTCGGCGGCAGCTGGCCCATCTGCAAAGCGCGCCGCACATAGGCATAGGAGGCAGTGTCGACATCGACGGAAAACGTCGAGACCGGCTGTTCGGTGACAAGCTGCACGCCATTGGTCGTGAAGGATGCGAAGGCATCGCCGGCCGTCGGCGGAAGGATGACCTGGTCCTGAGTGGGCGATATGCTGCGCGTGAGGCGGCGCGACGCGATGGGCGCGGGCACAGCCGAGGGATTCGCACTGATCATTGCTTCGATCATGTTCGGCTCACGCATCATCGGATGAGCGCCCTTCCTGAGAGCAGGCTCTGTGAGCTTGAGCGCGTAATAACCCGCCGCCGCCACACCAGCCGAGGTGACGAGCAATGCGGCGATGGCGATTTTGCCAGAATGACGAAGGCGCATCAAAGTCCCTTTCCCGTGAAAATGATGACCATCAGACGCGCGGCGAGCGGCTGATCCTTTGCAAGATTTTCGGATTATATTTTTGCGAGACGTGCCAAGGTTCGAGCTTCGGCAAACGTCCGTACGCGATCGGCCGCTACCGAAATCGCTCCGCTCGTGGATCGAGCGGCACGCCCTTGCTTTCCAGGATCGCAATCACCTTGCGGTAACGGCGGCGGGTCTCCCAATTGAGCAGCTCCGGATTGCCGCGAAAGAAGGATGACTGGAAGGTGCTGCCAAGATCATCTGTCGCAGCGGGATCGGCGCCCTGTTCGAGGAGATAGAGCACGCTCTCGGCATCGTTGATATCCGCGGCATGTTTCAGCGGCCGCTTCCCGGACGAGTCGGCATATTCGATATTGGCGCCGTGCGCGATCAGGAGATCGCGGTTCTT
>Ga0164243_10009361_pt1 | contig 14271 bp, 14 predicted proteins | sample OricompcompostOP_FD_108781 | JGI IMG/M metagenome (GOLD analysis project Ga0164243, IMG submission 108781) | Organic Plus compost microbial communities from Emeryville, California, USA - Original compost - Organic plus compost (OP) | ecosystem: Engineered > Solid waste > Mixed feedstock >... | reverse complement strand
CGAGCAGCACCAGGGCGGTGGCCAGCCGGAGGCCTCCCGGTCGCTTCGGGGCTCTGGCCATCGCGTTCCTCCTCACACTGTGATCCACCCGGCGACCAGGGCGATCACCCCGATGACGGCACCACCAGCTCACCCGCACGCAGAGGTGGGTGCTCGTCATCACCGTGGCGGCGTTCGGGCTGATGGTGTTCTCGGTGATCCCGTGGTCGAGCATCGTCCACGCCGCCACCGGCCCGGCCAGCGACACCAGCCGCGCCACCAGCGCCGAGCCGTACTGGTTCGAGCTCGACTGGTGGTTCCCGCAGCTGGCGATGCTGTTCGTGGTCGCCGCGGTGCTGGTGGGCGTCGTCGCCCGGCTCGGCGAGAAGGAGACCGTGCGCCTCATCGGCGCGGGCGCAGCGGACATGATCACCCCGGCGTTCGTGGTGCTCCTCGCCGGCGGGGTGTCGGTGATCATGACCAACACCCAGACCCTCGACACCGTGCTCGACGCCATGGAGTCGCTGGTGAGCGGCACGTCGGCCGGCGGGTTCGTCGTGCTGACCGTCGGGGTCAACGCCCTGCTGGCCGTGCTGATCCCGTCGAGCTCGGGCCACGCCACCCTGGCCATGCCGCTGATCGCCCCGCTGTCCGACTTCGCCGGGGTCGACCGCAGCAGCACGGTCACGGCCTGGATCGCCGGGCACGGGCTGACCCTGCTGTGGTCGCCGACGAGCGTGGTGGTCGTGGCCGGCCTGGCCATCGCCAAGGTGCGCTACGACCGCTACCTGCGGTTCGTGTGGCCCCTGCTGGTGGCCATGGCCGTGGTGTCGGGCGTGATCATCGCCGTCGCCGCCGGTTGAGCGTGGCCGGGACGGCCGGGCGCGAACCCCCATGTCACGGGGGTGCGCGACTCCTCGGGCGCACGGCTGAAATTCACTACAGACCGACCGGGGTGACGCCGATCACCTCGTCGTGCCCACGCGCCTGCCTGTCGTCGACGATCGCCGGAGCCTCGCCGTCACCGTCACCCCCGAGGATCGCGACCAGGCGCGCCGCTCGGTGCGGCGCACGTCGCGCGGCATCGTGCCCGGGTCCCTGGTGTTCGAGGCCGCCGCCGTGCTCGTGTCCTCGTTCGTGGTGAACCGGCTGTGGCCGGGGCTGACCGGCATGGACTTCGCCGTGGCCATCACCGCCACGGCCGTCGTCATCCAGATCGTCCCCGTCCTGCTGCTCGTCCGGGTCGCCCTCCGCCGGGGCGCCGACAACCTGGCCGAGACCTACGCCCGGGAGCGGGAGATGAAGGCCGAGGCGCAGCGGCGGGAGTTCGAGACCCGGCTCTCCAACGCCCTCGAGATGGCCGCCAACGAGTGGGAGGTCCTGTCCGTCGCCGGTCGGGCCGTCACCTCGCTGGTGGGCGACGACCGGGTGGAGATCCTCCTGGCCGACAACTCCAACGCCCACCTCGAGCGGGCATTGGTGTCCGGGGTCGACGAGGACGGGCCGGCGTGCCCGGTGCAGTCGCCCGGCCAGTGCGTCGCCGCCCGTCGGGGCCAGACCCAGGTGTTCCGGGACAGCGAGGCCCTCGACGCGTGCCCGCACCTGCCGGGTCGGAGCTACGGCCGGTGCGCCGGTGTGTGCGTGCCCGTGTCGATCATGGGCCGCACCACGGGGGTGGTGCACTGGGCCGGCGCGGTCGAGGAGCTGCCCGAGCGCACCACGGTGGAGCAGCTCGAGGTGCTGGCCAACCAGAGCGGCGCCCGCATCGGGATGATCCGGGTGGTGTCGGAGAGCCAGCTCCAGGCCACGACCGACCATCTCACCGGGGTGCTGAACCGGCGGGCGTTCGAGGCGAAGGTCCGCGACCTGCGCGACGAGGACGTGCCGTTCAGCCTGGTGATGGCCGACCTCGACAACTTCAAGCAGCTCAACGACGCCCACGGCCACGAGGCCGGCGACCGGGCCCTGCGGGTGTTCGTGTCGGTGCTGCGGTCGGTGCTGCGCCCGAGCGACCTGGCCTGCCGCTACGGCGGCGAGGAGTTCGTGCTGGCCCTCCCCCAGTGTGAGGGCCCCGCGGCCCTGCGGGTGACGGAGCGGATCCGCGAGGCGCTGGCCCTGGCCGCCCTCGACGGCACCGTCCCCGGGTTCACGTGCAGCTTCGGCGTGGCCGGCCCCCGCCCGGGCGCCAGCCTCCAGGACCTGGTGAACGAGGCCGACGCCGCCCTCTACGAGGCCAAGCACGCCGGCCGCGACCGGTCGGTGATGCTCGACCCCACCCGGCGTCCCGCTCCCGTCGCCCCGGTGGTCGACCTCTCCGCCCGCCCCCTCCCCTGATCCGTGGCTCGTTTGGCGGCGCTCCCACACCGCCAGGTGAGCCATCCACCCACCGAACGATCGATCCGTGGCTCGTTTGGCGGTGCTCCCGCACCGCCAGGTGAGCCACGGTTGAGGGTCAGGGGGTGGCGGTGACGGGGTTGCCGAGGGGCATGAGCTCGACCCAGGTGCGACCCGGGGTGAGGGCGATGGGGGCGCCGTCGGGGCCGATCAGCTCCGCGGCGGTCTCCATCACCGGGCGGCGCCAGGTGCCGTCGATGCGGACGCCGCCGGTGAACACGGTCACCGGGCCCTCGCCGAGCATGGCGGCCTCGACGGTGTTGCCCGTCGGGTCCGGCGGATAGCGGACCTGCATCACCACCACGTTCTCGGTGCCGACGCGGTTGCCGTCGGGGTCGAGGTCGGGGGCGTCGAAGATGGTGCGCTGCCAGACGCCGGCCGGCGCGTCCCACGTCCAGGCCGTGTCGTAGCCCCGGCCGAAGCCGACGACGACGTCGGTGGTCGGGGTGCCGACCGCCGGGGTGCCCTCGGGCCGGTAGGCGAACAGCGGCGCCGGGGCCGGGTCCTCACAGCGGGAGTAGATCTCGTCGACCTTGGCGAAGAGGTTGTTCGGCGCCCGACCAGGGCCCCGGAAGAGCAGGTCGGTGTCGTTCTCGGTGACCCACACGACGGGCACGCCGTTGAGCGACGCCATCTCGTAGTGGTTGCCGCCGGAGAACGTGAACACGCCCCGCAGGGGCCACAGGATGTACTTGTCGGTCGGGCGCACCGAGCGCACCGAGCCCACGTGGTTCGGCGACTTGGACTGGTAGACGGCGGCGAGGCGGGTGATGCCCCCGTCGACGACCTGCTCGTACACGACGTCGGCGTCCGACACCTGGTACTGCGGGTGGGCGTCGGCCATGTTGCCGATCTTCACCGTCACCGCGCAGCGCCCCGCCACCTCGGGGCTGGAGGCCTCGAGCCCGGTGAGCGGGGCCGTCGGGTTCGGGACCCGGGTGGTCGTGGTGGTGCTGGTGGAGGTGTCGGGCACGGACGTGGTCGTCTGCGTTCCCTCGTCCCCGCTGCGGAAGAGCAGGACACCGCCCACCACGAGGACGAAGGCCACGACGACGCCCACCCCGATCAGGAGGTTGCGGCGAGTCACCGCGACAGTGTGGCCGCCGAGACCGGCGATCCACGGGATCCCCACTGGTCAGATGCCACGTCCACCGGCCACCCGCCCACGGAGTGTGAGGTACTCCGTACCTGCGCCTTTCACTGACCGGTGGGCAGATGTCCGCCAGCGCGGGACAGCCACCCACCGGTCACTACATCCTCACGACCGGCGGGCAGATGTCCGCCAGAGCAGGACAGCCACCAACGGGTCGATCGATCGTCGCGACCGGTGGGCAGATGTCCGCCAGCACGGGACACACATCAACGGGTCACCCGATCCGCGCGACCGGCGGGCAGGAGCCCGTCGGAACGAGACATCCACCGACGGGTCGGCCGGGCCCGGAGCTCGGCGGCGGGCGGCCGGGGTCAGGTGGTGACAACGCGGCGGAAGCCCTCGGTGAGGCGTCCGTCGGGGAGGCCCTTCTCCCTCGTCAGCGCCGCCGAGTTGGTCCGCAGGAAGCGGGGGAGGTCCTCGATCCAGCCGACCTGGCTGGCGTGCGACGACAGCGCCGCCACCTTCTGGTCGAACACGTCGGTGATGTCGACGAACAGGTCGAGCGGCTCGAGGCCGACGATCCACACCTCGGGCACGCTGTGGGGCTGGAGCCCCTGGAGCAGCAGGCTGGGGTGGGCGTGCGGGTTGCGGGCGTCGGGGTAGACCGCGGCCATGGTGGCCTCGCCGACGGCCAGATGGTCGGGGTGGCTGGCGTAGATGCGGTCGTAGCGGCGCTCGGGCGAGGGCTGGAGCACGAGGTCTGGCCGCACCTCCCGGATGACGCCGGCGATGGTGCGGCGCAGGTCGAGGTCGGCCACCAGGTGCCCGTCGGGCAGCCCGAGGAACCGCACGTCGGTGACGCCGACGGCAGCGGCGGCCGCCCGCTGCTCGGCCTGACGGAGGGCGGCCAGCTCGACGCGGTCCATGTCCTCGGGCGGGCCGGCCTCCCCCGAGGTGCAGATGGCGTAGATCACCTCGGTGCCGGCCTTGGTGAGGGCGGCGACGGTGCCGGCCATCCCGAAGTCGATGTCGTCGGGATGGGCCACCACCACGAGGGCACGGCCCGGGGGATCCGACAGGTCGACGTAGGAGGCGGTCACGGCGGCGAGGCTACCGACCGCCGCCACCTCTCCCCCGCCGACCGGTGGGCAGGAGTCCGCCCCCACAGGACATCCACCCACCGATCCCGACGACGGAGCGACCGGTGGGGAGGAGTCCTCTCCCTCGCGACAGCCACAGACCGGTTGGGCCGCCCGGAGCGGGTCTGACCGACACGGCCGTGGGTAGGCAACCGGGACGCGGCGCTCGACGCCGCGGGAACCGCGCGGAGGTGCCCTCATGGCCCGCATCGGCGAGGACCGACGGATCCATCGCATCGAGCCGGCTCCGGCCGTGCCCGACACCCCCGAGCCGCTGACCCGGCCCGCACCCGAGACCCACCCGTCGCCGCCGGCGCCGACGCCTGCCGCGGTGCCCGAGCCGGCCCGGCACGCCTAGGGGCCGACGGTGGGCACGAGTGCCGAGCAGCCCCTCCCCGAGGTCCGAGGCTCGGCGCCCCTGCGCGGCTGGCGCTGGGTGCGGCTGGTGCGCGCCGACGACCGGGTGTTCGGGGCGAGCATCGTCGACCACGCCGGTCCGGCGGGCACCGGCCGGACGCCCAAGGCGGTGCTGTTCGGACCCGACGCCGACGCCGCCTGCCAGACCACCGACCACGAGAGCCCGGCCGTGGGCTGCCGGTGCGGGTTCTGGTCGGTGGGCCACCGCATCGACCTCGCTGTCGCGGTCGGACCCCGCCTGCGGGGATGGGCGCTGGCCGAGGTGGAGCTGTCGGGCACGGTGATCGAGACCGAGCGGGGCTTCCGGGCCCAGCACCAGCGGATCCTGTCGGTGGTGGTGGCCGACCGCTGCGAGCACCCCCGGTGCGTCGAGCGGACCCGGGGCCTGGCCGCCGACCCCCACGGGTTCCTGCGGGCCGCGTGCCGGGCGCACGGCGGCACCCTGACCCCGGTCGACGCCTCCGGAATGCTCCGCACCGAGGTCCGCCTGGGGGTGCTGCCCCCGGCAGCCACCGACCTGCGCCCGGCACCGACCGGCGGGGTCGGTGGCCTCGGCCTCACGTGGCTCGCCGCGCTGGCCGGGGCGGCGAGCGTGGTCGCGCTGGCCGTGCGCGGCGCCGACACCGCCACCGCCGGGGCGAGCGCCACCGCCCTGGCCGCAGTGATCGGCGTGCTCACCGGGCTCGGCGTCGCTCTCCGCAGCCGCTCCCGTGTGCGCCGCGACGAGCGGGCCCCGCTGCTCGACACCCTGGCGACCCTCGCCGCCCTCACCACCACGATGGTGTCGGTGACCGCGGTGCTGACCGCCACCACCGCCGGCGCCTGACCGTGGGCCGCTCACGAGGTGCCCACCCCGCCCAGCGAGGACTGCGCACGCGCGCCGCGGGGTAGCTGAAGGGCACGGACCCCTGCCGCACGGCGGAGATCCGCCATCGCTCCGCATCGTCGGACCAGCACCGGGAGGACCCCCAGTGATCGGTTTCATCATCGGCCTGCTCGTCATCGGCATCATCGCCGGCTTCATCGCCCGGGCCGTGGTGCCCGGCCCCGATCCGATGGGCTTCGTGGGCACCCTGGTGCTCGGCATCGTCGGCTCGTTCGTGGGCGGCTTCCTCGGCGCCCTCATCTTCGGCAAGGACCTCGACTCCGAGGGCTGGTTCCAGGCCTCCGGCATCATCGGCTCGATCATCGGCGCCATCGTCGTGCTGCTCCTGTACCGGGTCGTCACCCGCCGGGGTGGGCGCCACCACGCCGTCCGGTGAGGCCGCTCCCTCCCACCTAGGACGTGGCGTGACCGCCCTCGACCCCGGCCCTCCACCGCCCAGCGACGACTCCCCCTCGTCGCGGGCGGTGGAGGCTCTCGAGGCCCGACAACTCGACGACGACCGCGACCGGGACGAGCTGCGCCGCCGCTACGGGATGCTCCTGCAGGAGCTGCGCGTGCTGCTCCCGGGCGTGCAGCTGCTGGTCGCCTTCCTCCTCACCGCTCCCTTCGCCGGGGGCTTCGACCGCATCGACGAAGCCGGCCGGGTGCTCTACGGGGTGGCGCTCACCGCCGGGCTCTTCTCGATCCTCGCCTTCACCACCCCGATAGCGCTGCACCGCTTCGGTGAGCGCTCGGCCCGCTCCGACCGGCTGGTGATCAGCGTGCAGGCCACCCGGGTGGGCATCGGCTGCCTGGGGGCGTCGCTGCTGGCGTCGTTCTCGGTGATCGTGCGCCTGGTCTACGCCCCGCTGCCTGCCGGGCTGCTCATCGCCCTCGTGGTGCTGGCCATGGCGGTGACCTGGGTCGCGCTCCCCCGGACCACCCACCACCACAACCAGGAGCCCTGACCCGCCGGAGACCGCCGGCCACACGTCGGTCAGCAGCAACGACCATCCGCGGCGCAGCCCGCGTCCCGCGCCCGCAGCCCGCGCCCCCGGCCACCGAGCGTGGCGACGTGGCCCCGTCCCGCCGACCGCGGCAGGATGGGCGGCCATGGGGGACTCCAGCAGCAACGGGAACGGATCGTCGGCGCCCACGCGTGAGCGCCACATCGCGGTGATCGGCGCGGGGCCGGGCGGCATCAGCTCCGGCTACTACCTGCGCCAGCACGGCTACGAGAACTTCACCATCTTCGAGCGGGCCGGCGACGTGGGCGGCACCTGGCAGCGCAACCGCTACCCGGGCCTGGCGTGCGACGTGTGGAGCCACGTCTACTGCTTCACGTTCTCGCTGAACCCGTCGTGGTCCCGCTCGTACGCGGCGCAGCCCGAGATCCTCGCCTACATGCGCAAGACGGTCACCGACCTCGACCTGTGGCCGAAGATCCGCCTGAGCACGGGCATCGCCTCGGCCGACTGGGACGACGAGCGGGCCCTGTGGGTGCTCACCACCGACGGCGGCGAGACGGTCGAGGCCGACATCCTCATCAGCGGCCAGGGCATGTTCGGCGAGCTGAAGTACCCGACCATCGAGGGCCGCGACTCGTTCGAGGGCGTGGCCATGCACACCGGCGCCTGGCGGGAGGACGTCGACCTCACCGGCAAGCGGGTCGGCGTCATCGGCTCCGCCGCCAGCGCGGTGCAGAGCATCCCCGAGATCGCCAAGATCGCGGGCCACCTCACCGTCTTCCAGCGCTCCGCAAACTGGGTGCTGCCCAAGGAGGACGTGGAGCACACCGACGAGCAGCTGGCCGAGTGGCTCAACCCCGAGCAGCTGCAGGCGTACCACGACGGGATCATGGCGTTCCTCACCACCAGCGCCCCGTTCTCCAACCCGGAGATCAACGGCGCCGCCGAGTGGGTCGCCGCCTGCGCCATCGAGGTGGTGGAGGACCCCGAGACCCGCCGCAAGCTCACCCCCGACACCCCGTGGGGCTGTCTGCGCCCGCTGTTCTCGAACGACTACTACCCGACGTTCAACCGGCCCAACGTGTCGCTCACCACCGAGTCGATCGAGCGCATCACCCCCACCGGCATCGTCACCGCCGACGGCACCGAGCACGAGCTCGACGTGATCGTGTTCGCCACCGGCTACGAGGTCGACAAGTTCGCCTCCCGCATCCCCATCCAGGGCCGGGGCGGCGTGTCGCTGCGCGACGCCTGGGCCGACGGGGCCAAGGCCTACCTGGGCATCACCACCCCGGGCTTCCCCAACTTCTTCATGCTCTACGGCCCCAACACCAACCAGGGCTCGCTGATCCCCATGATCGAGTGGGAGGCCCACTACGCGGTCAAGACCCTCGAGGCCATGGACGCGGCGGGCATCGACTGGGTGGATGTGAAGCCCGACGTGATGGAGGCCTACAACCGCACCCTCGACGAGGCCATCGACAAGATCGAGGTCTGGCACGGCGGGTGCAGCCACTACTACCTGGCGGAATCCGGGCGGAACGTCACCCAGTACCCGTGGTCGATGGCCACGTTCAAGGCCTCGGTGGAGACCCCGAACCTCGACGACTTCGAGGTCGGCACCCGCACCGTCGAGCCCGTCTGACCTGGATCGACGCCGGTCCGCGACCCCACCCCGGACCGCTCGCGGGCCGGTCCGTCTGGCGAGGGACCGACGGACGGAGCACGCTATGGGGAGCGGGACGACGTGGTCCCTCCCCAAAGGCCTGGAGTCGATGATGAGTGCAGAGCAGTTGGAGAAGGTTCGAGCCGGCAAGGGCTTCATCGCCGCCCTCGACCAGAGCGGGGGCAGCACCCCCAAGGCGCTGAAGCTCTACGGCATCGACGAGTCGGAGTACTCGGGCGACGACCAGATGTTCGACCTGGTCCACGCCATGCGGACCCGGATCGTCACCAGCCCGGCGTTCAACGGCGACCGCGTGCTCGGGGCGATCCTCTTCGAGATGACGATGGATCGCGAGTTCGAGGGCAAGGGCGCCGCCGAGTACCTGTGGACCGAGAAGCAGGTCGTGCCGTTCCTGAAGGTCGACAAGGGCCTGGCCGACGAGGTCGACGGAGCCCAGGTGATGAAGGACATCCCCGGCCTCGACGACCTGCTGGCCCGGGCCAAGAGCAAGGGCGTGTTCGGCACCAAGATGCGCTCGGTCATCAAGCAGGCCGACCCCGCCGGTGTCGACGCCGTGGTGCGCCAGCAGTTCGAGATCGGCACGCAGATCCTGGCCGCCGGCCTGGTGCCGATCATCGAGCCCGAGGTCGACATCAAGTGCCCGGAGAAGGAGAAGGCCGAGGACCTGCTCCGCTCCGCCATCACCGAGCAGCTCGACGACCTGCGCGAGGACCAGCTGGTGATGCTGAAGCTGACCCTCCCCGAGGTCGACGACTTCTACAAGCCGCTGGTCGACCACCCGAACATCCTCAAGGTGGTGGCCCTCTCCGGCGGCTACACCCGCGAGGAGTCGAACCAGCGCCTGGCCCGTCAGCACGGCGTGATCGCCAGCTTCTCCCGGGCGCTCACCGAGGGCCTCACCGCCCAGCAGAGCGACGAGGAGTTCAACGCCGCTCTCGACGCCGCCATCCAGAGCATCTACGAGGCGTCGATCACCTGATCCATCCGTCGCGGTGCCGCTCCGGCGGCGACGCGGCGCTCCGCTGCCGCCCGGTCCGCCGGGTGGTCAGCATCCGACCGTGCCCGGTCCGCCGGGTCGGGGGCCTCAGGGCTCCTGGCCCGGCGGCGGGATCGGCACGGTGAAGTGCACGGTCTTGCCCCCACCGTCGTGGGTGACGTGCCAGTCGGTGGTGAGCCCGCTCACGAGCTGGAGGCCCCACCCACCGATTCGCTCGGCGTCGGCCGGCTTGAGCTCTACCTCGCCGGCGGCGTGGTCGTGCACGGTGCCGATGAGGGCGTCGCCGTCGCGGCGCAGGGTGATCTCCACGTCGGTGCCGGCGTGGAGGACGGCGTTGGCCACGAGCTCGTCGACCACCAGCTCCACGACGTGCACGACGTGCTCGGCGTCCCACTCGCGGCACCGTTCGGCGGCCCACCGGCGGGCGGCTCCGACGCTGTCGACCGACGGCGGGTAGGCCGACGCGGCGCGGGTGGCGAGGCGCTCCCCGGCCAGGGCGGGGTCGACGCGCAGCACCACCAGCACGACGTCGTCGGTGAGGTCGGCGGAGGCGCCGCCGGTGGCGAGGAGCAGATCCGCGAGCTCCTCGCAGGAGACGTCGGCCGGCGCGTCGTCGAGGGCGGCCCGGAGCCGGGCGAGGGCGGTGTCGAGGTGCTCGCGCCGGCCCTCGACCAGCCCGTCGGTGTAGGCGACCACGACCGACCCGGGTTCGAGGGCCACCTCGGCGGCCACCGCGCTGCGGCGGCCGGCGCCGAGCACCGGCCGGATGGCGTCCTCGAGGGTGCCGGTGGTGCCCCCGGGCGGGCGCACGAGCATCGGGGGGTGGCCGGCGCTGGAGTAGGTGAGGGTGCCCCGTGAGGGCTCGACCACCGCCACCACGGCCGAGCCGAGGAAGGCACTGTCGAGGTGCTCGACGAGCGGTTCGGTGGTGTCGAACACCTCGTCGATGGGCGTGCCGGTGCGGATGACCGTGCTGAGCGCGGTGCGGAGCACGGCCATGCGGGCCGCAGCGTGGATGCCGTGGCCGGCGACGTCGCCCACCACCACCGCGGTGGTGTCGCCGTCGAGGGGCACGACGTCGTACCAGTCGCCGCCGAAACCGATGCTGCGCCCGGCGGCCTGGTACCGCACGGCGATCTCGAGCGAGGGCCGCTGGGGCTGCTCGGGCACGAGGTGGCGGTAGAGCTCGGCCACCAGCTGGGCCCGGGCGTCCGCGGTGCGGGTGCGCTGGAGGGTCTGGGCGGTGAGCTCGGCCACGACGAGCAGGCGCGAGTCCATGGCGTCCTCGTCGTGCAGCTCGCGGTGCCAGCCGAAGCCGATGGCGCCGTAGCACTCGTGGTCCATCAGCAACGGGGCGGCGGCGACGGCCACGAGCCCGATGTCCTCGACGTCGGGAGCCATCTCGGGGTAACGGGCGTGGCTGTCCTCGGACGACTCGACGATGACGATGCGGCGCTCCCGCACGGCGTCGGTGAGCGGAGTGCGCGCGTCGAGGGGCAGGGTGCGGTAGCGGTCGGCCATCTCCGGGCTGAACGGCATGGCGGTGACGTTCGAGACCGTCTGGTCGGCCTCGTTCACCAGGGCGAGGGTGACGAAGTCGGCGTCGAGGGCGGCGGGCAGGTGCTCGAGCACCGCGTCGGCGACGGCTGCGCTGGTGTCGGCCAGGGCCAGGCTGTGGGAGAAGTCACCGAGGGCCCGCAGCCGGCGGGTGGCAGAGCGGCGCTGGGTGATGTCGACGCCGGACGCCACCACCGCGGTGACGCGGCCCTCCTCGACGAGCGCGGCGAGCTGGAGGTCGAGGGTGAGGAAGCGGCTGCCGACCTTCACGCAGGCGTCGAAGCGCACCCGCTCCCCCGCGGCCGCCCGGCGGATGCCGTCCTTCAGCCGCTCGGGGTCCTCCTGCTCGTGCTTCCACCACGGCGTCTCCCACACCGGCTGGCCGACGATGTCCTCGGGGTGCAGGCCGGCGGCGACGAGGGCGGACTCGTTGGCCTCGAGCACCGTGCCGTCGGGGGCGAGGAGCCCGACGAAGCCCACGAGGGTGTCGATCACCCGGCGGATGCGCCGCTCGCTGCGGCGCTGCTCGGTGGTCTCCACCACGATGGCGGCCAGACCGGGGGTGCCGTCGCCGAGCCGCACCCGGTAGACGCTCTCCATCCACGAGCGGGTCACCCCGGGCTGGGCCGGGGTCTCCCCCTCGATCAGCAGACCGAGCACGGGCTCGCCCGTCTCGAGGATCTCGCGGAACGGGGCGACCGCGTCGTCGGAGAGGTCGGGGAGGACCTCGGACATGCTGCGTCCGAGGTGGTCCGCGGCAGGGACGCCGTTGATCTCGGCCAGGGCCTCGTTGACGAACAGGTACCGCAGGTCGGCGTCGAACACGGCGATACCGATGGGCGCGGATCGCAGGAGGGTGCCGACGAGGGCCCGCAGCTGGGCGGCGTCGACGTCGGCCAGGCGCTCGTCGAGGTCGGGTTCCGGCACCGGTGCGTCCGTTCGGTTCATCGGACCACACCCCCTCCGTGCTCGACCCGGCGCAACCGTAGCCACGCTCCGGGAGACCCTGCGGACGGGCGTCCGTGAGCCCCACCTACCCGGGCGAGGGCGTGGGTGTCACGGTCGTTCGCCCGCCTTCGCGGCGGTCGGAACGGCAGGGTCAGGCCGTTCGCTCACCCTCCAAGGTGACCACGCAGTGGGCCGCTGCGGCCGACCAGTCGCTCGGGGCGTCGACGTCGGCGAGGAGTTCAGCCAGACGGCTGGCGGTGGTGAAGGGGCCGAGACGGCCGAGGACGAAGGCGGCGTAGAACCCGGCCCAGTGCTCGTCGCGGACGCCCCTGAGTGTCTCGCTCTCGTAGTCGTGGTGCGCGGCGCTGGCCGCGGTGAGCGCGTCGGTGAGCTCCTCGACCGTGGGGAGGTCGGTGCCGGCCTCGTACTCGTCGATGCTCACGGGTGCGAAGGTGCCGGAGGGCCGTCGGTCAGGAACATGACCTCGTCGACGTAGCACCACCACCAGTCCTCGCCCGGTTCGTAGGAGCGGATGAGCGGGTGACCGGTCTGGTGGAAGTGGGCCGTGGCGTGGCGGTTGGGCGAGCTGTCGCAGCAGCCGACGTGCCCGCAGGACTGGCACATGCGGAGGTGGACCCAGCGGCCCCCGATCCGCAGGCAGTCCTCGCAGCCCTCACTGGAAGGCGTGCACCCGCTCACCACGTCGAGGTGCGTGCAGCTGTCGCTCACCAGGGACCTCCTCCGTCGCGCCGTCGCCACAGTGTGGCGGGTGTGGGCGTCACCGCGTCGGGAGGACCGGGCGAACCGCCATGGCCGTCGTTCAGCTGGCCTGGGAGGCGAGGCCCTGGGCGTAGCTGACCATGTGCCGGTAGCGGGCGATGTCGTCGGGGCTGTTCACCGGCAGCTGGGTGAGGTGCATGACGTCGCCGGTGCGGACGGTGACCTCGACGTAGCCGGTGATCCGGGTCTCCTTCACCAGGAGGAACAGCAGGCCGAGCAGGCACGCCAGCGCGAACACCACGGCGAGGACGATCGCCCAGGTGGGGATGGACTGGGTCGTGGTGGTGCGGTCGGTGAGGATCCACTGCGACCCGGCGACCGGTCCGCTGCCGTTGGGGGTGACCACGGTGTCCTGGGTGACACCGATGTCGCCGATGGTGATGAGAAAGGGCTGGCCGACCGGCGGCACCGCTCGGGGCGGAGCCGTCGGCGGCGGAGGTGGAGGCGGTGGCGGCGGAGGCGGCGTTGCCCCGCTGATGGACGCGGCCTGGGGTGGGTACCAGCGACCGTCAGCCGCCTGCCACCAGCCACTGCCCTGCGAGGTGTCGCTCATCGCTGCCGCACCGCCCGTCCGGAGGCCGCACGCCGGCCGTCCCGACCGAGACGCTAACGAACCTCGCTGACGGTGCGCCTCTGGTTCAGGTCACCGGACGACCTGTGGGCAGGTGTCCGCCCACACGTCACGGCCGCCCACCGGTCGACGCATCAGACCGTCGGCACGGCGAAGGTGTCGCAGGCGTTCGGGTCGCCCGTCGAATGCCCGGTGGAGAACCAGCGCTGGCGCTGCTCGCTCGATCCGTGGATCCAGGTTTCAGGGTTCACCCCGTTGCCGAACGTGCTCTGGATGTGGTCGTCGCCGATGACCGAGGCGGCGTCGAGGCCGCTGGCGATGTCGTCGTCGGTGAGGTCCTCGATGAGCTGGGTCTGCTCGGCGTGGGCGGCCCACACGCCGGCGAAGCAGTCGGCCTGGAGCTCGAGCCGGACGCTGGCTGACTCCGGACCCTCCCGGTCGGAGCCCACCTGGCGGTCGATGCCGAGGAGGTGCTGGACGTGGTGGCCGTACTCGTGGGCGACCACGTAGGCCTCGGCGAAGGGCCCACCTTCGGCGCCGAAGCGGCTCTGGAGCTCGTCGTAGAAGGTGAGGTCGATGTACACGGTCTGGTCGCCCGGGCAGTAGAAGGGCCCGACTGCGCTGGTGGCGGAACCGCAGGCGGTGGATACCTGGCGGGTGAACAGCACCGTCGGGGCTTGCTGGTAGCGCCCGACCGCGCCGCCCCAGTACTCCTGCACCGAGTTCACGACGGCGACGATGCGGCAGTCCTGGCGCTCCTCGGCGTCGGCGCCGGTGCGGCACTCGGAGGTGGCCCCCGAGACCTGCGCACCCTGCTGGCCGAAGGTCGGGTCGTTGAGGAAGGCGCCGCCCCCTCCCCCGCCGCCGAGCAGCTGG
>Ga0164243_10009360_pt1 | contig 14271 bp, 13 predicted proteins | sample OricompcompostOP_FD_108781 | JGI IMG/M metagenome (GOLD analysis project Ga0164243, IMG submission 108781) | Organic Plus compost microbial communities from Emeryville, California, USA - Original compost - Organic plus compost (OP) | ecosystem: Engineered > Solid waste > Mixed feedstock >... | reverse complement strand
GAGAAATTCCTCATCCGCTTCGCGCCCAAGGAGACACGCGCGCCGCCGAGCCAGAAGGCGAAGCGTCAGAACAAGAGCACCATCGTCGTCGCCGATGGCGATCGCCCGCTGTTCGATGCCCTGCGTACGCTGCGCTCCAAGCTCGCCGCCGAAGCAAAGCTACCGCCCTACATCATCTGCAATGACGTGACGCTGGCCGAGCTGGCGCTCTTTCGCCCGCCCGATGAATCGGCGCTGCACGGCATCACCGGTCTCGGCAACAGCAAGATCACCCGCTACGGCGCCGCCTTCCTGGCCGCCATCGCCGCCCACCCCGCCCGCCGCTGAATGGTTACCGTCCAGGAGGGCGTCACTGGTCTGCAACGGACTGCAACTTAAGATTGTTATGTATTGCAATCAAAGGTTGCGTTGCGCTCGATATGGTTGTTAGCGTCGCCCCATATTTCTGGGGGATTTCTTGCCGTGCGCGTCTTTTCCTACTGGTCCGGCCCTGTCGGCTGGATGCCGCGTCTGACTGTAGCTTCTGCGGTTGCCACCGGTCACGACGTCACCGTCTTTTCCTACGAGCCCAAGCTGCTTCGCCGGGAGCTGCCCGGCGTCCGGGTCGAAGATGCCCGCGAGGTTCTCGACGATCCCGCGCTGACCGAAATGAATGCGCGTATCCCCGACCACTTCTCGGACCACTTCCGCGTCGAGGGATTGGCCAGAGAGTTGGGAGCGTGGGTCGATCTCGATGTCGTCTTCCTTCGCGCAATCGGATCGGAGGACTACCTCCTTGGGGATGACAACGGGGAGATATGCAACGCGGTGCTCAAGCTGCCTGCAAACTCCGCGATGCTCGCTGATTATCTGACGCTCTGCCGTCGCCGGCCAATTCGCTACCTCATGCCCTGGTGGACGCCGCGCAAGAAAGCGCTGATGACCTGGAAGCGCATCGAGAAGAAGCTGCGCGGCAAGCCGCCGCCGAGGCTTCAGTACGGTCCGCCGATGCTGACATACCTGACGGGCAAGCATCAGATGCGCAGCGCCGTGGCGAGCCAGGAAGTCTACTTCCCCGTCCCATGCTCGAAAGCCAATGTCGCTGCCTTTGCCGATGGCGATCGCGTGGAAGAGTTCCTGACGCCGAACTCCCGCACCGTGCACCTCTGGTCTCAATATTACAGCAAGGTGCTCGGATCAGACCGCCCGCATCCCGCCACGTGGCTGGGCCGCCAATGCGCCGAGCTGGCCATCTGAAGGGCCGCGAGCGGCGCAACTCTGTCCTTGGCGCTTCAACCCTGAAGGCCGGCGTCGCGGCCAGCAGCGAACGCGTGTGAAGCTGGCGGCAGTTGCCGCGCTTGCGCGCTGGAAGTGATCGCCCGACGCTGTAGTGTCTCTTCCCGCACCCTGCATTAGCGTCACTTTTACGGTGCTCTGTCACAATTGGACTGACTTCGAAGACCGGCAGCTTGCCAACGGAGCACGCGACGGATGGCGATCCTTGCAGTTGACGACAGCCGCAGCAGCCTTGCGCTGATCAGCAAGATCGCGAGTAGGCTGGACAGCCAACTGGATTGCGCCGTCCACACTTTCGTCGACCCGCGCCAAAGCCTCGCATTTGCCAGCCGGAACGACCTCGACCTCGCCATCGTCGACTACGACATGCCTCACCTCGATGGGGTGGCCGTCACCAGCGGGCTTCGCGCCCTGCCGCGACACCACAACTTGCCGGTCGTGATGATCACCTCCAACGAGGAGGCGAGCGTGCGTCTCCGCGCCTTGAAGGCCGGCGTGCTTGATTTCCTGCGCAAGCCCTTCGATGAGATCGAACTCGCCGTCAGACTTCGCAACCTGCTCGCGTTGCGCAGATCGCAGAAGGACATCGAGCAGCACGCCAGGACGCTCAGGGCCGCTGTGGCAGAGGCGGTTTCCACCGTCGCCAAGCGCGAGGAGGAGATTATCCTGAGGCTGTCGCGCGCCGCAGAGTTCAAGGATCCTGACACCGGTGCCCATGTCGTCCGCATGGCCACCTACTGCCGGATTCTCGCCCAGTGCCTGAAGCTCGACAAACAGCAGATCGATACGATCTATCTCGCGGCGTATATGCACGACATCGGCAAGCTGGGCGTCCCCGATCGCATTCTATATAAGCAGGGGCCGCTTGATCAGGACGAACGTCGCCAGATCGAGCGCCACGCCGCCATGGGCTATTCCATTCTATCCGGCAGCGAATGCGGGCTCTTGCAGGTCGCGGCACAGATTGCGCTGAGCCACCATGAGCGTTGGGACGGATCAGGCTACCCGAGCCGCCTTGCCGGAGAGGTAATCCCCCTGCCTGGCCGCATCGCCGCGCTCGCTGACGTGTTCGACGCGCTGACGAGCGAGCGCCCTTATAAGGAAGCCTGGTCCGCCGAACGCGCTTGCGCCTACATTGCTGCCAATTCGGGTACGCATTTCGATCCGAAATGCGTCGCTGCATTCTTTGCGGGATGGAGCGAGATTTCTGAGGTGCTGAATACGCACCGCGAATGCACGGCAGTGTAATTACATCATTCGCCCACGCCGGGGCCGTTTCGGCCGGCTATCCATGAGCCCGCAATCATTGCGCCGATGCCCGCGCCGCAATCGTCGGCGCCTCCGTCTCAAATCTATTTCCGGTTTCGTCTTGGGAAGGAATGCGCCCGCATTTGCGTGCCCATCTATTGTGCATTTCGCCTTTCGCGGCAAACGAACGCGTGAATTCTTCTGAATGTAGTTCAAAAAAGTTCTGCTGCGCCGCAAAAGGCCAGGAAATGTTAATCATGTGAACGCTATAAATTATCCTGCAATTTGCGCAGCTTAAACATCTTGGCTCATTTGCCGGGTGCGCGCAGCGATGTCGGAAGATGGGGACCAGGGATGGAAAATCATATCCCGAACACCGAACCTTCGATGCGACTCGAGGGCGAGCTCAATCTACGCGGCGCCGCTGATCTGCGCGCCAGACTTCTAAAGGCCCTGACCGCTGGCGCGTCGATCGTGATCGATGCGCGTCAGGTGACGGCCATCGACGCCGGGATCGTGCAGGTATTCATCTCGGCCCGCGAAAGTGCCGTTCGCCTGGGGCGCAACTTTACGCTCATCGCGGACGCCGGCGGCGCCGTTCAGAAAACATTGAGCCAATTGGGCGTGGCGCCGATGACCACCGATGCGTCCGCGGCCGAACTCCCAGCACCGTAGGGTTGAGCCAAATGAGCAAGACGATTCTCACGATCGACGATTCACCGTCAGTCAGGCAGATGGTCTCGATGACTCTCACCTCCGCCGGCTACACTGTTCTGGAGGCCTCAGGTGGCGCCGAAGGCTACGACAAGGCGATCGCCACGCACGTCGATGCCATCCTCACCGACCTCAACATGCCGGGCATGAACGGGCTCGACTTCATCCGCAAATATCGCACGCACCCATCGAGCGCCGGCATTCCGATCGTATTTCTCACTACCGAGTCCGACGATGCACTGAAGCGGCAAGCCAAAGAGGCCGGTGCCACCGGTTGGATCGTAAAGCCGTTCAAGCAGGATCAGCTCGTCGCCATCGTCAAGAAGGTGGCAGGCCAATGAACGCTATGGATCCGGCCGACACCTTCAGACAGGAAGCCAAGGACCTCCTGGACGCCCTGGAGCAGGCTCTTCTCGACCTTGAGCAGAACAACGACTCCCAGCAGCTCGTCGACAGCGCGTTTCGCGCCCTCCACACCCTAAAGGGCTCCGGGGCGATGTTTGGATTCGACGAGGTCTCCGACTTCGTCCACGAGTTCGAGACCACGTTCGACCACGTACGCAAGGGCAAGGCGCAGACAAGCCCCGCGCTGATAGCCGTGGCGCTCAAGGCCCGCGACCACGTCGAGAAGCTCATCAACGAGCCGGGCATTCACGCCGCCGCAGGCGAGCCGATTCTCGCCGCCCTGCGCCAGGTCGTGGATGCGGCCGGCGCCGCGGAGGCCACTCACGCATCAGCCGGCGATCGACAGCCGGCATCAAACATGCCGGCCGCAGCCGCGCCCGGCGACGGGCCGGCCTGGCGCATCGTCTTCCGCCTGCCTCCCGACGCGCTCGCCTTCGGCACAAACCCGAGCCTTCTGCTCGATGAGCTGCGCGAGCTGGGGCACTGTACGGTCACCGCGCTCACCGACCACTTGCCGCCGCTCGATGTGATGGAGCCGACGCGCTCCTACCTGGGCTGGGAGGTTGTCCTCGTCGGGGAATGCGACCGCGAGACCATCGAAGATGTCTTCATGTTCCTACGCGATGGAATGGACCTGACCATCGAGCGGATGGATGCGGCACCCTCGGTTGAAACCGGTGCCGCGCACGCAGCATCCGATCGCGCCGCCCCCGAGCCGGCACCCAAGCTCGCAGCGCCCGAGCCCGAGCCCGCAGCGCCGCCGGCTCAAGCCGGGCCAACGCAGGCTCGTCGCCCCGATACGACGCAGGAAGCAGCAGCCGGCGCGGCCGAGCGCGCCGGCACGTCGTTGCGCGTTGCCGCCGAACGCCTCGATGAGCTGATGGATCGCGTCGGTGAGTTGGTCATCGCGCAATCGCGTCTGTCGCAGATCGCCGACGCCAGCGGCGATCTCAATCTCAAGGCCGTCGCCGAGGAGCTGCAGCGGCTCGCATCCGGACTGCGCGACACGACGATGAGCATCCGCATGGTGCCCATCGGCTCTCTGTTCGGACGATTCCGCCGCATGGTGCACGACCTGTCACGCGACCTTGACAAGGAGGTCGAGTTCGTCACCAGCGGCGAGGAGACGGAGCTCGACAAGACCGTCGTCGAGAAACTCGCCGATCCCCTCGTCCACATCATCCGCAACTCCATCGATCATGGCCTTGAGACCGCGGCAGACCGCGCAGCGAAAGGCAAGAGCGACAAAGGCACCGTGCGTCTCAGCGCTGTGCACGCGGGCGCCGAGGTGGCCATCTCCATCACCGACAACGGCCGCGGGCTCGACGCGCAGCGCATCCGCGCCAAGGCCGAGGAAGTGGGCCTCCTTGCACCGGAGGCCAAGGTCACGGAGCAGGAGCTTTATCAGCTTCTGTTCCATCCGGGCTTCTCGACCGCACGTGAGGTCACAGCGCTGTCCGGACGCGGCGTCGGCATGGATGTGGTCAAGCGCACTATCGAAGGACTGCGCGGCAGCATCGACATCTCTTCCGTCCCCGGCAAGGGCACGACGGTGACGCTGCGCCTCCCGCTCACCCTCGCGATCATCGAGGGTATGCTGGTCCGCGTCGGCAACGGCCGCTACACGATCCCGCTGTCGGCCGTCGAGGAATGCGTCGAGCTGCCGCGAGACCTGCAGCAGCGCACCTCGGACCGCCACTTCCTCAACATCCGTGGCAGCCTCGTGCCGTTCCTCAATCTGCGCGAGCTGTTCAAGGTCAAGGTCCCTCCCGACCTCTACCAGAAAGTCGTCATCGTCTCGTCCGGCGAGTCCCGCGTCGGGCTCGTGGTGGACCAGATCCTTGGCAACAACCAGACCGTGATCAAGTCGCTGTCGAAGCTCCACAGCAACATCGAGGGTTTGTCCGGCGCAACCATTCTCGGCGATGGAACGGTCGCGCTGATTCTGGATGTCGGCCAACTGCTGACCTTTGGGCAGGCATTCGAGGAGCAAGTACGCAAGGGGAGGGCCGCGTGAGCAAGCCGACTGGATCGATGAAGGCCGTTTCTATCGGCCTGCAGGGCGAGATCTTCGCCATAGACGCACAGAGCGTGCGTGAAATCCTCGATCTCGTGCCGATCACCGAGGTGCCGAATGCACGCTCTTTCGTTGGCGGCCTCATCAATGTGCGCGGTCGCGTCGTGCCGCTCGCCGATTTGCGCGTGATGTTCGCCATGGACCGGCCCGAGCCGGACCAGGACACGCGCATCGTCGTTATCGAGACCGCCATCGACGGCGAATTGGCAATCGCGGCCATACTTGCCGACAAGGTCTACGACGTCGCCGACCTGGAGCTGGCCTCGGTCGAGGAAGTCCCCAAGATCGGCATGCGCTGGCGCCCCGACTATGTGCGCGGCATCGGCAAGCGCGACGGCGAATTCATCATCATACCCAACATGGACCGGATCTTCTCCATGGAGAATCCCGACGGATGGCCGGAGGAGAGGCATGTGGCGTAGATCGTCGATGAACCCCCGACAGCATTCGCCGCCCTAGTCCCAGCAATCAACCCTCTCCGCATCCAGGAACGTGTGCTCGCGCACGCGCCCGCGGACGTGCGCCCTTTTTCCATTCAGCGAAGCTCCAGACATCTCATTCAGCGAACCAATCCACGACGAGGAACCAGGACATGCGACTTTCCCTCAAAACGAAACTGGGCGCTACGTTCGCCCTCACTGTAGTGGTCTCGGCCGCGAGTATGGCGATTGCGATCTCCAATCTGAGCACGATCAGCCAGTCTCTCAACGACATCGTCGACGGCAACGTGCAGCGCGTGACGCTGGCCAGCAGCATCAACGCGCATTCGTTGGCGATTGCTCGTGACGAGAAGAACTACGTGCTCGCGACGACTCCTGCGGAAATGTCGCGGTTCCACAACGACATCATGAAGCAGGCCAACGCCATCGAGGAAGAAGTCGCAAAGCTCCGCTCCTCGTCCAGCGACGAGGGCAAGCGGCGCGTCGACGCCTTCATCGGCGCATGGGCCAACTTTCTCTCCAAGAGTGAGCAGGTACGCAAGTTCTCGGCCATGAATTCGGCCGTCAACGCCCGCGCCAAGATCGAGGATGCAGGCGAGATCAACGCTTCCGCCAAGGAAAAGTACGAGCAGATCCTGCGCCCCATCGCGGCGACCGCATCCACGAGCAGCGATCCCAGGGACTTCAAGATCTACGAGGCCGTCAAGGATCTTCAGGAGCCGCTCGGTGACGTCGCCATCAACGCCCGCAACATTGTGCTGGCGATGGACGATCCTGCGCTGCAGGAGAAGTTCTCCAAGAAGTTGGACGGAGACATTTCCAAGCTGAAGCAGGAGCTCGACGCCGCCGCCGCCCTTGTTCCCGTTTCAGAGCAGGGCGCCATGGCCACCCTTCAGGACATCGTCGGCAAGTGGCTGCAGGAGGTCGAGGACGCGCGCAAGATTGCCCTCGAGAACGGCAACTATAAAGCCATGGCGCTGTCGAATGGCGAAGCACGCGAGGCGCGCGCCGACGCCGTCAAGGCGCTCGACGCCACCATCGACCTCAACAACGAGCAGATGGCCCAGGCGGCACGCGACGCCGAGAGTCTCTACGAGCACAGCCGTAACCTGCTGATCGCGCTGGCTGCCGGTGCAGCCATCCTCGCCACCATTGCCGCGGCCTGGATCGTGCTTTCGATCACCCGCGCTGTTAACGGCGCACTCACCCTCGCCAGGGCCGTCGCCGACGGCGAGCTCGACGTCACGGCATCGGTCAAGTCGAACGACGAGATCAAGGACCTGATCGACGCCCTCAACGAGATGACGTCGCGCCTCAAAGGGGTTGTCTCCGAAGTGGCGGCCGCCACGCGCAACGTGGCTTCGGGAAGCCAGCAGATGTCGTCGGCTGCCGAGCAGCTCTCGCAGGGTGCGACCGAGCAGGCCTCCTCCACGGAAGAGGCCTCGGCGTCCATGGAAGAAATGGCCTCCAACATCAAGCAGAGTGCCGAGAATGCCGGCGAGACCGAGAAGATCGCCCGCCAGTCGGCCGAGGACGCAAAGACGAGCGGCGATGCCGTTGGCCGCGCCGTCGGTGCCATGCAGACGATCGCCGAGAAGATCCTCATCGTGCAGGAGATCGCCCGTCAGACCGATCTTCTGGCGCTCAACGCCGCCGTCGAGGCAGCACGCGCTGGCGAGCACGGCAAAGGCTTCGCGGTCGTCGCCTCGGAAGTGCGCAAGCTTGCCGAGCGCAGCCAGGCCGCGGCGCAGGAGATCTCCGGCCTGTCGTCCGACACGGTCAAGGCGGCACAGTCTGCGGGCGATATGCTGTCGCGCCTCGTCCCTGACATCCAGCGTACGGCCGAGCTGGTGGCCGACATCTCGGTTGCAAGCCGCGAGCAGAATGCGGGTGCTGCCCAGGTCAACAGCGCCATCCAGCAGCTCGACAAGGTGACGCAGCAGAACACCAGCGCCGCCGAAGAGCTGTCATCCACCTCCGAGGAGCTGGCAAGCCAGGCCGAGCAGTTACAGGCCGCCATCAGCTTCTTCCGCACCGATAGCACGCTGACGAACTCCCAGCAGGCAGCGCGCAAAACGGCCCGGACGTCCCACGCAGCGTCCAAGGACGGTGGCAAGAAGCGCGACGCGCTTCGCGATGCAGTCCTTGCCGCCGCACCGCACATGTCGCGCAAGACCAATGGCGTCAAGGACGGCGGCTTTTCGCTCGACATGGGCGAGAGCGGCGACGACCTCGACGCCGAGTTCAAGCGCAGCGCCTGAACGAGCAGCGCTGCCCCGCTCACGGCATGACCGGGGCAGCGTTCATTTCTTCCCGTGGAGAAGCTTATGGCTACGAATGTCCAATACGTGACGCTGGGGATCGACAAAGAGACCTTTGCCGTGCCCGTGGTTCGCGTTCAGGAGATACTCGAGCTCACCCCTGTCGCACGCCTTCCGCACGCGCCCCCCTACCTGCTCGGCATGATCGATGTGCGCAGCCAGGGCGTCCCCGTCATCGACCTCCGCGCCAAGCTCGGCCTCGGCGCCATCGAGGATACGCTGGATACGCGCATCATTGTCCTCACGGCAGAGATCGGCGGGAAGGATATGGTCCTTGGGCTGAAGGCCGATCGCGTCTTCGAGGTGACAGGCCTCGATGACGACAAGCTCGAGCCCCCTCCCGAGATCGGCGTGCGCTGGCACTCCGATACCATCGAGGGTGTCGGCAGGCGCAGCGGGAAGTTCGTCACCGTTCTGGATTTGACCGGCATGTTCGCGGTTGGGGATCTCTCCGCCGACCTCGTCCCGGTGGATAGCCTCGCTTGAGCTGAGCCAATGCTTGCCGGTCACAGCACCAACGACAGCCCCGCGACTGTAGCCACGGGCGACAGGCTGAGCGAAGCCATGCACGAGCGCCTGGGTGACTTCATCGGGCGCACGACGGGCATTAAGCTGCCGCCCAACAAGCGCACCATGCTGGAAGGCCGGCTTGGCAAGCGTGCACGCAGTCTCGGCTTGAACAGCGTCGCAGACTACTGCCGCTTTCTATTCGATGAGAACGGCCTGACCGAGGAGGCCGTCCATCTCATCGACGTCGTCACGACCAACAAGACGGACTTCTTCCGCGAGTCCGATCATTTCGGGTTTCTGGCTCGTGTCGCCGTTCCCGAGCTGCTGCGAAGCAGGAAGTCGCAGCATTCCCCCCTGCTGAAAATCTGGAGTGCGGCCAGCTCCACCGGCGCCGAGGCTTACACGGCCGCCATGGTGCTGGATGATCTCGCACAGCGTTCGGCCAACAGGTTCAGGTTCTCCGTTCTGGGAACCGACATCTCCACCGAAGTGCTGCGCCAGGCTCGTCGCGCCGTCTACCCCCTGGATATGATTGAGCCGGTGCCCGACGAGCTGCAGCGCCGCTACCTGATGTTCGGCCGTGATCGCGAACGGCGCGAGGTGCGGATCGTTCCTGAGTTGCGCCGGCGCGTGTCGTTCGCGCATCTCAATCTCATGGCTGAGAAGTATCCGGTCGATAACGACGTCGACCTCATCTTTCTACGCAATGTTCTCATCTACTTCGACAAGCCGACCCAGACCGCCGTCGTTCAGCGTCTGCTCCGCCATCTGCGCAAGGGTGGGTACATCATTTTCGGGCATTCTGAGACCATGATCGGAGCCAGCTTGCCGCTCAAGCAGCTCGCCCCCTCGGTGTTTCAACTGGCGTGAGGCAATAATGGTTGCGCGCTCGAAGCTCGCTGGCCGCAAGATCAAGGTTCTGATCGTCGATGATTCCGCGTCCGTCAGGCAGGCGATGAGCGAGATCATCGATGCCGATCCGGAGCTTGAGGTCCTGGCGACGGCAAGCGACCCCTACGTCGCCGCCGAACGCATACGCAACGCTGTCCCCGACGTGATCTTCCTCGATATCGAGATGCCGCGCATGGATGGCCTCACCTTCCTGCGCAAGATCATGGCGCAGCGCCCGGTGCCGGTCGTCATCTGCTCCAGCATGACCGATGAAGGCTCCGCCGCTCTCATGCAGGCCCTGGAGGGCGGCGCCGTCGATGTCGTAACCAAGCCGCGGCTGGGGTCCGTTGAATTCCTCAAAGAGGCCCGCGCGCGCATCTGCGATACGGCGAAAGCTGCCGCCCATGCAAAAATGCGCGGCCCCCGCCCCAAGCCGATTGCTATCGAAGCCAAGCTGACAGCCGATGCGGTCATCCCTTTCTCCAACCGCCGTCGCGCCGTGCCGGACATCGGCACGCGCATCGTCTGCATCGGCGCTTCCACCGGCGGAACCGAGGCGCTGCGCGAGGTGCTGATGGGCCTGCCGGCCAACTGTCCGCCGATCCTTATCGTGCAGCACATGCCCGAGAAGTTCACCGCCGCGTTTGCCCGCCGTCTCGACGGCATCTGCGCCATGAGCGTCAAAGAGGCCGAGGAGGGCGACGAGGTCCTATCCGGCCGGGTCCTGATTGCACCGGGCAACCGGCACATGCTTCTCAAGCGCAGCGGCCTGCGCTTTCATACTGCGATCGCCGACGGTCCACCGGTTTGTCGCCATCGTCCCTCGGTCGATGTGCTGTTCCGCTCCGCCGCCCAGGCTGCAGCCGCCAATGCGATCGGCATCATCATGACAGGGATGGGTGACGACGGCGCGCGCGGCCTTCTCGAGATGCGCAATGCCGGCGCCTTCACCGTGGCGCAGGACGAGGAGAGCTGCATCGTATTCGGCATGCCCAAGGAGGCGATTCAGCGCAACGCCGCGCAGAAAGTGGCCCCCTTGTCGCGCATAGCCCACGAGATCCTTTACGCCGAGCAGGCCACAGCGAAGGTGCCATGACTGCCGCCGAGAAAATTCTGCCCGTGAGCGTGCCCGCTGCTGCAATGGACCACCTTGCGGCAGCCAGTCGGCTAGAGTCGTCCCGCAGCACCATCGAGAAGTCGTTCCTCGACATGGGGCAGCGCCTGATGGGCTGTCATCAGATGCTGCTGGAGCTCAGCGGCGCCTACCAAGGCATGCCGGCCGCGCTGCAGGGCGACGAGCTGGCCTCCGCTATTGCCTTGCTCGATATGCTGCGCTCGCAGGCCCGCCACATCTCCGGCCAGCAGGATATCGAGGGCACCAGGATCGACGAGCTGTCGACGATGGCCGAGGGCCTCAATGATCCCATCGACCTCATGCGTCGAGAGATCCGCAACCTCGGCTTCGTCACCACCAACGCCCGCATTGTCGCTGCCGGCATCTCCGAGCACCGCGCCGATTTTGACAACTTCGCGGTCGATATGATCGAACTCGGCAAGAGCGCGGAATCCATCGTCGCGGACTTCTCCCGCTCTCACACCAAGCTGGTCCGCGCTTTGACGTCGGCCAGCACCGCCAACCGCGCATTCCGCCAGCAGCACGGCGCGACCTTGGCGATCGTCTCGGGGCGCCTCGACGAGCATCTCGAGGTCATCGAAGGCCACAAGCGCCACGCTGTTGCCGACATGGAGGAATCCCGCCGCCTCACACAGCAGATTTCAGCGCGCATCGGACAGGCCGTCTCGGCCCTGCAGATCGGCGACATCACGCGTCAGCGGCTCGAGCGTGTTGAGGAATCGCTGCGCGAGCTGTGTGCCGTCGGCGCCAATGCCGCCACGCAGTCCTCTGTCCTTCGCATTCAGGCGCTGCAGCTCGAGAGCACGAGCGCGGACTTCGTGCAGGAGGTCTCCGGTTTTGCCGAGGCACTGCGCAGCCTTGCATCCGATGCCCGCGCCGTCATGGACGACAGCGCTGCCAATTCGGAAGCTCTCCTCGCCAGGGGCGCCCGTGCGCTCGCCGGGCTGGCGGAGCAGCTCCAGGTCATGATCCTCATGCTCTCGGACTTCGCCGCCATGCAAACGCGGCTGCATGATCTGCGCGATGAGGTGAAAAGCTGTCTCCTCGCCATGCAGGATCGCATGCACGCCATCCGCGAGCTGGAGCACTCCATGCGGCTGCTCAGCATCAATACCGCCGTGCGCTGCGCCAGGTTCGGCGAGGAGGGGCACGCACTGCGCGTGGTCGCCCAGCAGATGCGGCAGCTTTCCTCCGATGCCGTCGCCGCCGCCACGACCGTGACCGTGGAGCTGGAGCGATCGAAAGACACGCTGTCGGACACCGGTGCCGAGTCCATGGCGGACTGTGCTTCCGCCCAATCGCTCGTCGACGATGCGCGCGCCGCCATTGGCACCATTGAAACCGTCGTCGAACGTATGCGCGCGCACGCAGCCGTCATTGCCAGGTCAGGCCCGCAGACGGCGCGCCTCATCCAGGAGGCAGCCGACGTGTCGCACACCTACGTGCACAGTGCCGACGATTGGTGCGACCTCATTGAAGACCTTGGCAAGGCAAGTGCTGCCGGATCCGCCGACGCGACCGAGCTGGACGCGGACCTGCTTGCGCGCATGCGCGGCCGCTACACGATGGCGAGCGAAAGGCTCATCCACGACGAGGCCCTTGCAGACATCGACACCGCACCGGCGCCTGATGCGCCCCTGGACGCGATTCCGCCAGACCCGAATTGATCCGATGTGCCGGGCACGTCACGTGCCTTCTTGGCGGCCGATCGGCGGATCGACGGTGATTGCAAGGCGGAGCAGTTCGGCGCGCCGGTGGACGCCGGTCTTGGCGTAAATGGATTTGAACTGTGAGCGGACAGTGCCTTCGCTGACGCCGCGCGCCTCCGCAATCTCGGGAGCCGACAAGCCTGCGATCATATGCTGGCAGACCGATGCCTCAGCGTCGGTCAACGTGAAAAGCTTCGCCATCCGCTTGGTCGAAATATCACGCTGGTTCTCCGGGTCGACAATCATCAGAATGACGCCCGATAGACCACGTTCCAGCTCTGCAAGGCTGTCGCGCAGTGGCGCAAGCTCGAGCATGAATGGCCGCTTTCCGCTCTTTCGCATGGCAAACAGAAGCGCCTCGCGTTCGCCGCCTTCTCCCGCGGCCGTTAGACCGACGGATCGTACGCTTGCGGCAATCTCAGCTGAGATGTCGCCGGTCAGACCGCGCCACGTGCCCGCGACCGACATCGACAATCCATCGTCGAGATCATGAATGCGCTGTGCTTCACGATTGGCCACCACCACGACGCCGCTGGAAAGAACAACGCACATTCCGATTGCGACATGGTCCAGCGCCGCAAGCACGGCTTGGTAGCGCTGCCGCAGCAGCGAGAAGGTGCGATTGATCTCGACCGCCTTGGCAAGGTGGGGGACGAGGGTCTGCAGATTTCGCTGCATGCTAGGTGAGACGTCAGGCCATTCACTCGCGAACTGCAGTGCCAGGAGATCCATCCAGCCCTTGTTCTGGGATAGGCGCACGCCAGCTCGGCGGCGCACGTAAAAATTGTCGCGCAGATATTTGTAGTCGGGTCGACTATCGAGGCTCGATATGTCGCCCCAAACGTCGCAATCGCGCAGCAGCTCGAAAGGTGGCGTTTGAGCGAGGCGTGCGGACATCACGGGCTCATCGTACTGCCCGAAATTCTCGAAGTAGTATTGGACGGCGCCCAAGCCGAAGTTCGACGTGGCTTGCTGAATGTTGAATGGGAGCCCGACGTTGTCGACCGCGACCAGAATCGCCCCGGCTGAGCCTATCCCGCGCGCGAATGCGTCGAGTGCCTGGGGCCAGTGTTCCGGTGAGGTGGCCGTGTCATAGATAGCGAGAAGCGCCCCGCCAATGTCCTCGTTTCCCATGTGAATGTCGCATTAACAAATGGAATATCAATGCGAGTATTAAACATCGATCAGGGGATGTCACGGACCTTGGTCTTCTGGCCCCACGGCCGGGCGGGCAATGCGGTGACCAGGCCGCGGGGGGAGTGAATATTGCCCATGCCGCTGCAACCTAGCGGGTTGCGGGAAATAGGGAGCGGTGCGAAGCGGCGATGCGCGACGCGGGGCCTCCGCTCCGGGCTGGCCACCTGCAATGGATTGTGAGGATCCGGGCGGATCGGCGCATACCCCATTTAGGGTAGAGGGCGAAACTGCCGTCCCGCTGTTCATAGAACCTGCTCGAAGAGCATCGCTGCGCTGCCCCCGTCACTACTGGCGTCCTGGTTGGCCGCGTCGGCAGCGGCGCCTGCGTGGCTTGGAAGCGCAACCGACT